>Ga0206848_1077_pt1 | contig 25015 bp, 22 predicted proteins | sample Alteio_BWOrgCont_18_FD_152635 | JGI IMG/M metagenome (GOLD analysis project Ga0206848, IMG submission 152635) | Enriched cells from forest soil in Barre Woods Harvard Forest LTER site, Petersham, Massachusetts, United States -... | ecosystem: Environmental > Terrestrial > Soil > Temperate forest >...
AGGAAGCGCATGAAGTTACGCAAACTCAGCCAGCTCGCACTCGCCTCCGGAATCGGACTGGCTGTGGCCGCCACTCTTACCGCCTGCCAGCTCGTGACTGTCGACTATGTCTTTATCGCCGGCTCTGCAGCAACCACCAGCGGCGGCGCCATCCAGACCTTCGCCGTTGACTCCGAATCAGGCGCTCTGCGTTATGCCAACAATACCGGCACCTCTCCCGTAGACTCCGGCGGCAGCTCTCCAGTATCCATGGCCGTCGATGCCAGCTATACCGATATGTACGTGGCAAATCAGGGTAACAACTCCATCGTGCACTTCACCATCGACGCATCCGGCAATCTCACAAACTCTGACTCCGTCACCCTCAGTGACACACCCGTCGCGCTGGCCGTCGCTCCCTCTGGCTCGGCCCTTTATGTCGTCTACGGAAGCAGCTCCGCTACACTGGCCCAGTATTCGCTCTCCTCCGGCAAAATCGGCTCCGTCACCGCACAGCAGTCCCTCACGATTCCCGGTTTTGCGGGAGACACCGTGCTGCCCACTGCTGTTACCGTCATGGCAAACGGCGCTGGCGTATACGCTACTGTCTATGACCAGTCGGCCTACAACCCTGGTGGAACCACCACCAGCGCCGCCAATCCCGGCTGGGTTTACAGCTTCGCCATCGGATCAGGTGGAGCGCTCACGCCTACGGCTAACAGCCCCTACAAAGCAGGCGTAAAGCCATCCGCGCTTGTTGTCGATCCTGCCAGTCGTTTCCTTTACATCACGGATTTTGCCTCCAACCAGATGATCGGCTTCAGCATAAGTTCCGGAACTTCTCTCAACTACCTCATCAGCGGTCCCTACAAGACTGGCAACCAGCCCTCGGCCATCACGATTGATCCGCGCGGCAAGTTCATCTACGTTGCCAACTCGCTGGACTCCACCGTTCTCTCCTACGCCATCGATCTGACAACCGGCATTCCTTCAGCCACCCTCGCCACCACCGGCTCATCCAGCAATGCCACCGATACGCAGCCGAACGCCATCGCCGTCGAGCCTGCGGAGGCGCGTTACGTTTACACCGCGAACACTCTTGGCAACTCCGTCTCGGGCTTCAGGCTAAACACCAATACAGGCGTCATCAGCCAGACCCAGGCCACGCCCTATCCTTCCGAGGAGAAGCCCATGGCCATCGCCATCGTCCCACATGGCAACCACTCCAGCCAGGTTGTGATCGAGTAGTACATTTTCACTCTCAACACAAAAGCCCAGCCAACCGGCTGGGCTTTTTCTTGCCCCCTGCGCTTTTGTCCCTCCGTCTCTCGCATCTGTTATGGTCAGGGAGGACACATGAACCCACCATCAGGAACCCGCACGGATGCTCAAGCGTTGGCGAACCCGAATTCTGCTTTTCCTCGCCGTGCTTGGTCCCGGGTTCATCACCGCAAACGTCGATAACGACTCCGGCGGCATCTTTACCTACTCCCAGGCAGGCGCGCAATACGGCTACAGCCTTCTCTGGACCATCATTCCCATCACCATCGCCCTGATTGTCGTGCAGGAAATGTGCGCCCGCATGGGCGTCGTCACCGGCAAGGGCCTCAGCGACCTCATCCGTGAGGAATTCGGTCTGCGCCTCACCTTTGTCCTCATGATGGCGCTGGTCTTTGTGAACTACACCAACGTAGTCACGGAGTTCATCGGCATCGCCGGCTCGCTGCATCTCTTCCACGTCACCAAGTTCATCTCCGTGCCGCTCTGCGCACTGCTCGTCTGGTTCATGGTCGTGCGCGGCGACTACAAAAGCACGGAAAAAATCTTCCTCATTGCATCCGTCGTCTACATCGCCTACATCTTCACAGGCGTGCTCTCGCAACCAAGCTGGCATGACGCCCTGCTGGCCACCGTACAAATGCCCAAAGAGTCCGTCTGGCGCAACAAAGACTACATCTACATGGCCATCGGCATCGTCGGCACCACCATCGCCCCGTGGATGCAGTTCTACCTGCAATCCTCGGTCGTTGAAAAAGGTATCCGCGTCAAGGATTACGGCGCCTCGCGCCTCGACGTCATCGTCGGCAGCCTGTTTACCGACTTCGTCGCCTGGTTCATCATCGTGGCCTGCGCCGCCACGCTCTTTGTCCACGGTATGGGAGAGATCAAGGTCGCATCCGACGCTGCGGAGGCCATGCGCCCGCTCGCCGGCGACTACGCCTTCGTCCTCTTCGCCTTCGGCCTCTTCAACGCATCGCTCTTCGCCGCATCCATCCTGCCGCTCTCCACGGCCTACACCGTCTGCGAAGGACTCGGCCTCGAATCCGGCGTCGACAAGTCCTTCCGCCAGGCTCCATTTTTCTATTGGCTCTACACACTGCTCATCGCCGGCGGCGCCATCACCGTACTCCTGCTGCCCGACGCCACGTTGATCCAGTTCTCCGTAGCCTCGCAGGTCCTCAACGGCATACTGCTACCCGTGATCATCATCCTCATGTTGATGCTCATCAACAGATCAGATCTCATGGGCGAGCACAAAAATTCGCGCCTCTGGAACGTCATCGCATGGGCAACCAGCATCGTCGTCATCATCCTGACGCTAGTCATGCTCTGGGGAATGATCCCCGGCCACTGAGCGGGATCTTTATCTGGAGATTTTGCTTTTATAACTTAAAGCAGCTTCCCTTGCGCCAGATCCCTTACCAGCCCGCGATCCGCCGGAAGAAAATCATAAGTCGGCAGGTCTTCCAGCTTTGCCCATACCAGTTGCGCAAAGATCCGGTTCGTAATCTCATTCGTAAATTCGCGCACCGCAAAGAACTGCAGGTCCACCGCGCCACCATTGCGATAGTTATGCCGAATATGCGTCACAGGCGGGCCAATCGTCGCCCGGATGCCAAGCTCCTCATCCAGTTCGCGCGCCAGCGCTTCCTCCGCGCTTTCGCCCGGCTCAATTTTGCCGCCTGGAAACTCCCACTGGAGCGCCATTGGCTGGTCAGGCCGCCTCTGGCAGATCAAAACCTCGCCCCCGCGCATAATCAGTGCCGCAACCACAAAGCGCAGGGCCGGGGACGATGCCCGCGAGCCGGAGGAATCTTGCTGAACGTTCTCCACGGCTTCAGTGTACCTGCAACTGAAAGCTGTACCAAACCGGCACAGCTCACACAGGTAACGAGTTAAGCACCTTTATATGAGCCATAACTATCGGGAAACCAGTTATTTGAGGTCGGAACTCGATGCATGACGAGGCTGAAAATACCCCCACCCGCGGCTGGTAATCTCCTCAAGCAGCTCCGGCGAAGGGTTCACAGCAAACGGATGCGCAGCCAGCTCCAGCATAGCCAAATCGTGCACCGAATTGCCGAAAACCGCATCCGGATGCATCAGACCTACGCGCTTCAGCGCCTCCGCCTTACCCTCATCCGTCGGCACATCCACTAGCTCGCTGGTAATCACGCCGTTCTTAACGGCCACCTCAGCAGCCAGGACGCGGCTTTCCGGGATACCAAACTCTCGCAAGCCCTCAGCCACAACCCATTTGTTCGTAGAACTTACTGCCCACAGCTCCACGCCGCTCTCGCGCAGGCTGGCCACCAGTTTTTGCATCTCAGGAAAAACCGCCGGACGCACAAACTCCTGCACATACTCCGCGGCAGCCTTCCGAAGTTCATCCTCGCGCAGCCCGGCATAAATCTGCACCATCTCACCGCAGATCTGCAGCTCGCTTACATCGCCCGCGCGATAGCCGCGGTAGCGCGTATCAATCCAGTCGCTTGTGGAGCGTGAAACCAGCCCACGCTCAATCGACCACTCCATAAAGCCCACGCCGGAATCGATTCCCCACAGCGTCCCGTCGCAATCAAATACAGCAACAGCCGGCTTTATGCCTTCAATCTTCTTCTCAAACTCGCCGGCGCTCCAGCGCTCGGCCTCAAGCTGCGTTTCCATTTAGCTCGCTTATCCTGTCAAAATTCAATCTCATCTCTATTTTCCTAGATATCGGACGAATTTGCACGTTAACGTTTGTTTACGCCGTCGAAATCCCCCACTGCGTACAGCATTCTTGGAACCCCGCACAGAGCCTGTATCCTGCATTGATTCAAAAGATTACGGCCATGTGTTGCACACTTGATTCCTGATGAACCAGGTTCACGTCACTTCTTGAAACGTTCGCCCAAGCCCGTACGCACGGATAATCATCCTGTGAACCCCGCAGCCAATTCCGGAGTCGGTAACTCCGCTCTTATGAAGGACTATCACGCCTACCTCCGTGTGGAAAAAGGCCTGCGGCCGCTCACCTGCGAGGCTTACCTCGGCGATCTCCGCACCTTTGCTGAGTTCCTAGAAACCCGCCATCTTGTACTCCTATCCGCCACTCAGCAACACGTCGCCGCTTTCCTCGAAAACCTCCGCACCCATGGCCTCGACTCCCGCTCCTCAGCCCGCAAATTGAGCTGCCTGCGCGGCTTTTACAAATGGCTCCTGCTCGACCGCCGTATCGACCATGATCCCACCGTCAATATCGAATCACCCAAAACCTGGAAGGTTCTGCCCAAGTCCCTCGCCGAACCGGAAGTCTCCGAAATGTTAGAACGCGCGGCCCTCGCAGCCAACCATCCTCAGGCCCGTGCCACAGCCCTGCGCGACCGCGCCATTCTCGAATTGCTTTACGCCGGAGGCCTGCGCGTCTCGGAAGTCACCACGCTCAACATCAGCGACCTCGCGTTCGACCAAGGCCGCGTCCTCGTCCGCGGCAAAGGCGACAAGGAGCGTATCATCCCCCTTGGCCGCACCGCCGTCGAGGCCATCGAAGCCTATCTCGCTATGGGCCGCCCGCATCTCGCCCGCATCGGCACCTCGCGCCGCAAACCCGGCGCACACGCCAAAGCACAGTCCAGCAGCTCCTGCTTATTTCTCTCGCTCCGCGGCATGCCGCTTACCCGTCAGTGGGTCTGGCACCTGGTCAAAATGGCCAACAACGACTCCAGCCCGCACATGCTCCGTCATAGCTGCGCTACGCACATGGTGGAACACGGAGCAGACCTCCGCAGCGTGCAGACACTTCTCGGCCACGCCGACATCTCCACCACGCAGGTCTATACGCATCTCGCCCTCGGCCGACTCAAAGAAGTCCACCGCCAGCATCACCCTCGCGCCAAACGCGCCGTCATCGAATCCCGCATAGCTGACGAAACTATGGACCAGCCAGCTCCCGATCTCGTCGAGAAAACCGCATGAATCAGGCAAAAACGGATTCGGGTACTGAAACAATGGGTGCCCCATCCATGCGACGTTCTGTGCCGCAAGGGCGAGATGACAAATCATTGACACCCGCACCACAGCCGGGTGCCCCATCCATGCGACGTTCTTTGTCGCATGGGTGGGATACCAATACAGCCGATTCACAAACACCCGCAACCCCACTCCACGCCCTCGCCTCCGATTACCTCCGCGTCCTCACCAACGAGCGCGCCGCCTCCATTCACACCCTCCGCGCCTACGAGCGCGAACTCAACAGCTTCTGTTCCTACATTGGTGAAATTTTCGGCAACGATTGCGCCCCAGCCCGTATCGAGCACCTCCACATCCGCTCCTATCTCGGCACGCTCTACACGCGCGGCCTCTCGAAAGCATCCGCCGCACGCGCCCTCGCCGCCATCCGCAGCTGGTTCAAATGGCTTGCCCGCACCGGCCACGTAGAAAAGAACACAGCCTCGCTGGTCTCCACACCCAAGCTTCCCAAACATCTGCCTCGCGTACCCTCCATCGAGCAGATGAACCGCGTGGTCGATAACGTCAGCGAAGACGCCGCCACCTGGCCCGCCCGCGACCGCGCCATCCTCGAACTGCTCTACGGTTGCGGCATCCGTAACGCCGAGCTCACCGCCCTCAACCTCAATGACATCCACTGGGCCAACGATGCAATACTCGTCCGTGGCAAAGGCCAGAAGCAGCGTTACGTTCCCCTCGGCGACGCCGCCGCCCAGGCCCTGCGTGCCTATCTTACCGAGCGCTCCGCCCGCCTCACAGCCAACGACACCGCACGCACCACGCCCGCCGTCTTCCTCAATCTCAAACTCCGCGGCCTCAACTCTCCCGGCAGACAGGCCCGCCTCACCACGCGCTCCGTCGGCCGCATCGTCAAACGCATCGCCATTTTCCGCGGCCTCTCGTCAGACGTGCATCCACACACCCTGCGCCACGCTTTCGGAACTCACTTGTTAGAAGAAGGCGCAGACCTCCGCGCCATACAGGAATTACTGGGCCACGAGCGCCTCTCAACAACCCAGCGCTACACCCAGCTCACCGCCACCAAGCTAGCCCGCGTCTACGACGACACGCACCCGCGCGCAAAATAGCTGCTTGAGCTCACAATAGCCCCTTCCCCCGCAAATACAACTCCATCCCCGCCACAGCATCCGCCTTCAACCGCTTGCCCTCCGGCTTAAACGGAATCCCCTCGATCCACGTAGCCCCGCGCCCACGCCGCGCGCGATCAATCGCCTCATGCGCCACGCGATACACCGCCACCACATCGTTCGCATCCACATACATGCGCGGCAAATGCCCTTCTGCCAGCGCATGTTTCGCGGACTTAGTCTTCTTCGTCGGCCGGCGCACCGCGCGCCTCTCCGCAATCTCATCCGCCCCATGCGTACGGCTCACAAAGATCAGGGGCAGCGCATAGTGCCTTGCAGTCTCCAGCGCGTCCTGAAAAGCCTCCGTACTCGGCTCACCAAAAATCACGCCCACCTTGCGGCTCTTGCGCACCTTAGCCAGCAGCGCCGTACCCACAGCCGCGTCTAACCCCAATCCAACAGCAGCCACAGGCTTGCCCGCGCGCTTCAGTCGCACCGCAGCATTCTCACCCGTGGAAGCCACAGCATCGCCATCGCCCAGGTCCATCAGCACGCCTGAAATCATTGCGTCATACGCCGCACCCGGCCCACCGCGCTTCGCCACGCGCTCGCACTTCCGCAAATCCGCATAAAGCGTTCTAAGCGTCGCATTCGAAATCAGCGAAAACTCTTCCTTCTTCTCTGCCTTGGAGGACACTTTCACCTTCGGCTTACTGCTCTTCGTAGCCATTCAGATCCTAAAATTTAGATTCAGTGCTGCGATTGTAACCCGCGCCGACGCAGCTTTATGTCGAATAATCCGCATTGATCGCCACATATTCCTTCGTCAGGTCCGTCGTCCAGAAAACGCACTTCCCTTCACCCTCGTTTTTCGGAGTCTGATGCAGTTGTATCGAAATAGAAAACTCATTCTGCTTCAAATACTCATGTGCCGCGACTTCATCCAGTTCTTCCGCTCGCCCGCCATCCCGGCAAATCCGCAAATCCCCAAACCAGATATCAATCTTCCCCGGATCAATCTCCGCTCCCGAGTACCCAATCGCAGCCATCAGCCTCCCCCAGTTCGGATCGCACCCCGCCCAGGCCGTCTTGATCAGCGGAGAATGAGCAATCGCCTTCGCCACCTTCAGCGCATCCGCATCGCTCGCCGCACCGTCAATCCGCAGCTCCACCACGTGCGTAACACCCTCGCCATCGGCAACAATCTGCTTCGCCAGCGAAGTACAAACCTGCCTCAGCGCCGCATCAAACTCTGCATCACCCGTCGCAATCTTCGCCCCACTCGCACCACTGGCCAGCAACAACACCGTGTCGTTCGTCGAAGTATCCCCATCCACAGAGATGCGGTTAAAGCTCACATCCACCGCGCCGCGCAGATAGCTATCCAGCACCGCAGGCTCAATCTCAGCATCCGTCAGCACATACACCAGCATCGTTGCATGTGACACAAGCTGCGGATGAATCATCCCCGATCCCTTGCCCACCACAGCAATCCGCACCTCTTTGCCATTACGCTCAAACCGCGCGAAAGCCGTCTTCTCCACCAGGTCCGTCGTCAAAATCGCCTGCGCCACCTGGTGAAAATGATCGCTGTCAGCGCCAATCTGCTGAGCCAGCCCCGGCATTACCGCAATCAGCTTCTCCACCGGCAGCGGCACACCGATAACCCCCGTCGAAGAAGGAAACACTTCCTCCGCCTTGCAGCCAAACACCAGCGCCGCCGAAGCGCAAGTCTCACGCGCCGCATCCAGCCCCGCCTGCCCCGCGGCACAATTCGCATTGCCCGCGTTAATCGCCACCACGCACACCTTGCCGCCCGTCGCGCGCAGATGCTCCTTGTCAATCGCCAGCGGAGCCGCACTAACCTTGTTCGCCGTAAACACTGCAGCGGCACTCGCAGGCTCATCCGCCACAATCAACGAAAAGTCCGCGCGCCCGCTCTTCTTCAGGCCCGCCTTCGTTGCGCCAAACCGAAAACCCTTCGGTATCAGAAATGAAGAAATCTCGCTCATCGCCTTTGACAACTCAACCTCTTTCAACTCCTCTTTGCATGGAGCCAACAATTTAATCTAGCAAATGAGGACCCCATGCCGGAGAGCGTAACCGCTGCATCGCAAATCAATTTTCTCGAACTCGAAAATGTCAACGTAGCCCGCGGCGAGCGCATCGTCCTTCATGACATCAATCTCACCATCAAAGCCGGCGAGCACGTCGCCATCCTCGGCCCCAACGGCTGCGGAAAATCCACCCTCATCCTCACCATCAACTGCCAGATCTACCCGCTGGTGCAGCCGGGAATGAAAGTCCGCATCTTCGGCCGCGACCGCTGGGACCTCACCGAACTCCGCAAGCACTTCGGCGTCGTCGGCCCCGGTTTCTTAGGTCACGACTTGCCCGGCGAGCGCACCGCCGTTACCACCGGCCTAGACGCCGTCATCGCCGGCTTCTTCTCCGCATCCACACTCTGGCCCAACCTCCACGTCACAGACGAAATGCGCAGCCGCGCAGCCGAAGCCCTCGAACGCATAGACGCCACGCGCCTCGCCAACCAGCTAGTCGGTGAAATGTCCGCCGGAGAAAAGCGCCGCATCCTCATCGCGCGCGCCCTCGTCCATCGCCCGCAGCAGCTTCTCCTCGACGAGCCATCCAACGCACTCGACCTCGCCGCCCAGCGCGAGCTCCGCGAAACCATGCGCCGCCTTGCTCAGGAAGGCACCGGTCTCGTCCTGGTTACGCATCACCTCGGCGACATCCTCCCCGAAATCAACCGCATCATCCTCATAAAGCAGGGCCGCATCCTCGCCGACGGCCCACGCGAAGAACTCCTCACAGAAGCTCACCTCTCCGATCTCTTCAACGCCCCCATCCGCATCGGCCAGGATGAAGAATGGCTCCATAGCTGGTGAAAACACAAAGATTTGCCACCCACCAACGCCCGTCATCCTGAGCATAGTCGTACTTCAGACGGAGGGAAGTATCTGCATTGGCTTTTCCTTTGTCCCTCTGTCCCTGTATCCCTTTGTCGCTGCTTTTCTGCTACCATTCCCTCAACTGCACGTCTCTCACATAAACCTCACGCCACGGAGGTCCCAATGAATTCCTATTCCCGCCGAGATTTTCTGAAAACCGGCATCGCCGCCGGCACCGTTGCCGCCGCCGCGCCCGCCGCGCTTCACGCCGCTACATCGGTCACCACCCGTACCGCATTCGATAAAGTCACCCTCGGCCGCTCCAACGTCAAAGCCACGCGCCTCGCCTTCGGCTCCGGCACCAACAACGGCTACGTGCAAGCCTCGCTCGGCCAGAAGGAATTCAACCGTCTCGTCGCTCACGCCTATGAGCGCGGCATCCGCTTCTATGAAACCGCCGAATCCTACATGACCCCCGCCATGCTCGGCGAAGCCCTCAAGCCCTACCCGCGTGAGAGCTACGTCGTCATGCACAAGGTCACCACCAACGACGGCGACCCCACCAAGCGCTTCGACGCCATGCTCAAAACCTTCCAGACCGACTACTTCGACATCATGCTCCTCCACTGGCAAACCACCGCCGACTGGCCCACGCGCAGCAAGCGCTGGCAGGAAGGGATCGAGGAATTCCAGTCGCAGAAAAAGATCATCGCCCGCGGCGCAAGCTGCCACGGCCTGCCCGCCTTCAGCCAGGTTCCCGGCAACAAGTGGCTGCAGGTCTCGCTCGTCCGCATCAACCACAACGGCTCCCGCATGGACGGCGACACCTACATGGACAGCAACAACCCCGACCATCGCGACGAAGTCGTCGCCCACATCCAGCAGATCAAGAAGGAAGGCATGGGCGTCATCGGCATGAAGCTCGTCGGTGGAGGCCAGTTTGAAAACTCCCAGGCCGACCGCCAGGCCGCCATGCGCTTCGCCGTCCAGACCGCCGGCGTCGACTGCGTCACCGTAGGCTGCAAAACCACCCAGGAAATCGACGAAACCATCGACAACCTCAACGCCGCCCTCGCGTAACCCACAACTCTCTGGGTGCCCCAGGTCCCTGTATTTGGGGACCTGGGATACCACCTCAGCCGGGTGCCCCACCCATGCAACAGTCCTTTGTTGCATGGGTGGGATAGCACTCCCACCCGCTCTCCCGCAAAGACCCGTCATCCTGACCGTAGCCGTTTTTCAGGCGGAGGGAAGGACCTGCTTTTGTTTTTGAAAGGGCACGGCTTTAGTCGTGCCGCAACCGAGCACAAAAATATCCGGGCTTTAGCCCCTGGGGTGATCCCCCGGCTTGACCTTTTTTCCCACTCAGTACTAATCTCTTCTTACACGGGAAAGGAGGTTGATCCAGCCTATGAAATTTGATTTACCAAGTAGTCCGGTACGTGAGGTGACTGAGGCCTAGGGCATCGCGCTCTGGACCCCAAGTAAGCCCCCGGCATTTCATCGCTGGGCCTTGGCTCTCGCAGTAGTGCGATGGCCTTAGTCCAATCCCAACAGATCACCCAGCGGCCTGAGAGCAATCTCAGGCCGCTGTTGTTTTATTTGTCATTATTGAAGTAATCGTTGAGAAACTTTGTTCTTTCTTTCGTCAGGTCAGCTTTGCAGAATGTAGTTTCTTCGTCTGCGATCGATCCGAGGTAAAACAAATCATTCACAGATCCACAGGCACTTTCGCGATAGGCTAACCATGCTTTCTGAGAGGCCAACAAACTACGACGTATTCTGCGTTCCGACACAATCTGATCAGCTTGTTCAGATTTTGGGAGAGGATCTGACGCCTTGTATTTCTCTCCGCTCTCAGCAAACTGTGCTAGAGCGCGATCAAGTGCTACTTTCATGGTGGCTTCTGCTTTGTCCAGTTCGTTGTATGCACAGATTCGCTTTTCCGCAGCGGAATCCGCTTTTCCGCAATCAACTGTTTGTGCAGAAAGTTGCGTAACAAAAATCGTCGCAAGACCTCCAAGAAACAACACAAAAACCAAACGCCGAACTCTTGACATAGTCCCATCAGGTTGACTGCGAACTTGTCCGAAGTCAAGGCAATTATCCAAGCAGAAAGGGCATCATCCTTGGCGCTTATCTCCGCACCAAGGATGAAGTATCACGATTCAGCAACCTTGTCCCTTGTTTTACAACGCGCTTCCCGACCGTCTCAGCCGCACCGTCACCACAAGAAAGCCCACCGCAACCGCCAACCCAATCCACAACCCAGGGCTAGCCAGAAAATGCAGCGGATCGATCATCTGCATCGACTCCATCCTCATTCCGCCGCCCGGCTCCACCGCGCCTGAAGATTCTCCCGTAAGCCTGTCCCTCAGGATGGAGAAAACATACGTCGTGTTGAAGGCAATCTTCTCCACAACGCCCGCCAGCACCGGCGGCATCACCGCCCACAGAAACGGTGCGCGCTTTGACCAGGCTGAAACCATCAACATGTAGCAGTAGAGCGGCGCATACCACAGCACATGAATCGTCACCAGGTGATACACCGACATGAACCAGACCTGTGGCAGCCCGGGACTCGGCCAGGCCATCGCAGCGCTCTGCCCCACCGCAGAAAACCCAACGGACAGAATCAACAGGATGATCAGGTGCGTCGCAATCACCAGCGCCGTCATCACCACTGGTAATACCACAAACGGAATCGCAGCCTTGGCCACCACCGATGTCGTATCGGAAACCGGCAGCGATTTCCAGAACAAAATGCTGCGGTCGCGGCGCTCGCCCTGCAATGTGCTCAGGCAGTAAAAGCCCGAAACAATCAGCGCCACCCCCATAATCGCTGCCGAAGCCACGTCATATGCCGCTAACACATTGCCGTGGTGCTCCCCGGCATTGTTTACAAAGTCATAGCTGGCATGCAACGCTCCACGCGCCACGGCAATCAGCAACCCGACGATCAAAAACGCAGCCACAGCCGCTGGCGCAAGATAAATCGATCGGTTCTCCCACACCTCGCGCCGCACGCTCCAATACAGCAGCCTGGCCGGCGAAATCGAAGCCTGCGCCATTGTGCGCCCGGCCATCGGTAGTTCATTTACAGCATTCGATTGCGTGCTCATCGGCTTGCTCCCATATTCGAAGTCGTATACGAATTTGCATAAGCAGGCGTTCCTGCGGTATCTCCGCCAATTACGGCTACAAATACATCCGCAATGCTCGGCGTTCTCACGTCGCCCAGCGCGGCAATCTGGTGGCGATCCACTCCGTTAAACAACAGCGTGCTCTTTCCAAACACCGAGCGCTCATACATCGGCTTCAGCGCCCGCGCAGCCTCAATATGCTCCGGCCCCACCAACGCCTCCGTATATCGCATCTCAAAGTCGTCCATGCTGTGGCTCAGCACAATCCGCCCATGGTTCAAAAACATCACATCGGTCAGAATGTTCTGAATCTCTTCCACCTGGTGCGTGGTCACAATAATCGTTCTGCTGCCGTCAAAATAGTCATTCAGCAGCGAATCATAAAACTGCTTCCGATATAGCAGATCCAGCCCCAGCGTAGGCTCATCCAGCACCAGTAGCCTAGCGTCAATCGCCATCACCAGCGCCAGGTGCAGTTGCGCCACCATGCCCTTCGATAGTTCCCTCACCCGGCTCTTGGGCTTGATCACCGTCTTCGCCAGAAAGCCTTCAGCTTTCGCGCGGTCAAACCGCGGATGCACGCCCTGCACGTAGTCCAGAGCCTGCGTCACACGCATCCAACGCGGCAAAATTGCCACATCGGAGATAAAGCAAACCTCGCGCATCAGAGCATCACGCTCCGTCCACGGGTTCTGCCCCAGCACCCGCAGCTCGCCCTCAAACGGAGCCAGCCCCAGGATCGCATTCAGCGCCGTCGTCTTACCCGCGCCATTCGGGCCAATCAGCCCCAGAATCCGTCCTTCTTCTACAGTCAGATTCACGCTATCCAGCGCCACCGTAGTGCCATACTGCTTGCGCAGTCCATGTGCCTCAATCAATGCCATAACGTTACCGCGCCTCCTTCATCGAACCCGAGCCATTCGCCCCATTCGGACCGGCCAGCAGTTGTTTCGCGCTTAGCCCCAACCGCTCAATCGTCGCGTACACCCGTGGCCATTCCTCTTCCAGGAACTTCTTCCGCTCGGCCTCAAGCAGCAGTCCCTTTGCCCCATCTTTTACAAACATTCCGCGCCCCCGCATCGTCTCCACCAGGCCTTCGCCTGACAGCTCCTGGTAACCCTTCAGCACCGTTAGCGGATTCACCCGGTACTCCGCCGCCACGTTACGCACAGAAGGCAGCGGATCGCCCTCCTTCAGTGCGCCGTCCAGAATCAGCGCCACCACGCGGTCGCGCAACTGGCGATAAATCGGCTGACTATTGTTGAATTCAATGTCCATAAGCCTTCCAAATGTTTTCCATCGTTATTCCTGCCGCTTTTGCAGATTCGGCACAGCCATTCCGCGCCGTCAGACCGCTCACCACCAGACCCACTTCTCGAACCGCGGGCTTCAAATGCCTCATCTCATACGCCACTCCTCGCGACGCACACTCAGAAGCCCGTTCCATCGTCTCTTCGTTCAGCCCAGCCAATGTCTTCACCTTCTCCACTGACTCCTCAAGCGTGAACTGAGCAGCCGACACCGCCGAAACCAACAACAGCACCCCAAGTAAACTACGTAGCATCGATTCCATCTCCCCCTCCCAGATCCATAACGGTCGAGGTCATTTCCTGTTTACGAGCTTGAATAAGATCATTCATGCTTACTGTTATACATAACTATAACACTAAATCTCTGTCAAGCATTTTTTGTAAATAATTTTCCCTACCTCAATAAATGGGGGCCCCAGGTCTCGATTTTGAGACCTGGGAAAGCTCAAAATCAGGCATGCTCAGCTGACGGGTACCGAGTGCCCCATCCATGGCGCGTTTTTGCGCCATGGGTGGGATAGCACTCCCGATTGCTCTCCCACAATCGAGCGAAAAGCTAACTAAGCTCTAAAACCTCCAACTCATTGCCATCTACTAAACTGAATTCGAGCCATCATGTCCTTCATCAGCCTCTTCGGCAACCAGTCCGAACCCGAAAAACCCGAGCCAGAAGAACCGGAACAAAAGAAATCCGGCTTCTTCTCCCGTATGCGCGAGGCAGTAACCCGCACCCGCGAATCCCTTGGCTCCAAAATCGAAGGCATCGTCGCCATGACGCGCACGGTCGACGAGTCCTCTCTCGAAGCCCTCGAAACGGCGCTGCTCTCAAGCGACATCGGCGTCCAGACCACCACGGAAATCATCGACGCCCTCCGCGACCGCGCCAAACGCCAGGCCATCGAAGGTGGCGAAGAACTCCGCTCGCTCCTCAAGACCCAGATCCGCGCCATCCTCGAAGCCCCACAAAAGCCCGTCACAGATCCCGCCCAACCGCCCCGCGTCACCTTCCTGGTAGGCGTCAACGGCACCGGCAAAACCACAACCTCCGGCAAACTAGCCGCCTGGTCCCGCGCCCAGAACCGCACCGTCCTGCTCTGCGCCGCGGACACCTTTCGCGCCGCCGCCATCGAACAGCTTGAAGTCTGGGCCACCCGCTCCGGTGTGGAAATCATCAAAACCCGCCAGGGCGCAGACCCAGCCGCCGTCCTCTATGACGCCGTCTCAGCAGCCAAAGCCCGCAACATCTCCGACCTCTACGTCGACACAGCCGGCCGCCTCCACACCAAGACTGGCCTCATGGATGAACTCGAGAAAATGCGCCGCACAGCCTCGCGGCTAATACTTGAAGCTCCACATGAAGTTTTACTCGTAATGGACGCCACCACAGGCCAGAACGGCCTTCAGCAAGCCCGCCTTTTCACCCAGTCCGCAGGCGTCACCGGCATCGTCCTCACCAAGCTCGACGGAACAGCCAAAGGCGGCATCGCTGTCGCCATCGCCCGCGAACTCAACCTGCCAGTCCGCTTCGTAGGCGTCGGCGAAAAGATGACCGACCTGCTCGAATTCTCACCTGAAGCCTTTGTCGATTCGCTCCTCGGTTAGCCTTTGTTCTCTTAATCTTGCATCTATATCGTTGAAGGAGTCCTTGATGCGCCTCCGCTTGCCTATCCTCGCCGTCGCTCTCTTTACAGCCTCGTTCCTACCAGCTCAGCAACCTGTCAACCTCACCATCGACGCCAGCGCACCCACAACACCTTTCCCGCACTTTTGGGAGCAGACCTTCGGCTCTGGCCGCGCCATCCTCTCTCTGCGCGACAGCTACCGCCGCGACCTTCGCACCGTAAAGGAAGCCACCAACTTCCAGTCCGTCCGCTTCCACGGCATCCTCATGGACGAAGTCGGCCTCTATGATCCCGACCGCAAAACCAAGAATCCCGGCCTCGCCGCAGTCGCCGCCAACGACGCCTCCGTCTACAACTTCTCCTACGTCGACCAGATCTACGACGGTCTCATCGATAACGGCGTCCGCCCCTTCGTCGAGCTCAGCTTCATGCCCCGCAAGCTAGCCGCCGATCCCAACGCCCTTCACGCCTTCTGGTACCACCCCAACGTCTCCCCGCCAGCCGATTACGCCAAATGGGATGCCATGATCAGCGCCTTCGCCCAGCACCTCATCTCGCGCTACGGCATCGACGAGGTCTCCACCTGGAAGTTCGAAGTCTGGAACGAGCCCAACCTCGACTTCTGGGGCGGCAATCCCCGGCAGTCCACCTACTTCGAGCTCTACGACCACACCGCCCGCGCCATCAAATCCGTCTCGCCCCGCCTCCAGGTTGGTGGACCCTCCACCGCGCAGGCCGCCTGGGTCACCCCATTCCTCGCCCACGTTCACGAAGTCAACGCTCCCATCGACTTCGTCTCCACCCACGTCTACGCCAATGACCTCTCGAAAGACGTCTTCGGCACCAACGAATCCATCCCCCGCGACCAGATGGTCTACCGCGCCGTCCGTAAGGTCCACGACCAGATCGCAGCCTCCGCCTTACCGCAACTGCCGCTCATCTTCTCCGAGTACAACGCCAGCTACGCCAACGAGCCCAACATCACCGACTCCATCTACCTCGGCTCCTGGCTCGCCAACACCATCCGCCAGTGCGACGGCCTCGTCAGCAACATGGCCTACTGGACCTTCTCTGACGTCTTCGAGGAACAAGGTGTCGTCCGCTCACCCTTCTACGGCGGCTTCGGCCTCCTCGCAGCGGACAGCATCCCCAAGCCCAGCCTCAACGCCTTCCGCGCCCTGCACAAGCTCGGCGACCACCGTATCGCAGTCGATTCCGATTCCGCCCTCGCCACGGAAACCGCAGATCACCATCTCGTCTTAGCCTTGTGGAACTACGCCCCACCCGACGGCATTGGCGCAACCTATACCAAACCCACCGGCCCCGCCGGCCCATCCAAAACCTTCCATCTCGAAATCAAAAACGCACCCAGCTCTGAAGTCACCATCTGGCGCATCGATGAAGACCATGGCAACGTTCTCAAAGCCTTTGACGCCATGGGCCGTCCGCCCGCCGATCTAACCCGCGACCAGATCAAGCAACTGCAGGCAGCTGGAGCTATGGCTCCGCCGGAGCACGCCCACCTCGTCAACGGCAAGCTAGACCTGACCATCCCCGCCCACGGCCTCGCCGTCCTCACCTTCGGCCACGAGAAGTAGACGCGACAATTGAAGCCAATAAACATATCGCCGCATCCAAGCAGGCACCATGAATAAACGCGCATTAGGTAAAAGTGGACTCGAAGTATCAACTCTCGGCTATGGCTGCATGGGCCTCAGTTTCGGTCTCGGCGTCGCCACAGAAAAATCCGAAGCCATCAAGATGATCCGCGCCGCATTTGACCGCGGCGTGACATTCTTCGATACCGCTGAAGCCTACGGCCCCTTCATCAATGAAGAAGTCGTCGGCGAAGCTCTCGAGCCTGTTCGCAAGGACGTCGTCATCGCAACCAAGTTCGGCTTCAAGAACGGCATTCCAACCACAGGAGCCGATAGCCGCCCGGAACGCATTCGCGAAGTGGCAGATGCATCTCTCAAGCGCCTCCGCACCGACTCCATCGATCTTTTTTACCAGCACCGCGTTGATCCCAGTGTGCCGCTGGAAGAAGTAGCCGGAGCTGTAAAGGATCTGATTGCGCAAGGCAAAGTGAAACACTTCGGAATGTCTGAAGCCGGCGCGGAAGCCATCCGCCGCGCCCACGCCATCCAGCCCGTCACAGCACTCCAAAGCGAATACTCCCTCTGGTGGCGTGAACCTGAGCAGGATATTCTCCCAACTCTCGAAGAGCTCGGCATCGGTTTCGTGCCCTTCAGCCCGCTAGGCAAAGGCTTCCTCACTGGAACCATTCATGCCGGCACGGAATTTCCACCCAACGACTTCCGCAATGTTGTCCCGCGCTTCTCTGCCGATGCCCGCCAGGCCAACCAGCCGCTCATTGACGCCCTGGGAAAAATCGCTGCCGACCGCAACGCCACTCACGCGCAGATCGCTCTCGCATGGCTTCTCGCGCAGAAGCCTTGGATCGTGCCCATCCCCGGCACCACCAAGCTACATCGCCTCGAAGAAAACCTCGGCGCGGCATCCATCCATCTCACTCCTGCCGACCTCGAAGAGATTCACACCGCGCTCTCTGGCATTGAAGTTCAGGGCGACCGCTACCCTGCGTCCTTCCAGAAGCTCGTCAACCGTTAAAGCCGGCCGTTCTATTCACCTCGACGCACAGAACCAATCGACACATTGGTGTGTATTCTGCTGCGGCAGCGGGATACACACCAATGCAAAATCCTCACAGATACTCAATCCCTGCTACGACGATGACTTTTCAAGCGTCGTCGTCACGTCCGCCCACGCCACCGGCCCCTGATGCATAGCGAACACCTTGTCAACCACAAGATGCTCGCGCTCCACGGCAAGCTGAACCTCGCGTACCAGCTCAGGGTCATACAGCGTGTGATCTGGGTTCACCACCAGCGTATCGCTGGCATACAGCAGATGACGCTCCGGAAAATAGACCATGTACTGTCGCTCCGTTGAGGGTCCAGGCAGCGGATACAGTACCAGCCGATTATCCCCCGAGCCGATCTCTGTCTTGCCCGAAACAACATGCCAGCGCGGTGCGCGCTTCGCCTGCTGCAGCGCATCGGGATGAATGGTATGCGGCGCAGCCAGCATGCGATCAAGCAGCGGCTGGTTCAGATCGCGAATATAAACAGTCGCGCCTTGCGCCACGTCATAGCGAATTCCTCCCACATGCGGCCAGGAATCCGATGTCGATAGAACAGCCTTGATCGGCACGCCCGGATACCGCTTTGCAGCCTCCGCAAACAGCCCTGCAGTAAACGAAGATGAGATCGGCGACTCAAGCAGAATGACACCATCATCCTGCTTCACAAGCGTCGCATTCCACGATCCTTCAAAGAGCTCCACACCAGGCGCAAGCTCGGTCCCGTGCCCACTCTCAAACCCGCGATCCCATCCCTTGGAATCCGTGCTCTTTCGAGCCGCCGTCGCATCCATCGCGAAGTCCTTCTCCTCGATCGGCACATTGAATTCAACATTCAGCGCCTGCGTCGAGCTCCAGACCTTGCCATTGCGCTCAATCACCTGGTTGGTCGGATAACGAACCCCGTGATCCAGATTCCAGTTCTCCCAATACACAACCTGGCGAACATCGCCCCAGTAATACCAGAAATCATGAAATTGCTGTACCGTCTCAACTGCATCCGGCAGATGGCTGGACGCATGGATCAAAATACGAACCACCATCGAATTCCATCGGAAACTCACCGTTGTATGCATCGTCGACCGCAGCTCTTTCGGAGCTTCATAATGCAGGTCCGTCGCAGCTGACGCATTCAACAATAGCCGTTCCGGTCCTAGCCCAAGATCCTGCCGCGCCGTGTCAATATCCGCAAGCGAGCATGGAGCAAACTTGTCGCCAACGTGATAAACACCACCGTTCGGCGTAGCAATCAACGTCAAATCGGACTCTGCAGTGCCGGGATCTGATTCCGGCCACACCGCATGCTGATTCTGCAGCATCCGCTGGTGCTCCAAATCCAGCACCACCTTGTCGCGTTCATAATAAGTGATAAACGGATCTTGACGGTAAGACTGCTCCATCAGTTCCGTGTGCCCAATCACGTCCAGCCGAACACTCTTGAGCGCAGCCAGGCGATCTCGTCCACCCATTGCAGCCAGCGCCTGGTCCACGCATTGCGCAGCCGTAAGCTTTTCGCAGCCGGGAGTCTGAGAAGACTGTGCCAGCACCCGCGTCGAAGGATAACCCAACATCAATACCGAGACCAGTGGAACTGCCTGTAACACAGAGAACAAATTGAGCCTGCATTTCATCCGGATATTCTCCTGAAGTGCCCCAATTTCATCAACTCTGACGTGTCCTGATTATCTATTCGACTTAAGCAACACAGCAAAGTAATTGACCCTTAAGAACTTCCGGCAAACCATCTTCCCCATTCCCTTTTATTCGCATCCTGCGTTCCTCACCTCGCATCTTCCAAGTAGGCGGGACGCAAACAGCTTATCCGATACCATGGATGAGTCCGTTAAAGACCCAGATCCACGGTCTCAATCAGCAATCCGGAGTAAATCGGAGATCATTATGGCCACAGTGGAAGTCGATTTTCTCCACACCCAGCTCATGAAGCGCAAGTCGCGCCTTGAAGCAGCGCTGACGCACGCCTCATCGAACACCGGAATCGCCGGTCTCCTACGCGAAGTCGATTCCGCACTCGATCGCATGACCAAAGGCACCTATGGCATCTGCGACCAATGCCATGACACCATCGAATGCGATCGTCTGCTCACCGATCCGCTCGTTCGCTACTGCCTCGATCACCTCACGCCGGCAGGTCGCGTAGCCCTTCAGCGCGATCTCGACCTGGCCTCGGAGCTCCAGCGCCGCCTTCTGCCGCCGTCCAACATTCATTCCGACAGTTGGGAGACCAGTTATCACTACGCGCCTGCAGGCCCAGTCAGCGGCGACTATTGTGACCTCATTCTCTCCGATGGCCAGCTCTTCTTCATCCTCGGCGATGTCTCTGGCAAAGGCGTCTCCGCCTCCATGCTCATGGCACAGCTCCATGCGCTCTTTCGCAGCCTCATCGGCCTTGGCCTTCCGCTCTGTCAGATCATCGAACAGGTCAATCGCGTCTTCTGTGAGAGCGTCCTCGCCGGCCTCTATGCAACCCTCGTCTTCGGCCAGGCCAAGCCCTCCGGCGAAGTCGAAATCCACAACGCCGGCCACCTGCCCGTCATGGTTGTCGGTTGCAATGAAGTCCAGCGCCTCGATTCCACCGGCCTTCCGCTAGGCATGTTTCGGGACATCGAGTTCAATGCAACCCGCATCCAGCTCAACGCCGGCGAAACCCTGCTCCTCTACACCGACGGTCTCTCCGAAGCCCGCAACCATGCGCTCGACAATGACGACGAATACGGCGTCGATCGTCTCGCCAATCTCCTGTGCACCAATGCGGCGCTTCCACCCCTCGACCTCATCTCAGCCTGCCTCAAGGATGTACGCACCTTCACCAACGCCAGCCCCTACGCCGACGACCTCACGCTCCTCGCTATCCGCCACATTGGCGCTGCATAAGTGGCTACCGCCTGCGCCTTACAGCAGCTCAATGGACCTGCCGGCTTGATCTGCTCAAAAGAAGCCGAAAGATCATTCCGTGAGTAACCAACAGCAGCGGAACAACCAAAGTTGGGATGAAATACGCCGCCCCCAACTGGCCCGCGCGTAACCCCGCATGGTTGGCCTGGTAGAAGGCGTTAATCAGATCAACTGATCCCCAGAGGCTGAAAACCCACACCACGACAATGCCTGCCCTCCTCTGCAGAAATAGCAGTGAGAGCAACGCAAGTATTGCCGCAATCAGGTCTCCATATGCCGCCGAGCGTGCGAAAGCTGCAGGCAGATCGGGAGACACAACCCCCGGCACCAGGAATGCCAGGCCTTCAAACCGAAGACTGTGCAACATCAGCAAAGGCCACAGTGCTTCAGCTCTTTGCCTGCCCCGGATGGACGGCCAGATATATCTGGCCGCAATCACTCCCCATGTGACAAGGCTGAATCCAACGCTCATAAAAAATGCAAGCTGAGGAGCAATAAGTATCCCTTCAATCATTGTGGCCTCCACGTATGATCATAGGATTATATATATCATCCTATGGATGCATATTTTCTAAGCACAGCCCATCTCAATGCGCTTTTAGATGACGCAAGGCATCCTATAATGAGCCATGCGTTACCCGCCGGAACATAAAGCAGATATCCATCAGAAGATCGTGAATGACGCCTCGCGCCGGCTCCGCGCTGAAGGTCTGTCAGGCGCCGCGGTCTCAACCGTTATGCAGGCCGCCGGACTGACTCACGGAGGCTTCTACAAGCATTTTGCAAATAAGGATGACCTGCTCATCCAGTCCTTGCGCGAAGCTTTCGAGCAAATTACTAATGCTCTGACGCTCGACGCAAGCCGCTCTAAACCACATGAAGCCTGGAAGACAGTTGTGAAGACTTACTTAAGCCCAGAGCACTGCGACCATCCTGAGCACGGCTGTCCACTTGCGGCCCTCGCATCTGAGCTGGTGCGAACCGATAAGACAATTAAGCCTCTGATCGCCGCGGAAATGGTGAAATATAAAACCCGGCTGCTCCCTTTTATGCCAGGCCTGCGCACCACTGACAAAGAAGGCGCTTTCTTTGCCATCTTCTCCACCATGATAGGCGCCGTCGCAATCGCTCGCATGCTTCCAGATCCGGCAATGCGAAAAAAAGTGCTCGCAAACGCACGTACGTTTTTGTTTCGCAGCTTTCGGTAGCCCTTTACAATCGCCATCAGCCTCATCCTGCTTTAGCAGAAAAAATACTCCGATCAAGGGCAGCCTTATTAATCCTTACCGTGCCGCACATGAAATATGATTTCGTACGAATTCTCGTCAACCCCGGGCCCACTCTGAAATTTCCGCAAAGAAAAGGATTGCTATGACAAACGATGCAAACTCCGCGCCCAAGCCACCCTTCTTCCCGGATGACATCCAGTTCTGGTTTGAAGCCAAGCGCGCATTCGGCGCTTCCAGCTACGGCGGCTCTGAATTCGGGGAAGTCCTAGCCACCGTCAACCGCATCATCCCCGGCGACTTCGATAGCTGGTATGACGCCTGGAACGAAACCGCCGATCGCGTCGCCGCAGAAGCTACCAGCCAGCTCTCCCGCGGCCATCGCATCAGCGCCCGCGACGGTTTCCTGCGCGCCTCCACCTACTACCGCACATCGGAGTTCTTCCTCCACGGCAATCCCGACGATCTCCGTATCAACACCGCGTACGAAAAATCCATCCACGCATATAAAACCTGTTGCGCTCTCTTCGATCCCGCCATCCAGCCCATCGAAATCCCCTACGAGCACACCACATTGCCCGGCTATTTCCATCGCGTCGATAACTCAGCCCGCAAGCGTCCGCTCCTCATCATCCACTCCGGCTTTGACGGCTCGGCAGAAGAAGTACACATGGATGGCGCTCGCGCCGCCGTCGATCGCGGCTATAACGTGCTCGCCTTCGACGGTCCCGGCCAATTCGGTCCTCTGCATCGCGAGCACCTCACCTTCCGTCCCGACTGGGAGAACGTAGTCACGCCAGTAGTTGATTTCGCGCTGACGCTCCCGGAAGTCGATCCGGAAAAAATCGCGCTCATGGGCATCAGCCTCGGCGGCTATCTCGCGCCACGCGCCGCAGCGTTTGAAAAACGCATCTCCGCCGTCATCGCCAACGACGGCGTCTACGACTACGGCGTAACCAACATGGGTCCCGTACCGCCCGCACAGCGAGCCGCCGCCGAGCTCGCGATCCGCGCAAAAGACGCGCCTGAAATGGACAAGGGAATCGCGCTTGCAATGAAGAACTCACCCACCGCCGCATGGGCCATGACACACGGCATGCACGCCTTCGGCGCTCCCACCCCACGCGCCTACGTAGCAGCCACGCTCGACTACCACCTGCGCAACGGCATCGCCGAATCCATCTCCTGCCCCACGCTCGTCTGCGAAGCGGAAGACGACATGTTCTTCAAGGGCCAGCCTCAGCAGCTCTACGACCACCTCACCTGTCCCAAAACCCTCATGCGATTCACCGCCAGCGAAGGTGCCGGAGCCCACTGCCAGGTAGGAGCGCACCGCATGGCCTTCGGACGCATGTACGATTGGCTCGACCAGACATTCGGCCTCAACACTCCAGCCTGATGTTTACGGAGTCTTCACCACCCAGGACGGCGCCGCCGCAGTCGGCATCCCCGCCTGGCTGCCCAGCAGCGGAGCCAGCTTGTCATAATGCAGATCGCGGCATTCGCTCACCGTATCGAACACCATCGTCTGCGCATCACCCGCCGCAAACGGCTTCCACTCAAGCCCCGGCTGCGACGGGTTCCCCGTACGCGCAAAATTGATCCACGCCTTCGAAACCTTATCCTGCAGTGCATACCCAGCCGGCGCGCCACCCGTCGCCACCTGCATTGGAGGCAAGCTCAGGTTGTGAAAGACGAATGTGATCTCCGAACAATGGAACGGCGTGATGCCGCCATTCACCGGATACTCGTAACTGAAGATGTAGTTGTAAACCGGACTCTTCCCTGCATCACGCTTCGCAGCAAGCGCTCTGGTATTCGGCATCGCAAAGAACAGAACATCCTGTACCTTCCTGCCAGGAAACGCCTGTTGAAACGCCGCCACAACTGCAGCCTTCTTGTCGCCGTATGCGGCTGTCAAATTATGGTCAATCTCCTGCTGCGTCCAAGCGTTCTTGTTCACCCCGCTCGTTAGATTGCCTCTGAACTCGCTGAAGACACTCCCGCTCATCAAAGGAATCTCAGCCGCCCAGTCGCAAAACGCGCGCGTAATGTACTCGTCATCGACATACACATTCCACATAAGCCGCGGCGTGTTCGTCTGCTGCGCCACTGACACCAGGGCAGCGTTACCGGCAGCAAGCAACTCCGCATAAGGAACCGTCTTGAGCTTTTCGATCTGATCACCAGTCAGGTTCAGATTCGCCAGCGTCGCAGCCGCAATCATCTGCGCCGTCTTGACGTTCTTGGCAACATCCTGGTCGGCCAGCACCTCGCCGCCGCCACTCTCGCAGATCACCTTGTGAAAGAGTCCCTTCGCACCCGGAGTATGCAGCATGCGCGCGCCCTTGCTTCCACCGCCCGACTGGCCAAAGAGCGTCACATTCCCCGCATCGCCGCCAAACTGTGCAATGTTGTTATGAATCCATTGCAAAGCGGCCACCAGGTCAGCCGTACCCGTATGCCGCGATTGCGCATAGGCAGCGCCATAAGCCGAGAGGTCCAGCGTGCCAAGAATATTCAGCCGGTGGTTCACGCTCACCACCACCACATCGCCAAACTCGCTCAGATTCTTCCCGTCATACGCGTAGCTCTCCATCGATGAGCCATTCGTAAATCCGCCGCCATGCAGCCACACCATCACCGGCTTCTTCGCAGCGGCTGAAAGATCCTGCGTCCAGATATTCAGCACCTGGCAATGCTCATTCTCAATCCAGTAGCGATGCGGAAAAACAAACTCGTCCGGCCCAGCCCCCGTCATCTTCGGAATCGGACACACAGGCCCCCACGCCTGCGCGCTCTTGATTCCATCCCACGGCTTAACAGGCTTCGGCAACTCAAATCGCTCCGCTTCGGCGTACACAACGCCAAGAAACACCGTCGTCTTGCCGT
>Ga0206848_1078_pt1 | contig 24916 bp, 25 predicted proteins | sample Alteio_BWOrgCont_18_FD_152635 | JGI IMG/M metagenome (GOLD analysis project Ga0206848, IMG submission 152635) | Enriched cells from forest soil in Barre Woods Harvard Forest LTER site, Petersham, Massachusetts, United States -... | ecosystem: Environmental > Terrestrial > Soil > Temperate forest >...
GCACGCCCATCATACATGCGGGGGTTGCTGCGCATGCCGGGGGTGCTGCGGAGCTATGCGCCGGCTTCATCGAGGAAGTCCCAGGAGACGGTGATCTGGGCGCCAAGGCCTTCTGCAATGCGAATGGCGGCGGTTTCCAGCTGCTGCATCAAACCGGAGAGGTAGTCGCGGGAGCCGGAGATAGCGGCGATGCCAAGGGTGGCGGACTGCCAGGTGGGCGTATCATCCATCTCGGCGATGGAGATATTGAAGCCGTGAGCCAGTTTTTCTTTGAGGCTGCGAACGACCTGGCGGCGGTCTTTGAGCGAGTGAGCGTGTTCGATGCGCAGCTCGAGAGACATGGTGGCGACGGGCATCGGGGATTCATCTTATCGTCTGGGTGGCAAAGGGTGTTGAGACGCAGGGAAATTTGTGGGTGCTTCGATGCCCCCCGCAGGACGCAGGATGTTCAGAAAACATGGGCTAAAACGGTATTAATCGGCCATCTTCCGCCGCGATCCGCGGCATCCCAGGGGTGTTGACGGATGTGGGTTGAGCCTTCTCGCTGGAGAAGAAGAGGAGATCAGAAACATGAAGAAAGTATTGATATTGGGTTTAGCGCTGGCGAGTTGCGGATGGGCGTGCGCGCAGGAGCAGAATCCGACGGCCACGGATCGCTGGCCGCAGAACCAGCAGCCACAGGGGCAAACGGACGAAGGAATCCCGATTTACAAAATTCAGGTGGTGGCGCGCGATATTCCTGCGGTCAACTACTTCCACCGGAGCGGCTCGACGAAGATTGGCTTTGAGGGAACACCGCTGCTGCCGCTGGCAAAAGGGACTGCGGACGTGAACAGCCTGAATGGGCGGACCGAAATTAAGGCCCACTTCGAGGGGCTGGGCCCGGCAAACGGATTCGGGATTGAGTATCTGACGTATGTGTTGTGGGCCATTTCGCCGGAAGGGCGGCCGGTGAATCTGGGTGAAGTTTTGTGGACGCACGGCCACGCCGATACGACAGTGACCACCAACCTGCAGTCGTTTGGAATGATCCTGACGGCGGAGCCGTATTTTGCGGTGACGATGCCGAGCGATCTTGTGGTAATGCAGAACATGGTGATTCACGATAAGACGACGGGGGTGCTGGAGACCGTCGATGCGCATTACAGTCTGCTGCCGCGCGGCGCCTATACCGACACGGCAGGCCGGCACACGGTGCTGCATCCGATCACGCGCGACGATCGTTCTCCTTTGGAACTGTATGAGGCGATCAACGCCGTGCAGATTGCCGATGCTGCGGGCGCAGAGCAGTACGCGGGCGAGAGCATGGCGAAGGCGAAGTTGGACCTGCAGAATGCGCAGGACATGGACATCCACCAGAAGGAGATGAAACAGGAGATCACGTACGCGCGCGAAGCAGTGCAGACGGCAGAGGACGCGCGCCTTATCACCATCCGGAAGATCAAGGCGGGCGACGAGGCCGCGGAGCGGGCGCGGATTGAAGAGGCGCGTCGCAAGGCTCAGGAGGATGCGGCAACGGCGCAGGCTCAGGCACAGCAGTCGGCAGCTCAGGCACAACAGGCTGCGGATCAGCAGGCGGCGGCGCAGCAGCAGGCCGCAGCGGCGCAGCAGCAGGCGGAGCAGGCCCAGGCGGCAGCGGCGGCGGCTCGCGCGCAGCAGCAGGCTGCTGAGGCAGCGGCAGCGGCGGCAGCGCAGCAGACCGCAGATATGCGCGAGAAGCTGCGGCAACAACTGAACTCGGTGCTGAATACCCAGGAGTCGGCACGCGGACTCATTGTGAATATGTCGGATGTGCTGTTCGCGTTCAACAAATACGAACTAAAACCGGACGCGCAGATCAAGCTGGCGAAAATTTCGGGCATTCTGCTGACGTATCCGAATCTGAAGGTGCAGGTGGAAGGGTACACGGACAGCGTTGGGTCGGATGAGTACAACCTGAAGCTTTCTGAGGAGCGCGCGACGGCGGTGCAGGCGTTCCTGATCGAGCAGGGCGTACAGCCGGGCAACGTGACGGCGCAGGGCTACGGCAAGGCGAGCCCGGTGGCGGATAACTCGACGAACGCGGGACGCACGCAGAACCGGCGCGTGGCGATGGTGGTGTCGGGGCAGTCGATTGGGGTGCAGGAGCAGGCGCCCACGTCGTCGAGCGCGCAGCCGATGCCGGCGCCGCAACCGGTTCCGGTGCAGCAGCCGGCTCCGCCGCCAGCTAACCCTACGGGGGTATCGAACACCGCACCTCAGGATTAGCCCCTTCGACTCGCTTCCGCTCGCTCAGGGCAGGCTGTCCTGGGCGGGCGCCTTCGGCGCAAGCGCAGGAACTATTCATGGAGAAAGAGGCCGCCTTCGGGCGGCCTCTTTTTATTCGACCATTCGTCACAGATCACTTGCAAATAGCAAGTGATCGTCGCTAAGGTAGCGCTCGTGACTCGAAAGACGGGTCCTCATCCTCGCTCCGGTTGTCCGGTGAACATCTCCCTGGAAGTCTTCGGGGACCGGTGGTCGCTGCTGATTGTGCGCGACCTGATGGTGCGTGGATTCACGACTTTCCAGGATTTTCTGGATTCCGGGGAAGGGATCGCGACCAACATTCTGGCGGACCGGCTGCGGCGTTTGCACAAGTCCGGAATTGTGAAGGGCGAGAACGATGAGAGCGATGGACGGCGCGTTCTTTATCGGCTGACGGAGAAGGGAATCGATCTGGCGCCTGTCGTGCTGGAATTGCTGATCTGGGGCGCGCAGCACGAGAAAACCGGAGCTCCGCCGGCGGTGATTACGGAGATGGCGAAGAACCGGCGCGGCGTGTTGGAGGAGGCACGACGGCGTTGGCGGGAGCGGAATCCGGTGCCGCTGCTGCCATGGCTAGGCGGTAAGAAGGGAAGCTGAATCAAGTGGCTATGGAGGAAAGGAACAATGGAATCGACGATGGGAGCGGGGCTGAGGGCGGGAGAGTTGACAGAGATTTCGGTGGGGCGGCTGTGGACGGGACGCGTGATCACAGGGCTGATCGCAGTGTTCATGTTGATGGATGCCGCGATGAAATTTGTGAAACCGGTGCAGGTGGCAGATGCGTTTGTGCGGACGGGATGGCCACTGGAGATGTCCGTCGTGCTGGGAGTGATCCTGCTGGCGAGCACGGTGCTGTATTTGATTCCGCAGACCGCTGTGGGAGCGGTTTTGCTGACGGGCTATCTGGGCGGTGCAGTCGCCACGGATTTGCGGCTCGAAAATCCACTGTTCAGTCACACGTTGTTCCCGGTGTATTTTGGTCTGCTGACGTGGCTTGCTTTGTGGCTGCGGTACCCGCATCTGGCCCAATGGCTGCCGTTGCACCGGCGATCGCGGCAGGAGTCTGGGAGTTCGATCAACCAATCTGGGCAAAGAGGAGACAAGGCGATGAAAGTAGCACCTTATTTGAACTTCAGTGGGCAGTGCGAGGAAGCGTTCAAAACCTACGAACGGGTTTTGGGCGGAAAGATCGTGGCGATCTTCAACTTTGGCGATAGCCCTATGGCAGCGAAGTATCCGGAGATGGCGAAGAAGGTTATGCATGCGACCCTGGTGATCGGCGATCAGACAATCCTCGGATGCGATGCACCGCCCGAATACTTCCATAAACCAGAAGGATCGTCGGTGTGTCTGGAGGCGGATGACGTCGAGAGCGCGGAACGAATCTTCCGCGAGCTGGCGGAAGGCGGCGACGTAAAGATGCCGATTCAGGAAACATTCTGGGCAAAGCGCTATGGGCACCTCATCGATCGCTTCGGGACACCGTGGATGGTGAACGTCTCCCAGCCCGCCTACACTCCCGCATAAGTTTGGGAGTCGGTATTCAGACATGAGAACAGGGAGCGCTGCATGAGCAAAGTGCGGGTGCTGGTCGGGACAAAGAAAGGTGCATTCATCCTGGCGGCCGACGGCAAGCGAGAGAACTGGACGTGAACGGACCGTTCTTTGCGGGCTGGGGAAATCTACCACATGAAGGGATCGCCCGTGAACCACGACCGGATCTATGTTTCGCAGACCAGCGGGTGGTTCGCGGTTCTTTGCGTGCGAGCAGGATTGGTTGCATGAGCCCGTGGATTCTCCACTTCCTGAAGCAGTAGCGGTGGGCGGGGAGCCGCTGCTGGTGATCGACGCCATCGCCGGCGGGGACCGGTCGTCCAGGCGGACGCGCTCTCGGCGCAAAACAACCAACAAGCACGGAGCTTCCAGGAGATGATTCATGCAGAAGATCAAGCCGTTTTTGTGGTTCAACGATGAAGCGGAAGAAGCAGTGCAGCTTTATGTTTCGGTTTTTAGAAACGCCAAAGCGGGGACAGTGCTGCGCTGGGGTGAAGGCGGACCGGGAAAGCCGGGATCGGTACTCACCGCCAGCTTCACCATCGGCGATATGGAGTTTATTGCCATGAATGGAGGACCGCATGATCCGTTCAACGACTCCATTTCCCTTACCGTCCCCTGTGACTCGCAGGCCGAAATTGACGAACTGTGGTCGAAGCTGACCGCGGACGGCGGCCAGGAGGTTCAATGCGGCTGGCTGCGGGATAAGTTCGGAGTTCGGTGGCAGGTGATCCCCGCGAACATTGAGGAATTGTTAAGGGGCAAAGATGCTGAAGGCGGGAAGCGCGCAATGCAGGCCATGATGCAGATGAAGAAGATGGACATAGCAGCGCTAAAGCGGGCGGGCGGGTCGAGTAACTGCGACCTCGGGTAACGTCGACCCGCAAATTTGATTACGGGGGTTACTCGTTACCCTTCAGCGGCGGAACGTCCTGCGGGATGGGAGGTGCTGCGCGGGGGGATGCGCAAACCAACCGATGATAGAGATGAGGCGCGACCGATGCAGGTCGCGTCTTTTTTTGTTGCGCATAACGGGGGAGAGTTTGTGGTTATCACGCGAGATTCAGGAGCACGCAACAAATGGGAAATGTGCGTGTCCGAGAGGACCAGCAAGGGCCACGGGAGAAGTTAAAAAACACGAGGCAGTCAAAGAAAAGCGTATTTGAGACCGGGGAGATGTTGCTATGATGTTGCCCACCCGATCACGGTGGATAGCAGGAGCAGCAACAGTTGGAAGACGAGGCCAGCAGAGGCGGCAGCGGGAATAGTCCCGCGACGAGCGGTAGGCCGACGATTGGCAAGCCAGAGCAGAATTTCGGTCCTGAGGGTCCGAGGGAGTTGAAGAAATGAATGTGCGGAGAATTGCGGGCGCAGCGGTTGTGGCTGTCGCGTCGATGACTTTGACGGTTCAGGCTCAGAATTTTGGAGCCGCCAAGACGAAGGTGACGCTGCAGCGCAAGCTACCGGCGCTGATCCACGTTCCCGAGAGCTCGATTCGAGTAAAGGCGTCGATGCACGGGGATACCACCAACCTGGCACAGGATCTGCAGTCGCAGCTGGAAACGGAGTTGCTGAAAGACGATGCGAAACTGCGGGAGGACGATACCAATCCGGAGACGACGGTTACGTGTGAGATCACGAACGTGGGCGCTCCCAAGCGTATTGTGACGCAGGTGCCAAATATGATGGCGGGCAAGACTGGCCCCAAGACGGTACCGAATGTACGGGTCACGGCTTCGCTGACCGTGTCGTTCCAGGCGAAGACCAGGGATGGCCACATGCTGGGTTCAGACAATGTCGAGGTGAACTACGACCAGGAGTTCGACGCTTCAGGGAATAACGTGTCGCACGGCGTGATGGGAGGTTTATCCAACTCGTGGCACAAGCTGAAGGGCAGCTCCGGCAACGACAGCAGTGAGGACAAAGCGCCGACCGATGCGGAACTGCGCACGCTTCTGCTGGATTCGGCGGTACACCGCATCGCATCGAATATCGTGAATACCAACGAATCGATTGACGTATTTTTGGCCAAGGACAAGGGGGCGATCGACGAAGGAGACAAGTCGGCGGAGGCCGGTTTGTGGGAGAGGGCGCTGGAGACGTACGAGACGGCCCAACCCCTGACCAAAAAGGAAGACGATGCTTATCGGCTGTATGACATCGGCGTGGCGAATGAGGCGCTGGGATACGCGGCAGAGGATCCGAAGGCGGCGATGAAGTTCCTCGATGAGGCGGCGATTAACTATGGCAAAGCCATCGACGCCAAGCCCAGCGAGAAGTATTTCCTGGACCCGCAGAAGCGCATTCAGACGGCGCTGGCACACTATCGGAAACTGGAAGAGGCGAAGAATGCGCCTCCCCCTCCCCCCGCAGCACCGCCCCCGGCTCCAACTCCGGCGCCGACGGTGGTAGCGACGGCGCCGCCCGCCACGAACCCGCCGGCAGGCACGCCGCCGAAGAGTACTCCGTCGGCGCGGCACACTCCAGCCACGACGGCTAAGGGCCCCACCCATCCGAGCAGTTCGGGGTCGACGGCGCTGACTGATACCCAGGTGATCTCGATGGTGAAGAGCGGGATCGCAGACGATTCAGTCGAGCAAATGGTAAAGAATGCGAAGGCCGTGGACTTCGATCTGAGCTCGGCTGGTCAGCGGAAGCTGACGGCGGCTGGGGTCAGTCCCTCGGTACTGAGTGCGATGAAGGTGCGGGCGGCGCAGGAGCTGGCTAACCAAAAATGAGAAGCGCGTGGGGAATCCGAGTGGCGGGGCTGGTGTTACTGATGGCGGTGGGCAGCGCTGGTGCGCATGCGGACGATGAGCGCTGCGGTTCGGGGAAGGATCTGGTGGTGCAGGCGCTGGAGAGGGCGGGGCCTGCCAGCAGCAACGATGATTTTGAGAATGCGCTGCAGTTGCTGAAGACGGCGGTGTCGACGTGCACCGAGTTGGGCGATGCCTGGTACTATCGCAGCCTGGTGGAACAGCGACTGGGGCACGTGAGTCTGGCGCAGTATGCGATGAGCAAGGCGCAGATGTTCGGCTCCGATGCGCAGCGAGAGGGTCTGAATCCATTTGTGCTGGCGACTCCACCGGCGAGCCGCTCGCTGCCGGCCAGCCGCGCGTTGCCGGGTGGGGAGGGTGGTCCTGCCGCAGCCGTGGGCGGTCCGCCGCAGAAATGGGCGCTGGTGGTGGGAATCAGCCGCTTTGCGGACAGCGCTGTGCCGACGCTGAACTACACAACATCGGATGCGAAGTCGTTCGCGGACGAGCTGAAGGACCCTGCAATTGGGCGGTTTCCAGCGGAAAACGTGAAGGTGCTGACGGACGCTCAGGCGACGACCAGGAACATTAAGGAGCAGCTCAACTGGATTGCGAGGAACGCGCAGCCGAACGATCTGGTGGTGATCTACGTGGCGACGCATGGGTCGCCGCGAACGCTGGACACGGCGGGCGGAGCGAACTATATCGTTACGTACGATACGGAGATCAAGAGCACACAGACCCCCGACGAGGACGCTTTGTACGCCACGGCTTTGCCCATGGTGGAGCTGGCCAATGCGGTGGCGACGCGCATGAAGGCGCTGCGGACGGCGGTGATTTTGGATACGTGTTACAGCGGCGGCGCGGTCACGAATGAGTCGAAACTGATGGGAAAGGGGCTCGCCAACGCGTCGCCATCCGCGGCGACTCTGGACCGGATGAGCGAGGGTACGGGGCGGATCGTGATTGCGGCGGCTCGCTCGGACGAGGAGTCGCTGGAGAGCGACACGTTGCATCACGGATACTTCACGTATTTTCTGTTGCAGGCTGTGAAGGCAAACAAGGGGCTGACGCCGATGAGCCAGATTTACGCCACCGTGGCGCAGCAGGTGTCCGACCGGGTAGCCGCCGATGCGAAGGCGGATAATCAGGCGCTGGCGCAGCATCCGGTCATGAGCCGCAGTTCGAACGATGCGGACTTTGCGCTGGGCGTGACGGTGGGCGCCGGAACGGCTAAGGGCGGGCGGTAGCGGAGAGGGCGCCCGGATCCCGGCGGCCTGATAATTTCCGAAAAATCTCAAATAGTTTGCGGATTTTGCATCATCCGGGGCGGCAATTTGCGTATATGCGGGTACAGCCATCGAGGGTGCGCCCGTTGGACCAGTCGCCGGAGACATTTCGGGATCTCGTCGAGTGCCACCAGGCGCGGGTGTTCTCGATTGCATTTCGCATCCTGGGCGAGAGTGGAGCGGCGGAGGAGGTGGCGCAGGATGTTTTCCTCGAACTGCATCGCGCGCTGCCGCGGCTTGAGAGCGAAGAGCATGTCACGGCGTGGCTGCGGAGAGTGGCGTGTCATCGGGCGACCGATGCATTGCGGAGACGGGCAGCGCGGGGCGATGCGGCAGCGGAGGAGTATCAGGACGGCATGGCGTTGCGGCCGGTGGTGCGGGAATTTATTCCGGTGATGAATCGTGTGGAGCAATTGCTGCTGACGCTGCCTCCGGCGCAGCGAACGGTGATGCTGCTGCGGTATCAGGAAGACCTGGAGCCGGAGGACATCGCCTTGGAACTGAAGATGCCGTTGGCAACGGTGAGGAGTTACCTGCAGCGCGGCGTGAAGATGCTGCGGGCAAAAGCGGAACGCACACTAAAGGAGTACAGCCGTGGTTGAACCGATGGACGAATTCGAGAAGGAGCTGCGGGAGCAGCTGCTGGCTCGGTCGGCGCCGGAAGGATTCGCGGATCGGGTGATGGCGCAGATGCCCGAGCGGCGGCCTTCGCGCGGGTGGTGGATGGGGTTTGGTCTGCCGATGTGGCGTTGGGCGGTGGCCGTGTTGCTGGTGGCGGGGATGGTGCTGGGCGGCCTGGAGCGGGATCGGCAGCAGCGGATGGCGGGAGAACGGGCGAAGCAGCAGGTGCTGCTGGCGTTGCGCATCACCGGGTCGACGCTGCGCGAGGTGGATTCGAAGGTGAACGCGGGTGGAGAGCAGCAGATGCTGAGTCAGAAGGGTGCGGGGCGGGCGATTCTTGAAAAGGGCGAGCAGGAATGAAGGATCACGAAGGCGAAAGGGGCTGGTTATGAAAACGGTGTGGGTGAGGATAGCGATTTGGATTGTTGCGGTGGTGGGGGTAGTGCTGCCGGCGGCGGCGCAGGCTCCGTTTCCAGTGACGCTGGAGAAGCAGCTGGCGGAGCGCGCCTCGAATTACACGGAGGTGTCGCTGGACCGGAAGATGCTGGACTTCGCGAGCCGCTTTATGAACGACAAGGACGATGCTGAGGGGAAGCGGATCGTCGAGAAGCTGAACGGCGTGTACGTGCGCAGCTATGAATTCGACAAGCCGGGACAATACACGACGGCGGATCTGGAGGCAGTGCGCAGACAGTTCGACACCGCCGAGTGGAGTCAGCTGGTCAAGTCCCGGTCGAAAAATGCCTCTGACGACGCCGACATCTATATGAAGCTGGTGAACGGTGAGGTGCAGGGGATGTTCATCCTCAACGCAGAGTCAAAGGAGCTGGACTTCGTCTACATTTCGGGGCCGATTCGGCCGGAAGACCTGAAGGATCTGAGCGGGAATTTCGGGATTCCGTCGGGCAGTTATGAGCTGAGTGTGAAGGAAAAGACGAAGGATAAGGCGGAGAAGAAGGCTACAGAAAAAGCGCAGAAGTCCGAAGACAAAGCGCAGAAAGAGGACCAGCCATGAAGGTGACGAGTTTTCTGGTCGTGGGAGTTCTGCTGACGGTGCTGGTTGCTGTGGTTTTGCCGATGACAGTGAGTGCGGCGGGCCATCACGATTTCGACACCGTGGTCTCGGCGGTAGAGCACCGGTACGATGCGCACGCGGAGCGTGTTCCGATGATGGGTTTTGTGAGCCTGTGCGCGCGGGTGGTGACGGCCGGGGGCGTGAAGGGAATGAAGATTGCGGAGTTCGATCATCTGACGGGGGTTGCGGACGCCGATGACCTGGACAAGCTGGTAGGCGATAGCCTGGGCGGCGAATGGCAGCGATTTGTTTCGCAGAGAGAACGCAACGGAGAGCTGAATCTGATTTACGTGCAGCCCGACGGCCACGCGATGCGCATGCTGATTGCCGACTACGCGCACGGCGAACTGGATGTGGTGCGGGTCGAGGTGAACGCGGATCGGCTGAAGCACTGGATACAGGATCCGGAGGGCAGCGCGCGACGTCACGACTACGGAACGGAGAAACCCGACTGAAAAGCAGCCGGTAGCCTGTAGCCGGTAGCGGGTAGCCAGCGTGTCAGCAGCTTTTGATGCTTGTGCTCAGGAATCCACGCGGTGCGTTCATCAAGAGTTACGGGCCACAGGCTACCGGCTTTTCTTACTTGCTGTATTCGTCTCTTAGCTGAGTTTGGCGGCTGACCATGGGAACGGCGATGCCCTGAATGTAGACCTGCTTCACGTCGGTGCGGACGTCAAGCGGATCGCCATTCGCGAGGACGACATTGGCCATTTTGCCGACGTCGAGAGAACCGAGTTTGTCGCCAAAGCCAAACATGTCGGCGACGTTCAGGGTGATGGCTTTGAGCGCGTCGTCGTAGGGAAGGCCGTAGGCAACGGCGAATCCTGCTGCGTAGGGGAGGTTGCGGGCGGAGTGACTGCTGGCGGGGCCGCCTCCATCCGCGGAGGAGATGGCGATCTTCACGCCGCGTTTTGCCAGCTCTGCTGGCAAGGTGTAGACGGCATCGTAGCGCTCGTCGGCGCGGGGCGCATCGTAGATCGATCCAATGATGACGGGCACTTTGTACGAGGCGATTTCGTCGAGGATGTCCTGGCTTTGCGTGACGTGGTTCAGGATCACTTTGAGGTGAAATTCCCTGGCCAGGGTCATGATGGTCTCGACGTCGTACGATTCGTAAACGCCGATGACAACGGGGCGCTCGCCTTTGAGATAGGGAATCAGGGCCTCGAACTTCAGGTCGCGCCTGAAGGCTTTGTCGTCTTTCTTCGCTGCTGCGTCGCGCTTCGCCATGTAGTCCTGGGTGTCGAGGAAGTTCTGGCGAAGCTCGGTGATGAGGCCCATGCGGGTGGATGGGTAGGCTGCTCGGCCGCTCCCGGGTCCGCCGCTCCCGCGGCGGCGCTGCTCGGCGCCGTAGTTCATGGCAAGCGCGACATCGGTCGCGAGCATCATCTGACTGCGGCTGCCGTAGAGTTGAATGAAAATATCCTGTCCGGCAACGGAGTCGCCGCTGGCCGGAGCGACGACGGCGTTGGTGACGCCGTTGAGGCGGGCGACGGGGATCAACTCGGTTTCGGAGTGGAAGGCGTCGCCGACGTGCATGTGGGGCATGATCTCGTCGGAGCGCTCCTCGAGATCGTTGGTGGCGGAGTCGGCGCTGATTTCGGTGAGGCCGAAGTTGGATTCTGGATCGATGAGGCCAGGATAGACGGTGAGGCCCCTGGCGTCGACAATCTGCGCGCCTTTGGGGATTTTCACTTCAGTGGCATTGCCCACAGCGGCGATTTTGCCGTCTGCCAGAATGAGGACACCGTTCTCGATGGTGCCGTGGCTGACGGTGAGGAGCTTACCGCCGGTGATGGCGACGACTTTCGACGGGGGCGGGGTATCCGCCGCGAGCGCCAGGACGGGAGCCGCACAGAGCGTAACAATCACGGTTACATGAGCCAGAAGTTTCATCACTGTCCGTCCTCCTCGTCGTCGGAGCCGAAGCCGCCGCCGTCGTGCATGACGCCGGCGAAATGGGTAGTTCCCCAGCCGGCAGGGAAGCGTCGAAGAACAGGTCCCCATCGATATAGACCTTCATGGCGCGAGCGTAGGTGGAGAGAGGATCGTGGTTCCAGAGAACGAGGTCAGCATCTTTGCCCACGTCAATCGAACCGGTGCGATCGTCGACGCCGATGGTCCAGGCTGGGTTGAGGGTGACCATGCGAATGGCCTCGTCTTCCGTTGCGCCGCCGTAGTGAACCATTTTGCCGGCCTCGACGTTGAGGCGGCGGATGTGATCGTCGGAGTCGCTCTTGAGGGCGACGCGGACGCCCTGGCGCATCGACATCACAGCGTTCCAGGGGATAGCGTCGCGGGCTTCGTCTTTGAAGCCCCACCAGTCGGTAAAGGTGGCGATGGCTGTGCCGTCGGCGGCGATTTGCGGAGCGACTTTGTACATTTCGAGCGCGTGGTGGAAGGCGCGAATTTTGTAGCCATACTCTTTGGCGATGGCTTCTTCCGTGAGGAATTCGTCGGCGCGATAGCAGTGGATCTGCACGTAGAGCTTGCCGCGCAGGACATCGGCCAGCGCTTCGAGCTTCAGATCGCGCTTGGGCGGAACCGCATCCTTGTCGCCCTTCTTCACTTTGGCGTCATAGGCATCCCAGTCGGCCATGTAGTGTTTGGCATCTTCGAAGGCCATGCGCATGACTTCAAAGTTGCCCATGCGGGTGGAAGGCAGCTGGTCACGGCTTCCGTAAACGCGCTTTGGGTTTTCGCCGGAGGCAAACTTGATCGAGCCGGGGGCGTTGGGGAAGAGCATGGCGTCGCGATCGAGCCCGAACTTGTTCTTGATGACGACGGCCTGGCCGCCGATCATGTTGGCCGAGCCGTGGAGCAGGAGTTCGGTGGTGACGCCGCCGGCGAGCGCGCGGTAGAGATCGGCACTGCGGTTATCGAACGCGTCAATCATGTGCATCGAGGGCGTCACCGGGATGGTGGCCTCGTTGACGTCGCCGTCGAGTGCGGAATGGGAGTGGGGATCGATGATGCCGGGTGTGAGCCAGAGGCCGGTGGCATCGACTGTGGTGGCGGAAGAGGGCGCGTCGACTGTGGCGCCAACGCCGGCGATCTTGCCGGCATGCACCCAGACCGAACCATGCTCGAATGTGCCGTGGCTGGCGGTCATGACGGTGGCTCCGCGAAAGACGATGTCCGTGGGCGGAGCGGATTGTTGCGCGCGGCCGAGGGCTGCGCATATGGCGAGCAACGCAAGAGGAAGAATGCGGACAATGAGACGGAGCGGACGGCGAAGACTACCCATCAGGTGACCTCCCGACTGCATGAAGAGAGACCGCGGGGCTTTGCAGGGATCCACAAAGTACGCGCTGGTCCTTTGGGATTGAAAATGCTCTTCCGCATGCTACAGGAGAGGCGGAGAATCCCCCAACAGCAGGCCCAGCGGCGCCGGTTCCGCGAATCCGCACCGCCCTGCACACTACCGCAAATTTTGGCAGGGTGAGATGTTTCGGCCGGGCCGGGCGGGCGTGCGATACTGCCAGTGGCATGTACAAACGCGTCGTTCTCAAGCTATCTGGCGAGGCTTTGGCTGCGGGTCAGGGCTTTGGCGTCGACCCCATTCGCATTCATGAAATCAGCGGCGAAATCGCCGAAGTACACAGGATGGGCGTGGAAGTGGCCATCGTGGTGGGCGGAGGCAATTTTTTCCGTGGAGTGGCTGCGCAGGCGAAGGAAATGGACCGGGTTTCCGCCGATAACATGGGGATGCTGGGAACGGTGATTAACGCACTGGCAATCCAGGATGCGCTGGAGAAGAGGGACGTCTTTTGCCGGGTGATGTCGGCGATCGAGATGAATCAGGTGTGCGAACCGTATATTCGGCGGCGGGCGATCCGACATTTGGAGAAGGGCCGGGTGGTAATTTTCGCCGCGGGGACCGGGAACCCGTATTTTTCCACCGATACGGCTGCGTCGCTCAGGGCGATGGAAATCAAGGCAGATGTGTTACTTAAGGCGACAAAAGTAGAGGGCATCTACGACGCCGATCCGGTCATCCAACACGACGCAGTCAAATTTGAACAGATTACCTACATGGAAATTCTGCGGCTGGGGTTAAAGGTGATGGACACTACGGCGGTGAGTCTCTGCAAAGACAATAATCTGCCTATGATCATCTTTAATCTGAACCAGCCGGGCAATATCCGCCGTGTTATTTCCGGGGAGAAGGTCGGCTCGTTGGTGACGGCCTGAAGCAGTCTCCCGATCGACGGCGAAGCGCACGCCCTGACCGGAGGCACAACACGAAGCAGGAGACCTTCTGAGCGCACAAGTCCAGGTCGTACCCCGGCCCGCCAGCACCTGGGAGCCGGAGCCTCCCCCACGACAGACGGCGGCGAACAAACCAGTCGTGGTCAAGGCCAAAAAGGAGCGGCTGCCCGCTCTGAGCGGCTTGCGTGCGTTTGCTGCCCTCAACATCGTCTTTTACCACTTCTCGAATCCAAAATGGTTTGGGCCGTTTGCCCCCATCGTCGACAACGGCTACACGTCGGTGAGCTTCTTTCTGCTGCTTTCCGGATTCGTGCTCGCGTACAATTATTCGGACCGTGCGCAGCAAGGCCAGCTGAGTGCGCGTAATTTCTGGGTGGCGCGGGTCTCGCGCCTCTACCCCATCTACATCGTCGCGCTCATTGTTTCCATCGGCATGCTGATGGATGAATGGCATGTCCGGTCGCATGGGCAATTTGCCCTGGGTGTGGCGCTGACGCCGCTTTTGCTGCAGGGCTGGATCCCGACGCTGTCGACGTTCTGGAACACGCCGGCGTGGACCATGTGTACCGAGGCCTTCTTCTATTTGATTTTCCCGGTTGTGATCCTGTGGAAGCGGCCGAAGAAGGTGGGGTCGCTGGCCGCGATTCTGCTGGGGCTGTGGTTACTGGGGATGGTGCTGCCGACCTTATATATGGGCCTGCACCCTGATGGGGATTTGCATCCCGGACGATATACGGATGGTTTCTGGATACGCGCACTGAAGTTTTCGCCGCCACCGCACGTGCCGTCGTTCCTGTTTGGGATAGTGCTGGCCGATTTGGATGGGCTGATTCCGCGGGCTGCGAGGCGGCGGCTGTTGTTCGGCGCGCTGGGGATGGCGGGGATCTATACGGTGCTTTATTTCGGCGAGCATTTTCCGTTTCCGCTGATGCACGATGGGCTGATGATGCCGCTGTTCGCGTTAGCGGTGCTGGGGCTGGCAGGAAAGAATCTGATTGCGAGGTTCTTTGGATTCTTTCCTTTTGTCGCGGTAGGGCAGGCGAGCTATTGCCTTTATATTCTGCACTTTAATTTGTGGAACATCATCCATAACTCAAATATTCTGGATCGCACGCATCTGGCGCGATTTGATCCCTGGATCAGTTATGGAATTCTGGTGACCGCTGCGGTGCTGGCGATGTTGTGGATCGAGCGGCCGGCGCAGCGATGGATTAAGGCGGTGTTTCTGCCTCGCTGAGTTTCTTCATCCGGCCTGATCCGTTCACGCTCCGGAATAACCCATGCCGGCAAGTACACCGCGCATGTAGGCGAAGCTCTTCGAAACGCCAGGCATGGGATCGTCGGCGTGGACTTCGTATTCGAGGTCGACGAATCCCTGGTATTTCTGCGCGATGAGGGCTTCAAAGATGCCTGGGATGGGCATCTTGCCATCTCCGACTGCGACCTGACTCTCCTTGCTGTGAAAGTCGGTGAGATCCTTCATGTGCATGTTGAAGAGACGGGGGCCGACCGCGTGAATCGCCTCGACGACGTCGGTGCCAGCGCGGACGGTGTGTCCCACGTCGATACAGCAGCCGATGCGCGGATCCATGCCTTTAATGTCTTTGAGGATGTCGAGGGGTGACGGCCAGAGTTTGTCTTCGGGGCCGTGGTTGTGAATGGCGAGGCGGACGTCATATTCCTTGACGAATTTCTCAATGCGGGGAAGGGTCTCGGGCGAGGGATCGCCGGCGACGATGACGCGAATGCCGGCTCGCTTAACATATTCAAACTTGCTGCGGATGTCATCGTCGGTGGATTGCTGGAAGTAGATGGCTCCCGCTGCGTGCAGGCGAATACTGGCCGCCATGTAGTCGGCAACGGCCTGGGCCTCAGCGGTTGGATCCATAGGCAGGTGGTCTTTGGCGTCTTTCGGATTGAGGTCGAAGACGTTGAGTTCTTTCATAAAACCGATGAGCTGGGCGCGGGTGAAGTTGCGGAAGGTGTAGCTGGCGAGGCCGAGGCGCACGTCGGCGGCGACACTGAGCCCGGCGAAGGAAGGCATGGGCACGAACGCGGCCGCCGAAGCGAGAGCGGTGGTTCGCAGCAGGTCGCGACGAGAGAAGTTCATTGACAGGCTCACAGGTGCGGCTCCCATCCTTTTTCGTATTCGCGTCCCCAGCCTTTCATCGCTTCCGCGTCGCCGATGATCTTACCGTTGCTGGGGTCGAGCTTGAGTTCACGCTGGACTTCCCAGGCGACGTTCGAGAGCTGCAGCATGGTGACGGCGACGTTGCCGACTTCGACGGGCGAGCGCAGTTTCTCGCCTTTGGTGACGCCGGCGATGAAATTGGCGAAGTGGGCGTTGGTCATGGAGTCGCGGCCGACGAGATCGGACGACGAGGTTGCTTCTTTTTGCACGCGAAACTCGCTGGTCTTGTGGCCGGAGAGGTCGTAGATCTCGTAGCCATCACGATCGACGAGGACGGAGCCGGTGGTGCCCATGATGGTTGAGCCGCGGTCGCGGCCGTAGATCTTCATGCCGTTGCAGCAGCGGCAATCCCAGGCAATGAGCTTGTCGTCGTATTCGAAGTTGGTGACGAGGGTGTCGTAGAACTGCCAGTCATCTTTGAATTGATAGCGGCCACCGGGGGCGTTGAGGCGAGCCGGATAATCGACGCCGAGGGCCCAGCGGCAGACGTCGACTTCATGGGTGCCGTTGTTGAGGGTTTCGCCGGTGCCCCATACGCGGAACCAGTGCCAGTTGTAAGGCTGCACGTTGTCCTTATAGGGGCGACGCGGCGCGGGGCCTTGCCACAGATCCCAATTGAGGGTCGAGGGGACGGGAGCATCTTTGCCGACGCCGATGGATTTGCGGGTGTTCACATACCAGGCGTAGCCGTAATAGGCGCGGCCAATGACGCCGTCGTGAATCTTCTGGACAATTTCGATGGTATGGGGGGAGGAGCGCTGCTGGGTGCCCATCTGCACCAGCTTGCCGTACTTTTTCTGCGCGGCTACGAGCAGCGCGCCTTCGGCGGGATTGTGACTGCAGGGCTTTTCGACATAGACGTGCTTGCCGGCTTCGACGCCAGCGATGGCCATGGGCGCATGCCAATGGTCGGGCGTGGCGATGGAGATAGCGTCGATATCTTTGCGCTCGAGAATTTTGCGGAAATCGCCTTCGGTTTGCGGGGCGTAGCCCAGTTCCTTCTGCGCCTGCCCGGCAAACTTTTCGAGGATGGTGCTTTCGACGTCGCAGACACAGGCGACGTGGGCGGTATCGCGATTGGCTCCAAGGGCGGAAAGGTGGGCGTAGCCACGGCTATTGAGACCGATGATGGCGAAGTTGAGGCGGTTGTTAGCGCCGACGATCTGCGCATAGCTCTTCGCGGTGCTGCCGACGGCAAGACCGGCGGCGCCGACGGCCATTGTGTCCAGAAATTCGCGACGTGTGATCATGCTGTCTCCATTTGCAAAGTGAACCGGACGAGCATCAGCAGGCGGCGCCCGATGCGGTGAGGGCCTTTTTCAGATCGGCCATGCTGATGCGCGAGGAGGCCTCGGGCGTGCCTGCGCCGCGCCAGTGGGTTTCAAGGCTGACGGCGTAATGGTAGCCATCGCTGCGGAGCGCGCGCAGCTGGCCGACCCAATCGACGACGCCGGTGCCGACGGGTTGCCAATCAAATTTGCCGTCCGGCCGGCGGGTGACATTTTTGGCGTGGCAGTGACCGATGCGGTCTTTCGGGAGCAGATCATAGGCGGTGGGGAACGGCACTTCGTTCGCGAAAGTGCCGGCGTTACCAGGGTCCCAGTTGAGCATGAAGTTTTTATTAGGTATGGCTTTCAGCACCGCGGCTGCTTCTTCGCCGGTTGCTGTGTTGCACGACATTTCGTTTTCGAGAATGAGGATGACGTTGCTTTTCGCGCAAAGTTCAGCTGCCTGCCGGAGCTTCTCGTTGATCGCCGCGCGATAGGGGGCCTGATCGTCGAGCCGCCAGAAATCGAAGCAGCGCACGCGATCGGTGGAGAAGGTGCGCGTCAGGTCGATGCAGTGGCCGAGCAAGGCATCCTGCTTGCTGAAATCCGTACCGGCGTGAAACTGGTCACGTTCCTGACCGGCTTTGCGGGGTGCGCCGGGCCAGTCAACTTTATAGAGAGGGCTCGCGATGTCCGTGACGCGCAGCTTGTATTTTTTCAGGATGCGCGCAGCTTCGGCCAGCTCGTTCGCGTCGAGGTCGGTAACGTTTTTGTTCCACATGCTGCGGAGCTCGATCCAGTGGAGGCCGAAATCATGGGCAGTGACGGAACACGCGTGGTCGAAATCCGGAGAAATCTCGTCGTTGATGACGGAGAGCCGGAAGGGGCATTCTGCGGATACGGAAGCAAACACCGCGGATAAGGAAGAGGAGGGAAGTGCGGTAAGGGCGCCCGCTGCCGCGAGGGCGCCAAGGAAATCACGACGGGTTGCCAGCATCCGTTTCTCCTGCGGCGAAACAGCAGACGCCAGTATAGTCCCGCGTGGAATGGAATTTGGCGCGTCGCGGTCGGAGGCTGAATCTCTCCAGGCGGGACAGGCACAACGGGAGAATTTTGGGTGAACGCGATTAGTCGACGGGCAGGTCGGCCAAGCTTTGCAGGACGCGCTCGACGGTGTCGGACATGGCGATGGGGATCTCGAAGATGCGTTCCTCACCCTGATTGCGCGAGAAAACCTCCATCGAATTCTCGCGAAACTGAAACGAGACGAGAGGTTGTTCGGGACGCAGGCGCGAGCGGCGCGAGCGGGAAACGATGAGCGACCAGATGGACTGGCCGGCGCGCAGTTTGCGGTCGTAACCGGCGCGGCGCATTTCCGCAATGAAGGGCAGGACGAGGTTTCGGGGAGGAAAACGGGAGCCCTCGTAAACGCCCTCCATCTGATCCCAGCTCTCAATAAATTCCCCTTCCACCGGACTTCCTTTCTCGTAGAAGTCGGCAAGGCGGCCAATCTGGAGCCAGGGAAATTCTTTACGCAGGGCAGAGGGGACGGCGTTCTCTACAAGCCAGTGAGAGAGGACGGTTGCGAGCACGGCAGGATCCTTTGCCTCGAAGCGAAACAGCTCGCACTCATCCCAGTAGAAGACGGCCTCGGGCGAGTCGTGCCGGGCAGCGAAATGAATATGAAGGGCCCGGGCCGCCGTCCGAAACCAGAGATGGGACACGCCAGATGGGGTAACGGTAAGTTCATTGCGCGCGACGATGGTCAGATCGGGAAAGGCTGTGATCGCGGTTTCGCGGATGGAGATGAGCTTCCGCTTTTCCCAGTCCACGAAACAGAAGCGGTCGTACATCGCGGCAAGAGGGGCGCCATCGAGCCAGTGCCAGATGGCATCGATGGTTTCATCCTTCGAGGAAATTCGGCCGGTGGCAACTTTCTTCGTATCGTCTTCGAAGAAGGTAAGAAATTCCGGGCCTCCGACCTCAAAACATCCGACCCAGCAGGAACGCGAGCCGCGCAGTGCGGAGCACCGCCACTGGACACCGCCACCGGTGATGGCGACTTGGGTCTGGTCGGCGACGGGCGCGAAGCGGGCGATCAATCCGTCGTAAAGGTCGTGCGCGTATTTCTGTTCGTTCCGTTCCATGGGGTCGTTCCACCGAACGCCAGTGTATCGAAAGTTACCTGTTGTCAATCACGAAAGAGTGTATCGAGCAGATACCTGTGTTCAGGTGGTTACTACGGCTGCGCAGGCTCGGATGGCGCGCGGAACGGCTGGGGAAAAGGAAAAGCGCCTGCTGTTTCGCAGACGCTTTCGACACCCACAATTCTGTTACGTGCTGATGCGGGGGAAAAGCTACTGATTCTCGAGATGGATGGTCTGAGTGGCGGATACAACTTCGCCGCTGGGGGTTTTGCTGAGCGCGGTAATCGTGGCATCGCCGGCGCCGACGGCGGTGATGACGCCCTTCGCGTCGACGGTGGCAATCTTTGTGTCGCTCGATTCCCAGGTGACCTGCTGTGAGAGATCGGCTGTGCGTCCGGCAATGCCATAGGTGGCGATGGCGAGCGGCTGCAGTGTCTGGCCAACGGTGAGATTCTGACTGCGGGGAACGATGTTGAGCGAGAACGACCTTGCGATCGCGGGAACGGTGCAGGCAGTGGAAACCTGAAGGCTGCTATTGGCCGCAAGGTAGCCGAATTCGCCCGTCGTACTGGCGACGATGGAACTGAGTCCTGTAACACCGTCGGAGTTTGCGGTGGCCAGACCAGAGGTACTGATCGAGGCGAGGTCAGGAAGAGTCACGGCCCACTTGACCTGGCTGGAGATGTCCTCGACCCGCATGGCATGGTTTCCCTCGGTGTAGGTGCCATAGGCCTTGAACTGGGCAGTCGCACCGTTGTAAACGCAGGTCGCATTGCTGGCGGGTTCCACATAAATGCCGGTCAGCGAGTAGGAAAGACCGCAACCGGTTCCTCCGAAAAGTGTGGTCGCAAGAACCAGCCCCACGCCGAGAACCACACGCGGAGAGACCAAAGCAGATAAGCCGAACAGCTTCTTCATAGAATGATGCCCCATGATCACCGTCGCAGGAATAGGTGCAGAGCCTGGGTGGCTCGGTTTGTTCCATCTTCCTGGCTGAAATCTATTTCGGAGTTTAGGGCGGGGTTAGTGACCGTGGTATCCCACTTTCAGGGAGGGAGTTACCCTGATTTGGTTACCGGTGTGGTAGTTGGGGGTGGTGCGGAGGGTTGGAGCGCCACGAAAAGCGAAGGGGCGACATCCCTCGCGGAATCTCGCCCCCTCTGTCCGAAATTGCGAAGATTTGGCTTCGGCTACCGAATCACAGCTTGCTTCCCAGGAAGTGTTCGGGAACTGCAGGTCGCCCCGCTGTCCCGGACCATCATGAGCCGGTCGCTGGGAGAACTCGCTGGCCACCTTCGTGAGACATCCAGTTTCCCGGAGGGTCTGTGAGCGTCGTTGCCGATACTCGTGAGGTAGCTGCTTGCTCTCTTCGTAGGGAAGATTTCTCTTCCGTTGCTGCCGATTATGTCACGCGAATCCTCGAGGTTGATCTGAATATTTGTGTGCAAATCGGGCTGTCAGTGTGGAAATGGCGGACGAATGACACGGAGGAAGGTAGCGCAAATGAAACGGGTCATAAGGCGCAGTGCCAACCTCTGCAGCCAGCGGTTCGAATCGGCGCGGCGATGGGCTTCGATGGAGCGGCCGAGGCTGAATTGAAGTTGTGCGTAGAATTAGACGAGCCGATGCTGGCCGATCCGATGACTAACGAGCACAACTACGATGAGTGCTGCGCGACATCGATTCAATGCAACTGGCGGCTCGTCGCTGAACCGAACCAGGTCAAACCTCGGGAGATGATGTCATGGAACCAGTGCACATGGAACGCTTCTATCTCGGTTGTCTCGCGCACGCCTCCTACATGGTGGCTTCAGAGGGGATCGCTGCCGTAGTCGACCCCCAGCGCGACGTCGACATTTACCTCGAGGCTGCCGCGGCGCAGGGATGGAAGATTGAACACATCATTGAAACTCACGTGCACGCCGATTTTGTCTCCGGACATGGCGAACTGGCCCAGTCAACCGGGGCGCGGATTTATCTTGGCGCGGGCTCGGGCGCCGAGTTCCCCCACTTCACGGTTGCGGACGGCGATGAGATTCGATTCGGTCAATGCAGCCTTCGCTTCCTGCAAACCCCCGGTCACACGATTGAAAGCATCTGCATCGTTATGCGCGATCTGGGCCACCCGGAACTGCCCGGTGTGGTTTTCACGGGAGACACGCTGTTCGTAGGTGATGTGGGGCGGCCCGATCTTTCCCCAACCCACACTCCGCAGCAGCTTGCCGCGGCCCTTTATTCCAGCCTTCACGAAAAACTGCTGACGCTTCCCGATGACACCCGGATCTATCCAGCTCATGGTGCAGGCTCACTTTGCGGGCGCAACATGAGTGCGGAGAGTTTTTCGACTCTGGGACGGCAGCGCGAGACCAATTACGCGCTGCTGGCGCGCAGCAGTGAGGAGTTCGTCCACCTGTTGACCGACAATCTGGCGGCTGCGCCCGAGTATTTCGCCTCGGAAGTCGACCTCAATCGGAAAGGGGCCAGTCCTGTTTCCCAGCTTCCGCCGCTTCAGCCTCTCTCGGCTGCGGAAGTGCGAAAACTTCAAAGCGAGGGCCGGATGGTTCTGGATACGCGGCCGGCAGGCGATTTTGCGGCAGCTCATGTGCCCGGTTCGATTCATGTCGCGCTGACCGGCCAATACGCCTCGTGGGCGGCACGGATTCTGGGCATCGATACGCCCCTGATCATTGTTGGTGAGGATGACGAGCACGTTCGCGAGTCACGCTTGCGCTTGGCGCGAGTAGGAATGGAATCCGTTATCGGCTACCTCGAAGACGGCGTGGCCGGATGGGCGCGAAGCGGAAATGGCCTCGATTCGATTCCACAGATCACCGCGAAGGATCTGCGCGACATGCTTGAGACTGAACCGGAACGGGTAACCGTGCTGGACGTGCGTGAGCCGGCAGAAATCGAGAGCGGGGCAATCGAGAATTCAATTCACGTGCCGCTAGGGAAGCTGAGATCGCGCGCAGCAGAGCTGAAATCCGCGAAGCTTCTCGTGGTGCATTGCAAAGGTGGCTATCGCAGCTCGATTGCGACCAGCATTCTGCGAGGTGCAGGGCATCAGGAGGTCGCGAACCTGATGGGCGGATTCGATGCCTGGAAGGCTGCTGGTCTTCCCCACACGGCTGCAGCAAACGCCTGATTGCGGGGACGACCATTCGCGATGCGGGTTGGATCGCGGGTTGAAGGCCCGATTCCGCGAGCCTTCAAAACACCTTCAGACAACTGAAACTGGCACGAGGAGACTCGAACTCCTGACCCCTACCGCGTCAAAGGATAGGTGCCAACAATATCAACAACTTACAGAAATCTGAAGGACTGCTAAGCAAAGCCGTCAGAAGAGCTCGATGGCCGGTCGGCCATCGTCCCCCTGAGAGGCACCGCCCGCCACTGAAAGATGAGTGACGGTCTGGCTGGCCATTCTATAGGTGTCGAGATGGGACTCCAGCAGCGCCTTGAAGGTGGTCTCGAAGAGGTCATCCGAGCCGGGACGGTCCCGGGCCTCACTCAACTCCAACAGATGGTCGCGCATTTCCAACTGCGCCCCCTGCACGTGCTCCATTCTCTGTCGCATGACATCCTGAAACTGGATGTGTCCCATTGCTTCCACCAGACACTCGACGCTCTGCTGATGGCCCACTTCCACGTCGGAGATGACGTTCAGCTGTAATTCGCTGCTGTTAGTGAATTCCTGCTGCATTTCCATCAACCCGACAACTAGCTTTTGCAGGTCGCCACGGTCGTGTCTTTCTTCAAACTTCTTCTGGGCCTCGGCCATCTTTCCGGTGACCTTTCCCGCAGTGGTATTCAGTTTTCCGGCAATATCCGCAGCCGTACTGGTCGACCTTCTCGCGAGCTGTCTGACTTCATTGGCGACTACCGCAAAAGCTCGGCCTGTATCCCCGGCACGGGCAGCCTCTATCTCTGCGTTCAGGGCCAGTAGATTAGTCTGGCTGGCGATATTTGCGATGACTTCGATGATGGGGGTTAGGGCTTTGACATCATCGGCGAGCATGCGAATCTGCTCGAAGTTTTCCCGCATCTCGGAGTCCTGCTCGCCCAGCCTGGACTCGAGTCGCACAATAAGCTGATTATTGTGTTCGACTCGAGAGGCTGTAACCTCCGTCAATGCCTTGCCACTTTCGACCGACTGGACGATGCGCTCCATTTGAGCGCTGGATTGGTCATTCAGAAGATTGAGCTGTTCGATTAAGGCAGTAACTTCGCGCTCGGATTCGGCCAGCGATCCACCGATCTGCTCGTGCATCACATCGATGTACGGTTGCGAGTCTTTGATGTCAACCTGGATCGCACTGCGGACCGCCAGCTCGCGCGACACCTCGTCGAAGTTCATTTGGCCGAATGCCCACATGTCGAGGACGGCGTGCTTCGCTCCCCTCCAGGTGAGGCATTCGATGATCAGCATAGGTACAAAGTTCAGAAGCGCCAGGACTCCGGCGATGCGGATCCAGACGGGGGCGAAGACCGGCCCCTGGAGCAACGACAGGGCCACACAGACTATTACGTTGCATAAGAGTTCGATCGCCACATGAATAAACAGCCGTCGTTTTATGTTGCGTAGTCGTAGCTCACGGCCAGTCATGATCGTGGAACTCCCTTGCTTCCGCGGGAAGGATTCCTGTAGCCCAGGCGACCCCGTGCTTTGCAGATTGCGCGCATCACGATTTCATGCCCCGGGCAGAACCTGTTTGATGACCTTCAGCAGGTCGGCACCCGATACGGGCTTCACAAGCCAACCCGTCGCGCCGAGACGTCTGCCCTCGTCGCGCTTGGCCGTCTCACTCTCGGTAGTCAGAGTCAGAATCGGGAAAAATCGGCAGCTCGGCATTGCACGCACTTTCCCGATCATCTCGAGGCCTCCCATCACCGGCATATTAATGTCGGTAAGGATGAGGTTGGGCTTTAGTCCGGCTGTCAGCTTATCGAGCGCCACTTGGCCATTGGTGGCCGTTTCCACTTGAAAGCCGCCCAGGGACAGAGCGCTCTTGAGGCTCATCAACATCGTGGCTGAATCGTCGACGATCAGAATGGTCTTCGCCACACAGGCTCCTTAATCCCTGGATGTCAGTGCTGGCTCCAGCCACGCTCGCAGCTCAGCGCTGTGCGGCCATTTGACGATGTTGGCATGGGCAGCCATCATCACTTGAAGGCAGGCGGAGTGCAGATGGCTGCAGGCAGAAAGATCCGCCTTTGCAGCAGGGGTGTTCTGGAGCCATTCGAGTAGTCCCTCGGCCTCCTCTACACTGACGTCATCACGCAGCGTGGCACGACTTTTTTTGTATTCAACAGGCATCAGACGATCTCCCTTATGTTGAGAATCATGAGTACGGAACCGTCTCCCATCAGAGCCGAGCCGGAGAATGTCGACAGGCTGGACAGCAAACCGTTCAGTGGTTTCTGGATGACACCCATGGTTTCCCGGAACCCGTCGATCAGCAGGCCCAACTCCGCGCTCCCCGCCTGAACCAGCAGTACAGCTAGTTCATCGTCAGA
>Ga0206848_1074_pt2 | contig 24734 bp, 21 predicted proteins | sample Alteio_BWOrgCont_18_FD_152635 | JGI IMG/M metagenome (GOLD analysis project Ga0206848, IMG submission 152635) | Enriched cells from forest soil in Barre Woods Harvard Forest LTER site, Petersham, Massachusetts, United States -... | ecosystem: Environmental > Terrestrial > Soil > Temperate forest >...
CACGACATCGTCGTTTCTGTACAGGCGCAACGTGCTGCTGGAAAATTCTCGCTGGACCCGGACTGCCAGCTTCGGATCGGCCGAAGCAATCGTGATGGCCGTCGGCGCGCCAGCAGCAACTTCCTGGGCAAACGAGGGCCCGCTCAGCACGCCGCAGGGCAATTCCATGCCTCGCGCCGCCAGCACCTCGCCAATCACCTGGGTCATCCGCAGATACGTCTCGTCTTCGATCCCCTTGGTCGCGCTCACCAGCAGCTGGCCGGGGCGCAGGTGAGCAACGAATCCCTCGTAGGTAGAACGGACAAACTGCGAGGGCGTGACGCTCACGACGATTTCTGCTCCCTCCAGTGTTTCTGCCGCATTCTCAAAGATGGCGACCGATTCCGGAATGTGAAACCCGGGCAGAAATGCGGTGTTCTCGCGCCGGTCGCGCATCGTCGCCGCGACATCTTTTGCGTACGACCAGAGAGCGATGTGGTGACCGCCCCTGCGCGCCAGGCTGATTGCCAGCGACGTACCCCAGGCGCCGCTGCCCATGATGGCAATCCGGCTCATGCGGTCGCCTTTGTTTTGCCGAAACGATACTCGGTACCGCTCAGCAAGCGTGCAATGTTCTGGTGATGCTTCAGGATCACGATGAGGGGAACAATAAACAGAACCGCCGTTTCGAGCGGCGTGCGCGGAGCATGCGGCATCAACAGAGCCAGCACCGGGAACGCCGCCGCCGCTGCGATGGACCCCAGCGAGACGTAGCGCGAGACGGCAAAGACCAGGGCAAAGACGCCAAGCCCGACCAGCGCCGGCCCCAGAGCCAGCGCGAGGAATACGCCGAAGGCGGTGGCGACTCCTTTGCCTCCTCTGAAGCCCAGCCAGATTGTGTAGAGGTGTCCGAGGACAACGCAGAGGGCGGCAATCGCGACCGCGTTGCTGCTCGCCTCCTGGGCCAGGCCCCAATGGGAGGCGGCAGCCCGGCACAACATGACTGCACCGTAGCCCTTGAGGACATCCAGCAGGAACGTGACCGCGCCCAGCCCCTTCGAGCCGGAGCGCATCACGTTGGTGGCGCCGATGTTGCCGCTGCCCTTCTGGCGAATGTCTTCCTTGCGGAAGAAACGCACCAGGAGATATCCGAAAGGAATCGACCCAAGCAGGTACGCCGCGAGGGCGGCGACCGAATAGAAAATCAGGGGCATTGCGCTTACGAGTCTATCAGTTACGGCGGGCCCTTCAGGCGCTCATCCCCTCAGTGAACGTTGGGCACCTGAGTCGCTTTTCCGTTGTGGAGGGATTGATCGATGATGGCCTGAATCTGCTGATCTGCCTGATGTGCAAGACTGCCCTGTTCCGCACCCAAACGCCCCTGCTGCTGGCCGAGAATGCCCTGCTCCGCGCCGAGTTTGCCCATGCGTGCACCAAACTCGCCTTGTCGAGCACCAGCCTCTGCCTGCAATTCGCCCAGCCGGGCTTGCAACTCACCCAGTTTGGCTTCCATGTCCGCCATTCTCTCGGTGGTCATCTCCGATTGAGCGGCGGCCAGGTTGGCCTGCATCTCGGCCAGTTTTTCCGGAGTCATCATCTGATCCTGCGCGGCTTTGAGCTTTGCTTCCGCTTCAGTCAACTCCTTCGTCTCCCAGTGATCCTGCTCTTCCTTCACTTTGACTAACGCCGCATTGAGTTCGGCTGTTTCTTTGGACATGTCCGGCATTTTTACCTGGCCTGCTTCCTGCTGCTGGCGGCCGAGTTCCTCCTGCTGCTTGCCCAGAGCTTCCTGTTGTTTCCCAAGAACCTCTTGCCGGCGACCCAAATCTTCCATCGGCTTATACATCGCGCGAATCTTCGCGACGATCGCCGGATCGTTCACGATGTAGGATTTGCCCTCGTGCGTGAACCACAGGAATGGACCCTTCGCTACCTTGCGAGCTGCTTCGATCTCTGCCTGGCGATCGCCACCCCAATCGCCGGAAAAAGTAAACTTTGTTCCCGGCCCATCCACAATTGCATACGACTCACCGTGGTCGGAGAAATGGTAGGCGTAGCCAGTCTCCTGGTCATCATCAAAAGCGATATTGCCGCCATCGGAGTCGCTGAAGTTGATCGCATCAGCGCCGGGGATCGCTGGGGCAACGGGAGCCTCTGGAACTGCAGGAGCGACTGCCGGAGCCATCGCAGAGCTGGGTGCGGCCGGGACAGGCGCAGGGGCTGGTGCCGCCTGGCCGGGCTCAGGAGCAACGGGGGCCACATCCGCACTGGGCGCAGATGGCGGTGCCGGGACTGCAGCCGAGGCGGGTGCAGTCGGCGGAGCAGGCGGGACTTCCTGTGCCGATGCTCCGGGGACGCGAATGAGCGCAGTCGCCCCAAACAGGGCCATGGGGATCAACAGCAGCGATGCAATCGCCCGCTGCCGCCCTTCCGCAAAAGCGCGTTGGAAAAGATGCTCGTTGAGCAGGCGTTCGATGCGATGGCTGAGATTGCCAGGACGCGCCATAGCGACTCCGGGCATGGCTTTGCGCGGCATTGCCGCGAACTCCAGCAGAATTTCGGCGTAGCGTGAACGGCTTGCTGCCGCATCCATTCCTGCCCGGTCGCCGATCGCCTCGCCGAGCGACGACAGGGTCCGCTTGAGCCACCATCCCAGAGGACTGAACCAGAACACCGCTGTGTAGACCCCGGCCAGCAGCTGCAGGTAAAAATCCAGCTGGCGCACATGGGAACGCTCATGCGCCAGAACCGTCCGCAACTTCTTCCTGTCCCAGTCGGTGTAATTCGCAGGCAATACAATGCCGGAGCCAATCGTCACCGGGGATGGAATCTTCGCGCTTGAGCGAACGTTCGGCTCCGGAGCAATCAAGGGAGAAACCAGGTCCGCGGTTGTCCAGAGCCGCACGGCCACACCCAGTCCCCAAAGAAGGCGGAACAATAGTGCACTGGCGATGCCCAGATAGACCATCGCGATCAAACGTTCTGAAGGAGGCCAGTGAAATCTCGCACCGGCTGACACGCTTCCCGAAGGAGACGCCAGAGCCGCTGGTGTATCGTCAACTGCGGCGGAGATGGCAATCGATGAGGACGCGACCGTTGTTTCTGCGGGAACCAGGTCATTCCGATCCCCGGTCGCCGGATCCATTGGTGCGACAGCGACGAGCGCAGGTCTCACCGCACCCGGAAGTGCCGTATGACGATTCGCCGGAATGGGCACGGCCCAGCCAAGGCGCTGCGACCAGCTGGTGACCATCGGCGAGCGCATGACGAACGGCATCGCCACGGACGCGATCAGGACCAGGCTCCATGCCGCCTTCTGCACCGGAACGTTGCTCACTCGGAACAGGCGCAGTGCCACACCCACTGCGAGGGCAAATACCAAGGCTCTCAGGGCTGCTTCGATCATCGTGGCTGTCATGCTTTGCCTCCTTCCTGCTTCTTTGCCGCTGCTACCTTCCGCGTCAAACGCTCCAGCTCGGCGCGGCTTACTACCTTCGAATCCAACAGGCCCACCAACAGCTCTTCCACCGATCCTTCGCAGAACCAGTCCACGATGCGTTGTACGGCGCGGACGGCCACCTTTTGCGGCGACTCGGCTGGACGATAAATGAAGGTCCGGTTGTCCACCGAATGCGCCAGGTAGCCCTTCTCTTCCAGGCGCCGAAGCACCGTGCGGATGGTGGAGTCCTTCAACGGCCGGTCCACCTCTTCGCGAACCTGTTCCGCCGTGACCGCACGCAGCCGCCAGACAATGCTCAGAATGCCGCGCTCCAGTTCTCCCAGCTCGGCCGGATCGTGCCCCGATGAAGTGTTACTCGTCATAGTGTTACCCACTGTAACACATAAGACTGAGCCCCATGCACGAGGGTGAGCAGAAAAAATTCGCTGAAAAGGTTCGCCTCTCAACGAGCCGACAGCGGATTCGTATAGGAGCTGGTTGGTCATCGTGTTGCTCGGTGCAACACGTAAGACAGCCCGGCCTGGTTCCGGTTAGTAGAAGATTTTGCGGCTCAAAGGCGGGCGCCTCGCCGACCTACATCAACCGGCGCCGCACCAGATCCAGCCCCTGGTGGCTCGCAAAGAAGCGCACGCTGCCGCGGTCTCCGGGAAAACGCTTTTCGATCCAGTCGGTGCCATCGGCATCGCTGACCGCCGCATACACCAGACCCACCGGCTTCTCCTCTGTGCCGCCGCCCGGCCCAGCGATGCCGGTAATCCCGAGGCCCAGCGTCGTTCCGCACCGCTCGCGAATCCCATCCGCCAGCGCTACGGCCACTTCCTGGCTGACCGCGCCGTGTTTCTCGATCAGCTGCGGATTCACGCCCGCCAGCTCCGTCTTCAGCCGATTGCTGTAGACCACCGCACCTCCGACAAAGGACCGGGAACTGCCGCTCACGCCGGTTAGCCTTTGCGCTACCATGCCGCCCGTGCAACTCTCCGCCACTGCCAGCGTCGCGCCATGCATCTCCAGGAAGTAGAGAACGATCTGTTCGAGCGTCTCGCCTTGCGACGAGTAGATAAAGTCCTCCAGTTCCTCCTCGAGCTTCCCTGCCAGCTCATCGACGCGCGCCTGCGCGAGATCCGGAATCGGCTTCGCGCACGATAAGCGCAGCTCAATGTCCCCCATGTGCGCGAGGATTGTGGTCTCGACATCCTTATATTGCGTGTAAATCGGGGCAATCTTCGCATCCGCCGTCGATTCGCCAATCATCGCCGCTTTCAGCACGCGCGTGGCGATATGCCGCTTCGGCACAATCTCCCTGAGCCGCGGCAGGCATTCCTCCTCGAACATCGGTTTCAGCTCATGGGGCGGTCCCGGCAACAGCATTGCCAGCTTGCGATGCTTCCCGACCACGGCGTCCAGCCATTGTCCTGGTGCAGAGCCCAGCCTGTTCGGCATCATCACTGCGCCCTCGATCACGTCGGCCTGTTTCTCGTTGTTGCGCGTGATCGTCATGCGCCGCGAGGCTGCCCGCGCATAGAGATGTGCGATCAGGTCCGGATCGCGTTTCACCCGCACGCTGAGCGCCTCGGCTACAGCTTCACGAGTCAGGTCATCCTCAGTCGGACCCAGGCCTCCGGAAATCACCAGGATATCCACGCGGCCCAACCCCAGACGTACCGCGTTGGTCAGCTGCCTGAGCCGGTCGCCGACGATGGTCTTGAAATCCACCGTCACGCCCAGTTCATTCAACTTTTCCGTGATGTAAAGGGAGTTGGTGTCCTGGCGAAACGGTGTGAGCATTTCCGACCCAACCGCAATGATCTCCGCGTTCATCGATCTCCGGGATTCCGATGCATTTCGCCACCTGGCCCAGGGCCAGCAATCAAACTAACCGCCAACCTTCGATGCCGAGCGCGACATGGTAGAGCGATGTGCCTGTCCCAACCAGTGCGCCGCCGCCCGGCACAAACGCAAAGCCCACAATTCCCGGTCCGGAGACAGCCAGCGATGCTTCGCCCTCCGGCGTTATCACGGCTACGCCTCGGCGTCCCCGCAGCGACGCCGCCACGTAAATGTTGCCGGCGATGTCTACCGCCAGACCCTGCGGGCGACCGAGGCCGCGATGAAGGACGCCAATGTCGCCATCGCGGTTGATTGCATAGACGGCGTCGTAGCTCGACGTCGTTGGCCCGGTCACGTACAGAGTTCCATCCGGTCCAAACGCCAGGTGATAGGCTGCAACGCTCGGCTCCAGTGTTGCAAAGACAAAAATCTGCCGGTCCGGCGCAATCTTGAAGATGGTTCCGCTGCGGTCTCCAACATAAAGGTTCTGGTCCGGGTCGAATGCGAGCCCAGTCGCCACCCCCATGCCTTCCGCGTACACCGTGGACGCGCCGTTCTTGCTGACCCGATAGACCTTGCCTTCGTGCCGCGAAGAGACGTAAAGATTCTCCTCGTAGTCCACCGCCAGACCGGTCGCGTTCATAATGCCGCGGACAAAGGGGCGCATCTCACCGTCGCGCTCGATCTTAAACACCGAAACCGGACTTTCCTGCCCGCGCTGTCCGGAGAACGTGACGTAGATGTTTCCGGAGTTGTCCATCACCGGATTGGCCACGGCATGGACACCGGTCGCGATCAGGCTGGCCACGCGAACTTCCACCGCATTGCTCTGCGCGCCGTTCTGCAAAATACGCAGCCGTCCGGATTCTGCCTCTTCGGGTACCCGCAGGGTCAGTCTCGCCGCGCGGCTCAGCAGCACCGGCGCCGCCAAGTCCCCGAGCATCGCGATGGGACGCCGGAATTCCGATCCCCCGATGATGTGGTTCGGTTCTCCTGTGGAAACAGCGACACCCCCAAGATTCGCGCCGCGCACTTCCACATCGCCGCCGGGCAAAGCTGCCGTGGGCAGAACCGTATCAATTCTCGGCGCTGTGCTCGGCTCGGATTTAAGAATGCGCACCATCGCTGTTTTGGCCCCGCTCACCCGTTACCACCATACCCGCACCAGCAACATCGCCAGCAAGCCATAGACCCCGGCTGCCAGATCGTCCAACATGATGCCACTGCCGCCGTGGAGAGCCTCCAGTTTGCGGACCGGCCATGGCTTCACAATATCGAAGAAACGAAACAGGACGAAACCCAGCAGCGCATGACCGATATCCACCGCAGTGAAAGCCAGAACCAGCCACTGCCCCGCCACCTCGTCGATGACTACAAACCCAGGATCCGTCTGACCGCTTTCCCGCTCGATAATGGTGCCCGCCGGAATCCCGATCAGAGTCACCACCAGCGCGCCGGCCAGGGTCAGCAGAATGACCACCCAGTCCCTGACATGCGCCGCGTTCAGGCCTGTATACCAGATCACAGCAGCCGCAAGCGATGCCCATGTGCCCGGGCCCGGCTTGAGACGGCCAATCCCTAGAACGGTCCCTACCCGCCATGCCCAATTCGTTCTCACCGCCACCGGCGGCGCCCCTCCCTCGTGAACCCGCATGCCTGGCGGGCGCAATTCAGTCCTTCTCGTCATGCTCTCCATGCGATTGCTGATTTTCCCCGAGCCCTTCCATTACCTCGGGGTCCAGAATCGGCGACGAAATGCGGTACGCCCCACTGGCCCATTTGCCCAGATCGATCAGGCGGCAGCGGTCGCTGCAGAACGGAAAATGCTCGTCCTGCGCCGTGACAACCGTCCGGCAACTCGGGCATCGCAGAATTTTGCTCTTCAGACTCATCATCAGACTCCTGCACCGGCGAGCTCCGGCTCGATCCGGCCCTTATCCGGAGCGGTTTCGCTCATTACTCTCGCCACCAGATCGTAATCGTGCGCTTCCGTCACTTCGCAGCGGTAAAACTTCCCCGGCGTCAGCTCCTCGAACGAGCCAAAATCGTTCAGATACACAGTTCCGTCAATCTCCGGCGCGTGATGCTGCGAGCGCCCCTCCCACAGCAGCGGCGTCTCCACCGATTCGCCTTCCACCAGCACGTCGATTGTCTGTCCCACCCGTGCCCGCATGGTTTGACGACTAATTCCCTTCTGGAGCTTCATGAGTGCGCGGCGGCGCTGCTCAATCACTCGCTTCGGAACCTGCCGGTCCAGATCGAACGCCCTGGACCCCTCTTCGTGGGAATATGCAAACACTCCCAGCCAGTCGAACTTCGCTTCGACAACAAAATCACACAACGCTTCAAAATCGGCGTCCGTCTCGCCCGGGAATCCCACAATAAACGAGGTGCGCAACGCGATTCCGGGCACCGCGGCGCGCACTTTCCCCAGCATCCTGAGAAAAATGTCCGCTCCGCCGCCGCGCTTCATCGTCTTCAGAACCGGCGCCGAAGCATGCTGCAGCGGCACGTCCAGGTACTTGCAGATATTGTCGTGTTTCGCAATCGTCTCCAGCAGGCGCCCCGTGATCCGGTTGGGATAAGCGTAAAGAAAACGCAGCCAAACCAGGCCGTCAGTCTGCGCCAACCGGTCCAGCAGCAGCGCCAGGCCGTCTTTGAGGCCCAGATCTTCGCCATAACAGGTCGTGTCCTGTCCGATCAGCGTGATCTCTCGTACCCCTTCGGCAACCAGCATTTCAGCTTCAGCAACAACGGATTCGAAGCGCCGCGAGCGGAATTTCCCCCGAAGATTCGGGATCACGCAGAAGGTACAGGGATGATCGCACCCTTCGGCGATCTTGATGTAGGCTGACGCGGTCTTCGTCGTCCTCAGCCGTGGTGTGGTGTGGTCGTAGAGATACTGTGGCAGCTGTGCTTCGGCCCCGTCCCATTGGGCTCGGGAGAATCTCCCCTGCACCTCACGGCGATCACCCTCCGCGCGGAAGCTGGCAGATACAGGCTCGTTTTTGTGCGTCCCGGCAAGGCCCTCGCGTCCGGCCCGCACATCGGCGTTGCTGTTGCTGGCGAGAATCGTAAAGGGCGACATTCCTGTCGGTGCGGGGGCAGGAGTATCCAGCCCAGCCGCGCTCAGAATCTTCTCCAACTCGCCGGTACCGACGACCGCGTCCACCTCAGGAATGTTCTTCTGAATTTCGTCGCGATAGCGCTCCACCAGGCATCCAGCAACAATCAGCTTTCGCGCGGAACCGGCTGTCTTCAACTGCGCCATCTCCAGGATCGCATCCACCGATTCCTGTTTCGCCTTGTCAATAAACGAACAGGTGTTCACCACCAGAATGTCCGCCGTCTCCGCGTTCGGCGTCATCTCCGCCCCCGCGCGATCCAGCAGCCCCATCATCACTTCGCTGTCGACGAGATTCTTCGGACAACCCAGCGAGACAAACCCCACCTTCGGTCGAGGCTGCGCCTCGGACACTGCAGGAGCCATTTCTATCGTCGATTCATCCGTCACACTTCCATTTTAGCGGGTGTGCGCCATTCCTTCACGCGATTGCGGGCTTCCAGCCCTGTGCAGCGGCGCCAGCCTCGCGCGATCCCGGCTCGCTGCAGCCTTCCAGATGGAACTTCCCTACCAGCTCCTGCATCTGCGCTGCCAGCTGCGACAGCTCAGCACTTGCCCTGGCTGAATTCTGTGTTCCCGTGGTACTCAGTTCAACCATGTGGCTGATTTCGTTCATCGAGCGGTTGACCTCTTCGGTGGCCGCCGACTGTTCATTGGCTGCCGTTGCGATCTGCGTGATCATATCCGTCACGCTCTCCGACGCGGCAATGATCGCCTGCAGCGCGTCGCCCGCCCGAGCGGCGGTCTCGCTGCTCTCATTCACGTGAACCAGCTCCGCCTGGATCGACTCCACGGCTTTCCGGGACTCCGTCTGCATGTTGCCGATCAGCCCACCTGTCTCGCGGGTCGCCTGCGCCGTTCGCTCCGCCAGCCGCCGCACTTCTCCCGCCACCACAGCAAACCCTCGTCCCTGCTCTCCGGCCCGCGCCGCTTCGATCGAAGCGTTCAGAGCCAGCAGATTCGTCTGCTCCGCAATTTCGCTGATCACCGAGATCACTCTTCCGATTTCCATGGAGCGCGTGGCGAGTTCCTCAATCTGCGCACTGGTCGAAGTGCTCGCACGGCTCAGCTTTTGCATCGCACCCACCGTATCCCCAACCACTGTGCCGCCCTGGTGCGCCCGCTCCTTCGCTTCTGCCGCTCCCAGGGTCGCGCGCGACGCATTGGCGCTGACTTCTGCAATGGTTGAGGCCATTTCGTGCATCGCGGTCGCGATCTGCTGGCTCTGGTGCTTCTGCGCGTTCGCGTTCTCCAGCAGATGCTGTGACGATTGCGAAAGCTCCGTCGCCGACGCCGCTACCCGGTCCGCGCTTTCCAGTACGGCCCGGATCATTTCCCGCAGGTGGAGCTGCATTTCGTTGATGCGCACGACGGTCATGCCGATCTCATCGTGCGTCGTGTGCACCAGCGGCTCCCGGCTCAGGTCGCCCTGCGCTACCAGCGCGATGCGCTCTCCGACTTTGCGGATGCCACTCAGGATCTGGACGCTCAGCATCCATCCGATCACCGTGCTCCCGATCGCCGTCAGAATTCCCGCTACCACCGCCACATCAATCGTCGTCGACTGTGCCCCGGTCAGAGCGTCGTTATCCTGCTGCAACCGGTTCAGCGCCCGCTTCGTCACCTCCGCACAGTCGGCCTGCACCTGAGCGGCCAGGCCCGCTCCCGCTTTCATCCGCTCCAGGGCCGCGGCTCGCGCTTGCGGGCCGTGTCCCACGATATCGGTCTTCGTCTCTTCCTGAATCCTCAGCGAGCCATTGCGGATATCGCTGTTCAGCTTCGTCAGCAGGTCCTGATCTTCCGCCGGCGCCAGCTTCTGGATAATCGCCAGCTGATCGAACAGCAGGCCCCAGCCCTTTTGCCGCGCCCTCTCGTATTGGGCCGCCAATACAGGATCGTCGCCGTAGATGATGTAGTTCCGGTACGCAAAGCTGGCATCGGACAAGTAACGGCTCAGCCGTTCGGCGGCCAGCGCCGAGGGCAGCCGCGCTCCGTTGATCTCCTGATCGATGGTGCGCATCCGTTCAACCTGAAGAATCTCGATGGTGGAACCGGCAAGGGTCAGCAGACACGTAGCTGCGAACCCGGCAATCAGCTTGCGCTTGAGGGTGAGGTTCATATCACCCGGTTTATCGGATGAAAAAGGTAATCTCTTGAGACCGCCGCCCGCAACCGAAATTATTCTTCTTCGCACCTGATTGGAGCGAAACAACCGCCCGATAAGACCTGTAGAGTCTTACTCCGCTTCCGGCATCGCCAGCAGGAGAAGAACCACCCCAACTACCAGGAACATACGGAATGCCGCTTCCTGGCCGTTCCACGCCTGAGATTGCCACATCAGGAACCACTCGCCGCCGACGCTCAGGAACGCCACAAACCACATCAGCAGGCCAAGCGTCAGTCCAGTGACGGCCAGCGTCTTCGCGTCTCGAAACGAGGTCCCCGGCTTGCCCACTGCGCGCAGAAGCTTCGCCGCCCCCGCCCACAGCAACAACATCGTCAGAGCTTCCCAACCGATGATCGAGTCGTAGAAGGCCGTCTGCATCCATAGCGGATGGATCGCGCGCCACATCCCGTGATTTCCCGGAAACGTCGAATCCATCAGCAGCACATGATGCACGAACGCGTAGTTCGACGCGTAGTCTGTCAGGTTGTTCAAGACCACCAGCGTGTAGAAGAACGCGACCGCGGCCACCAGCAACGTTTTCGAAAGCCGCAGGATCACTTTTTCTCCGCGACGGCGAAACTCTGAAAATAAGCCGTGAGTGCTGCGACGGTCGGGGCATCATACGTTGGATTCGCCGGCATATTCGCCTCCGGATTCACCGCATTCGGCCGAACAACGTACTTGCCGAACGCCGTCGGGTTCCCCTGCGCAATCAGCGCCATCTGCGGCCATCCAAACGGAGACTTCGTGCCGCCGATATCCCCCGAGCGGTGACAACGCAGGCAGTTTTGCAGGGCGATGCGGTATCCCTGCACTGCTGGCGATCCTGGCGACGCCGCTCCGGGGGGCTGCAGCGTTTTCTGCACTGCTGTCTCGTCGAAGAACCGCAGACCAACAACGCCGTAGGGAATCTGCGCCTCATCCTTATGCGCCAAGATATGAAAAATCGGCGTGAACGAAGGATGGGAAATCAGATACGGCCCATAGTTCTCACCATCCGGGCCTTTCGGCCAATGGGCCGGCTCCTGTCCGCCCCATCGCAGCACCAGGAATGGATGGTGCGCAGCGCGATACTCCGCAGTGTAGTGCGCCTCGTAGCCATCATCAGCGCTCGCGCCGACGAGTTGTTTCCCACCGTTCATTCCCAGCGCGTCGACGAGAACATCCAGAGACACGCCGCTCAGTTTTACCGGCCCGGAGAAATTTTCGTCGTCCTTCACGGTGTAAGAAACCTGCGCGAGGCGGCTCAGATCTTCGTAACGAAGAAAGCGCTTTGCTCCGGGCGGAATGCCCGGAAGGTCCCCGGAAATCTCGATGTCCTGCGGAGAGTTTCGTTGCGTCGCAAGCTGCAGACGTTGCGGAGAAGGTAAAGGATAGGCAACGCCAACCAGAGCTGCGCACAGCAGAAGCATTCCGAATCGCATGCGGCCTATCGTAAACGACTGTCGGCGGTCCGAAAGCAAAATCAGCGCGTCCCAGGGCCTGTATTCTGGGCAGTGTCGCAATGCACCCGCGTCTGAGCCAATGGTGAACGAACCCGATGATCACCGTCAGCGCCGCGATCGCGAAACACATTCTCCCGGAAAGGCGGCTATTTTCATGATGATCAACGATCCCGCGGTGGTGCATGAACTGGCGGAGCTGTATCCACGTTACGAATCCGCTCTCGTCAACAACGACGTGGACGCTCTCATCGGCATGTTCTGGGCCTCGCCGCACACCATTCGATTTGGCGCAACGGAAAACCTGTACGGCCTCGAAGAGATCAATGCGTTTCGCAAAGGCCGGTCGCCCGTCAACCTCGCCCGCACCATCGACCGTCTGGACATCGCCACCTTCGGTCACGACTTTGGTGAAATTTCGCTCGAATTTTCTCGTCCCACCGGCACTGGCACCGTTCGTGGACGTCAGAGTCAGACGTGGGTCCGGTTTCCGGAAGGATGGCGCATCGTCGCGGCTCACATCTCCCTGCTTGCCGGGGCTGCGTCATAGCTGGATAGGCGCTATAAGAAGAACTTATCTTCCACATTAGTTTCTTAACCTCCCTGTCACTTTTCGCTTTGGACGGAAGTCGCGCTGGGCTATGCTCTCCTGAAAGTCCCCGTCGACTCGGCTCCCCTCAGCTCTCGCAGCCGCTCTTGTCTCACATTTTTTGGTTTTGCAGACTGCATCACGCAGCCGCCGCACCGCTTTTTCCCGGTGCGGCCAGGAGTTTTTCTACACCTTGAGGAGGCAGTTACCGATGTCCAGGCGCTTCGCACTCGCAGTATCTGTGTTCCTCGTGTTCTGTGTTGCCCTTCCCCTGGGAACCTGGGCTCAACAAACACTGGGCGGCATTACCGGCCAGGTCACCGATGCGTCGGGATCCGCAGTTGCTGGCGCCGCCGTAACCGCCATCGGCGAACAGACCGGGCTCTCCCGTACGACAGCCACGAATGGCGAAGGCGTTTACACGCTTGTGAACTTGCCCATCGAGCGATACACGATCACCGTGACCAACCAGGGATACGAATCGCAGAAGTACCCGGGTATTCCGGTGCAGGCCGACCGCACCGCGACCCTCAACGCCGTGCTCAAAGTAGGTCAGGTTAGTGAGTCGGTCACTGTCGAGGCCTCGCCTCTTCTGAACACCGTCGACACAACCAACGGCTATGTGCTCGACAAGACGCAGATCGAATCCGTCCCCCTGGCTACGGGCAGCTTCACCGGACTGGCGATCCTCACGCCGGGCGTGAATGCCGAGCTACTCAATGGAACGGGCGCCAACGCTGGGCTTGGCAATCAGCCTATCTGGACGAATGGTCAGCGCGATACTTCGAATACTTTTCTGCTCAATGGTGTAGATGCCAGTAACTTATTTAATGGTAAAAGCACCAGCGACGTCGGTTCGAATCGAGTGATTAATAATACCGGCGCCTTCCAGGCCGGGGCAGGCGGTGTTATTAACTCCGGCGCATCGGTCTATCTGGCCATCGGTCAGGCTCTTCCCACGCCCGCTCCGGAGACCCTGACCGAACTTCGCGTGAATGCTTCCATGTACGACGCCCAGCAAGGTGCCACCAGCGGTGCTCATATCGACATGAGTACGGGTTCCGGCTCCAACGCTTTCCACGGGAATCTCTACGGCAATCGCGCCACCAACTGGATCAACGCCGCGCCCTTCTTTTTTAAGCAGGATCCCACCATTCCGTCTTATGAGAAGAATCCGGAGCTCCATCGCTGGATCACCGGCGGCGCGGCTGCCTTCCCCCTGATTAAAGACAAGCTCTTTGGATATGCCGCGTACCAGGAAGTACATGTTTCCGATCAGGAGTCGGGCATCTCGCACCTCGATGTTCCCCCGGGCCTGACCAGCGACCGCAGTGATACAGCTCTTGAGATGGTGGCCGCAAACGACTGGCCCACCTCATCCCCGGTTACCTCCATCGACCCCGTCGCCCGCTTCCTGATGAATTACAAGCTGCCAAGCGGCCAGTACATGATCCCCGACGCAACCAATGCGCTCGACGCGAATGGCTTCTACCAGTACAACGCTTCCATCCCCGGTACCTCCTACTTTTTCAGTAAGCAGGCAGTTGCTGATCTTGACTGGAACGCCGGTGCGAAGGATACCGTGGCACTGAAATACTATTACCAGTCCGACCCGGGAGTGAATCCCTACGCCTACTCAAGCGTCGCAGGATGGAATCAAAAACTCGATGCAGGCAGCCAGGTTGCCTCCATCAATAACACCTGGATCATTAGTTCCAAGCTGAGTACGACGGAAACCCTCGGCTTCATTCGCGAGAAAGAATACGGTGTTAACCAACAGCCTTTCACTCCAGGGCAGGCTGGTATGAGCCTTTTTGGCTCGCCGATTTTTCCCGGCGTTTCGGTAGTGGACGCTTTGGGCGACAACTCTGCCACCAATCCCGCTGACCTCACCAACCACAGTTTTAATATCGGCGCCGGCGGCTACCAGATGGGCTCCTACACAGGGGTTTTCCAGAACCGCATTATGCCCTCCGCCAATGCCATCTGGACGCTTGGCAAACACACCCTCACCTTCGGGACGGCCTATGCCTGGACACAGCTGAACATGCGCGACAATCGCGGTCAGTACGGCAACAACTGGGGCCAGGCCATGATTTCCATGGACGATTTTCCGGCTTTTCTGAGCGGAGGCCCGGAAAGTTATAACGCCAACTATTCTTTCGCTACTTCTGCTTACCTGGTCGGAAATGCGAATCGCTACTACCGCGCCCCTCAGGTAGGTTCTTATCTGCAGGATAAGTTCCAGATCACGCCGACCCTTAGCCTGACTGCGGGCCTCCGCTATGACCGGGACGGCGCCTTCAGCGAGAAATATGGCCGCATTTATAACTTCGAGCCGTCCCTATATCAGGCCCCCGCCGAGAACACGCCCTCCACTCAATCCGGGTTTATTTTTCCGGCTAACTATAAGTACCCGACTGCCGGTGTCAGTGATACAACCCTCACTGGGCGCCAATGGGGGTTCGCCCCCCGTATTGGATTCGCGTGGAATCCGAAGGTTCTTGAATCCAAACTCGTGATTCGTGGCGGTGGCGGGCTCTATTACGATCGCGGTGAACTATTTGCTTATCTTTCTCCTGGATACGCCTCCGGTTTGGTGACAGGCGGCCCCTACGGTGTCGCCCAGGCTCCGCCCTTCGTCCAGACCCTCTATCCCAACGATGCGTACGGCGACCCGCTCATTCCAAATACCTCGCTCTCCGACCCCTTCTGCGACCCTACAGCCGCATCCGGCCAGCCCAACTACTGCGGATCAAAGCCCGCGGTGCCCAGCGGCACGCCGACTTCCCTGGCGTTGCCATCCATTAGTGACATTGCAGGAGGTGGCCTGCTCCCGACCTTCGCCGTCTACGACCGCAAAGCGACCTTGCCCTATACCGAAAACTTCACCATCGACTTCGAGTATCAGCCCCGCCCCGATCTGCTCGTGGACCTGGGTTACGTCGGCAACGTCGGCCGCCATCAGGTCATTCCTCTACCCTTCAACCAGGCTCACGTTTGCACGTCAGGAACCACCGATCCTGCCTGCCACGGGGAGCAATACACCTATGGCTATTGGGTTACCGATCCGGGTGGCAATCCCATGGTCCTTCCGAATGGAGCCAGTACCCAGGGCAACGTGGCGCTTTTCAACTTTGAGGGTGGCAACGTCGATATGCGCGTTCCCTACATTGGCTACTCGGCCGAGGCGGAGAAATACTCGACCGTCGGTGTCTCAGCGTACAACGCTCTCCAGGCGCATCTTGAGAAGCGCCTCAGCCATGGGTTACAGGCTGGAGTTTCTTACACCTACTCTCATTCACTCGACGAACAAAGCGCCATGGGCCTCTTCTTTAATGGAAATAATCCGCTTGATCTTCGCGACAGCTTTGCTTCTTCTGATTTTGATCGTACACACGTCATCAACTTTGACTATGTCTTCCACTTTCCAAATGCCGCCGCAGAGAAGTCGTTTCTTGGCAAGGTTGTGAATGACTGGACGTTACAAGGTATCACTGTCCTGCAAAGTGGTCAGCCTTATAGCATGATCGACTTCTCCGGCTCCGTCGGCAGCATCTTCTACTCCACGTCTGACGGCATCACGAACCCCATCGTTCCGCTGGCTAAAGGCTACACACCCAAAACGGCGATGACCGGCCACTCCGGCGCCTTCGGCTACCTGGGGCAGAACTACTCCGCGTTCAAGCCAGACGCGTTCACTATTCCCGATCAGAACTTCGACTCCAGCCTCGCGCCCGGTGGCTCCGGAGGGGTACCTCCCTGCGGAGTCAGCACAGCCGGCGCTCCCGTTTGCGATATCTTCGAAACCGGCTTTGCTACAGGCGAAAGAAACATCTTCCGTCAGGCGTTCCAGAAGCGCGCAGACATATCCCTCGTCAAAGTCTTAAAACTGAACGAACGTACCGGTCTGCAATATTCACTCGACGTCTTTAACCTGACTAACACCTCAAGCTTCGACATCCCCAGCAACGAGCCTAACTTTGGAACCTACAATCCGGAGCCTGTGTACGACGCGACGGATCCCTCGGGCAGTTTCGCCGCCGAATATCCCAGCCTCCCGACCTTCGGCTACGTTCACTCCACAACGGGCAGCGCAAGGCAGGTGCAGATGACTCTCCACCTCACCTTCTAGACTCACCGGCAACAAACAAACGGACCAGGGTTCGCCCGTTTTGTTCTGAACTGCCTCTACAATGGCCGAATGTTGCCGCGACTGTCGCCAATTTCCGCACTTCTCGCTGCGTACCGGTCCGTCCAAACGGACGCCCTCTCTGAAACCAGAGCCTGTCTTTCACGCGCCAACGGCAACGCCAGCCAAAACACCTACATCGTCCTCGACCGCGAATGGACCGTCGTCGAGGCGCACAAGCAAATCGACCGCGCCGCTTCCGCCGACGTATCTGGAGCTCTGTTCGGCTTGCCGGTCTCTCTCAAAGATTGTTTCGACCTTGCAGGATTCTCAACAAGCAGCGGCTCGAAATTCTATGCGGGACACAAAGGCAGAGCGCCTGGGGATTCCTGGGTCGCGGCGCGCCTGCGCTCTGCCGGCGTCATCATCACCGGCAAGACCCATCTGCACCAGCTTGCCTATGGAATCACCGGAGAAAATCGCGACTATGGCGACTGCCTCCAGCCCGCCAACGCGGCGCTACTCACTGGCGGCTCTTCCAGCGGTGCGGCCGCGTCCATTCAGGAAGGATCAGCGCTCGCCGCCATTGGCACTGACACCGGAGGCTCTGTGCGCGCGCCCGCCGCTCTCTGCGGACTGGCAGGCTACCGCGCCTCTCTGGGTGTTGGCGACTGGACGGGCGGCTACCCTCTCGCGCCCTCCTTCGATACCATCGGCTGGCTCTGCCGCGACCTCCGCGATCTGCCGCTCCTGGCTTGCGCCCTTTTCGATCTGCCGCCCGAGCAACCTGCCGCTACAGCCGTCCGCGTTGGCATTCTCACCGGCCCACTCCTCGAAGCCTGCGCTCCGGAAATTCACGAGGCAATGCACCTCTGGTGGGGTCGCCTTCAGCGGGCTTTAGCCAAACTCGAACTTTTTCATCCCGCGTTCTGGCCCGAGGCATGGGATATTTACGCTCCGCTCCAGGCCCATGAAGCTGCCCAGATCCACGCCGGTTTCTTCCAGGAGTTTGACCCGGTCATTGGTGCCCGGCTTGAATGGGGCGCATCGCTCGGCGAGGATGAGATTCGGCAGCTCCGTCGGCGACACGGAGCCTTTCGCCAGCAACACGAGCAGCTCTTCCAGCAATTTGATTTCCTGCTCGCTCCGGTCTCACCCTGCACCCAGTTGCTGGCCGGAGCGGACCACACCGAATCCCGCGCGCGCATTCTTCGCCTCACGACTCCTGCCAGCCTTGGCGGTAATCCAGCCGTCGTTCTGCCCTCAAGCCACGGCGGATTGCAACTCATCGGGGCCCATTGTGACGATCGTCGTCTGCTGCGGTTTGCCGCCAGCCTCGGTGATCAATTAGCTCTTGAACCAGCCTGATGGGAAAATATCGCTAAGCGCTCGCAAGCGCTGCGAGAGTGCGTGCCAGAACCTTTACGCCGGCGCCAATATGTTCCGGCGCCGCATATTCATCGGGCCGATGACTGACACCACCGCGGCACGGAATGAAAATCATCGCCATCGGAGCAATTTGCGCCATGAACGACGAGTCGTGATAGGCCCGAGCGACGATTCTGCGGGACTCCAGTCCTTCTTCCAGGCACGCGCGTGCGATTGCTGCGAGAATCTCCGGCGAAGAGACAGCCGGCGCGTCCGCATTCAGGGTCTGCACGCTAATTTGTACGTGCCGCTGTTGCTTGATCGTGTCCGCCACGGCTTGAATCTCTTCGAGGACTCGATTCCGGCGCTCGTCATCGGTATCCCGCAGATCAAGCCCCAGTTTCACGCGGCTGGGAATGCTGTTAATCGCACCCGGATGCACATCGCAAATCCCCACCGTCGCTACCGTGTCCGTTGAGCCGGACCGCTTCGCTGCAGCCTCAATTCCCACAATCAGCTCGGCTGCGGCACACAATGCATCGTGCCGATCGGGCATCAGCACCCCGCCTGCGTGACCACCCTGGCCTTCTACAGTCAGAAAGAAGCTGGCCGGTCCAACAATATTCGTAACAACGCCAATAGGAATTCTCTCGCGCTCCAGGATCGGCCCTTGCTCAATGTGCAGTTCGACGAAGCCGGCATAATGTCCGTCGGATAGTCGCACCGAAGCCAGGTCTCCCACGAAACCTGCGCTTGTTCTTGCTGCCCGAAGCGTCCGCTCGTCACTGCCGCGCAGCGCATTGTCCGCAGTTGGCCCCAACACTCCAGCCATCAACCTGCTCCCGATGCACCCGATCCCGAATCGCGTCGGCTCCTCCGCCGTGAACTGAATCAAGTCAATCGACCGTTTCGGCCGGAATCCGCTCCTCTGCAGAGCACGAATTGCCTCGAGGCCGCCCAGAACGCCCACCACACCGTCGAACTTCCCAGCATTCGGGATTGCGTCGATATGCGATCCGGTGGCCACAGGTGACAACTCGGGCCGCGACCCGTTCCAGCGAAAAAACGTATTACCGACCGCATCGACGCGGATCGCGAGCCCAACTTGTTCACAACGTTCTTTCAGCCATGCACGGGCCCGCAAGTCCTGATCAGTGAAGACGACTCGCGTCACCGCCGGCGGCTCTGCATCTGTGATCGCCGCCAGCGCGTCGATCTCCTGCGTCAGCCGCTCCGCATCCACTTCGATCGTCATGCTCACCTCAGCGGATGCCGGTTCCAGTTTTTATAGATAAGGTATTTCGCCGGACTCTTTCCCAGGGCGCCGAACCACTGCGGACAATACGGAGCCATCCACACAAAATCACCGGCCGTCACCGGATGCCACTCGTCGTCGAAGCGGTAAATCCCGCCGCCCTCGAGCATCAGCAGCCCATGTTCCATCACATGAATCTCGACCATGCTCAGGGCCGCACCCGGCTCATAGGTCATGGTGTTCACAGCAAAATCGAAAGCCATGGTGTCCGGTAGCAACGACCGCACCTGCAGACCGTCATCTCCGCCCAGCGCCTGAGATACCACCTCCGGTTCGCGTCCTACCAGGAATTCGGGGGCGCCGATTCCCTCGGCATCTCGATACGGCTGTTCGATCACGACTGCGCGCGCTATTTCAACGGCGGACACGCGCTGCTCCACACCCTGTGGGATATAGGCGAATCCATCCTTACCCAAAGCGTGCTTATGCATCCCCGCATCCACGCCGACGGCTCCTTCCAGGACATAGACAAATCGCTGACCGGCCGCCGGACCCAGGACGCCACCCGGTTCAAATTCCACCGTGTACTGCGTGAAACCAGCGCCCATGGCTGGGGAAATGTGCACGATAACGTTTGCCCGGGACGTGCCAGGAATCTTCGTGCGGACAAATGTGTCGGGCGTTTGTAGAAGATAACTCGCCCGACGCACACTGCGCGTGTGTCCCAGATTGTGAACTCCGCTATGCACTCTTCTTCCCTTCCAACTTCGCGGCAAATTCATCCAAGAAGCAGAGTCCCATGTGAATCGCCGCTGCCACATCGTCTTCCGCAACACTTTCGTCCGGATGATGACTGATTCCGCCAGGATTACGCAGGAAGACCATCGTCGAGGGAACATGCGGCGCAATCACCATGGCATCGTGGCCGGCTCCGCTGGTCATGCGAAGCGTGGGATACCCGGCTTGCTCAGCAGATCGCTCCGCCAGTGCGACCAGATCTGTATCCAGGCGCACGGCCGGATGCTGGTGGTATTGTGCAGCCTCTACGCGAAGCTCGCGCCTGCTCGCCACCGCGCGTGCCTCATCGAAAATCGCCTGCACCACGGCATCGCGCACCGTATCCTCGGCGTGCCGCACATCGACGCTGCACTTCACCGTCCCTGGAATCACGTTGACGCCGCCCGGCTCAGCCACGATCTGCCCCACGGTGGCAACCGCATTTTCATACCGTCCTGCAATCGCTTCTACTCCGGTCATCCATTCCGCCGCGCCCGTTAATGCATCTTTGCGGAGCTTCATTGGATTCGTCCCCGCGTGCCCGGCCCGTCCATAAAACGTGACATTGCAGCGGCTCTGTCCGGCGAGCCCCTCCACGATTCCAAGCGCGAGATTCCTGCTCTCGAGAACCGGACCCTGCTCGATGTGAAACTCAAGATACCCAGCTGCACGTGAGGAAAGCGCGGCATCCACCGTCTCCGGCCTTTGCATGGCAAAATCGCTCAGCGCGCGATTCACTGAAATGCCGTTGCCATCGAGGCATTCCAGCAGACGGCCCGCCAACTCTCCAACCACAGCTCGGCTGCCAAGAAACGGCGCTCCAAAGCGCGTCCCCTCCTCATCGGAAAATCCGAGCACCTCAATAGCGAATGGATAACGCCGTTCTGCGCTCGCCTCGATCAGAGCCAGCCCCATCAGCACACCCAGCACGCCATCGTACGCTCCGGCATGAGGAACCGTGTCAAGATGCGATCCGATCAGCAATCGCGGGGTATGCTCGCCCGCTTCTGCCGGATAAAGTCCGCGCAGATTCCCAGCCCGATCCACGCTGAAGGCAAGCCTGGCGGCCTCCATCCATGGGCGCATTGTGCGATGAACATCATCCATCGCTGGAGACAGGAATGTCCGCAGAATCTGTCCGGGCCTTTCGGTGCAGCGCGCCAACACTTCGCAACGATGCATCAGCGTCGCGGCAGCCAGGCCCGCAACACCCGCTCGCGACGTCTCGCGCGTCGACGTCAGGCTCAACCGGTTCTCCTCACACACGCCTCAATCGAACCGTGCGGCTCATCGGTCGGCACGAAGATATGGTTGGGATTGTCGGCTCCAAGCGCGGAAAGATCCACCAGGTTGCAATGCTTGTTGGGCATCGAGAGTCGAATTTCGGAAATACCAGGCTCCACTTCGAGCGCGGCTTTCCCCATCGCATATAAGGTCTGCTGTACCGAAAGACTATCGTGGAGCGCAAAGGCACGCAGCAGCGCATCCATAATCGCAGCACGAGCCATCGCATAGTCGATGCCCTCCGTCGCATACTTCCATTCGCCCGATGCCAATGTTCCCAGCAAGCGGTCGTCGGTTTCTTTCAGCGTCGTCAGCTTGTCTTTGATGTAGCCGGCGAATCCCGACTTCGCCGTCTTCAGAATTGCCAAATTCGTAAAGCCCGCGCTGATCGCCACCTTCCCGCCCCGTGGATACGCCACAGTTGCGGTATCAATTGCGGATCCTTGCTGAATAAATGCCGTCCCGTGCGTTTCACCGCCGGCGTGAATGTGTGCCCAGGGAGTTACGGCCATCCTCACTCCGGCTTCCGTTACCTGCGGATTGTTCTCCAGCAAATACGTAACCAGTTCCGTTGCAAATGCTTCAACAGTCGTAGCCTTCGACCTGCGCGCGAGGAAATAGACGGTATTCTTCAGCGTGTCGGTGGGCAGAATGCGACTGTTGTCGCCATCCTCAAAACAGCTCTCGAAATCCCCCTTCAGCCACACCTCCACATTCCACTCGCGAACCTCGTGGCGAGGACCGGTCCGCTCCACCTTCATCACGCGCACGCGCGATTTGCCGTAGCGATTCTCTCCCAGCGCGATCATCGTTCCTCAGCTTCCTCGATAGGTGGAATATCCATACGGCGTGACCAGCAGGGGGACATGATAATTCTGCATCGGGTCCGCAACCTCGAACGCAATCTCTATATAAGGATGGAAACAGTTGCCCCCTTGCGCGCGAAAGTAGGCCGCCGTCTCGAATCCAAGCCGATAGCGCCCGCTCTGGAGTCGCTCCCCAGGCGGCAGAAGGGAGCTGATCCGGCCATCGGCGTCGGTCTTTACCTGCGCAAGCCTCTGCCAAACACCGGCGTTTTCCCGTTCCAACCGCACCACGACTCCCGCAGCCGGCCGGCCCAGGGACAAATCGAGAACGTGCGTCGAAATCCCGCTCATGCGCCCAGCCATTTCTGCAGCCGAAATTGCGTGATCTGGCGCTGCTGTTCCACCGCCTCGTGCAACTCGGTCTCAGTGTCGTTATTCAGCCGTCGATTCAGGATTTCGAGCATCTCAGCAGCAGATTTCCCCGTTGCACACACCAGAAATACCCGTCCAAACCGCGACTCATATTCTTCATTGCGCCGCGCGAGTTCCGCCAGCGTCATTGCGTCCTGCGCGTGAACTCCCTGCTGCTCCTGGCGCGACCACGTAGCCGACCGTTTCGTCGCCGCTGTCGGCGCCTTACGCTCGCCGATCCGTGGGTGACTCCCAAAGGCCTCTTCCCAATCGGCGACCGTTAGCCCAAGCCAGACGCGATCCGAAGCCTCCGCGAGTTCCACGGAAGAATTGAAAGGCCGCAGCCTTGCCAATTCCTGTGCCCATCGCTGCGAGCCACAGCACGGCAGGATCTCCTCAGCAGCCTCCATCTCCGGCAATCCGTTCCACCGCGTCAGCACGGGACTCGGAGCGTTACCCGACGCCGTCAGTCCGCGCAAAAACTCCTCAAGCAAATTCTCCGCGACAAACCTCCGATACTCCGCAACCGACCGAATATCGTCGATGGGGGCAATCGCGTCGTCGAGTACCTTTCGCGCCTTCATGATAAGGCCATCGTCAAGGCGCTCTCCGCGAACCAGTTCCTCGACTCCGTCCAGCCGCAGCGGAATCGGCGCCACAGCACCCAGACCCATCCTTACGTCCTCGACGACGCCTCCCCGGACGCGTCCCACTCCTGCCATACACACCTTTGAGATCGCCTGAGCGTTTCGCGCTCCGGTCTTCCGGCCATAGGAATAGTAACCGTCAAAGTGCTTTTTCAGAGTGACGGACAGGATCAGCTCTTCCGGGCGCAACGCGGTCCGCTTATATCCGATATGAAAATCACGATACCGAAGCTGCCGTGTGCCCTGTGCCGACACCAGTTCCAGTTCTGCATCATAGGCCAGCAACGCTGGCGGAGAATCGGCCGCGGGCGATGCATTCGCCAGATTACCGGCAATCGTCGCGCGATTCTGATTCGCAATACCGCCTGTCCACGATGCTGCCTGCGCCAGCAACGGAAAATGCCGCAGCACTGCCTCGCACCGGCGTATGTCGCTAAAGGTGCAACCTCCGCCCAGGGTCAGCGATTCCGCTTCCTCGCGAATCTCTCGCAGTTCCGGCAGTCCCCACAGATTCACCAGACGCCGCGCGGCCAGCTTGCCCGCACTCAACAGCACCATCACTTCCGTCGCGCCCGCCACAGGCAGCCATTGTCCGGGCTCCTTATCCATGAGCCTCAGTACCGACTGCAAATTTTCCGGCGATACCATCTCGTACTCGACAGGATGCGACCTCATCGGTGGCCCTCACTTGCGTCGTGGACCGCGCGCTCGACCGCCTCAAAGATGCGCATATAGCCAGTACACCGGCACAAATTCCCGTTAAGACCTTCTCGAATCTCCGTGCTGTCCGGCTTCGCATTCTTCCGCAGCAAATATGCCGAAGCCACCAGCATTCCTGGCGTGCACATGCCGCACTGCGCACCACCGCACGCAAGAAACGCGCTCTGCACAGTGTGCAGTCGGCCATCTACGCACAAGCCCTCCACCGTTTCGATGGCAGCACCGTTCGCCTGCGCCACCGGAATCAGGCAGCTGTTCACCAGCTCCCCATTCATCAGCACGCTGCACGCACCGCATTCGCCCTCACCGCACCCCTCTTTCGTTCCGGTCAACTCAAGGTCACAGCGCAGCACATCCAGCAGCCGCGCCATCGCATGCGTCTCAACCTCATATGTCTGTCCATTGACGCGCAGCGAATAGCGGCTCACAGAACAACCACCTCCCGCTCCAGCTCCCGCACCGTCATCTGGCGAAAGATGTCCTCAGGCAGCAGCGGCACACTGTCGAATTGGTGGCCCGTCGCGTGTGCTATGGCATTCAGAATCGCGGGAGCAGGCCCATCCATCGGTAGTTCGCCGATTCCCTTCGCGCCATACGCTCCATGGCCAAACGGGCGCTCCTCAAAGAAGACCCGTATCGGCGGGATATCCTGCGAGGTGGGAATGATGTAGTTGGTCATCTGATTGTTCTGCATCCGACCGCGATTCCACATCACCTTTTCGTACAGTGCCCATCCGATTCCCTGC
>Ga0206848_1014_pt4 | contig 24669 bp, 14 predicted proteins | sample Alteio_BWOrgCont_18_FD_152635 | JGI IMG/M metagenome (GOLD analysis project Ga0206848, IMG submission 152635) | Enriched cells from forest soil in Barre Woods Harvard Forest LTER site, Petersham, Massachusetts, United States -... | ecosystem: Environmental > Terrestrial > Soil > Temperate forest >...
TATACAGTATGAAGCCTGAAGATTTTGTTCGACTTGATCGTATGAAACCGAGCATGAGATTTCAAGCAATTGCTTGTATGAGCGTAGAAGATCGTCAAAGAGCTTTAGAGCGCTATCCAGAACTTCGGTTTGATTTTCCAAAAACTGGGGCCGCAAGAGAATTTTATTTCAAGCAAGGCGAAGAAAAAGCAGCAAAAAAGATTTCTGAAGCTCGGTTAGACGCGAAAAGCGAAGAAAAAGGTGCTTCAAATAATAAAAAGAAAAAGAAACAAAGTGCTGCAGCAGCGCACGTTATGCAAGACGGAGAAGAGAAAAGATCTGGACTTGTACGAGGCGATGAAGAAAAAGAAGAAAGTGAAGAAGAAGAGGGCGCGGGTATTGAAATTACACATGAAGATATTTGTAGCTTTTTTACATTGCTTGTAAACAAAAAAAATACGAGTCAAAAAGCAATGTTATCTCAGCGGCGTGCAATTGCTGGTATTGAACAATTACTTGATGCTGAGCTTTCTTGTGACGCGAAGATTCAAGAAGCTTTGGGTGGTTTTGGAGTATCAAGCGAACGCTGTTTAGCGGTATTATGTACGTGTATTGAGACTTTGCAGAAGTATTATCAGATGCTTGATGATCTTAAGTTCGAAAAAATTTTACATGCAGCAAAAGAAGAGTTTCTGTTTGTTTGTTATGAGTGGTGGAAGCACTATTCAAAGATTTGGAATTTTCATGGAAAGAAGATAGAGGGCTATTGCAATACTTTAAATAAGCTTAAAAAAAATCAGCTGACCCCAGGTGAATGTATCACAGAGCTAAGCAAATTTGTTAGAGATGTTGCAGACTGGAGCAATAAATGTCACGTTAGTGTTTTTGACAAGACTCCTGGAGAGGTCTTAGAAGAACTGGCTGGGGGGTTTTTTAAAGATCCAATTGATACGACCGCATTTGATACGTATGTTGGAAAATTTAATAAACTAGAAGCAGACTACAAACGCTTACGAGATTCCAATGCAATGCTCATTAAATATATAAGTGAAGAACGTAGCATCAGTTCTCTAAAATCAAATGAAAAGAACTGTATTAAAGGGATGGTTAAAGGAATGGGTTGTGATGAAAAAGAACTATTATCAAAATACCCTGGGCCAGATGTAAATAAGTTTGAAAGACAACGAGAAACATATTATAAAAATTTGATCAGAGATCTCGATAAAATCTTTGCTTTAGGTGATGGCTTAAATGTTAAGAAATATGTTTTTGGCTTGTTAAACCCAAAAAAAGAAGTAAAAAAAGCCAAAGCTAGTCCAAAGGCCGAAATGCCAAAAAAAGCAAAACCAAAAATGGCAGCGGCTGCAAAAAATGTTCCAGCTGCGTGTGAGGTTCTTGCTGATGACAACGGTGTTGCTGTAACAACTGTAGGTGTCATCGATGAAAAAAGCGAGGCTAAAGCGGGATTTAAATCTGTTGGCTTGGAACGAGCAGAAGATACGGCGAAAAAATTGGTACGATATCGACTTTCTCGATTACTAGGAACCCCGCATTATCCTGATATGCATGAATTATTCATGCGTCGCATTTATAATTCGGCTGATTATAGTGCGGGTATCGATGAAAAAAGTGCTACAAAAGAATTTGTAGTACAAAAAGGCTTAGATCGACTGATTGTTCATACAACTAACTGTGCTTTACAAAAAACAGGTTGGTTTAAAAAGTTTGAGCATAATATCGGCATGAAAGGCAAAGAAGATAAGTATCATATGTGTTTTATCGAATGTACCGATATGTTAAAAAACAGACCCTGTTATGAAGAGGTTTACGCTGAAGATGCCTGTACGATTAAAAGCTTTCCTGTTACATGGGTAGATACAGAAACCCTACTACGCCCAGGTGGCTTGCACCGTCGCTCAGGTAGCTATGGTGCACAGGCCGAAGGGCAGGCGGTTAGAAGAAATGGTTGCTTGCAGCTTATTATCGATACTGATACAAAGACCTGTTTTCATTACATGTTTATGGAGAGTTCAGATCTTGATGAAAAATTATTGGATCTTTTAGGAATGGTTGCTTGATTATCGTGTGATAGCAAGTAGTTTTGGTTTATTATTAATAATAAAGTCTTAATGTAATATTTTAGACTTTACAATGGAGGTTATATCATGAAACGTATATTGTTTATCGTATTATCGTTGTTTTGCTCGCAGCTATACAGTATGAAGCCTGAAGATTTTGTTCGACTTGATCGTATGAAACCGAGCATGAGATTTCAAGCAATTGCTTGTATGAGCGTAGAAGATCGTCAAAGAGCTTTAGAGCGCTATCCAGAACTTCGGTTTGATTTTCCAAAAACTGGGGCCGCAAGAGAATTTTATTTCAAGCAAGGCGAAGAAAAAGCAGCAAAAAAGATTTCTGAAGCTCGGTTAGACGCAAAAAGCGAAGAAAAAAGCGCTTCAAAAAATAAGAAGCAAAAAAATAATAAAAAGAAAAAGAAACAAAGTGCTGCAGCAGCTGCGCCTGCTGCCCCTGCGGCACCAGGGCGAGAAGATCTCGCTGAAATAAAAAGAGGCGAAGCAAAAAAGCCTGCAGGTTGTAAGGATTTTTTAGGTTTCTTTTATTGTTTTATAACAGATCCAACAAAATACTCGGGTGAAAACTTTTATATTCTCGAGCAATTACTTAATGCAAACGACAATAAAGAGATCTTGCGCTTTTTACAAAAATTTGCTGATGCACTCGAAGTTCCTCTCGATGATATACGTGAATGTATTTCTATGCACTATAACCATCTTATAGATTTAGGACAGCTTGAAATAAATAATCGATTTCTTATCATCACAAGCTTTGTGGAAAAGTTTTTTGATACGGTTATAAAAAATTTTAATGAGCATATCGCCGTTATTAGACGTGTTTACTCAAAAGAAATTGCAGCAGCTGGGATGTTATTAGAAAAAAAGATTCCTAATGTTATAGAAACACCAGAAGGCAAACTTCTTAAAAAAATAGCTTATTGTCAGCATATGGTTAGGGAAAGTGATTCAACAAAGCCTGAATTACTCGCAGCTGTGTATGAAAACCAAGATCCTAAAGAAGCTATGGATTTAGTAAAAAATCATTTAGGCGAATTAAGAGAAAATTTAAAACAAGTATTTGGTTTAGAGTTTGACTATATCGTAAACAATCTCGAAAAATGCATAGAGTTGAAGTCGTACGAATATTTTTATCAAAACAAAGATGTTTACGCTAAGCCTTTTATGAAGAATGTCACACAATTCTTGAGAACATTTTTGAAAGAGCAAAAAAAGAGGGCATTTTTAGCTGTATACAAACTTGGAATGAGCGAAAAAGAGTTTTTTAATGCTTTTGATAAAGAACTAAAATTATTTGAAAAACCAAAAAAACAGGCTAAAGCTACTGGTTCGTTAACTAACGTTACTCGTGTACCAACTGCGGTTGCCCCAGAGGTTAAAGCACAAACAGAAGATGTTTTTTCTGATAGTGATAGCGATGAAGAACGTGTAACAAGACCAACCGCTGCAGCTGCGCCTGCCGCACCGGAAAAACCTGTTGACCCAGAATTTATTGCAGCGCGCGGCAAATTAGATAAGAATTTAAAAAGTAAGCATCGTAAATACATGATGAGGTCGTTACTTGCGCATAAAGCGCCTGGTTATACAATAAGAGAAGATGAAAAGTCTTTTACGATAGAAAGCGCACAGAACAATAGAATTGTGGTAATTGCTAAGGTTGGTGATAAACAAAATATCCCATGGTTTAGGGCATACAATCGAAATATTGGTTGTGTAGACAAGCGTGATGATGGGCATATGTTATTCCCACCAATAGCGTATGATGACAAACTTAAAACGTTTGTTTGTTGTGAAAAAACCTATCACAGTACTATTTTTAATCGACAAGTTGTTATTAAGAACTTTCCTGTTAAAGTTAGTTCTATTGATGAGACAACGCCAACGATGACCGGCTGTTTACAGATAGCGATCGATCAAGATGTTTGTTTTCACCGTATGTTTAAGAAAAAAGATGATCTTGAACTTGAGTTACAAGAGTTTGTTGATAGCGTGTTTAATACAATAGAATAAGATAATTTTTAGAATATATTTTTATAACCCCGGCGATCTTTGCGCAAGATCGCCGGGGTTTTTGTTTAAAGATTTACAGATAGATTGTTTTGTGCAAATTTGCTATAAAAATCGCTCGGTACCTAGGTTTTATAACGTAAAAATACTGTTTCTTTGAAAGGTTTCTGTGAAAATAGTTACGAAATTTTTGATGCTTGTCCTGTTTTTTATAAGTATAACTAATCGTGATAGCTTGTGTATGGTACACGATGAAAAAATAGAGAATAAAATAGAGAATATAGATACGAAAGCTTTCGAGTTTAGGCATCCATGGGAGAATATACTAGAATTGCCGACGAAAGACCCAGTGCTTACCGATCAAGCGCAAAAAGATTTGTATGATGTTGTTATGGGAGTTCTTAATAACCCAACAGATGAAAATGCGTATACAAATGTTATGAATTGCGTTATAGCGGGTGGAGATCCCTTGACCGTTTTGGGTAGAATTCCTGAACAATTAAAATCTGATAATTGTTACGTGACGGAATATTTGAAGCATACCATGAATTTAGGACTTCTGAAGGGGCGTGTCAAACCGTTTGGTTCATGCGGCAAAGCAAACTGTTTTTTAGGAGAGTATGTTTTTGGGCTTACAGCCCCTCGAGATAGTCAGTTGTATGTGACCAAGCAGGTGATTGCAACAATGTTGCCAGAGCTTTTGTCTTGTTGTCATGACCCACGAAGACATGTTATGGACGGAAAGCCCATAACAGTTGTTTTAAGTGATATTTTATTTCAAGAAAAAGATCATGAGCTTGTTGCGGTCTATAAAACAGTTAAACAAGATTTATATAAACGTTTTAAAGGGTCTTTTTTTCTGAGCGCTCTGTATCAGGTCGCATATTTTGACGCTCAACAACAGGGTTGTGATGAAAAAACATTTTGTCAGCAAGAAGGGTTTGATCAGAATCTTTTGTGGTTACGAGAAGATAGTGACAGTAAGATTGTTGTGCAAAGACCAGTACTCGTTGAGCCTAATACTAAGCTTGATATTAAACGTGATATTAAACTTAAACGTGATATTAAACGTGATCGTAACGTTGAAGAAGAATATTTTGAAAATCCATGGAAAAATTTTAAAAAGCTTAAACTCGCAACGCGAGATATTCCTGTTTCAAGCGAACATAACGAGAAATTAAAGGGTCTTATACAAGAAATAGCAAGAGATGTTCAAGCTGTTTGTAATGGGGGGACAAGATCACCTGGTATAAGAAAAAACTATATAAAAATTCGAAATATCATAGCTTCTGGAGGCGATCCAGACTATACGCTTAGGCTTGCGCTTGAGCATATTGGGCCATGTGGCAAAAAATTAAAATTGCTTAGAGAGTTTGCTATTGCTCGATCTGCTGCCCATAGATCTGTTGAAGGTGCAATTAATTTGGGCCTCATGCAAGGTCGGCGACAACCGTTTGGTAATTGCGGAATGCAAGAATGTGTCCTCTCGTATTATGTTTTAGTATTACTTTCACCCAATGGGCAAAAAAATACACCTCTTTCTCGTGAGGATGCCTGGTGCGTGATTTCAAAAATTCTTACACAATGCCCATGTCCAAAAAAGCATATAATAAACGGAAAGAATGTTGTTAAACGATTAGACGAATTATTGCAAAAACCTGTAGGACGGTTGATAAATATTCGAGAAACTGTTTTAAATCCGTTAAAAATACAGGTAAATAAATTATTACGAAAAAAATAGATTAGATTGGGTGGCGTGCCCTATACTCATGTATGTACGCTGTAATCTTATTTTTTTATCGTGAAGGTCAAAACTCTCATGAATTCAGAAAAATTTACAAACGCATTTGGTGAGCTTTTACAAGAAGCTTTTACGCTGGCAACCGAAGAGCAACACGCAAGTTTACAACCGTTACATGTTCTTGCTGTAGCATTACAAAACGACTTTTGTTTATCTGGATTTAAAGCGTTAGGAACAGATGTTCCTGCGCTTGAAAAACTTGTACACGAGCTGCTCGATGGGTTACCCAAAGTTCAGGGTGGACAGATAGGGCCCGACTCCTCGTTACAAGCGTTTTTAGGTGAGTGTCAGGCTGAAGCAAAAAGTTTGAGCGACGATTTTATAAGCTTAGACGTTTGTTTATTAGTTCTGGCAAAAACGGTTACGTTACCGGCACGCGTTACGCAGTTTTTTAAACACTATGTAAAATATAACGATCTGTTAGCATGGGTAAAAAAAATACGGGGGGGACAATCGGTGAAAAGTCAAAATTCAGAAAGTTCATATCAAGTTTTAGAAAAGTATTGTCAGGATTTAACTAAGTTAGCCAAAGAGGGCAAACTTGATCCAGTTATTGGGCGTAACGAAGAGATTCGTCGTGTTGTGCAAATTTTATCGCGACGTACGAAAAATAACCCAGTACTTGTTGGTGATCCCGGGGTTGGTAAAACGGCAATTGTCGAGGGCATAGCTCAACGCATAATCGACAACGATGTTCCAGAAACATTAAGAAATCGTAAAATTTTGTCATTAGATCTCGGATCGTTAATTGCAGGAACAAAATACCGCGGGGAGTTTGAAGAGCGTTTAAAATCGATTTTAGGGGCAATAGAGAAAGCACATGATGGGGCATCGGGCGATGGTGCTCAAGATGATGGGATAATTTTATTTATCGACGAGTTACATATGCTTGTTGGTGCTGGTGCTACCGGTGGCGGTATGGACGCATCAAATCTTCTTAAGCCTGCGCTTGCTCGTGGGATATTACACTGTATTGGCGCGACAACAGGGGCTGAATACAAAAAATATATCGAAAAAGACGCGGCCCTTGAGCGCAGATTTCAAAAAGTTCTGGTCGAAGAGCCATCAGTTGAAGACGCTATCTCGATTTTGCGTGGACTTAAAGAACGGTATGAATTGCATCATGGAATTCGTATTAAAGACCAGGCGCTGGTCAAAGCAGTTAATTTGTCATCTCGTATGATTCCCGATAGATTTTTGCCCGACAAAGCGATCGATTTAATCGACGAAGCTGCGTCGATGATCAAAATGGCCATCGATTCAAAACCTGAGTCTATAGATAAACTTGAACGCAAATTGCGTCAATTAGAAATCGAAAAAATCGCGCTGGGCAAAGAAAAAGATGACGCGTCAAAAGCACGATTAAAAGAGCTTGAAAAAGAGTTAAGTAATTTAAAAGAAGAAAATCGTATTTTACTTGAACAGTGGCAAGCAGAACGTAAGCCGTTAGAAGAGATGCAAAAAATTAAAGCCCAAATCGATCAAGAAAAAGTTGCCTTTGCGCAAGCTGAACGAGCTGGCGATTATTCAAAAGCGTCGATGATCAAGTATGGCAAGCTTGCTGAGCTTGAAAAAAAGCTTGATAGTGCGCAAAAATCGTTAAAAAACTTAAAGCAACACTTGATCAAAGAAGAAGTGGACGAAGATGATATTGCAGCTGTTTTAGCTCGCTGGATTAAAATACCCGTCGAAAAGTTGCGTGAAGACGAGAGCCAGAAATTAATCAACATGGAGCAAGAATTACATGGGCGTGTTGTTGGCCAAGATGAAGCTATTTCAAAAATAGCAAATACGATACGGGTACACAGAGCAGGTATTGCAGACCCGAATAAACCAATTGGGTCTTTTTTGTTCTTAGGCCCAACAGGTGTTGGTAAAACAGAAGTTGCCAAAACACTTGCTGACTATTTATTTAACGACGAACACAAAATGGTCCGTATCGACATGTCAGAATATATGGAAAAACACGCTGTCGCTCGTTTAATAGGGGCGCCTCCTGGATACGTTGGTTACGAAGAAGGTGGTCAGTTAACCGAAGCTGTGCGTAAGCATCCGTATAGTGTTATTTTATTTGACGAAGTTGAAAAAGCCCATCCCGATGTTTTTAATATCTTCTTACAGATCTTTGACGAGGGACATCTAACAGATTCACAAGGCCGAACGGTATCGTTTAAAAACTGTATTATTATCATGACCTCTAATATTGGCTCACACTTAATTTTAGAAGCAAAAGATATTACTCCAAAAGTTCAGGATGAAATCGACAAGTTATTACACAAACATTTTAGACCAGAGTTTTTGAATCGTATCGATGAAATCGTATACTTTAAGTCGTTAAGTACCAAAGATATTGCAGGTATCGTACGTGTTCAATTAGGTTTCTTAGAACAACGCATACTTAAAGAAAAAAATATTACACTTGAAGTTACTGATAAAGCGATAGAAAAGCTTGCTGAGCTTGGATATGAACCTGAATTTGGTGCTCGGCCATTAAAGCGTGCTATCCAGCAGTATTTGGTAAGCCCTCTTGCTGTTAAGATTTTACAAAATCCTGAACAGAAATCGTTTACGGTTGATATGAAAAAAGATGCTTTGGTGATTGAGTAAGAGCTTATCAGAATTCTCTTTAAGGCGCTCGCCCTGCCTGCCCATCGAAGCCACCTGGGCGTAGTTGGGAGGAGCGAAGCGTCTCGAAGGGTGCGCCCTACGTAAAATAAAAAAAGCAGGATGTATAAAAATATGCATCCTGCTTTTTTTACGCCAAATATTGTAATTTTTAATAAACGCAGGCATATTATGCCAGCTTTTGCGATTATAATAGTCTGAGTGCGATAATTTTTTTCAAAATTAACAAAGGGATTCTGTGTTAAGAGTTATATTATTTTTGTTTGTTTGCGGAGCAAGTACAGCGTTACAATCTATGACGGCAGAAAAATCTGGAGCTCCTGGAGCCTCAGCAGTTCCAGCAGCCGAAGCAAAAGGACCTGCGGCCCTTCATGGAGAGCACAAGATTGCTGATGATTTTGAAAAAATCCCATTATTGGACAGTTGTTTATTGGGAGATAAAGAACTATTTCTTCTCAGCAAAATAAATAGATACTTAGAAGCGTTCTCGAGTGATTTCCAGGAAACATACGTATTAGATGCTACAGCTAGGAATGAGGAGCAAAATCAGATGATTGCAACATTCACAGGTTTTTTAGCGATGTTTAAAAGTGATTGCTTGCAAAAAAATATTGATTCTCGCAAAATTATGGCGGCAAAAATTCCGGTGTATGGGACATTGGTTCGTAAGGCGATAAAGCTGGGATATTCTTGTGAATTTATTCACGTACTGACTGATTGTGGTGCACCTATTTTTTATGCCTGTTCGGGCATGTCCGATTTTGCATACGCATGGCACTGTTGGGAGAATCAAGATCGAGAGAATATTTTAAAATGGTTGCTTGAGTCAGACGTTTCTAAGCCAGATATTTCAGATAATGGGGCGAAGATTATTATTGTAGAGAAAGATATAACAAAAGATTGTTTGGATGAGAATGGGCTTTTATTGCGAGCTATGATTGAGCAGTGCCTTGAATCAACAGGTGCAACAAAAAAAGCAAAAGAAAAGAGATATGTTCGATATTTGTATGATATGGCTATAAAAAATTTTGGAAAAATGTCGCGATGGATTGCAAAAGAGCAGGCTGAAGTCGATGCACTAATCCAAGGAGTAGGTGGGATTGATGAAATAGCAGCGCGTCTTGCTAAATCTAAGGTGTAGCAGAATTAATGAATGAAATAAGTATATTTTTAAAACGTATGGCACGAGGGGTACAATGTTAAGAATTATATTATTTTTGTCGATTTGTTTAAATACTACAGGTATACACGCAATGCCTGCAAAAAAACCTGGAGCTTCAGCAGCTCAAACGGCGCCAGCAAAAGTACCGGCAAAAGCGCCAGCGGCCCCAGGTGTAGAATCTAAGACAGTAGTTTTGTTGGATAGTGGTTTGTTAGAAGAAAAAGAACAAGCGATTTTGAGAAAGATAACGAGCTTTTTAGATGAATTCGCTCAGTATTTTCAAAAGTCTCGTCGAGTAGATGATGCTGTTAGGATAATTGAGCTAAAAGCTGCATATGACTTGGTTGTCGTTTCTTTTGGATGTGTGGTGTATGAATGTCATCACGAAGCAATCGATTTGCATAAAATTATGGCAGTAAAAATTCCGGGGTATGGGACATTGGTTCGTAAAGCGATAAAACTAGGGTACCCACTTCAAGTGATTAAAAAATTTGCAGATTTTGGAACCCCAATTCTTTCTTCAAATTCAGAAAATCCTGATTTTGTGTATACGTGGAACTGTTGGGAAAATCAATATAGAGAGAATATTTTAAAATGGCTGCTTGAGCAAGATACTGCCAAGCCGCACATCTCAGATCTCGGTTTGGCTCTTTTTCCAATAATGTTCATGAAAGATGGTGAAAATTGGGTGAACCCTAGGTATTATGATGAAAATGGGCAGCAGTTAAAAGGAATGATTGATAGATGTATTGCGCAGACTGATGTCAGAAAAAGAGCTGAAGAAGAAAAAACATATATTACCCACGTGAATAATCTTGCTAGAAGTAATACTTTACAAGAATATGGGGCACGAGATTTTAACGATTTGCCTGAAAAACTGGTAGAGCAGGATGAAGTCAAAAAATTAGGTCAGCGGCTTGGACGGCTTGAGTCTAACTAAAAATAATTTTTTCAAAATTAATCAAAATTAATAGAGAGATACGATGTTAAAATTAGTACTATTTTTGTCGATTTTTTTTAATAGCACACGTGCGCATGCAATGCTTGCAAAACCTGCAGCCAGCCAAACTCCCCAGCCGTCGCTCCCAGGAAGCTATGGCGGGCAGGCTGCAAAAAGAGTTACTGGGAGTTTGACCGCTCCAAAAGGGGAGGCAAAGGCTCCAGCAAAGGCGCCGACGGCACCTCTTCTTGCAGAATCTAAAAAAGCTTTTTTTGACGATGCGGTATTAGAAAAACAGGTATTAGATGAAATAATATATGCTTTAGATGTGGGATTTTCTCAACATGCGTTTATTCGTCTTATGGTTTACATGAAAGAATGTTGCTTAGAAAAAAAATTAAATTTTCAGAAGATTTTATCAACAAAAATTGCTGGCTGTGGGACATTAATTCGTAGGGCAATACAGCGTGGACACCCAACGATGGTTCTTACCGTACTTGCTCATCATGGAGCTCCTATTTGTTATGCTAATTCAAAAACTCCCGATTTTGAGTATGCATGGAACTGTTGGGAAAATAAAGACAGAGAGAATATTTTAAAATGGCTACTTGAGCAGGATATTCCTAAGCCGTATATCTCAGATTGGGAATGTTTAAACTATTTTGCTTTTGGAATTAGTGCTGTAGGTGCTGATGGTAATCGATTATGTGATATGATTGACCGTTGCATTGCACAAATGCCAGCCATAAGAAAAACTACTCAAGAACAAGATAGATGTTTTGTATATCTCGAGAAGATGGTCGAACGCAATACATTGAAGCACTATGGCGTAAAAAGTCGTGACGAATTAAGAAAAATAATTGAAAACACAAATGAGCTTGCAAGATTAGTACAGGGTCTTGAAGGTTTAGAAGTTAGGTAAAAAAGTAAGTATCTTTAAAAAAAGAGTTTTGTATGTTTAAGCGTATGTTTTTTGTTGTTTTAGTTATGGGGTTTTGTAATACGACGTTTATGGGTGCGATGAAGCTTGGAGCTCCTGCTGCTCCAGCTTGTGCTGCCGATAGTGTGGTGAATAAAAAATTAGAAGATGAGATTTCTGGACTAACGGATTATATAGAAATTACTGGTGGTTCTGGTGTTTCATCGATTGCTTACAATAATTCAGCGTTGGAACAGGTGATTTGTAAGTTTAAAAAATTCTCAGGAGCTCGAGATTGGGTTGTTAGGGGTTTAATTCGTACGATCATGAAGTATGATCCAGAATATGGTTGGCCTGGACGACGATATATCCCCGCGAGTTCTATGGACATTATTTTAAAGTTCTTAGGTTCTCTTCGTGAAAAATATAATGGATCGGGTGTGATATTAGACGCAATAGAGCATACGTATTCGATGGTCATTTGCATGACCGCAGATTTGAATAAATAATAAAATTTGATTGTGTTCATAATTAAGAGAGGCCGGTATACTACCGGCCTCTCTTAATTATTTAGAGGCGCTCGCCCTGAGGAGGCCGTAGGCCGTCTCGAAGGGTCGCCGTTCTTAGTACTTTTTTTATATCGTGTATTCTGCAATTAATCTACAAAAATCTTTATTATCGGTTAATTTTCTTACGTCGTCTGAAGTATCATGCCCAGGCTCACGCGCTGCAAGATCTTTTGCTTGAGCTCTTTCACGTTCTTGCGCCGTTTTATCTAATCTATCAAGAGCTTCTTTTATTATTGGAAGAAGAGGGCGCATTAATTCTTCGTTAATAAATCCAGGCAATGCGCGAAGCATAGCGATTTCTTCTGCTGTACGAGTGCGGGCCTTTTTTTGCATTGCAGGATTTGCGACAACAACAACATTTGCATAGTTTGCATCGTTGAATAATTCGCGAATTTCTGGAATAACGGGTAGCTTGTAGTCCTGCATTAATACGTTAATCATCTTTTTAATTGCTTCAATTCCTTCAGGTGTTACGGCACCAAAAATTCTTTGATACTCTTCACCATCATGTAAGTAAACGATCAAAAAGTGTAAGAGATTTCTTTGTAACCCATTATCTATATGGATATTTGCCCCGGCACCTATAACCATAGCAAGTGCATCCGTGTCGAGCCATACAACACAAAGATGAGCAGGGTTGATGCCCATTTTATTTTGTCCGTCAATAAGGCGAGCATCAAAACGTACTGCTCTTTCGAGGCTTCCCGGCAAGCCCAATACATAGTCTAAGGCTTCGCGTGTTGTCATCTGAGCCTCGACGGTGCCAGCTGCTGCACCAGGATGTTTTGCTTCAAGTGTATCAAGTGTTTTTATTGTATGTGAAAGCTTCAGAAATACTTTTAATATCGCATGAATAATTGAACTATTATGTTTGTCTGTTGGGTGTCCCAGAGGAAATGCTAGTACGCCTGGTTTAAATTCATAAGCAAGATACTCTAGAACGCGACCTTCTCGTACTGAATAAACAAAATAACCACTAAAAAATTCTTTTTCAACGAGTTGATATCCAGCACGTTCACTACCTATTACATGGCCAGTTATCCTATCGCGATTAATGAGACGCTGCCCTTTTGATGTTGACCATGCAGGATCTTGTGAAAGAATTCCGGCTACATCATCTCGTGTTTCTCGACGATTTAATTCAAGAACTACAGGTGTTTTTACTTCTGCTTTTGCAGGAACCGGCGCTGCTGGTCGCATTGCATCAAGATTATTACCTGCAAGCATAACGGTTGCCACAAGACCTAATGTGATTTTTGTGTTTTTTACTATATTCTTCATGAGTACCTCCTAATATCCTAGAAACTGTTAAACTATCAAAAAAATAACTTATTAGTTCTAGCTTAAACGAAGTGCTAAAATTGTCAATGTGAAAATAAAATACTTGTGAAAAGTTAAAAATTCACGGTTTTGCTGATATTTTTACTAAAAAAGCGTGGTTTTTTCACGTTTTTAATAAAAGTCTAATTCACGTTATTTTTAGGGTATTTTTTACAAAATAGTACAGCACTTATCGCAGCCGGTTTCTTCTAAGACATTAGTTATTAAACGTGGTTCTGGGACTTTAATTTCTGCTGGAAGAAGATCCAAGTCTGGATGCGCATACTGGTTAATAATAGTACCAATCTCTCTTGGAATATATGCTTCTTCTGTAAGCAGGTGGTTTGTTACAGCATCTTTACGTTCTTGAATTTTGTTATACTCGTTTGTAACTAACGGTTGAAATTGGCGTGTTATTTTTTGGGCCCATTCTTTTACGACATCTGGGTTAGAAATATCTAAGATATTTGGGAGCGTTTTTGTTGAACATATTTTTAAGTATATTTGTTTGATGTCAAAATTTCCAAACAGATGTACAAAGAAGGGTAGAAGTTGAGAAGTTCTTTCTGCTTGGTAAATATTTTTCATGTGGAAAGAATAGAGCGGTTCAAAAAGCATTAAAACAACAAACATATCGCACAATGTAGATCCTGGGTGAAAATTTTGTCTCGATTTGTTAGCTGTACCGAACCATAAATTATTTTCTCGTGTCGCTAATGTATAGTTGCCACCATGCCGTATCATAATATACAGCTTGGCGTAGAGCATTGCTGGAGTAGCTGTGTGTGCGACAAAAACGGTGTGTAATGGTGTTAGCCCTCTTTCATCGTAACGATTAATAAGTTTATGAGTTTCTGGGTGCTTCATGAGTGCTTGTAAAAAATAAATATTTTGATCAAGAGCTGCGGCATGGACAAGATTGCGCCCAGCACTATCAAGAATAAGCAAGCCATTTTTTGATCGTATGTTTTCAACATGGTTTTCAGCGTCAGCTGTGCCTGCTGCATGACATCGTGCTTGATAATCAGGGTTATCAAGTTCTTCATGTGCTCTTATTTTGACTTTTGCTAATTGTTCATAGTGAGGCAAAAATTCTGTTATATCACGAGAAATTTTAGAACATACTAATGGTTCTCGCTTTTCATCGCCATCGGTTATTGTTAGGTCTGTAAGCGTTAAATCAGCTTGATCAGCGATTGTTCCGGGGACATCTTGATATGTTGCTTCGCGTGCTTTATTCATGGCGTTATTTGTGTGAAAAGCAGACATAATTATTGCAAGCACAGGTACTATAATTTTAAAAAATTTCATATGAACCTCCATAATTTTTATATAAATTGGCTTTGGGTTGGGCGTGCCCTTCCTACTTCGCCCTGGTGGCTTCGTAGGACTTGACGGGCATCCTTCGAGACGCTTATTATACCCCGAGCATCCCGAGGAACCATCGTAGATGGTGTCTCGAGGGACAGGACGAGCGCCTTTAGGTTTATAATATTTACATGTCTCTATGGTAAAAGACAAGGATTAAATTGTCAATGTGAAAATAAATTTACGCATAAAAGCACAAAAAAGCCGATTGGGAAACTCACCGACCGGCTTTTTTGTGCTTTTTACTCTATCTAAAGATTATTTAAATATTTAGAACCTATAATCAAAGCCTACGATAAACGCAAATGCTGTGTCACTACCCAGGCTATCATAGTGGCTGCGACCACATTGATCGATACGTCGTGTAACGATATTTGGTTGACCATCTAAATCTTTGTATAATTTTCCAGGGAAGAAAACTGCTAGTTTTGCAATAATCGTACACTGTTCAAGTAATTTATACAGAACTTTAATATCGGTTTCAATACCAATCATGCGGTGTGCCCGTTCTGTGCTTTCCCATCCTTCAAATCCAAGAAAGTTTCTATCAAGTGCAATTTGCGCTTCGATTGCTGGATCTGGGTGCTTGCCGCATTTGTTCCATTTATAAATATCGCCGACTTTCCATAAGAACATTGTGTCAGATGTGCAGGATAATTTTCTGCGATCTTGTAGTGGGAACCATGTGAGCCCTAAGCCAATATATTGCAGATCGCTTAAGTTCTTAAGATTATTAAACGCGTATAAGTTTTTATACGAGATATTCATAGGTCGTGGGATGACTAAACGATCGAAAATAAGAATGTTTTCAACCGACAGCCCTTTGTACCAGGTGCGTAACGGTGTAAAGCCTCTGAATGTTTTATTACATTCTGTATTGTATGGGTACTCATCACCACCAATATAGCCAAGCGCTCCAGCAAGCTTAAGTGGTAAATCGTCAAATTCATAGCTCAAGTCCGCAAGGGCCATAAAGCCGCCGTACGTAAGTTTATACGCATTTCTGAATCGTTTATTTCCAAAATTGTTTGCGTTAAAAATGCGTTGGCCTCCTGAGGCTAATTGTTCTCTCTTGCCTGTTGATGGGTCAATTGTTATGTCTGTAGGTTCTTTTACTAAACTATCAATTCTTTGAATTGCTTGACCTTGTTGGGCAAGGCATCGATTTGGTACTTGATTGACAATATAGTTTATATTGGTTGTGATATCGGTTGAAGCAACTGGATCGTTGGTTCCATTATTCGGATTGGTATCTCTTACGGGTACTTGGACAAAGGAAACACCTGGACCAAATGCTGAATTGCCACTATTTTCAAAAACAACGTGGCTTAGGACTGTTTCGCCCTTGCTGTTAAGCTTTATCACATTGCGATCGATAGCATGGACCTGTTGGGTACCAAACTGTCCAGCAACTTCGACGTTAATTTTAAAATTTTTGTGGGTGAGATCAACCATGACGCCCAGTGTGTTTAAGTGAGCACTTGCGTCAGCCTGAAACTCTATTTGTTGTTCAGGGGCGTTACAATGAACCCAATATGGTTCTGCAAGTAATTCGCCATCGCTGGTTTCGTGTTTATAATCAGCTCGTAAAACCCACACATCACGATCTTTGCCCTTGCCCCGTTCTGGACGAGGTCCAAAGAGACGGTTTTGTCGTGTTGGCGCATTGGTTGATTCAATGTCTGCATTTACTTCACGCCATTTTGAAAAGTAAAAATCAAGCGTCAAGTTTTCGACAGGTTGTGTGCGCATCAAGAACCCAGGTGGCATGTAAGGGAACCGTGTAAATCCGCCATCCCCTGGCCAACCTAATGCTTCAACAGCCATGTCTGCATGGTACCCAAGTGATATTCCTCGACCTACTTCATAGTCAAAGAGTCCGACCTGAAAAAATGTTGGGTTTTTTGTAAAACCCGATGCAAAGGCATCAAGATTAATTTTGAGCCATGCTTGTTCGGCAAAGATTAATGGCATAAGTGTTCGTACAGGGATATTTTGTGCAATACTGACGTTTGCGTCTTGCGCGCGCATATCATCAATAACAATGGGCATATATGCGTTATTATTTTGCCAGTAGATATAATTACTCAAGCGAACAAATGCTTCTGTTGCGGGCTTGCCGTACCGTTTTTCGCCTTGTAACATCGACCAATCAAGACTTAATTTATGTCTGAAAAAGTCGTTTGAATCGTAATAATCAGTTCGCAATGTATTTACGCGATTGTACAAAAAATATTCATCACGTATCATGCCGCCAAGATACATTGTTATATCTTTTGATTTTAAACGAAGTTTACCCAGCCACGATTTGTCATGTTTTTCAGGAATTTCTTTTTTGATTGTTTTTATATTATTAATATCACCTTCGGTGTCTTGAATATCAAAAAGCTCAGGAGCTTCTTCTTTTTGAATGACCTCTTCGGTTGCAGCTTTTTTTCCTTCAGTCTGCTCTACTTCTTGTGCTACATCTTCTTCGATTTCGGGATTATCTGCAGACATGCATGATGTCATGCATAAACTTAATAGAAATAATCGGACATGTTTTTTCATAACGTAGGCTCCTTGGATTTTATCGATAAAACGGTGATATTGGCACTTGTTCACTTGGCGGTTCTTCAAACAAAATAATATCAGTTGATTGTGCAAGTAATTGTTGAGCGTATTGTTGAGCATTGTCTGCTGCTATGGTGTTAAGAGGGTTTTCTTGCGCGTACACAGTCTCTTTGGGTGCTATAAATGCAATCGGCTTGATTGCTGATACTTGCTCTGGTGCTGGGGGAGTAGCGGGCGTAGTGACCGGTATTGTCACGGTCTCTGGTGCTGGTGGAGTTGGAGTGACCGGGTTTGCAGGCGTTGGGTTTTGTGGTGCTGTTTGTGTGACCGATGTGATTGGTATGATCGGCGCTGGGATATTGGTGTTTTGGGGTACTGCTTGTGTTGCTGGACTTGGGCTTGTCGTACCAGGGTTTTGTGATGTGATAGGTGTTGGTGCTTGTCCAAGTGTACCTTGAGTAACTGGTTGAATGGTCATTGGCGTAGGGACCAGCTTTGTTGGTTGTGATATGTTTGATTGAACAGTTATTTGAGCGCCTGTTTGAGCACCTGTTGCCTGTGGTGCAGATGGTATTGTTGACGGCATTGTTAGTTGCTGTGCCCCAACTTCAACAGCATCTTCTTCGTCGGGAATGGTCACTTGTTGCACGACAACGTTTGGTGGGGTTATAATCATGATTGGCACAGGATGCTTTTTTGTTGGTTGTTTTTGTGAGGTGACAATCGTTATTTGTTGAGCTGGTTTTTCTTGCTCTGCTTTATCAATTTTTTTTGTTTCTTCTTGGGGTTCTTCTTTTTTTGGTGCTTCTTTCTCCTGTTTATCTTGCTCTGGCTTGTCTTGAGTTTCTTCTGTCTTTTTAGACGCTTTAGTTTTTGGCGTTTCTTTTTTCTCTTTCTTATCTTTTTTCTCTTCTTTATCTTCTTTATCTTGCTTATCTTGCTTATCTTGCTTGTCCCCATCTTTATTCTCTGGCTTATTGCCCGTTTCTTCTTTATCTTGTTTATCTTTAGTATCTGGTTTGTCACCAGCCTCTTCTGTTTTTTTCTTGTCTTTCTTTTTCTCAGGTTTCTCTGATTTATCTTTCTTGTCTTCTTTATCTTTATTTTTATCTTCGCCTGCAGGCTTACCGTCTTTGGTTCCTTCGATAAAGTTAAAGCTTTTTGTTGTAAACGCTGGTTTTTCACGTCGATCACGGAAGTAGAGCGTTATATCCCAGTCTTCAACTGTTTTGCCCGGGGTGATAATAACAAACGCATCGTTAAAAAATTTCAGCGCTGTTCCATAGACAACCGTAGGGCATGATAAGACGTTCCATGAGGTTATCCCTTGGTCAGGTGGCAAAAGACGTAACCCTTCCATGGCTTGAAACTCTTGACGTTTTTTTTCAGCTTTGATTAACGCTCTAATTTTTATCTTTTCTTCTACTTCTGCGTCTTCTGTCGCTTGGTCTTTAATAACATATGACGCCAATACGTCTGGGCTTTTCTTTTGTAAAAATTCTGTATATTTTGACTCTTCTAATAACTGATTTTCGCCAAAGCCAAAGCGACTGATACGTACAAAGTCACGATTATTATGAGGTGGCATTGAGATATAGAGCGCCAGCGGGAGTGTTGAGAAAAAACTATTAATCTCTTTTTCTAATGGGATTGTCTCTTTAGAGATTGCTGATGCACGTATGAGAAGCTCGGCTTTGAGCGTATGCTCTTGCCAATAGTTTCCTTCTTCGTGGTGCCCGCGAATGTAAATAACATATTCTGGATTTGTTGTGATGAGCTTAAGAGCTACGGTCAACGATTCGAGCGTATACGGTGATCTATCGATAATATCGCCGTTAAAAATAATGTAATAATTTGGTTGGGTAATTTTAAAATTATTATCGATAATTCCAAGCTCTTTGAGTTTTATTAGATCACGGGTTAACGAGTGTAATGCGCCCTGAATATTACCAAAGACAATAAATTTGCTCCTGTCAGTCCCTTCGATTTTTGTGACAAAATTACCTTGGGCGTTTTTATCGGTATGAATTTTTGTTGCTCGTTCAAGTAGTTTCTTAAACGCAGATATCGACCAGAGGGGCTGTTTTTTCAGGCCAATTTTTGCACATAACCATGTAATTTTTTCACCTGCTGTTTTACTGTACGTCTGGGTAAATTTTTTATAATAATTATTAAATTCAGGTTTAATCGTATTACTACTATCAAGTGGGACCAATTCGGCACTGTTTTTTGTGTATATTTCGAGTTCTTCAAGGGTGCGAAAACAGTCTGAATATGATGGGTAGGGCGCGACGAGCAAAAAAATAACAAGTGCGAGGAGCAAGCTGGCAATCGTTATGCCCAGGATTTTAACAACTGACCATAGAGTAAGTCTATGACCAGAAGAACCAGAAGATTTTGTATGTTTTTTCATGGTACCAAGCCTCATTTTAATATTATGTAACTAATGCCCGCGGCAAGTAGCAGTGCCATTATTAAAAAAACAAAACTATTAAGTCGCTCAAACCAAACAGGGTCGTCACCCTCGGTTACTTGTGGCCCTTGAGGTGTTTGTTTTACTGATTTAAAGCGATCATGCCGTGTGAACATTAATTGAAAAAGAAAGCAAATAAACGAGAACATCAGCAAGAACAGATAAATCTCGTCAGTTGTTGTAAAATAACCGACTTTGGGCATAACTTGTTCAATAACAAAACGATATCCCAAAAGGGCTGTAAAGCCACTGATCGCAAGTGTAAAGCGGCCCACGGGATTAGCAATATTCATAGCAAATGATAATAACGAAAAGCATGATGCAGAAAAGAGTGGTATAAAAATTATCATAAGTTGTTTTATGCTTGCTTTTGCAAAGTTAATAATAAACAGTGTTTTGGGGTTAGATATCTGTTTTGATGCATCTTCTTTATCAAGATTAAGATTAACAAAGCCGGCGTCGACGTTTGTATCGACGACCTTCCAGCTTCCCGGAAAGATATCCGGTTGTAACTGAAACGATGTATTGTCGACGATGTAATACATCTCTTCGGGGCTGACAAATGTATTTGATATAACGATGGTCAGGCGATGATCTTCGAATGGAAACTTATGAAATTGTAAGTCTGTTTTGAGCTCAAATAAGACATTATATTTTGCAAGAATTTTATTACCGATAATTTTAATACTTGCTGGAGAGCGATATTTAATACTCCCTTGGTCGATAGAAAATCGTTCAATCGTTTCGAGCATAATTTCGTCGGCGTTAAATTCGAACCAAATTATAGAATCGATGGTAAATAGATTATGGGTAACGTCAAACGATGGAAACTGTTTGAGCATGAGGCCGATTTTTACTTTAGCACTAAATGCACCCAGATTTTTAATAACTTCGGTATTAATAGCCTGTATCTTGGGAACCTGATCGGTTGTATTAAAATACAGTAACGAAAATTTTATAATCCCCATGATATAGATAATTAACATGCAGATAATACCCAATTTAATTTTGGGATTATTGATATTAAGTAACGATTTAAGCTTACTCAGCTTACTTGTAATTATTTTTTTCATACTGTTTTATTTTCGCTTACGACCGTTTTTACAAGTGCTTTTTCATGAAATAAATCTTTTGAGTTAACCAAAAACCATTCTTTATCGCTCCCATCACTAATCCAGACCTGATGACTTAATGTTCGTGTCGCCGGATCAAACGACAGTTTTAAACCGAGTAAATCTTTAGTGTCAGCAAGTGCTGTTATAAGTTTTTCGGTTGTTAATGGTTCGTTAATTTTTTTAATACTTTCGTACAACAGCATGGTATTGATATAACTCTCGAATGAATACGAAGAAAGCTGTCGATTTGGAAGATATTTTTTCATATCATCACGATACTGTTTCGTTAATGGCAAAGAATTTTTTTCTGGATCAGGCGTTACCGACGACGCAATAAGTGTAGCCCCGTGTGATTTTTTAACCGTTTTTTGAATAGATAAAATATTGCTGAGTCCCAAAAACGTACTTTTAAACATCCCGGCGTCCATCGCTTTTGATATAAAATTATCAGCAGGAAGTGACTTAGCGATACAAAAAATAGCGTTGGGAGATGCTTTTGAGATTTTACCAACGGCGTTTAATATATCGACGGTGCCTGGTGGATAAGAACCATCGGCTAACAGTTTGAAATCAAGAGAATCTAGAACTTTTTTCAGCGATTCAAGAACAGCTTCTCCCCAGTCGCTTGCTTCGTAAAAAACAGCAAATTTTTTATGGTTAAGCTTGGTTATCGAATAGGTAACAAGCGCTTTTAATTCATCTTCATGAGATGCTCGTAAATAAATCATGTTGGAATATTCTGGTTTACGGAGAATATCAAGCCCTTCGACAGGAAAAAACGCGGTCATTTTTTTATCTTCAAGAAGCTCTTTGCCCTTAGAAAGTAATATGTCGCTGCCAAAAAGATTTAATAACGCTGGAGATTTTTGTATAAGAGTTTCTAGATTGCTTTTACCGGTCTCAAAATCTGATTTATTATCAAGAACATATAATTTTACTAAGCGCTTAGTGACATTGTTTTTTTTCAGTTTATTAAAAAAGAGATTCATGCCATCGTTAATTTGTTTGCCCAATTGTGCGTTTTCTTCGGGTGTTAATGGTAATGACGAACAGATTTCTATTTCAGATTTAGTACCAATTTTTTTAGTTGGGATTTTATTCTGTTTATCATTATAAAAACTTTTGTTTTTACTGAGTGCGACAGGGTCGAGTGTTTCTTGATGAATATGCCCATGTCTGCTGACAATAAAATTGGCAAGATCTGAGTCTTCAAGTTTTATGGGTTTTATTGTTGTAATATGTGCTTGTTCAACCCGTTTTATTGGTTGACTGCTCAAAGCAATAATGGGCTGTTCTTGGTCGGCAGCCTGAGCCTGTACTGTATTTATAATCGTTATAAGAAATAAGAAGAATTTTGTCTGGCAGGACTGTTTTTTTAACATTATGTACTCTTCTAAAACGTTCTGTAAAAGTTTCTGAATAATTCGCAATAACTCGCAAGATCTTATTTTTTTTCTACCATGCAAAGTAATATCAACCAAAGTCAACAATTTGTGATTTAAAAAACATGAGTTTTTAGAGATATTTTTTGTGAAATTGTGTTTTGGTGTTTGCAGGCTGTTTGTGATACTCATAATGGTGAGGGACTATTTTTCTGGGTACAGGCTTAAGATAAGACCCCCCAAATTTCAAAAAAACGCAAAAAAGCTTATTTAATCGACCCTTTCGTGACATTTTGAAAAAAACATGCTAGGTTTTATATCTATCAAAATATTTCGATTAGAAAGCAATTTGCTTGGTTTTAACGTGTTTTTAAGGGGGTTAACGCTATGGAAAAAAATCTTATACGCATTAAAGGTGCCAAAGAGCACAATTTAAAATCTGTATCAATCGATATTCCAAAAGAAAAACTTGTTGTTATTACCGGTCCGTCTGGATCAGGAAAGAGTTCGCTAGCGCTCGATACGTTATACGCCGAAGGACAACGTCGCTATGTCGAGTCATTATCGTCATATGCGCGACAATTTTTAGGAATTTCTAAACGCCCAGATGTCGAACGTATCGACGGGCTGTGTCCTGCTATTGCGATCGACCAAAAAACAGTTGGGTATAACCCGCGGTCGACCGTTGGCACGATCACAGAAATTTACGATTATTTGCGTGTATTATTTGCTCGTGCTGGAACGCCACATTGTCCATCATGTGGTATTGTTATTCACGCAGAATCGCCAGAACGTATTACAAAAATGATCTTAGAAAAGTTTGAAAAACAGTTAATAAGTATCGCAGCACCGATTGCTGTACAAAAAAAGGGTGAATTCAAAAACGAGTTAACCCGATTTTTTGACCAAGGGTTTCACCGATTTGTTATTGACGGTACAGACTATCGCTTTAAAGACGTTACTGATATCAAAAATCTTAAATTAGCTAAAAATAATAAGCATACGATTAGTCTTTTAGTTGATAAAATCGACGTTATTCAAGAAGAATCAACACGACTTCAAGAAGCAATTGAAAAAGCGTTTAGTTTAAGCGCAGGATTATGTAGCGTTATTGAAGAGAATAAAAAAGAACAGGTATATTCGTCAAAGCGTATCTGTTTGCCGTGTGTAAAATCGTTTCCAGAAATCGAACCAAGAATTTTTTCGTTTAACTCGCCGTTGGGCGCCTGTGCTCGCTGTCACGGGCTTGGTTTTACGATCGAATATGGGAGCACGTTTGCTGACGCTCAAGAGGGCGGTCGTTCGTATTACATGAATCTGGACCGTCATGAGCAAGATTGTGTATCGTGTGACGGTAAACGATTAAAAGACGAAGCTCTCGCTGTTAAGATTGCGGGCAAAAATATTCATGACTTTTGTGCATTATCGATCGATAAGCTTTTAAACTTTTGTAAAACGCTTGAACTTCATAACGAACAAAAAGAGATAGCTGAACCGTTATTGCGCGAAATTATCAGTCGATTAACGTTTTTGGATAACGTCGGTCTTTCGTATTTAACACTTTCACGAACTGCACGTACGCTATCAGGCGGTGAAGGCCAACGTATTAGATTAGCAACACAGATTGGGTCGGCACTCACGGGAGTCTTATATATTCTTGACGAGCCAAGTATTGGATTGCACCAACGGGATAATGATCGGTTAATTGCGACATTAAAATTATTACGCGACCAAGGGAACAGTGTCGTTGTTGTTGAACATGACATGGACACCATTAGAGAATCAGATTACTTGATCGATATGGGCCCTGCTGCTGGTATGCTTGGTGGGATGGTTACAGCGTTTGGTACCCCTAATCAAGTCGCTAAAAATCCTAATTCATTAACAGGTGCTTACTTAGCAGGTACCAAAATTATCAAAGTACCAGAGATACGTCGCAAGCCGACCGGCTTTTTAAAGCTCACTGGCGCCCATGCTAATAATTTAAAAAACGTCGACACTCAGTTTCCATTGGGTGTTTTTGCTGCTGTTTCAGGTGTTTCTGGTTCTGGTAAAAGTAGTTTAGTCATGCAAACACTTGCTCCCGCATTACAGCAACATTTTGCATCTGGATATGCAATAGGCTCAAACTTTGAAAAGTTAGAAGGTCTTGATCTAATAAAAAACGTTGTCTTAGTTGATCAAAGCCCCATTGGCAGGACGCCGAGATCAAATCCAGCGACCTACCTGGGCATTTTTGATGAAATTAGAAACTTATACGCAGGATTACCCGAAAGTAATGCTCGTGGGTATGCATGTGGTCGTTTTAGTTTTAACGTTGCCGAAGGCCGCTGCTTTGAATGTAGCGGTGACGGGACCATAAA
>Ga0206848_1080_pt1 | contig 24604 bp, 20 predicted proteins | sample Alteio_BWOrgCont_18_FD_152635 | JGI IMG/M metagenome (GOLD analysis project Ga0206848, IMG submission 152635) | Enriched cells from forest soil in Barre Woods Harvard Forest LTER site, Petersham, Massachusetts, United States -... | ecosystem: Environmental > Terrestrial > Soil > Temperate forest >...
TCGTGGCCTCGGCGCGTGTAGGATCATGGACCCAGGCCACATTGAAGAGAGCATCCCCCTTATACACAATGGGGAGAAGGGTTTTCCCAATTATAATTCCATCAAAGTCAGCCACAACCTTGGCTGTATGAACACCTAAGGCATCTGCCACACGCCCAATGACATCTCCCTTAAAAACCTTATCTCCCAAAGTGCGGGCTGTCCTAAAAATGCCTGTGGAAGGAGCCCGCATCCATTTACTGGTTGGTGAAATGACAGGGGCTTCTTTAAGGGACACACATTTATCCATGGGAATCATCTCAAGGGAGCCCATGGTGCGGAAAATACCTTGAACCCCTGTGCGAATCGCACCCTCATTAAAGCGCAGGGCCTCCCCGCCTTCAAATGTAAGGGTTGGGATGCCAAGTTTTTCTGATGCTTCCCGGAGAGACCCATCCCGGAGTCTTGCTTTTAAGATAACAGGAGATCCAAAGATGAGGGCCATCTTTAAGGCCTCTTCACTCTCAAAATCACAGCGGACTTGGGGAAGGTTTATGCGATTATTCGATCCTGTGTGGAGATCAATTCCATAAGTACATTTCTCAACAATTTCTGTTAAAAAAATGTTGGCTAGTTGCGACGCTGCAGAACCATTTTCTGATCCTGGGAAACTGCGGTTTAAATCACGCCTGTCTGGAAGATAGCGCGTTTGCATAAAAAGCCCTGTTAAATTGACAATCGGAATGGCAACAAGTGTTCCTTTAATGTGTTTTGTCAGAGGGGAGGCAAGCACACGCCTGATGACCTCAATCCCGTTTAGTTCATCTCCATGAATGGTTGAACTTATAAAAAGGCGCTTTCCCGGCTGGCGGCCATGGACAACCATCACATTCAATGAAAATCCAGCATGGCCGGGAAAAGTTGAAAAGGGGATACGGATGACTTGGCGAGTTCCGGCTTCGACAGAAACGCCGCCTAGTTCAAAAGGAGGTTGGCCTTTTTCTTTTTTTGATTTCATCGTCAAATTCTCTTTCTCAAGTGCCTTTAAAGAGACTAACACTTCTTGAGCCTTCAGTCCTATAGATCCTCGGCCAAGAAATGCTAATTTTTTCCTTGCGGAAAATAAAGCATTTCTAGCCAAGGATGACACAGTGGGGTTGCGGGTAGTGTGTCAACCTTTTCTTGGCCGAGGATCCAAAAACGAGAGGGTGTTAAGACTCTCAGGCTTTTCATCTGAATTTCATTATACTTCTGAGAGATAAAGAAAAAGTTAATGAGTGTGTGTATTGGTTAGTAATGATTTGGAATTGATATATTTCCAAATAAACTTGACTTTTGAATGGAGGTTTGTTAAATATCCATTCCACCTTTCATCTCCGAAGAGGATTTTATGCCAGAAGTTCTTATTGCAGGCCCAGTAGGGCGGATTGAAGCGCGTTATCATCAAGCAAAGATGCGCAATGCCCCCCTTGCAATCGTTTTGCATCCCCATCCGGAGCATGGGGGAACGATGAATAACAAGGTCACCTATGCCATGTTCCGCACTTTTGTTGAACTTGGGTTTAGCACTCTGCGCTTCAACTTCCGTGGCGTTGGCCGTTCGGAAGGAAAGTTCGACCATGGTGAGGGTGAGCTCAGTGATGCAGCAGCCTGTCTCGATTGGCTTCAAGTTCAAAACCCTGAGCCTAAGCAATGTTGGGTGGCGGGCTTTTCTTTTGGCGCTTGGATTTGTATGCAACTTTTGATGCGCCGTCCTGAACTGGATGGGTTTATTGCAGTGGCTCCTCCTGCCAATATGTATGATTTCACCTTCCTTGCCCCTTGCCCTGTGTCAGGCATGATCCTTCAAGGGGGAAAGGATGATATTGTTTCTAAAGAATCTGTGATGAAGCTTGCGGCTAGGCTTTCGGCTCAACGCGGCCTTCATATTGATTATCGTGTGATTCCTGAAGCAGGCCATTTCTTTACAGATGAAATTCCAGAGCTGACCAAACATGCCCAGGAATATCTTTTAGCAGCCTTAAACCCGCTTCCGAAAGTTGTGAATGGGTAGAGAGGGGTACGCCATCCTTAAATGGGCAAGTAATTCGTTGACATCCCCCATTTTATTGTCATCCTCGGGCTAGAAGTCCTTGCCCTTGCGAAAGCGAGGGCTTAGGACTTCTCGACCCGAGGACCTCGATAGCTTTTGAGGTCCTCGGATCAAGAAAAGTCATTGTTTTTCTTATGAAAAACAAGCCTTTTCTAGTCCGAGGATGACAATGGTGGGGGGCAAATAATTTTCCCGTGCACCAGTGGAATTTATTTCAGGATCTTCCTCCTCATTTGTCATGCCGAACTTGTTTCGGCATCTCGTGAATTAAAAGATCCTGAAATAAATTCAAGGATGAAATGGTCCGTATGACATTCTCGTTAAGCATAATTGTTCAGTCGTCCTCCCGTCATTGGGTGAGGAACGCCTGTGGTTCCCGGGAAGCTCAAAGGAATGCCGTATAAAGATCTCACAGCTAAATAGCCAAAGGCTTGGGCTTCAAGAAAATCTCCATCCCACCCTTGGTCGGAGGCTTTATAAACAGGAGCCTTGACCCATTCTTCAATCATTGTGAGAAGGGTTTTGTTATGGGCTCCCCCTCCACAAATCAGCCATTGGAGTGGAGCTTGAGGGAGCAGTTTTAAAGCTTGCGCAATGGTTGCTGCTGTAAAAGCAGATAAAGTTGCCACTCCATCTTCAAAAGGAATCTGCTGGACATCTTTCAAGCAGCCCTTAAAGGTTCCACGATCGAGGGCTTTAGGAGGTTTCCTCGAGAAATAAGGATGGGAAAGCCACTTGGTAATCAAATCATTATGGATGCGGCCTGTTGCTGCAATCATCCCATTTTCATCCCAAGGCTTACCTGTATTTTTGGAAACCCAATCATCGATGAGACCATTGCCAGGCCCGGTATCAAAAGCGATTAATTCATCTTTCTTTGCGCCAATCCAAGTGACATTGGCAACGCCCCCAATATTCAAGATGGCGACAGACTTTGGAAGGTTGTGAGCCAGGGCTTGATGGAAGATAGGAACAAAAGGGGCGCCTTGCCCCCCATGGGCCACATCATTTAAACGAAACTGATCTACAACCGGAATTCCTCTGAGGGAGGCGAGCAAGGGGCCGCTACTTAAGATATGGGTTTCCCCAATTTCTCCTTTTTTCCGAGGAGGCTTGTGAAAAAGGGTTTGCCCATGAAACCCAATGATATCAGGTTTTATTTTGGTCTTTTTTAAAAGATGACCGACACATTCGCTGTGGAGAAGGGTAATGGCCGCTTCCAGCATCATTGCGTCATGACCTGGAGGTTTGCCATAGGCTTGAAGAATCTGGTTTTTAAGGGGGGCCGGATAAGGAATAAAATGGGTCTGGCCAAAGTCATGGATGCTCACTCCGTCTGTCTGAATCAGGGCAGCATCAATGCCATCCGCTGACGTTCCCGACATTAGTCCTAACGCCCATAGAGGTTTATGTGCCATGATTCATCCGCCTGATCCATTGATGTGTTTGTTTTTCAAGAAGACTATTTTGGTGTAACCGGCCTTTCAAGACCTCAAAATCCACATGATCTAAAGCTTGATCTTGAGCTGCACACGTAAAGATAACCTGTGTCTTTCCTGTTTCAGGGTCCTTGAGTGTTTGAATACATTGGCCACAAATCCCTTTCATCATGCATTGCATAGGGGAATTGATGCTTCCAATGGCTTGGTGTTCAGGGTTCAGGTAGGGTTTTAAAAGAGTCTTCCGCGCACAAGCAACCGCTGCCATCATCTGATCTGAACCAATGGTAATGATTCGGTCCACCTCATTCAAGGGAAGGGGAGGGGATGAATCAGCATATGCCAAAAGCCCTTCAATCACATTTCCTTCATAAACATAATCTTGGGGGCGCTTTACAATGGCTGTGGGCAGGGATTCAAAGCACCAAATGACATGATCTGCAATCGATTCAATGTCTTCCACTTTAAAACGGTTTTCAGGGGATTTATATCCAGCGACATAGATTACACGACACCCATTCTCCTTGAGAGCTTTCCCAATTGAAAAGAGAACCGCATTCCCCAGCCCGCCGCCTATCAGAAGGACTGTTTCTTTGTGAGGGATTTCCGTTGCTGTTCCTGAAGGCCCCATCAATACAACCTGCTCTTCTTCCTTTAAATATTGGCACAAGGTTGATGAACCACCCATTTCTAAGACAATCAGAGATAAAAGTCCTTTTTCAGCATCTACGTGGGCGCCTGTCAAGGCGAGCCCTTCCATTTCTAATGTCCCATAATTTTGAAGTCTAAAGAATTGCCCAGGCTTAAAATTACGGGCGGCTTGCGGGGCGTGCACCACAATTTCCCAAATTGTAGGCGTAAGCTTATGGAGCCGTTCAATCCGTGGACATAAGAGAAAATCTAAGGTCTTAAAAAAATCAGGAGTTGGGGAATGGGGGCTTTTCAGAAGGGTTCTACAAATATGGGGATAGCCCTCCTTAGCGCTTGCCATGGCTTTCACCACATTGCCGTGATAGGTGGAATTTAAATCCCCAAAGTGGCTTATGTTTTGATTACCCTTGAATGGAATTAAAAAGTCCTCCTCTGATTTTCTGGATTGCTTCGCCCTTTCAGGGCTCGCAATGACGGTTGTTTCGTCATTGTGAGCGAAGCGAAGCAATTCAGGATTTTTTGGAGTACGAATCTTTATATAGGAATCTTCTTCTTCCAAAACTGTATTTGGCTGAGTTCCTGTAGCAATCAATAACGTTCTACAAGAAAGAATTTGTGTGTCCTGACCACGCTGAACCGTAAGCCCTTCAATTTGACCATAAGCATCCACCTTCATCTCAAGCGGCGTTGTCTCCTCAATAAACTTAACCCCTTGCCGTAAGGCCAGATCAAGCTCCTCTGCATTTAAGCGGTAGGCCGGGGAGTCCTCAATCCTTTTACGGTAAACAATATGGCAGGCTTGCTCTAGAAAGGACCTGTCCCCTTGTCGCAAGGTTTTTGCATGAGCCATAAATTCTTCTGCAATGTGGGTCTCTTCTTCTGAGAGGGAAGGGGGAATCCCCCCTAATTCCTCTATGCGTTGTAAGAATTTCTCAACCTGCACAGCATAATAGGCAAGGGCTTCTGTTGCCGTATCTACCGCCGTGAGCCCTCCCCCCACAACAAGAATAGGAAGGCGGAGTTGAAGATTAGCGAGAGATTTTTCCTGAGCTGCTCCTGTGAGTTGAAGGGCCATCAGGAAGTCTGAGGCAAGTCTTACACCCCGGGCACTTGCCTTTGGGATATCCAGCGTATGGGGTTGGCCTGCTCCTAAGCACAAGGCAATATGATCAAAGCCCAGCTGGAAGGCTTGATCTAAGGTTAGTGTGCCTCCTAAACGCACCCCATCATAAAGGGCAAAATGAGAGCGTCTTTCTAAAAGAATTCGAATTAAGGTGAGATAATTCTTATTCCACCGGGAGGTAATCCCATATTCGGCAACCCCTCCAAAGCCAGCAATTTTCCTCTCACTTAAAGGCGCATTGAGAGAGGCCCACTGCCGAATGGGTACTGTTAAGAATTCTTTTTCAAGCGGCTCAATCTTCAGGCCATCAATACCAACAACTGTATGGCCTTCATTCAGCAAATAATGAGCGAGTGTAAACCCAGCCGGTCCCATACCTGCGACGAGCACCTTATATCCACTCAGAGGTTTTGGATAAGGTGACTTGATGTTCAGGGGATTCCAGCGGGAAAGAAGGCTGTAAATCTCAACGCCCCAGGGCAGTCCCAACACCTGATCGAGGATGTGGGTTTCAATCATTGGAACATCCACAGCATCCTGCTTTTGGAAAATACAGCCTTTTTTACACTCATTACAAATCCGATGGCCTGTAGCTGCAACCATAGGGTTATCCACCATAATCATAGCGAGCGCTGCAACCGTATTCCCTTGCCGGTGGAGCGTATTCATTTCTGAAATCTTTTGATCGAGAGGACATCCTTGCTGGTTTTCAGACAACCCTTTTGAGCACGAATCCTTGTTCTGGTTATGGCATAAGATGCAGTAATGGGCTTGATCCAAAGCCTCATCAGATTTCAAGGGAGGGGTGGTACAGTCAAATCCTTTTCGGTCCACAAAATGGGGTGACTTGAGTGAACCCTTTTCTTTGGTAAGGGGAATAAGAGCTTCAGGCTTTATCTTTCGGGGCAGCCTAAAAAGAGGTGTTGGGTTTGGTTGATGAATAGCCCACGCGGCATATTTTTTTGAGAGTTCTAGGAAATTTGTGCTTTCTCTAACTGTTGGGTATATATTCTCAATTTCGTCATTGCGAGGAGCTTTGCTCCGAAGCAATCCAGAAAAGTGCTGTTTCCCTGGATTGCTTCGTCGGGCTTGAGGCCCTCCTCGCAATGACGATGAGGTATTAGGTGTTAGATTGTCTAATGCGTCTATAGCCCTTAACACATGGCGTGCAAAGGTGAGATCGGAATAAGGCTCATTCATGAGCTGAGAAAGTTTATCTTTTAAAACCTCTCCATCAAATACTAGCGCTTCATCTTTTGTGTAAGCTTTAGAAGCCATTCGTTGAACAAAAAGGCGCTTACAGCGATAGAGGGGGGCAAGCTGGTGGGTTTGTTCTTGAAGGCTTGCAATTTCTTTTTCAATCCCAAAAAACTTTCCCAGAAAATCTTCAATATAGGGAGCTAGATCTAAAAGAAGAGCACTTTCTTCAAGACGAGAAGCTGGGTGCCCCTGTTCTCGCGTGTTAAGAAGTCGCCTTTTAAGATCCTCATCACATTCTCCAAGATGGGCCAGAAAGGCTTTATCCAGGCGCAGAAGTCCCTCAGAGGAGTGCAATTCTTTAAAGGAGTAGTTGCTAAATAAGTCTAGCATGATAAATACAAATCTAGAGTTTGCTAATTATTAATTTTTTTAATCTAAAAAAGCAACCGAATTAATAGTTTTTCAAAATATTAATTAATTGTTAGGAACGTTAGGGTAAGGTGAGAATAAAACTTCCTAGACATGGAGATAATTATGAAAATCAAGGTACTTTTTTTCTTTTTCACCCTTTTAGAAACACACGCAGCCTTTGCGGCACACGGAGTGTATCTTAACATGGAAAACCATAGTTCTTGGTCTTTTACTGTAAAAAGCACTGATACATTTTGTTGGGATGCAGGTCCTTATAAGGATGGTCAATCATTGCCCTTGAATTCCTACCTTGCTCCTATGTATACTGAAACGGATGCTTGTGGAAATCCCTATCTTACTTTAAGTATAACCTCTAATATTCCTGGGGACACGCCTACTACATGTAAATGTGAGGTGTTTCAACATCCGGGGAAATATGCTCCTACCTACACTTTACGCTTAGATCCTTGCATAGCTGGGACTCAATCTTCATCCAAGCTCATTTTTAATGTTCAATCATGGAACCCATGCCCAAAAAATCCTGACCAGATGTGTGGACTTATTCAGATTTATAATAAATCATCTCTAGGTAAACCTAAACCCAATGCAGTGACGAAAAGCCCAGGGATGGGTTCGAAAAATAAACATTAAAATGCTATATAAAGTAACATAAAATTAATAATTCTTTATTACGATAAAACATGATGCATAAAGGAAAAAATCTATGTTTAAAAAATTCTTCATTTTCATTGTGTTGCTAAGTACATTTATGGCTATAGAAGGTCCAGCTTCAGCTGATAAAACAACCCCAACGTATAAGTCATCCAAACAATCAAAGAAATCAGCAAAACCACAATGTGTATCGCAAGGCACTTCATGTACTCCAAGTCAAACGAGTAATGAATGCTGTTGGCCTTGGAATTGTATTATTGGGACAAGTAATACCTGGGTTTGTGGTTAAAGATTCACTTTAAAAGCGTTCTAAAGCCTCTAATTCTTTTTGCAAAAATGAAGTTACTTGCAGAGTATTCATTTTTTATAAATTCCTGGTATGGTAGCTAGGCTATATTTTTTTTTCCTGAAAGCGCCATCATGAACTCTGTTTTTTCTCGAGCATTTCTTTTTTCCTGTCTAGGCAGTACCCTTATAGGATCATCAGGGATATTTGTGCGCCTTTCAGATTTTGGGCCTATGACGACGGGATTTTACCGGATGCTCATTGCGCTTCCTTTTCTTCTCCTATGGATGGTGTGGGAGAAAAAGGAGCATGCCTTACCCTCATTCCTTCCCCTTAACCATATGGTAAGTCTCGTTTTGGCAGGGGCATTTTTTGCCTTTGATTTGGCCCTCTGGAATTGGTCCATTGATCATACAACCATTGTGAATTCAACACTTTTCAACAATACGGCTGTCTTTTTTGTGCCCCTTATTCTATGGGTGACACGCGGGGAAAAACAAACCCATTGGTTTATGCTCATGACCCTGATTGGGTTTATGGGATGTTCTTTCCTTGCGGGGGAAAGTTTGTCTGTAAGTGTCAAAAACCTTCTGGGGGATGTGGTGGCCCTTACCTCAGGGGTCATGGTTGCGCTTTATCTCATCACGCTTAAGAAGATCCGGGAAGAAATTACAACAGGATTTTTAATGTGGTGGACAGGGCTCTTTTCCCTTTTATTCTTAGCGGCCTTTGCTTACCTCTTTGGAGAATCCTTTTGGCCTTTTACCTTCAAGGATATTCTGAGCATTTTTGGTCAAGCCATTTTGGTTCATATTATCGGGCAGGGGCTGCTTGCATATTCTCTGGGTAAAATTCCAGCTGCCTTTACGGCTCTGATTCTTTTCCTAGCCCCCTTAACGGCTGCGATCCTGGGGTGGATCATCTTTCAGGAATCCTTAAGTACGCTAAAAATTGTAGGAATGGTCTTGATTATGGTCAGTGTGATTTTTGTTAAAAGACCAAAGGCAGCTTGAGGATTGCTCAAACTTCTTGCAGTCTATATTTAAAGCGTAACCTACTCTTTTCTAACTGTCAAAATTTCGTTTTGGCCATTTTTTTTAAGTGGAAGATTCACTTTCTTCCTTCTTTTTCTCCGGACAGGAGTATTTGACTGAGAAGGCGGAGGAGACTCCTAGAAATGCAGGGCTTGTTGCAAGGTTTAAATTTTTTTCTCCCCAAGCGAGATAATCCTCAACAAGGGTTTTATTTGTAATATCTGTGGGAAAACAAATATCCAGATATTCATCCGTCACATCTGCAATATTGCGATAAAACTGAGCGGCATTTGCAGTTGCAATTATAAATCCATAGCAAAAGTGCTGGGAGGTTTCTTTCTTATCTTTGCAGGCTTTTATAAGTTCTTGATTTGTGATGCTCGCAGCCCACAGCGGAGATGTCAAAAAACAAAGCATCAAGGCTGATAGTAAATTTTTCATGGCCTCCCTTTCTTTTATGAGTATCAGTATAACCTGATTGAGGAGGAAATTCATTTTCTTTTTTAAAGAAAGAAAATCCGTTCTTCTCTAAATTATGGCTCCTCGGCCAAGAAAAGGTAAGCACCTCCTACGTCGGTGCAACCTTTTCTAGCCAAGAATCCAAAGAATCAAAAAAACTTGTACACTATGTTATAAGTTATTTTCCTTCCGAGTTAATTTCCCTGCTGCAATCATTTTTTCAATTTTACTGTCTTTTTTATAAAGACCATATAATTTAAAATTCTTTTGACGCTCTGCTTCTCGGTCTTCATGGTGGCCTAGTTTTTTAGACCAGCGGGAATTAAGACTGGCAATCCCACTGATAACACCAGAAAAATCACTGACAAACTTATCAGAGTGTTTCTTTTTACTTTCTTTCTTACTGAGTTTACGCTCGGGAGAGACTTTATCTTCTGTCACTTCTTGAACGGAAGGGGCAGACTTAGCTGAAGTTGGTGAAGAATCTGGATGTGTCTCTTCTTTGCTTTCAGAATCAACTGTGGGTAAGGCAACAACAGGATTTGAAGTCATTACAGTTTGAATTGAACTTGGAGTTACAGTTGCAGTTGCAGTTGCAGTTCCTTCTGGCTCGCTATCATTTTGCCCAGCAAAAGAAGGCTCACTTCGATGGTGTGCAGTGGAGGCTCCTTCATTATTAGGGTCTAGAGGAAAGTCATCGCCTCCTCCTGCCATAAGGCTTGTTGTTCCAAGTAAACTTGGGATCAGTGTAAGGATTATTGATGCTTTTTTTATCATGATAAACTCCATAGATCTAATGCAAACAAAATTCTTATAAATATAACATAAATACATTTTTAATGAAATGCAATCTATTATTTTCTATATAAATCAATCTATTAATTATAGATGGAATCATGAGGACATGAATTAAAAATACTCTAATCTTACAGAAAACAGTTTTTCAAAGCGTTTCACCGCGGCATTCGTGACCATCATAATCACGCGGTCATGAACCTTGATGACCATATCTTCTCGCGGAATGAGGGGGTTGCCATCGCGAACAATCGCTCCCACGATTAAACTCCGGGGCATATTGATGTCCCCTACAGTCATGCCAAGAACACTTGAAGTTCCAACGGCTTCTGCCTCAATCACCTCACCAAAACCATCGCGAAGGGAGTGAACGGTTCGAATACGTCCTCGGCGAACATATTGCAGGATTTTAGAGACAGTTAAGGCTTTGGGGCTAATCACTGAGTCAATGCCAAGAGAAGTGACAAGACTTGAATAGGAAGAACTATTAATCAGTGCCATGGCTTGGTCAACACCCATGCGCTTAGCAAGAACAGAAGCCAGCACATTAACCTTATCATCAGAGGTGACAGCGACAACCTTATTGGTAATCTTCGCATTGGCCTCCCTCAGGATTTCACGGTCCAAGGCATCGCCTCTGAGAACAATGGCACGCGTCAATTGATTGGCCACATAAGTGGCTCGGTCCTTATCTTGTTCAATAAGGGTAAGGGAAATATCAGGATGATTGGCCTCGACTTCTTCTGCTAAACAAAACCCGACGTTACCGCCTCCCAGGATGAGGAGCCGCTGGGATTTTTCTTCACTAAATCCAAAGGCCTCAATAGCAAGAGTCAATTTATCTTGAGGGATTAAGAGGTAAACTTCATCCCCTTCATGAAGTTGATCTCCCGGAAGGGGAACAAACCCTGCATCATTTCTCACAACAAACAAGACACTTAAATCGAGTTCAGGAAACAAGCTTTCAATGTGGCGCAGCGGTGTATTTAATATCGGGGCTTTGGGATTACAGCGAATGCCAACGAGTTGAATGGTTTTGTCTGCAAAAGGAATCAGCTCAAAAGTTCCTGGAAACTCAAGTCCTCGGCCAATTGCTCGCGCCACCTCAAGTTCAGGAGAGATGATCAAATCAATGGGCATGTTATCAGGTTTATAAAGATCAGCCCATTCTGGATTCAGATAACTTTTACTTCTCACCCGGGCAATCTTGAGGGGAACATTAAAGAGGGAGTGGGCAATCTGACACGCCACCATATTGACTTCATCAGCCAGTGTAACCGCAATAATCATATCTGCTTCATAAAGACCAGCCCGGGAGAGAACATCGGGGTGGGAAGCAAATCCAACCATGCCGCGCACATCAAGGGTTCCGGATATGTGGTTGATGAGTTCTTCCGACTGATCAATGACAGTCACATCATTATCATGGGTTGAAAGATAGCGGGCAATGCTAAATCCAACTTGCCCTGCGCCACAAACAACAACTTTCACGGATGCCTCTCAATGATCCTCTTGTGTCAGATATCTATAATTGAGTGTATCAGTTTCTGAGGGATTTAGGGAGGGGATAAAAGTTTTCAAAATTGTATTATGAAAATTTGTGAAGAATCAAGGTCTTTCACCTCTCCCCTTGTGGGAGAGGTCGGCGCGTAGCGCCGGGTGAGGGGTTTTTCCAGTTCCCATAATTCAGTGCCCAGTGTTTAGAAAAACTGAATTCACAACTTTTTTCTGAAAACTGAATACTGATCACTGAAAGACTCCTCACCCTCCCTGCGGGCGACCTCTCCCACAAGGGGAGAGGTGATTTTTCTTAGTTAAAAATCCAGAGGGGACGATCCTAGATAAGATCTACAGTTCCCGATCCAAGAAACTCACCAGTTCAAGTTCGGTCAACTTGGTCACATCCTTTGGAATTTCTGCGGTGACTTTAGCGAGGGTTTGCTTACACAAATGCCCCCGAATATCCCCAAGGGTTTTGGGAGGGGAGATGATGATAAGGTCATCAAATTCAGCACTTGATTTTTCAATGACCTCGCAAAGTTCTTTTGCAAATAACTCTTTATTATATTGATGCCAATCGGTTCGTGGCGTGTAAGCATGTCGGGTGGGGTTAGCACTCTCATAGGACCGCCCTGGCTTGTCCATGTATATATCTCGGTCTTGAAGGTTTTCACCCACAAAATCTTGGCCTAAAACATTATCAATTTTGTTATGTTTTTTAATGAAAATGCCGGCTCTTGTCCCATCAGCTACCAGGACCCAGGTCTTTCTTTGTTTATACATGAATCACTCCTTACGCATATGATCTTCTTTTAAGTATGAATTGAAAAGATAAAAAACTCGTTAAATTTCTCATGCTAAATGAAAAACGTGAATCACAAGGGTGAGAAAGACTTCCATCATGATCAGACTTATAATAATGAGCTCGAGCATGGTAGAGTGCCGATTATTCAACTCATCCCGCATCATTTCAAAGAGTTCCTTAACGATATCAAGCCTCCGATTTAACACGGCTGTTCGAGGGTGAAGCTCTAAGTCATTGATTGTCATTGTATAAAGGCTTTCATATTCGGGGTGATCCCAAATAAAGACAGGCGCATCCAGAATGTCGCTATGGAGGTTGACCGAGTTACGCTCAATGAAAAGTCCACCAATCCGCCTTGAAATTTCTTTGCGGGACAAGGATATTTTTCCTCGGTCTGACAACTCCTTTGGGATTGTTTTCGTCATTTCAATCGTATTATCAATGCGGGCTTCAAAGGCTGCGAGTTTCACAATTTGGGAAAGACCATAGGAAACGGCAAGCATTTGTAAGGCATGGGAGCGCGTCTTTGCGAGCGTAATTTTATCTTGAAAAAACCGGGGCTTGCTTGCAAATGTGTATTCAAACTCTTCAAAGACAGGATTAATGGGGTCATGGGAGTAGGTTTGAAGGAGTTCTAAAAAGCGTGTCTCTTCATCATTCGGAACACTCCATAACACAACACATCCATACCGGAATATGAAGATATCCCAGTCTTTATAAGACGCATGGAGGGCATCTGTATAAAAATTGATGAAGTCTACATCTTCTAAGGCCAAAGCAAGACCATGAAGATCATAGGTTTCAGCAGTACTCAGTGCAAGGCAACGCATTTATTATAACTTTTTGTTTTTCTTTGAGGGTACTCTAAATTTCAGGAAAAAGCTAGTCTTTTGGTTTTAATTGCTCCATGTGTCATCAACTTCCTGTGTGTCATCCTTGGCTAGAAATGCTTCGTTTTCCGTAGGAAAACGGTAGCATTTCTTGTCCGAGGATCTCCTAAAAAGCTAGTGTTTCCTCTAAATTTTTCCAGTAAGGATTATGTTCTTCAATCAGCTGAATTTTCTTATCACGTACCCAGTGTTTTAGAGTTTTTTCGCGTTGAATAGCATCAAAAACATAGTCGTAAGTCTCAATATGCACGAGTCTTTTGAGCTTATATTTGCTTGTAAAACCTTTTATGAGTTCATTCTTATGTTCATAGAGCCGTCTTGATATATTATTTGTAACTCCTATGTAAAGAGTCCCTCTAGGCTTATTGGTAAGGATGTATACATAATATTGATGATATTGCATTTTATGACCCACCCAAAAGATCCTCGGCAAAGAAATGCTATGCTCTTGCTGACGCAAGTGCAAGCATTTCTAGCCAAGGATGACACAGGTAGGGTTACAACACTTAAGGAAGTGGGTGGGTTTCTTATAAATCTTACTTTTTTGAAAAGGGAATCCTCTTCACCCACAAAATTCCGGGGATTGAGGAAAGGATGACCAGGGCTAGATAAGTCGCCCAGCCATAAGAATCAATCATCCAGCCGGCAAGAGTTGGGGCAAAGGTACGACTTAACTCGGCTAAGGAGGTGAGAAGGGCCAGTTGGGTTGCTGCATACCGGAGACTGCAACACGTGAGTTGATACGAGAAAAAACCTGTGAGGGCGGCGCCACTTAAGAAATGTTCAATCCCAATGGTCAGATAGAGGAAAGGAAGATTAGGGCCGAGGTTATTCAGAATCAGGAAAAGAATGCAGGATACCCCGTGGGCAAGGGCCGCCCAATATAAGGTGGTCTTATAGCCGTAAGTGCGGATCAGGTGCCCGCCAATAAATCCACCAGAGATGGTTGCGCTCAACCCAAAGATAGCCGCAACTGAACTAATTTCAGCCTTCGAAAATCCTAAGTTCAGTAAGAAAAGGGTTTGCATCATAGTGAGCAGATTCTCAGGGAGGCGGTAAATAATCATAAATACCAGAATGGCAAGCCATCCTTTTTGGAGCATAAAGTCTTTAAAGGGTCCAATGAGTGCATAGTTAATCCATTCCCATTTCTTTGTGAAGGAATGGGTATGCTGGGAGGCAAACTGGGTGGGCTCGCGCATCAGAAGAACAGCGATCAGACCAATAAACATAAGGCATGCCAGGAGGATGTAAACTTCCTTCCATGGCAAGAATGTGGTGAGATAAAGGGCGCCGCCTCCCCCTGTCAGGATGGCCATGCGATAAGAAAAGACACCCATGGCCTCTCCAATACCCCAGTCTCGAGAAGCCAAGGTCTCGATTTGGTAAGTCATCAGAAGGACATGCTGACTTGCAGCAGAAAAGGTGACCACAAACCCACAGACAACAAAGGCGACCAGATTGGAAAGGGGATCGAAGAGGGTCATGGACAGAAGGCCTGCAATGGCAGTGACTTGAACAAGGCATAACCAACTTCGCCTTTGTCCTAAGTATTTATGTAAAAAGGGCAGGGGGACATGATCTAAAATCGGCGCCCATAAAAACTTCAATGTATAGGGCAAGTGGAGAAGGCCGAAAAGACCAATGGAGGTATAATTCAAGCCAAAAGTTTCAAGCCAAACTCCAAGAGTTTTGGAGGTAAGAAGAAGCGGCAGTCCATTCGCATAAGCAATACAGCCAATCGCAAGGACCCGCTTATCTGTATAGGGGCGGAAAAGCCCCCAAATCGTAGAGAAGATCGTTTTTATAAAAGATTGCGAAGGGGCAATCACCCCTCCGCTATGAACTTGACCTAGGTTAAGGTTTTGAAGTCGTGAAATGAAAGTGTTTCCTTCCTTACACTCGCATTGGCATCAAGACATAAAGCGCAGAATTGTCTGAGGCATCCTTTGCGATAATCGCTTGAGTTTCATCTCCAATTAGGAATTGAAGGGTTTGACTCATCACTTGTTGTGTTACATCCAGGATGTAGCGAGCATTAAACCCAAAATCAAGAGGGGAGCCTGTATATTTTATCTCAAGTTCTTCAACTGCACTTCCTGTTTCTGTGCTATGGGCCGAAATAGCCATGGTCGTACCTTCGACTCGCATTTTAACTGGGCGCATCTTATCCGTGGACATAATGGAAATTCGGTCAACCGCATCGGAAAATTCTTTTGCATCCACCTCAAGCACTTTATCGTTGCTAAAAGGTATAACCTTTTCATATTCAGGGAACTTCCCTTCAATGAGGCGTGAGATCAGCAGAGAGGATCCAACAACAAAACGAATCTGTTTATCCGAGAGAGAAATAGTCACGTCTTCTGCAACTTCGTCAATTAACTTGCGGATTTCATGGATCGTTTTTCGGGAAATGATGACTTGCGGCATTTTAGCAGCCTCAGGGGGAAGATCAGTCTGGGCTTGTGCGAGACGGAGTCCATCTGTGGCAATGGCCCTTAAAAAACCATCAGCAGTACCATGAAAGCAGATTCCATTCAGGTAATAGCGTGTCTCTTCTGTTGACATGGAAAAACGAGTCCGATCAATAAGACGCGCCAGTTCTGCGGCATGAATTTTAAACGTGCAGGGCAGATCTTCTGCGGTCATCATGGGAAATTCAGCTGCTGGTAAACACGCAAAGTTATAGGTAGATCTACCCGATTTAAAGTTAAGGGACGCCCCATCTTCCGTTGTTTTAAGTTCAATGGTTGTGCCTTCAGGCAGTTTCCTGACCACATCAAAAAGAAGATGGGCAGCAACAGTAACCCGGCCTTGTGTTGTAATCTGAGCAGGCAATGTTTCAATAAAGGCCAGCTCTAAGTCAGTTGCCGTGATTTTGAGGGTGTTTTCATTGGCTTCAAGTAGGACATGGGCAAGGATTGGAACTGTATTCCGTCTTTCCACAACGCCTTGGCAATGGCTTAACGCCTTTAAAAACGCATTTCGCTCCACAACCACATGAAAAGGTTCGGAGGCAGTCAAAGGTAGATTTTCAGCAGGTATCATTTAAGTCTCCAGCATACGACGTAAGAGTTGGATATCTTCACACATAGTTTTTTCTTCTCCCATCAATTCTTCTATTTTTTTGACAGCATGGAGGACAGTTGTGTGATCCCGTCCGCCAAATTTTCTCCCAATTTCAGGAAGAGAACGCGGTGTGAGTTGTTTTGCAAGGTACATGGCGATTTGCCTTGGGCGGGCAACTGTTCGGGCCCGTCGCGGAGAATGCATATCAGACACGCGGACACTATAATACTCAGCAACCTTTTTTTGAATCTCATCAATGGTTACGCGCCGATCATTGGCTCTGAGAAGATCTCTTAAGACTTCTTGGGTGGAATCAAGCGTAATATCCCGTCCGACAAGGGTTGAATGGGCCACAACGCGGGTTAGGGCCCCTTCTAACTCACGGATGTTCGAGGAGATTTTGTATGCAAGAAAATCAAGGACTTTTTGAGGAACAATCACGCCCATGTTCTCAGCCTTGGCTTGGAGAATCCCAAGGCGGAGTTCGTAGGTCGTAGGGTGAATATCAGCGACCAGTCCCCAGCCGAGACGTGATTTCATCCGCTCTTCCATGCCCTCCAGGTCAGAAGGGGACTTATCGGCCGAGATAATAATTTGGCGATTTTGATCCACAAGTGCATTAAAAGTATGGAAAAACTCTTCTTGGGTTGAATCTTTCCCACTAATGAACTGCACATCATCAATCATAAGGACATCTACGGAGCGGAATTGTTCTTTAAAAGCAACCGTATCCTTAAACCTTAATGCCTTAATGAAATGGTACATAAACTTTTCAGCAGAGAGGTAGATGACCTTCCGTTTTGGATGCGCTTTTTTGATATGCCAAGCAATGGCATGCATGAGATGGGTTTTCCCAAGGCCAACGCCACCATATAAAAACAAAGGGTTAAAGGTCACACTCTCAGATTCAGCTACTTTCCGAGCAGCAGCATGGGCCAGTTCGTTTGGCTTCCCGACGACGAAGTTGTCAAAAGTAAAACGAGGATCTAGGTTTGAGCCGACATCAGAAATTGCTAAGATCTGCTCGGTAATTTGCGTATTATGCGCTTGAGGAGGTGTGGGATCACTCACAATCACATCGAGCTGAAGAATATTATCATTTTCGCTTTGAAGAAGGGCTTTAACCCGGTCTGCATAATGATTTTTAACCCAATCCCGCATGAACGCAGTGGGGGCTGAAAGGAGAATACAACCTTCTTGCTCATCGACAATTGTCAGGGGTTTTAACCAACTGGAATAGGTTGCCTCTCCATACTCATCGAGAAGGCGGGGCTGAATGCTTTCCCATTGTTTTTCAAGGTTAATTTTTACAGCCGAATATCCCATTCAAAACCTATGGCCCTGTTTTTTAGTTGTACTCATCCTTCTTGAGGAATTAAACCTCAAGGGAGACATTTATTTGATCGTTATAAAACGTCTTAAATGCTTATGAAAGCTTTGCAACGCGTGAGTTGAGTCTTGACATTTTACGAGCTGCCGTGTGGCGATGCAAGACCCCTTTTGAGACCCCCCTCATAATTTCTGGTTGCGCTTCCTTAAGCGCAGTTTGGGCAGATGCCTTATTCCCAGAAGTTATTGCGGCTTCTACTTTTTTTAGAAAGGTGCGAATCCGCGAAATTCTTGAATGATTTAACAATGTTTGTTTCGCATCTCGGCGAATTCTCTTCATTGCTGCTTTATGTTGTGCCATACTATTCCTTATAGACAATAATTTCATGTGCTGGAGAGGATTTATAACCTACTCTCGAAGGCACGTCAACAGAAGGCTTTTTGCCGTAGAAAAGAGAGGGAAAATGATTAAAAAACTCCAATTCATGCTAATAATTCAAATGGTTATATTTGGAGGTGCTCAGGCGTTGCCCAATCCTTCCCAAGATGTACGGGTAAAAAAGGTATACGATCATCTCCAAAATCAACTTATTTGGGTGAAAAACGGAGAGTGGAGTCCGTGTGCTCAAACACTTATGGAAACTTTATCCCATGTAGAAGAAGAGGGGCTCTGGGTTGATGACTATGCGCCTTTTATACAAGCCGTGCAAAAAGAAGACTTGAAAAATCCTGGGGCTCAGACGCGCGCAGATCAACTCCTCACATTAGCGGCCTTAAATTATATCTATGATATGAAAGGGGAGCGCTTAAATCCCCATATGGTGAATAATGATATCTATGTGAAGCCTGATTCCGTTGATCCTGCAGATCTGCTTATGGGGTATCTTTCTCTTCCCGATCAATGTGGATGGATTTATGCTCTCGCCCCGACTTCCGCTGATTATCAAAAGTTGAAACAACTCCTCGCTCTTTACCGAGAAAAGCAAGCCAAAGGGGGATGGCCTACCTTACCCCCAGGTACAAAACTTCAAAAAGGTGACTCTGGTCCTTTGGTTGAAACCTTAAGGGCCCAACTTATTGCCCAAGATGCCCTCTCTCCAGAAGGGGGGTCTCAGGAACAGTTTGACGATGCTTTGGTCGAGGCTGTTAAAACCTATCAAACCCGCCATGGGCTTGAGCATGATGGAAAGGTGGGAGGAGGGACCTTAAAGGCGCTCAATACTTCAGTTGATGAACGGATTCACTCAATCATCGTTTCGCTCGAAAGGCAACGCTGGTATCCAAATCCTTTGCCAGCACGCTATCTTCAAGTCAATATTCCTGGATTTTATTTAAAAGGAGTGGAAGGAGGAGCAACGGTCATCTCTATGCCCATTATTACAGGAAAAGAGTACCGGAAAACACCTGTCTTTAATGCGCCCATGACGGAGATTATATTCAATCCATCCTGGCATGTCCCTGCGAGCATTATGCCTGAGATATTACCCAAAATGGAAAGTAACCCTGAAGCCTATGCAAGCAAAGGATACCATTGGGATGGAGATAGGATTGTGCAATCCCCCGGAAATGCGAACTCCTTGGGGAAGATAAAGTTTAATATTAAAAGTCCGTTCTCAGTTTATTTACATGGAACACCAAACCATAATCTCTTTAGCAAAGCGAAACGCGCCTTGAGTCATGGCTGTATCCGGGTCGAAAATCCTTATAAACTTGCTGAATTTGTGTTCCATGATCCTAATACATGGAATCAGGAGCGCATTAAGGACGAGGCCTCAGGAACGACGACCAAGCCTGTTAAACTGAATACGCCTCTTCCTGTTTTTGTGACTTATCTTACTGTTTTTGAGGATGAGGACCACAAGTTCCATTTTGTTGAAGATGAATATGCTCAGGATAAGGCCATTTGGGCGGCTCTTGTAAAGGCCAAAAGGAATGTGCAATGAACTGGAGGACAATATCAAGTCTCATAGGACTTCTCATGCTCTCAACCAAAGCCATAGCAGAGTTTAAAACCATCTCTTCCATTGACCAAGCCAAACCGTTCTTGGAGAAGGCTGACAAAAATACGCTTGTCATCTTTGATGTGGACTATGTTCTAACCCAGCCGGCTGATCCAGCCTATCAAATGAAAACAATTTTACACCACAAAAAAGCATGGGCGAGAATGTATGAGAGGCTGACTCCCCTTCAATATAATATTGTAAGCACTCTGATTGCGAGTGAACCTTTTCCTTTCCCCATTGAAATGAAGATGATTCAAGTCATTCACAAACTTCAAGGAAGAGGGGTCAAAGTCATAGCCCTCACAGGCATATTAACGGGATCTCTTGAGTCTCAGCCAAGTCTCCAAGATTGGCGTTATGAGGCCTTAAAAGCATTTGACCTTGATTTTTCTTCATCTTTTAAAGGAATGAATGATGTTGTTTTCACTTCCTTACCCCTATACAGAGATAACTATCCAGTCTTTTATAATGGAATTCTGTTCTCGAATGGGGATGCAAATACAACCGAAAAAGGAAAAGCCCTCACAACCTTCCTCAAGTATGTTCAAGAACACACTGGTTGGCTCCCCACGTCGATTATCTTTCTTGATGATCGGAAATATAATCTCGTTTCTGTGGCTGCTGCTTGTGCTACCTTCTCTCCCCCGATTCACTTTAGAGGGCTCCTTTACAAAGGGGCTAATTACTATTCTTCTCAACCGGTTGATGAAAAAGACTTTAAGGCCAAATGGGAAAGTCTCGTGGAAAAAGCAAAGGAATTAGAGAGATAATTATTAAGAATTAAGTATAGCAATACTTTGGTCGTATCTAGATATATAACATTTTCAAAAATAAAGGAAAATGCACTTTTAAATTTTTCTTCCCTTTTTTTGTCTTTAGTGAAATAATACATCTTGGTAATTATTTTTATTTCCAATTGGAAAATAAGACAATCCAACATAAGGAAAAGATTTTTATGGTTTATCAGGTAAAAAAGGTTCTTGGGTATACAAGTGTTATAGCGCTTTTAAATTCTTCATTTTATCCACTTTATGCAACACGAACTAAACCAATTGAAGATCATCAATCATTTCAGACAAAAATTGCCCCCCACCTCCCTCATCAATCTCCGCTTCCTGAAACAGTCAAAGATGCACACCAAGGACTATTTTCGAAAGCAAAAGGAGTTCTCAAATCTATCCCTCAGTTGCTTCTTGACGTTGAAGATAAGATTCAAGACCTTTTTGTGAATTCGACTCTTGAGTTTATTGAAGAACTTACACCTGATGCTGTTAAAAAATCCCTCTCTTGGATAGGTGAAGAAGTGCCTGAGGGGCATAATAACATTGTTTACTTTAGAGAGTATTGGCAAGAAAATTTTAGAGAACAAATTGAAGAACTCAAGAAGGGTAATGTTAAGCAAGCTGAAGCAGAAAGCCGCCTTCGCGAACTACAGGATTGGGTACATGATGGAACCCTTTCTCCCCAGGCCTATGAAAGAGGTCTCGATTATTTAAATAATTTCAAACCCCTTGTGAGCCGTCTTAAAACTGAGTTTAGACAGAATCTTAAAAATGATCCTGTCCTTTTAAATCAATGGCTTGAAGATGACCTTTCCCTGTTTTTAACCCGTTTACATCAACAGCATTTTGACATTAAAGAAGGAATGAAAACCTTTAATTGCATCTGGGATTATTATAGAGGCATTCAAAATGCTTTGGATTATACTGAAACGCTGGTGAACTTCAGGAAAATTATTCAAAAAAACAAAGATATCTTTCATATAAATGATGAGGCGTACTGGGTTCTGAATAAGGCAATTGTTCATGCCGTTCAAAGCCGAGATGAGGAGCAGTATAAGAAACTTAAACATTTGCGAGCAGAACAGAGAAAAGAACAAGAGGAAAAAAGCACAGAATTTTTAAAGATTGAAGAAGAATTACCTTCTTATGATTCGTTCTATGTCACCAATTCTTCCTTACCAAACACAGATGACATCCCGGCATCAGAGAGACCAAAGAGTATACTAGAATCCGGACTGAAGACAGCCAAGGGAGCAGCCCATACCCTTTGGAGGGTAAAGAATTATGTGAAAGAACATCCCTTTCAAGCTCTCACGTTAGGTCTTTTAGGACAAGCAGCCGCTGCAGCTGCTTTCAAAGCGCCTAACCCGGTTCAGGAAAGAGCAGACAATCAAGCTCAGAAAGACGCTTCCCAATATGCAAAGCGGCAGACAGGAAATCAGTTTCAAATTAGTCAGAATGCAACTTTAACTTGCGAATCACCCGTTATAGCAGCTTTAAATAATGATACTAATCTCCTCGCATGGGTATCAGGCTCGGATAGTATTTGTGCACGTCTTTTTTCACTAAATGGGGCGGCTCTGGGTAATGAATTTCAAGTTTACCAAAACACTATTGAAGGGGTAGGGGGTGGGCTCGCTGCTGCAAGTTTAAGTGATGGTAAAGCTATTCTGGTTTGGAATACGGGGAGTCCCATTTCTGCCAATCTTATTGGACAACTTTTTTTTCCTAATGGATCATTTTTTAGTAATAACTTTATCATTAACCAAAATACCTCCAGACTTAATATAAGTCCTTTTGTAGCCCCCTCACCAACAGGTGCTGATATCGTATGGCAAAGAAATAACACAGATTGGGATATCTATGAACGGAGTATAAATTTTGATGGCTCTTTTAAAAACAATGAAACTTTATTGAATAATATTACTGTTGGAGACCAATTTGGTCCGACTCTGACCATGTTAGAAAATGGTAATCGTATGGCAGGTTGGGTGGGGAACTCGCAACCAGGGCTATTAGATGTTTATGCTCACCTTTATGATGAGAATATCACGTCCTTAAGTGGAGACATATCTCTCTCTGGCTCTATTCCAGCTGATCAGCTTTGGGTCCAATTAAAAACCTTAAGCAATCGTAATATTCTCGCAAGTTGGAGTGGAGATCAAACCGGGGCTAATAATATTTATACGCGTCTGATGTATCCTAATGCAACGTTTGGCAGTAATGTAACCCAAGTTAATGTTTTTCCCACTTTTGAAAATATAAACCAAGATATTATATCTCTGGGTAGTAACGAAATTATTTTTTGGGAGGGGTACAACAACCAAAGTATATATAATGTTTATGGGTCCTCAGTGGATTTAAAAGGAAACCCAAGTAATTATCAAGTTTTGATTAATGATCCTGATAATGCCACCTACATTAATCCAAGAGCATTATATATGGGAAATAATAAAATATTCGTGACCTATTCTTCAAACAAATTAGGAAATTATCAAATCTTTGGTAAAGTTGTTGATGTCCAAGATTTTGTCCCGCCAACACCAGCGCCTACTCCAACCCCAACTTCCCAACCAAACAATTCTACGTCAATACCCTCAGCCTCTGTGACACCTTCGGATCCATTGACGAAAGTCCAAGAAAGTTCGTCATCTTCTTCTGCGATGATGGAAGGCATTGAAATTGGCGTGCCTGCCTTTCTAGGCGCTGCAGCAGTAACGGCAGGTACCATATATGGGTGCAAAAAGAGGAGAGGGATTCTCGTTGTTCCTCCACAGGATCTAGAAATGAGGAAAGGTACAGGGTCTTCAACGCCCTATGGGAATCTTTCGAGTGTGATCTCTCCTGATAGTCACTATGAGAATGCAAGTGCTGTACAAAACCCTGCTAGACAATATAGTTCACTCTTAATCCGCGCAGATATTTCAAAAGAAAGTGATAAGGATAAGAATCTCCCCCCTCAAAAACCTATTGGAGATCAGGCCCATCACTATGATAATGTTACTTCAGTTCAGGCGCCAGGAAGTGGTCCTTATAATACAGTCCAGATTCAGGTGGTGTCTGATCCATCGTCCCAGGCAAAACCGGATACTGCCAATCACTATGATAATGTAACTGCAGTGCAAGCGCCAGGAAGTGGTCCTTATAATACAGTCCAGATCCAGGTGGTGTCTGATCCATCGTCCCAGGCAAAACCGGATACTGCCAATCACTATGATAATGTAACTGCAGTGCAAGCGCCAGGAAGTGGTCCTTATAACACAGTTCAGATTCAGGGATCATCACCTCAGGCCAACCCAAACGGTATTGATGCGCGTCAATATCATAATGTCCCTGTGGGAGAGCTACCTCATCCATATGACAATGTTCCGCCAGGGGGCGTCCCCCCCTCTCATCCCTATGACAATCTTCCAAATGGAGGGCAGGCGGTAAATCAATATGATAGTCTTCCTCAGCATCAATAACGCTGTCCGGCGAGAGCGGAATATCTTGCACATTTAAGGGTCTTACGTTCTTTACGCAGTGTGCAAGTTTCTTAAAAAATAGGTTATGATATGACTAATTTATAGATCCTCGGCCAAGCAATCCTAATGTTTCTCTACGAGAAACAAAGGATTGCTAGCCAAGGATGACACTGTGTGGGTTGAGAGTTGTGTGTCATCCTTGGCTAGAAAAGTCTTGTCCTTGCGCAAGCGAGGACAATGACTTTTCTTGGCCGAGGATCCAAATAATCAAAAAAACTTGCACACTATGTGTTCTCTTGTGATTTTCATGAAATTCATTGACTTAAGAATAAAAGAATTCTAAAAAGCAGCTCTCTTTGAATCTGATTAATCCCATAGGATGGAGTTCCCAATGAGAATGAAAGCAGCTATAGGTCTCATGAGTTTGTCTCTTGTTTTATCTGGTCAAGTATATGGGGTAAGGGAAGATAATCTACAGGTAACCTCTACCCCATCTCAGAAAAAACCATCTCAAAATATAGAGGAACTTAAAAGGCAATTGGCAACCTTAAGATCTGCTTTAGAAAATGAAGAAGTTCTTAATCATAATTTGCGCGGGACTTACATGTTTATTCAAAATCA
>Ga0206848_1081_pt1 | contig 24537 bp, 22 predicted proteins | sample Alteio_BWOrgCont_18_FD_152635 | JGI IMG/M metagenome (GOLD analysis project Ga0206848, IMG submission 152635) | Enriched cells from forest soil in Barre Woods Harvard Forest LTER site, Petersham, Massachusetts, United States -... | ecosystem: Environmental > Terrestrial > Soil > Temperate forest >...
TCCGTCGAGGGCCGCGCTGTTGATACAAACTGCCATGTTAGTTTTGACCGTTTTTGCTCATGAACTCTATTTCATTAACCACGATCTCGGTGGCGTAGCGTTTTATGCCGTCTTTATCGGTATAATAACGGTTGGTTAACCGCCCTTCCAGGGTGATTTTGCTGCCTTTTTCCAAATATTTTTCGGCGAGTTCGGCTTGCTTTTCCCACAGGACGATTTGGTGCCAGGTTGTTTCGGGGACGCGTTCCCCATCGGCATTTTTGCGGTAGCTTTTGGTGGCCAGGCTGATTTTTGCAAGCTTTTTTTGGTTTTCGGTTACTTTGATTTCCGGTGCGTTGCCTAAGAACCCTGTCAGGCGTACGCTGTTGTTTAATGTACTCATTGCTGCGCTTTGTAATTGGCCGGTGAATTCCGGTAGGGCAAAAGTGACCGGAATGAGTTCGGAAAAGCGAAGAATAAATGGGTAGAGACGTTTATAAGCGAGTAAAGCATTAGCTAAATTATTCACTGTTTATTATCTCTTAAATCGTCTAAATACTGAAGTACCTGATGAAAAGTATATTGCCTTTATCTATGAAACTTTTATAACAAATCTATTCTGCCTATCTAATAAGCTTGAAGAGGCTTTCGCGCATTTAACCTAAAAACTTATTTGTAGGTTTGGCGCTGTAATGGATGAATTGGTATTACCGCTAGCTTATGGTGGGGAGGATATGGAATTGCCGTTGAAGATGTATGCTTATGGCTATACGTTCCGGGTGGAAGTGATGATCGGTGAAACGGCCGTGATATTTGAGCCGGATGAGGAGGGGAGCTACCGGGCGCTGGGGGAGATGGGTACAGTTCCGGTAGATTTGCTTAAAATTATCGTGGAGGAACTGGTAAAGTTGAGATGAGCCTTTTACTTATTTGGTTTATTGGATAATAATTGCTTATTTAAAAGGGTGAAACTAAGCCTTTTTTTAAATGGACTTTTGGCGGATGGCAACGTGGTGGTTCCCCGTACCCTTACTGCTTTTGAAGCGGCCGATCTGGATGCTGCCGGTCTGTTGTTGCAGGGCCTGTATGAAAGGGATCGTTTGGAAATGCCCTATGAATCTCCCGTGTTTGATCCTGAATCTGCCTTATGGGCAGCTCGTTATGTCTTCCGGGTTTGTCAGTTTATTTTGTTAAGGGATATCGGCGAAGCTGAAATGAATGACTGGCTGCGGGGCTATGATGGTTTGCAAACCGCTGATGCGATTTACAGCGCCGATTTAATGTTACGCTTTTTACCCGATCTTTTTCGGCTGGCAAGTGGGATATCACCAGAAGACCCGCTGATCAGTAATTTAAAGGTAGCCGCCCGGCAATGGCCATTTTCCTCGATAGGTATCGCCAAGATAAGCATTAATGACCTTAGCGTCATATGGCAAAATCAGTCGTTGAAATACGCCTACATTGACCGCGTGATCCAGCGGAAAGACATGCAACGTTTAAAAGGGGAAAACGAAAAAGAATTATTAGAAGAAATATTGGGTGCAAACCAGGCTGGGTTGTGGCCGGGTTTGGAATTATTACATGATGATACAAGATAAATTGCTCGAAGTGCTGTCGCACTTAAAAAAATTATTCGTTGGTAAAGATGAGATCATCGACCTGATGGGTATCTGCCTGGTCGGTGGTGAGAACCTGTTTTTACTCGGGCCACCGGGAACTGCGAAAAGCGCAACGGTAAGGGAGCTCTCGAAACTGATCGACGGGAACACTTTTGAATATTTGCTGACACGGTTTACGGAACCGAATGAGTTGTTTGGTCCGTTTGACATCCGCAAGTTGCGGGAGGGCGACCTGGTGACAAATACCGAAGGTATGCTGCCGGAGGCGTCGCTGATCTTCCTGGATGAGTTACTGAATGCGAATAGCGCGATCCTGAATAGTTTGCTGATGGTGCTGAATGAGAAGATCTTCCGGAGGGGACGGGAAACCAGAAAACTGCCTGCGCTGATGGTACTGGGCGCCAGTAACCATTTGCCGGAGGACGAGGCTTTGCAGGCGTTATTTGATCGTTTTCTATTGCGTGTGCGCTGCGATAATGTTGATCCCGGTCAGCTGGATGCGGTATTGAATGCGGGCTGGGTAATGGAACAGCGAACTAAAGAGGAAAAGCCGCAGATCACGGTGGAACAGGTGCGTGGTCTTCAGAACTTAACCTCACAGGTAAATCTTGAAGAAATACGGGACGTATATATTCAATTGGTACACCAGTTACGAAATTCGGGTTTACAAGTGTCTGATCGGCGGGCTGTGAAATTGCAAAGGGTCATTGCCGCGAGCGCCGTCATTTGCAAAAGAGACAAAGCAGTGCTTTCTGATCTATGGGTACTCCGGCACATCTGGGACACAGAAGAGCAGCGGGAGATTATTACCAATATGGTCAATGCAGCGATTGCCTCGGGTTTGTCCGCTACCGGAATCCATCCGAGAGCGGCCGAGCACAGCGTGCCTGACGCGGAAGAATTGTTTAAAGAAGTAGAGCACCTGACCGCTCAATGGAACGACCCCGAGATAAAAATGGCGGAGCGTGCGCTCATCAAGGACCGGTTGACGCATTTGAACGGACGCTGTGAGTGGATCAGCAATGACGAACAGCGAAAATACGTGCAGGAACCGATAGACAAGTTGTGGAACGAGATTATGCATACCGCATGACTGACAGCCTAATCCTCATCGATCATAAATTTAAAGACCGGCTTGGCAGCATACGGCAGGTACCTGGCTGGAAAGCGGCAGCTGATTCCTCAGGTATATGGCTGAAGGGGCCGGTGAATAATGGGGTTTTCCAAACGGCACTTAATTCGCTGCCTGCAACGGCTACTTATCTGGTTGACGAAAAAGGTCGCTTATTCCCGCGGGGCAAACAAACGCCTGTCGGCTTGCTTGCAGAAATGCCCTGGCAGCTTTTGGCGGATTATATCCCGGTAGAGCTGCCGGTTTCGGCAATGCCGGGGGAGACAAAGCTTAAAGTTCAGCTCGCGCTGAAGCGGTCGTCAGTGGAAAGAGAAATTTACGCGCTGAAAACGACTGTTAAGGATTGGAAGTCTTATGCCCAAACGGCTCCGGCAATCAGGCTACAGCAGCTCCGGTTCGCGGTTTCAGAGAAAAAAGAAGTTTTGGTTTTAGGAGCACCTCTTCCAGTACTCAGAGGTAAATTTTACTGGCTCAATAATCATTTCCTGTTACCAGCCGGTTTTGATTTTGATCCGCCGGTGCTGGCTGATCTGCTGCCGCATAACGACGATCTGACGCTGTTTGACGAAGGTGGCAAAACCGAGATCTTACCAGCGGCTGCTTTTGCCAGCGCCGGCAGGTCTGTGATACGATTATTAGAGGGATAATATGGAGGCGGTTTTGGATACGGCTATCGATTATTTCAGCGCCAGCGAGGATTATTTCTGGAGCTGGGCGGAGCATGGCCGTGTGATCGAGTTCGCTAATAAAAAGACGATCTGTTACCGGGAAGAATTGACTTACCTGTTAGGTGAGCTGCCGTCCGGTACACATTTTCCATTGGGCAGTAGCCTGCTGATTTTGTGCGCCTGTAAGGAAAACTGGGAGAGCCTGTTCGAAGTGGAGCAACAGCTGATGCGGCTTTCGTTGGCGCAGGGTTTTAGGTCGCATGAATACCTAAAGGCACAGCAAATGAAACAGGATGCTTTGGGTTTCTTAAGAGTTATCAATTCTTTGCCACAGGAAATGAGAATGGGCATTCAGCGAACCTCGGTCATTTCCGGAGTGATCAGCAGTTTAAAGATCGATCGGGCTTATCCCGAAGTTCACGCTATGGTGAAGGACCTGGGTACGGGTGAACTGGATTATACGATTTTGCGGCATCGCAAAAAACTGAGCTTTAAGACTGTCGAGCAGGACTTGGCGCCATTGGCACAGGCTTTTGTTTATTTCCCGGATAAAGAAACGCTGGAACTCAAATTAAGAACGGGTTTAACGACACTGCCGAAAAGAGCGCCTTTGGCTCTGCCGGAAGAACCGGGGGCAGATCTGCTGGGCCAGCTTCATGAAGAGGTTAAAACGAGATTATTAAGCGGGCTGACCCGCAAGATACTGGCAGCCATTCGCATACCCATGCACCTGGCAGGGAGCAGCGAACAGTCTTTGGGTGGGGTGGCGGATATCAGCAACCGCGGGCCTTATGACAAATTATTACTGAGTGAACTGGCGCAGGACGACCATTTACTTACCGCACGGCTGGCTAACAATGAGGCTTTATTCCTGCAAAGGGAAACAACGCCTGACAATGCGATGCAGGAACTGGGTGTTTTTATGGATGTCACGTTGAAAATGTGGGGCCTGCCGCGGGTAATGGCACTGGCTACCGGGCTCGCTTTTCGTGAAGGGAGGCAGCGCAACCAAAAATTACAGGTTTATGCGATAGGTGGGTCGGAAAGCAGACTGGTGGACCTGGATACCAAAAAAGGTGTCATTACTGCGTTGGAGGATTTGGACCCCGCATTAAACTGTGGTGCGCAATTGCTGAAGACTGTGAGAGCGCATGCGACAAAAAAGGGAAAATACATACTGATCACTAATGAGCATTTCTTACGGGATGCGACAGTGTCTGCGGCTTTTCATAACATTCGTGAGCAACTGAGCTTCCTGGTCACGATAGGGCACCAGGGCCATATCCGACTGTTTAAACTGGGAAAAGGGCAGCAGCGGCTGTTAAATGAAGCGATCATAGACCCTTTTGAGGGACAGGCCGCGCGCTTCCGGAAAAACACACCGCAGAATTACTCAGGCCTGCCTGCTATCATGCAGGAGCAGGTGTTCCCTTTGTATTATCCGGCTTCCAAAGTAAAAATGAACCAGCAGACCACTTATGTGACTGCGGATAAAAACGTCATCATCGTGACCCAGGACCGCCGTGTGCTGTACTGGCCGGAGAAAGGCTTTGGCGCGGTGGAACTGGTGGACTGCCTGGCCGCGGGTGCTTATTGTTTTGGCGAAACGCATGAAGACGTTTATATCTTAGTCAATAGTAGTAAATCGGAAAACTTGCAGGTTTACCACTTGAATGTCCGGGAGCTTAGGGGTGAATTGTTTGAGGTGGCTGCGAAACAACAAACCGGTTACCAGATCAAGTTTCTTAACCAGGATTTTTACCTGTTGGGTAGCAATGGACTCGATATCCTTGACCCGGAGACTTTGCAGTATTTGATGACCTATGAAACGGATGTGAAGCTTTTTAAGGAGCATCAGTCCGTTACGCTTCATTATAAAAACTTCAACGTGCTGAAGAAACAAATTAATAACGGCTTTAGTGTGATCAATTCTGCCAAAAGTGTTTATGTGCATACGGCTGGTAAGCTTTTTATGGATAAACGGGTGCTGGAGCTGCAGCATAATAACTTCTACTGGAAAGAGAATGCGCTCGCCGCGGTAGAATGGGTCAAACCGGTAAAGGAAGAACAGTTGACTATTGAGTTCCTGCCGAATATCAAATTTACCCGCTATACGTGGAAGAACGGCAGCGAAGTGCTGCTGGACTCCCGCGGGCTTTTGCATTTAAAAAGTGCTCATGCACTGCCTGAGATTAGTATTTTATTGGTGGTTGATCAGGCGACAGCCTGCTGGTGCGCAGATGGGGTGGTGAGCGGTCCGGCTTATTTCACCGGAAAGACCAATACTGCGCAGATCGACCCGCAGGTGTTTTATAAGAATTATATACAACGATTTTTAGCTGCTTTGAAATAGATGCTCCTTGAATTAAAATATAGCGAAAAGGCGTTGGGCCAGGTTGCGGCAGCGGTTATTCCGGGCGGTGAACCGGCTTTATGGCTCGCCGAGATCGGGCGCTGGGGCATCACTCCGTCGTCTCTGAAGTGCTTTGTCCTGCCGGAAAGTATCGCATCGACCAAAGCGGCCGGCATGTTCGTTATATTTCCCGGTGCTGGTAAAGATTTGTCGCTGCGCTACCCTTACCGGCAGTTAGCAGATGGCTTTTTTATTCCTGTAAATTCTTTCGTCTATCCTGAAGTACTGCCCGGTGAAATAAAGAAGTTGATGTTGTGGGATGTGCAGGTGTTTCACCCGACCATTGGCTTAGTCGGTTTTGAAGCAAAGAACGAGCTCAAAATGCCCGACCTGCTTGAACTCCCTGAAGAAAGTAATAGTAATTGGCTGACTGATTTTCCGGTAATCAAACCTTATCCGCAGCTGACGAGTATCAGCCTGGAGGCGGATGAGCAAGCGATGGACGCGATGGATGCGCTAAGCGCCCTGATCGATAAACAGGAGCTCAGTGATATTCCTCAGGATGAAGCGGATAAAAAGACGTTCACACAAAAGCTGTTGAGGGTGCTCGGAATGGTGGGCTTATGGTTTTTGCTGATCCTGGCGGTTATTGGTAAAATAATCTTTGCTATCCTGCGGGCGTTCTTCCGCCGGGGCAACCGTCCGGCTTACCAGTCGCCAAAGGCCGGCTGGCTGCAGCAATTCGAAAAGTGGGTCAGCGATAAGCTGAAGGATATCGAGAAACAGCGCGACAGCGAATTGAACCGGCTGGTGAAATTATTTGATAAAAATAATGACGAGGCCTTGATGTATGCTATTCCGCTGAATAGCCCTTACCTGAACAGGGGGACCGCGCCGAAAAGTGGTAAGCTTAACCGCCGTTCACTCAGCTTAAACCTGCGTGGATTTGGCAGCGGCCGTGCAGCGGATGCCTGGGACCTCGGCAATTACCGGAACACGCTGCGGCAAAAATATATCGATTCGGCCAATAAAAATATTGAAAGCGGGGAGTATAAAAAAGCCGCCTACATCTATGCGCACCTGTTAGGCGATCTGTCTTCGGCAGCAAAAGTCTTACAGGACGGAAAGCATTACCGGGAAGCGGCAGCCATTTATAAAGATCACCTAAATAACCGCGCCAAGGCAGCTGAATGCCTGGAAAACGGCGGTCTCTTGACGGATGCAATCCCGATTTACGTTGACCTGGGTAGCTATGAAAAAGCGGGCGATCTCCATGGTCAGCTGGGCCAGCAGGATCAAGCCCGTAAATATTATCAGGATACGGTGAACCGTTCGCTGGACGCAAAGGATTACCTGAACGCGGCGCGGCTGAAGATGGATAAAATGCAGGACCGTGAAGAAGGAAGAAAGGTGCTGCTGAACGGCTGGAAAGATGACAACCAGCCTGAGCTTTGTTTAAAAAAATATCTGGAAACCAGTGAACAATTAGACGAGGGTATTAGGGATGTTTATAAAAATCATTTAGGCATGCGCAAAAAGACGGCTTTCCTGAACGTAATTTCAGATCTGCCCGAACTCCGCCATGATGAACAGCTCAATGGGATAGCTTTAAACATGGCCTATGAGATCGTCAATCAGCAAACCACCAGGGGCGACCACAGCAGCATGCGGCTTTTAACTAAGTTCCTGCCGGAAGACAAGTTGCTGGGCCAGGATAGCAATCGTTATATCTTACGGAACCACCGCAAGCCGGTCACCATTTTCGAATCAGCGCACATCCAGTTGCGCCAGGATATTCAATGGCACTTCCTTGAAAATTATCACGACCAGCTGATCGGCATTGGCATCAAGAAGCAGGAAGTATTCCTGCTCCGGGCAAACTGGGATGGCAAAACGGCCTATGAATTTTTGTTTCGGCTTGCAGGAGATGACCGGACACTCAGGTTCATTGCCGATGGCTATGCCGCTCCTGCAATGTTATTAACCGGCAAAGCAGTGCCGGTACAAACAGAGAAAAGACTGGATGCCTATTCCTATTTTGAGCGGGAACTTGATTTTTTCCAGTTGAACTGGACACCGCCGCAGGCACTGGCCTTTGGCTTGAAATCTGACGGGCGTGAACTGTTCGTGTTTCATTCAAACGGCGATAACCTTTGCCTCGACCAATTCAATGTTAAAGGAGCTATATTAAAAGGCAATTATTGCCAGCTCAACGGCGAACCGGCGAGTATTTATGATATGCCCAACCTGCGTGTTTCCAGTATGTATTGGCGCAAGGAATATTTTTACCTGACCGGCCAGGAATGCCTGATCCGCATGCATGATACAGGGAAAATGGAACTTTTACCGCTTGAAGCCGAAGTGCTGGACTTTTCGATCAGCAGCCCGCACTCCGCCTTGAAGGTTGCTGTAATTACAGATAAAGGCTGCCTGCTCGTTACACCTGGGATAAAAGAAATGCGCCCAGCCGGAAACTTCTTTGCGGTGGATTCCGGCGCTTGTTTCGTGAAATTATTGACAGATAACAAGCTGGTGCTGGCCAGTGATGAAATGGCTTGGGCTTATGATATCAGCGGGCCTGAACCTAAACTATTATGCGAAATTCAGCCTGGGAACCGCATTTTTAAAATATTAACGGTTCCGAAACGCCATCATTTTGCATTGTTGGAAGAAGATGAGCGGATCACCATACATCATTTACCCGAAGAATGATCACGATATACGACTTTAACGGAATGAATGAAGCCGGCCAGGCGGACGCGGTATTTACAGCAGGTGTTTTTGTGGACGACCGTGATGATGAAGGCATGAAGGTGCAGCTGTGCAGGTTGCATAGTTTTTATGTAGAAGTATATTACGACCCGGCATCAAATAAAATCACCCGTTACCGCTCTTTTAAGTCGGCCGGTCAGCTGGCGCCTTATGTGAAACTCAACTGAAAGATGTTATTTTAATATTTTTTCCTATTTTGCAAAAAAATCAATGGGCACCAATAAAGCATATAACAATATTTTGAACTCAATTATTATTGTGGTGGTCCTGATTATTCCTATCATTCCGGGAGCGTCCTGATATTGTCTTAAAAATCAAAAACATATCATTTAGCCTCCCGGAGATTCCGGGGGGCTTTTTTATTTTATCAAAAATCATGAAAAAAACAGCTTTCCAACCTACCATCTTTTCGATCTATGCCGAAGACAAGAAAGGCCTTGTAGGCCGAATTCTTATCTACTTCAACCGGAAAAGTTATGACGTGATCAGTTTGAATGTGGCGCGGACCGACATCAGCGATTTGGTGATGCTGACGATTGAGGCGGTGGTGCCGGCCGCTGAACTTTTGCCATTTGTGGAGCGTATCAAAAAGATCATCGAAGTATACGCGGTAAGCACTTATGCGGATAATCTGAAGAAGACGGGATTTTACCGCATGGGCAGCGCGGCTTTGAATAGCGAACTTTGGTTATTGATAGGGAAGTATGGGGCGTATTTAAGCAGTATGGGCGAGACGACTTTTGTGATTTCGAAAACGGGTAGCGATGGCGATTTGGAGGAACTGTACCGGCGGCTGGAAGGCCCGCATTTGCTGGGCTTTTGTAAGAGCGGCCTGATCGTGGAGGAAAGTCTGGTACCGTTTGAGGAATTGTGAGTTATCTACCATATGGTAAGATAATATTGCGTAACTTGCTTTTTTAAAACATTACCAATTATGCCAGGAAAGCGGAACCCGGAGGATAAACGGTCGCGGCTGATCGAATCGGTCGGCGCAACCTTAAAGGAACATGGTTATCATGGACTGACCTTGAATAAGATTGCCTTGCGCGCAGGGGTAAGCAAGCCGATGGCCTACGAGTATTTCGCTAATTTCAACGGCTTGCTGAAAGCTTATATCGCGGGCAAGGATACTTGGGTCGCTTATTTCCAGTCGCTGGAACTGCCGGAAAAGCCAACGACAACAGAATTGAAGACCTGTTTTATCAAGATGCTCCAGGACCAGTTCCGGTATTTTCACCAGGATAAGGAGATGCAACGGCTGGTGCACTGGCAGGTCAGCGAATTTAACCCGCTGATGCGGGCCACCTGTGAAAACCGGGAAAGGGAAGGACTGCGTTTATTGGAATTAGTAGACGGGCATTTTCGTAACAGCGGCATCAGCCTCAAAGCCGTGATGGCCTTGCTCGTTGGTGGGATCTACTATAACGTGCTGCATGACAGCGCCGGGCTTGGCACCATGGCCGGTATCGACTTGCGGATCGATAAGGATTTCGACCTGATGCTAAAAACCATCGCGCAGGTAATCGGCTGGGCCTTTGATGCCGCGGAATTAGCCAATTCTCGTTAACTTCGCTGTATGAAGAAATTTCTTTGCGGCCTTGCAGCCGTTTGTATCATCATCGTATTGAGTTCCTGGGGCCGTACCGGTCATAACGTGATCGGGCGTATTGCCGCGAACCATTTGACGAATAAGGCAAAAGCCGGCGTGTCCGCGCTGCTGGGAACGGAAACTTTAGCCGATGTCGCCAGCTGGGCGGATGATAACCGCGACCGGACAACGGCGCCCTGGCATTTTATCAATGTGGAAACGGGGTTGTCTTTTGACGAATTTAAGCAACAAGTTGAGGCAGGAACAAATGTCTATACGATGTTGCTTAAGGAAGAGGGGATTTTGGCAGACGAAAATGCCAGCCGCGGGGATCGCGTAACCGCGCTAAAATATATTGTGCATTTTGTGGGGGACATCCACCAGCCGATGCACGTCAGCCGGGCGGAAGATAAAGGAGGGAACACTATCCAAGTGCAGTATGATGGACAAGGCACTAATTTGCACAGCCTTTGGGATACCAAGATGCTGGAACATGCGGGATTAAGCGAGGAACAACTCGCTCAAAATTTCGATAAAGCCACACCATCGCAAATCGCCAAATGGCAAAGCGACCCGCACATCGCCTGGGCTTGGGAGAGCTACGAGATCAGCTCACAACTTTATACAGAGATCGAAAAGAACGGGACGAATATCGATGATGCTTATTATAAGGCGCACATGCCAATCGTTGAAAACCGGATAGAAAAAGCCGGGGCCAGGCTGGCTGGTGTTTTAAACGAAATTTTCGCGAAAACTACAATAGCCAGCGCACCTGTACAGAGCGTTCAATCTTCAGTTGTTGTAACCGTGAACGAAGCAGATGTTGCAAAACATACCGGTGAATTGGTCAAGGTTTGCTCCAAGGTTTATGGTCATAAGGATTTTGGGAGCATGGTGCTGGTGAATATGGGTGGAGCTTATCCCAACTCTTTATTTACGATGGTATTGCGAGGCGATGCTAAGGGGCTGGCGGATAATTTGGATGGGAAATCGATCTGTGTGACCGGGAAGGTGGCGGATTACAAGGGGAAACCCGAGATCGTCGTGGAGGATGGGAAACAAATAGCGGAATAATGCTGACTGAGAAGGAAAATATAAAGCTTAGCAAATTTCTAAGCCTGGTGCTAAGACATCAGCCGGAACTGATCGGTATCGTTCTGGACGAGCAAGGCTGGGTTCCCGTTAGCGAATTAAGGAGAAAGGCCGCAGCTTATGGTAATCCGTTTTCCGCGGAGGACTTGGATTATGTTGTAGAAACCAATAGTAAGAAAAGGTTTGCTTTCAGCGGCGATAAACGGAAAATACGGGCCAGCCAGGGGCATTCCATTGCTATTCACCTGGGCTATGAACCTCAAACACCACCGGAAATCCTCTACCACGGTACAGCCACTCATTTTGTAGAATCTATTTTAAAGTCCGGCCTGGGAAAGCAGCAAAGGACCCATGTGCATTTAAGCGCAGATCCTGAGACGGCCGGTAAGGTTGGCCAGCGGCATGGTAAACCTGTCATTTTCGAGGTTGCCGCCGGGCAAATGTACCAAGCCGGGCACTTGTTTTACTTTTCGGAAAATGGGGTCTGGTTAACAGACACGGTGCCGCCAGCATTTCTAATCGTCAATTTTTGAGCGCATATACGCCCTGAAAGCTTGTTCGCGGGAATTAGCGGGGCGCTTCCTTTTGCACCTTACGCGCACCCGCCAGGCAAAGAGTAACCAAACGAAAAGCGTCACCACAAAATAGGGCCAGGGATTGGCCGCTTTCGTTGCACCGAGAAGCGCGCCGGTGGAGATAAAGCAGGTGAGGATAAAGTGGATAAAATTTTTCATGTCAGTTGATTTCAACGATTTGGTTGTGTTTACGGGTTTCGAGGACGCGTTCGCGGATGATGTCGATGATATCAGATTGGGGGATGCCGCGCAGCCAAAGAACCGGGTTTTCGGGATCGGTAGTTTTAAGAAGAAGATCCATCAATTTGAAAATTTGCAGCAGGAAAGATTCGTTGATGATATAATCCTTGACACGGAACAGTTCTACCGTATCGATCTGCTTAAAAAAAATGCCCCGTGTGATACGGATATATTGTGGCGTAACGAGATATATAACGCGCCGGATAAATAGATAGCGGTATAGCCCGAACAGCATGCCGAATACGCTGAGCCAAATAAGCATGGGAAAATAGCGGTTAGCCAGCCATAAGAGGCAAATGGCGCAGAGGATAATGGGTAAAACTTTGAAGAAAGCGAAGACGGGCGATGGCCTAAGCTGGATGTCGTTGTCGGAGTTGTTCATAATAGGTGCTGTTTTTTTTGGGTTTGTGGGTGCGGATTTTAAAATTGTAGCCACTGGCTTTTTCGAGGACATTGAGGCTTAAGGCCTGAAATTCAAAGCATTTATTTTCAAAAATGGCTTTATATAAGTTTTCGTGATAACTGATCTGCAATGGTTTGTTGCGGACAAACGAGGCGAGTTTGAGGTCGCAGATGGCGCCTAAGTCGTCTTTGCTGTAGATGAAATGCAATTTCTTATTTCGCGTATAACGTTGGATGGTTTCTGCATGGGTTTTATGCGGTACGCTGCCGGTGCTGATGAAAAAGAGCTTGGTGAGCTGGCGGTAGCGCGCATGGTTGATATTAAGCCAGGCGATGGCGTCCATGGCAGATCCGCAGAAAAAAATATCCGTGGCGATGCTGGCTTCTCCCGCTGTCCATACTGCTTCAGTTATTGGAATTTTATGAAAATCCGCTTCGGCATGCTCGTAGGAATTACCATACTTGAAAATCAACGTCTCGCATGCTATTTTCAGGTAAGGCCGGAAGAAGGACTGGACTTCGGGGTGGATGTCCAGTCTTTCCAGGAGCGATGGCATCAGCGTGAATGTACGTTTTGGCCTTTCATCCGGTCTTTGACCTGGCGGACCTGCATGTCTTCGAGCGCATCATAATAGCCGCGGCTGTAATCTTCCGAAACTTTATCTTCTTTGTTCAAGGCTTTGAGCCCCTGGTATAGCAGGTAACTCAGGCCGCCATCGATGAGCAGCGAGGCGATCAGGTGCAGTTTGTTGGAGCGGATGCCGTTGGGATCCGTCGCAGAGAACCTGAATTTGGTGCCGTCCGACAATTCCACTTCTTTGCCCTTTTTAAAACGCAGTTTTTGTTCCGGCGTCAGTTCCTCATTGTTGACGTAGTCAGGCGCCAGGATACGTTCGGTGTCGGTGATCACGAATTCGTTGGTGTCTTTGTCAAATTCGATCAGTACTTCTTTTTTGACGCCGTTAATTTCTACTTCCTTATCGAGGTTCACCAGCTCGCCTTTGGCCAGCTTTTCAGCCTCGTTGTCGGTTAGGTATTGGGGTGCTTCGGGTTCACGGTAAACCGGGTGGATCATCAGGTCTAAATTGCCCTGTTCATTCCGCCTGAGCGAAAGCTTGGCATCCAGGTGCATTATCTTGACATCACCGTCCTCGAGGTTGTGCAGGCGGAGCATTGCTGTCCGCCTGCCGGCGAGCAGGGCTTTTAGGTCATGTTCGCCCAGGTCGATCCTGCCGTCTTTGGACAGGCCTATGTTTTCAAATTCCGCTACGGGAATGTCTTCTTCTTCAAATACTTCTTGCATATTTCATTTCCTCCTGTGGTTTCATTTCGTGGACGATGGCCTCCTGTTGCTGCGCGTTGTTTTTGGCGCCGACAAGCGCGGTATAGAGGCCGTCCTTTGGGCTAACCTTGAATTTGGCGCCGTCGGCGTTTTCGACCTGGGCAGTCTTGCCTTTCAGGATGGCGAGCACTTTGATGGTATCGCCTTTGTAAGCGATGACATCACCTTTGTTGAGTGTGGTGCTGGCCTGCTGTTCGTTAGCCCTTTTTTTTTCAAAGCCGATGATTTTATCGGCGATCTTTTGGGCGTCGTTGGCGGTTTTGAACAGTTCGGCCGGGTCTTCCTTCAGCAATTGCGAAAAAGCCGGCACGTAACCAACGTGGTCTCCTAATTCAAAAGGTAGCTGTAATTCGGCGCTCAAAAACAAGGCTGCGATATTTGCTTTGAGCGCATCCTTAATAGACGATTCGTTTGGCTTATCACTGATGATTTGTTCTGCAATAGCTTTTAGCGTGGCTTGCAGGCTATCGCCCAACTTATCCGTACGGAGGCCGCTATTGGTTATGATGTTTTTTATGCGCTCATCTGTTGGAACGGTTTGCCGTTCTGCAAGGATGGGGGCGAGGTCGGGCATGTCCTTGAGCTGTTTTGCATTGAAGACAAAGGCGGTCGCCAGGACCGGTTCGTCAAGTTTGACGGATACCATTTTGGGTTTGCCATTTTCCTTGAGTTCCCCGGATGGCTGCATTTCATGTGTCTTATAAAAGCTGATGAGGGTGCCCTTCTCATCTTTCATGACATTATTTTTTTTGAAATTACCCTGCTCCAGTGTCATCCAGCGCGGGTCGGGTTCCTGTTTTAAAAGCAGTACCAGTGCCGGCGCGCCGCGATAATTTTTGCCAGTACTGGCATTGAAAGGCATAATAAGGGGCGGACCATCGGTTTGTTGGAAGATCGAATTGCCGTCTTTGAGTTGCTGGATGAGCTTGTCTGCGACTTGCTCGCTTAGGGGTTTGAAGTTGTTACTCATGGTTATTGGATTTGATCATTAATTGATAAAGAAATTTTAAGGGGTCGAGCGGGCGGCCATCATAGCTGATGCTCAAATGCAAATGTTCGCCGGTAACCCGGCCCGTCGCGCCGGTAATGGCTATTGGCTGTCCACTGGTTACCGGCCCGGCGCCAATTAATATTGCGGATAAATGGCCATAAGTGCAAACCAGTTTTTCGTCTTTGATTTTAATATACACACCTAACAAATCATCATAGCCGATTTGAGCATTGCCGTCTGAAATAGCGAACACGGTGTCGCGGCTCGCACGCAGGTCAATACCATTGTGGAATCGGTATTGCCTGGTAATTGGATGAATGCGAAAACCATAAGCGGACGTTGACGACAAATGATGTAATGGCAGGCAAAACAGGAAATAGGGTAAGATCGTTTTCATCGTCGTTCCGGCATTTGTTGCCTGCGAAGGCCAAGTTTTTCTTCGGGGTTTTGCATGCTGTGCCGATCACTGCTTCGTTTTGGAGGGCGGGCGTCATCGCGGTTATGATGATGGTAGTCGAGGGGTTGAACTCCTGCAATAACGAGATCTGAAAAAGGGTTCTATAGTCCTTTGCGCTGAGTCCAGGCTTACCTACGATTTAGCAGTCATGTGGCCTACCGACGAAATCATAAAATATTCCGGAATAGTTTTTAAACCTGTTTAACTATTTGTAAATTAGGACATGATCAAGTCGCTCACCGAACAGAACTTTTTTAATTTGTCGGCGCATATCCGAGAAGCCTTAAAAATCCTGGCCGTTCCATATCTGTTGAATCAAGAAATCGCAGAAGATCTGCTTGTAGTAGCTGGTATTTTAACTATAGATGCCGCCGAAATGGTAAAAAATGTTAAATCATACCGGGTTTGGGTAAGAAGGTCTAAAGACACCTGGTGTATAAATTCTCAGTTAAGAGAAGTCGCGATAAGTCAACTCGAAGAAAATACACTGATCATTAAGCGAAAGGTTTTAGAGGTGTTAAAGCGTCATCAACCAATTTATAACATTGATACGTATTTAGCATCAAAAGACTATTATTTACAAATGGCCAGATTGTCTTTAAGTATCCCTGAGAACAGAGCAGAGGCGGTAGATTTATTGCGCTCTTATTTTAATTCGGCTGAATTGTTTAATAATCATGAAAGTGCGCGTGTTATTTCAATATATATCGATGAAAACCTAAAACTTGAAGATTGGCGGGGTTATCCCGAAAATATTTGGAAGCTATTCTTTGTTCGTGGCACTTATGCTTACAGGCAAGGTGATCATAATACAGCGCTTCAATATTTGGCATCGGTATTGGAAAAGAGAGATACGTCGGTCGATTCTGTTCAGGATGCAGTTATTGCATGTTATTATATGGGGTCATGTTATAAGTTCATCGGGTCGCCAGGAAATGCAGAAGATGTGTTTTTGAGTGGCATTCAACTGGCCTCAACCATAAATAACGAAAATATATTGCCCGCATTCTCTCAAAAAGTCCGGGAACTTCAATTTGAACTTGAAGCCATCACGAAAAATTGATAGCTAGGGTGTACGCGAGAAAACATTTGACATTAATTTATTAAAGTGCCCGATGTGTTCCATATGAAAATTGTTTAAATGTGGATAATTGCAATAAAACTCAGGAATTATTATGTAGAGAAATCATACCATGATTTCCTGTAAATCAGCATGTTAATTATAACAATTTACATATCGATACACTTTGCATAATCGTTAATAGCTATTGGCTCGTCCTTAGTTTGCTCATCGTTCTATGGTTTGTTGCTGGCGCAGGCCGAACGCATCTTCAATGGAACGCATGCTCAAATTCCTAAGCGTTTCACTTTGCAGGGCCAGCGACATCGCGGTTTTAATATTCGCAGTCGACGGCCTCAACTCTTGCAACAGCGAGATCTGGAAGAGCGACTTGTAGTCATTGATACTTAATGCTGATTTATGTTCCTGTAAGTTTCGTTTGATTTGCTCGTTAGGTTTAAGCAGCAAGAGTGCATCGGTTCCGTACAGCCCTTGCCCATTCCGGCCAAAGCCGACATAGATGTTATCATTTTCGAGTTCGGTACCGGTAATGATACCGACATGCCCGGATTTCCCGGCTGGATCGCTGGTCAATTCCGGATGCACCAATACCAGCTGACCAATTAATTCGTCTGAGGGGTTCATCATAGGATTTAAGTTTTAAAGGTGGCTTTAGCAGGACCAGCGATAACCGGTTTTTTGAAGGCAGTAATTAGTTCTTCTACTTCTTTGGTGATGCGCAGGAAGTTATGGCGCAGCACCTCGTCTTTTTTGCCGTGAAAATCATAATAAGCAGGCAAGACTTTGTAACCTGCCTCTTCGATCTGAAGGGCTTTTTGGTCAAGATTGATGCGACAGTTGATGGCCGATGTTTCAAACTTGCCGGTGTAGTTTTCCTGCACATCGGCAGCGATAAGGCCCACCATCTCGCCGGTATTGAGCGATGCCATTTTTCCCGCAGGTATCAACGCTTCAAGTTTTTCATTGAGCGACGTCGATGTTTTGTTTCGGTCAATAGATAACCCTTCACCGATCTGTTTGGATTTGCCAAACAGGCGTTCGAGCCATTCTAAAGTTTCTTTGTTACGCACAGAACCGGCCAAAACGTTACCCACAACTGCTGTAATGGTCGCGGCAGTGTCTTTGCCATATTGCTGGTTGAATTGCGGGATCTCCTGCAGGCCCATGAGTACGGCTACTTTATTGCTTCGCGCCGTCGCAATTAGATTTTCGACCTTATGAACGAATAAAGTAGGCACTTCATCAATAATGAGTGCTGATGGTAAATTCCCTTTACTATTGATCAATTTGGTTAGGCGATTGAGAATAATAGAGTAGCAGGCGCTGTTGATATTCTGCGTATTTGGGTCATTGGCGAGCACGAGGGTCGCGGGCGAATTGACATCCGATATTTTTAAATTGAAATCATCGCCGGAAAAGACCCAAAAGGTTTCTTTGGTGGCCAGCCGGCTGATAAAGATCTTCAGCGTGCCCACCTGCCCTTCCAACTGCGGAAAAGCCTTTTCGAGCCAGGCGCTTCTAAAAGGGGACAACAGCGAAACCAGTTCCGGTTCGCTAAAGAGCGTGTCAAAGATCTCCTGGTAGGAGCGATTCAAAAAGGAAAGGACGTGCGGCAAACTGGAATATTTCCCGTTCTCGTATTTGGAAAAAAAGAATATGCAAGCCGCCAAGAAATTAATGGCTGATTGGGTAAAAAACTGGTCGCTGCCGCCGGACTTGTCGCCTTTTTTCAAGGCTTCGACCAACGCTTCCGCGCTTTCAGAGGCGTCAGCCAGCGTGTTCAAATAATCGCTCCGCCAAGGATTCGTGCGGCAACTGTTCTCGACGTCATTCAGATTGATGACATAGAAATTATGCTTCGGGCATTTGCCGGATTGTTTGGCCAGCAAGTAATGATAATAAGCGATCTTGCCCAAATCCGGGTATTTAAAATCATAAACGCAACAGCAAAACTCCTTGGCGATGAGCTGGCGGATAAACGGGTTAACAATGCCAAAACTCTTACCTGAACCCGGCGTCCCGATCAAAATCGTGCCGCGAAAAGGGTTGACCAAATTGATCCAGCCGTTCCAAACTTTGTTCTTAAAATAAAATTGAGTAGGGATGTTGACCGAATAGGGGGTAACGATAGCCTTAACCGGCTGCATAAAACTCTCGCCCTCCACGTTCCACTTGTCTTTGCCCAAACCCGAGCGGATGATCTTGGAAATGTTGTCCATGGCTACGCTGACCATCACGGCGCCGGCCAGCGAACAGCTCATATACAGCAGGTTAAACCAGCTGGTATAAGCAAAAGCGTCGGCTGAGGGGCGGTTGCAATAGATGATGCTGCCAAAAAATAACAAGAGTCCCAAAGCCAGGGGATACACGATATGCTTCTTCGGATCGAGATCTACCTTCTTTTTTGCCAATGTGCCGACACTGACCAGGCAAATCAGCAAAAAGGTACATAGCTTACTATAAATCAGTTCATGATAAATGCCGATGTGGCTCAACTTTTCAAGCGCATTACCAAAAAAGCCCCAAAACGGGGCTTGCTTATAAATAAAAAGACTGGCTTCCAATGCAATACTGACATAAATGCCGCATTGCAGGAAACCATGGAGCTTCTGTTGCTCACGGGTTTCTTCCATAAAAAATTTTGTTAATTGTAAATTCAGCCGCCAAGCGCCTGTCCGGAATAATCGATACCCAATAGATGCGCATGCCGAATCATTTGAAGATTTTCTGAGTGGTCGAGCGTGATTATTGGAGCTTCTTTGCCTTCCGTGGCTTCTGCTTTTGCAGTGATTTTTTCGCTGATCTGTTTTTCGAGGCGTTTGAGTTCGGCTTTGAGTTCAATCAGTTCGGTTTCTTTATCGAATGTCCGTTGGGTCATTTCTTTGAGCACCGGCATTTCACGCAATTTCTCGTTATGTTCCTTGGTGTACTTTTCCCTAAGCGATGTTACGCGGTCAATGGCGTTTAAGAAATAGCGTGCGGCCAGTTTCGGATTGTCCGTATTCGGTATGCCGTGGTTCCACAGGTATTTGATCCCGCTGGGCGATTCCGCGTACAGGTCGTTCTTACTTTCATACTGGAACATGCCGTTACTTTCATAGGGTATCTTTTGTTGCCTGACAAACAGCTCGAAACCGTAGAGGTAGCCGATCCGTTTCTCATCGGGTCCTTTAAAATGGAGATATAAATCATTGAAGTGCCTGCCTAGGTCCTCCTGGTTGATCACGGTAAATTGCACCAATTCGACAGGGTTCAGTTTGACGCCATCTTTATCAAATTTCAGGTTGGTTTTATAAAGCGCTTCGTCTTCAGTGAGTTTATCTAAAGTTTCTTTTGTCTTGACGACTTCCTTTTCCACTTCTTGTAACCGGTTCCGGCTCCGGGCGACTTCTTTGAAATGAACGGATTTTGAACCCTCCAATACGGCGACTTTCTTTTCGATCTTGGTTTTTTCCAGTAGGGAAGTGTCGCCGGAAAGAATAGCGATATATTCCGAAAAGTTCATGCCGCTCTTTTCATCAATTGCACCCTCGTCCAATGTGCGCACGTTCAGTTCGCAGTTCTTCATTTGGCTGATAAAAGTTTGTTTGTTTTTGAGCAGGTTGAACTTGTAGTTGTCCAGTGATTGTTCGACGGCATAGATATAATTACGGACTTTGTTGTTATAAAATTGTTTGGCTATACTATTGCCTTGTCTTGCACCCCGGCCGTCCCTTTGTTCGAGTTCAGCCGGTTTCCAGGGAATATCCATGTGGTGCATGGCAATGACCCGTTTCTGCACATTCAGCCCGGTGCCTGCCTTTTCTGTTGACCCGATTAAAATCCGTATATCGCCCTGGTTCATGCGTTTAAACAGTTCCGGCTTTTGTTTGTCGGTCCAGTCGTGGATGAAGGTGATCTCGTGCGCCGGGATGGCGAAATCGCGTACCAATTTGATTTTCAGGGCATCATAAATGTTAAACTCTTCCGGCTTGGGTGTGCCAATATCGCTAAAGATAATTTGGGTGCCGCGATGTACGTTGCTTTCAAAATAAAGTTCGGCCACTTTGCGGGCGCAAACATTAACCTTGTTACCGGGGTGGTCGGCGTAGCCTTCGTTAATGAGCCGCATATCAGCGGACATTTTCTTGGCATAATTGGTCGCGATGAGCATTCGGGCATTGTCTTCCTCTTTGGTCAGCGGCTTCCGTCCGATCAAAGTCGCATCGCCGGTTTTGGCAAAGGCCATCAGTTTCCGGATAAAATCCTCCTGGTCAGGCGTGGGTTTGATATTGACCAGTGATTCGTCAAGCTCCGGCTTATCGAGATTGATATGCTTTGCCGTTTTGAAATCGGTGATCTCGTTATAAAACAAAGCCAGTTCGGGTACTTTGATAAAATGCCGGAAGCGTTCCTTGGAAATGATCTCATTGGTAACCGAAAATTCAAAATCAACGGTCTTTCGTGCGAACACTGCCGCCCAGCCGTCAAAATTTTCAATATGTTGCCGGGCCATCTCATTTGGCCGCAGGTACTTGAAAATCAAATACATTTCGGTTAAACTGTTTGAAATGGGCGTGCCGGATAAAAAGGTGGCACAGAGATCGTTATCAAACCTCTCCTGGAGCGTCCGTACCGCAAAAAGCATATTGAGTGCCTTTTGGCTGCCTTCCTGGTTGCCCAAACCCGCGACACGATTATGCCGCGTAGTGAAGGTCAGGTTTTTAAACTTGTGCGATTCATCGATAAACAAATGGTCGACGTTCATTTGCTCAAAATCGATACCCCGGTCTTTGTGATTAGCTATCGCATAAAGAATGCCATTTAACTTTTCTTCCAGGTTGTTTTTTCGGATCTGCAGCCCCTTTAACATTTTCCGGCTGATCTCACCGCCGAGGTCCTCCAGCGTTGCTAAATCCTGGTCGATGCTATCCAGTTCCTGTTCCAAAATTTGTTTTTGGATTTCTGGGGACTGTGGGATTTTGCCAAACTGGTCATGTGTCAGGATGATACAATCCCAATGGTTGTTTTTGATTTGGTGAAACAGCGCTTGCCTTTTGGCCGGGGAAAATTCGTTTTCATTTGGTGCCAATATTCTTGCTTTCGGATAGGCTTTCTTAAAGGTGTCCGCTATTTGCCCGATATTCGCTTTGAGTGCCAGTATCATCGGCTTTTGCACAATGCCCAGCCTCTTCATCTCCATGGCGGCAACGATCATCGTGAGCGTTTTGCCCAAACCTACTTCGTGATCAATGAGGCCGCCCCGGTTTTGCATGATGCGCCAGGCCGCATTAACCTGCGAGGTAAAGAGGTCCTCAATACCAACCGCCTTCCGGTCAAGACCGGGAAACTTTAGGTGGCTGCCATCATATTCCCGCAGGACATAACAATTGAAGGTGGCGTTATAAAGCTTTTCAATTTCCTGTTTCTGATGGTCCGGTAACTCCCGCAACCAGTCAACATAAGCAGCCCTTATTTTTTCAATTTTTTCATGCGCCAGTTGGATGGCTTCATTATCCGGCACTCTTACTTCTTCGCCGTCAACCATTTTGATATAGGTGAAATGCGGTGAAGTGTTTTCGAGCGCATGCTCTAGTAAGCTATGTGCCTTCATTTTACTACCCGACCTGGGTTCGACTGAATATTCGCCGTCTGTTATCGCGTTCCCAAATGCGTAGCTCACCTTAAATGTATCCGCAGAAGAAAAATATTCAACTTTAGTATTCAGCTTGAAAAGCGAGCTTGCAAATTCCTGGTAATAAAGCACCGGCAACCAGCGTTCGCCCAAATTGAAATCCAGCAGTTCAAACGGTATTTGCTCCGGCTGCACCCGATTGATGGCGGCAAGGCTGCGCGCCAGTTGCAAGTCTTCCGGCTTTTCTTTAGCATTTTGTTCAGCGATCCTTAGTTTTTCAACGACGTTGCCCGACAGGTAGGCATCGGTTGTTACCCAATCTGAGGTCGCTGCATCCAGCAAGATTTGTTTTTCTAAACGTTGGATAACTTCATGTTCCGGCAAATTGGTAATTTGGCTGATATAGTTGATATCAACCGCTCCTTTATCATTCAGGCAACGTGCCAATGCTTCAGCCGGGTCATCAGTTTGCAGGATTTCCTGTTTAGGATAAACCGGGCCATGAAAAATATCGCTCTTTACCCAGGCTTCATTCTCTTTGCGCTCCAGCGAAGAAATAATGATAAAGCCAAATGCAGGATCGTTCAGGATACGCGAACGGTTGTAGACCTTGTTTAGCTCTCCAAACCGTTCATGAAACATATCATAAACGGAATTAAAAGCCATTCGTAATGCATTATCAGGGCGAAGCGTTTCGCTTTCGACGGCTGACAGTTCTAAGTATAAATTCCTGACGGTCGCATACAAGCCATAAAACTCCAGGTCTTTCTGTTCTTCAAAGGGCTTAAATTCTGCTTTGCCATCTTTTGGCTCATCGATCAACCCTACTTTGCCTTGAAAAAGCACTAACGCATCTTTTACATGGAATGGCTTTAAATCAGTGAATTGTTCCGGACGGTCGCCAGCCAGGTTAAATGCGGGTTCGAGACTGCGGTCGCCTTCATAGCGGTAATCATGCCCAAAGTATTTTAACCGTGCAGAAAGCGCCTTTAATTCATAGGTCAGCGCGTTCCCGGACAGCCATTTGTTAGAAAGCTTGATTTCGGCGATATTGCTATACAGCTTATATACATATCGCCCGCTGTTTTTTGCCCTTGCCGCTAGCATCACCATGCTTTCATGGTCCGGGCGGTCGGTGGTTCGGATAGTGCTGATGATTCGGGCCGAGCCTGCCTCAACGGCAGCTTCGTCGCTTTGACTCAAATAAGCCTGCGCCCGGTCGTTATTGATTGTCGGCGCAGCATCAAATAAGCCCAACTGGGCAACGCTGCCAATTGTACGGACCTTGGTTTCCGGTTCCGGTAAAAACGTAAATAATTTGCCATTAGCTATTGGAATAGCCTCGATTTCTTTATTTATGGCATTCCACTTTTCCCGGTTAAAGCGGATAGACAGACCTTCAGCGATCTGTTCCTGTAAGGGTTTCGCCAAATCCTCCATATCACCATTCATCCAAATGGTCTGCGAGGGCTTTCCGTATTGATTGGTGCCGGCAGCGATCTCATCGCCCAATATCAACTCCGGGTGACGGGCGAGGTAAGCATTAAGCGGAAATTTCCCGGCGTCGTTTTCCTGCTCGGTAATATCGATTAGCAGCGCTTCTTCTTCGGAAAATTCCTTTTTGTTATCATTCTTTTGAACGACGAGTAGATGGCTGGGCGCTTCGACATTGGCATTATCTTTCATCAAATTATCAGGCAGCACCGATACGCTGATAAAATCCGCCGACGTAAACACATGTTTCCGGGCGGTTTCATTTCCTGGCGTATTCAGGAACGCGTCAGTTACGAGATAGGCCAGAAGTCCGCCATCGCGCAACTTATCCAATCCCTTAGCAAAGAAATAATTATGGATACGGCTGGCGATGGGGCTGTTCTGGTAAGCGGGATCAAATACGCCTAAATTGCCAAATGGGATATTGCTGGCAATCAGGTCGTACTTTCCTTTTTCGGATGCAGCGGTTTCTTCAAAGCCTTTGATCTGAACTTCGGCATGGGTTGTTTGACTCACACCTTTAAGTATTCTCCCGGTCAAGAGGTCTTTCTCAACCGCAGTAATCTGAACATCCGGATTGGCCTTGATCGCTGCATCGATAAAAACGCCAATGCCTGCGCTTGGCTCATAAAAATGCTGCGGAAGAATATTTTGTGCTGTTAAAGCATCAAATAGCGCCGCCGGGACAAATGAAGGCGTATAGTAGGCAGTAAGCGAACTACGCTTGATGGAATCGACTATTGCTTTGTACGCATCCTCATTCAGTGTTTCCTTTAAAATATGATATAATTCCAGCACCGCGGGATGCAAGCGCATATCCTGTTGGGACGCATTTTGCCTTATCCAGTCATTTTCGTCGCCAGGCCCATAAAGTACGGCCTTGATACCGCCAAAACCACCAAATTCACGAAGGGCTGCAATTTCCTCCCTGCGAAGTTTACGTTGCTCATCCCAATTCAATGCGACACGTGCTGCCAGCACGTTTTTATGAAGTTGCTGTAATGCGTTGAATGCCATAATCTTTGGGTCGAAAGTAGCGGGGAGGAGATGCGGAAATCGGCAAAAAAACGATTAAAGTCGTCTCTATTCGTTTAGGTATTCGTCGATAGCGCCGATAACCGCATAGCGCAAATGTCGG
>Ga0206848_1083_pt1 | contig 24120 bp, 21 predicted proteins | sample Alteio_BWOrgCont_18_FD_152635 | JGI IMG/M metagenome (GOLD analysis project Ga0206848, IMG submission 152635) | Enriched cells from forest soil in Barre Woods Harvard Forest LTER site, Petersham, Massachusetts, United States -... | ecosystem: Environmental > Terrestrial > Soil > Temperate forest >...
TAGGGTCACTTCAAATAGGCTGGCAGCATCTTCAGCCAACCGGTCAGCACGTCGGGTGAGGCGACCGTTCCTACTGTATTCCTCGTGTGCGATGAGAATATGGCCCAGTTCGTGGGCGATGGACCGCCGCTTCCGTTCCTTGCTCAGATCGCGGTCGACCACAATGTCCGTTTTGTGCCCTTTGATGTATGCCAAGGCGGGATGCCCTACTTTCCGGGCAAAAAATTCCCGTTCACGGATAAAAATACCATAGCCGTTGCCAATAGACTTCTCCACAGCCCTAATCGAATGGGCCATGAGACAGAGTTCCGATAGATCGTAAATCTCTGTAGCCTTGGCGCGAGCAAAGTCGCCCAAGTCTGCACTCATTCTTCGATGCCGTTTTCCATCAGGACGTAGTACTCCAGCGCCCGGAGTTCCATCTCCGCGCTGATGTCACCGTCAGCCGATGTCACTTGCATGTCTTCCTTGATTTGGTGCTTTCGTAGTGCGCCAATCTTGGCTTCTGTGTTATCAAGCGGGGTTTTCGTCGCGCGATAGAATGCGTCCAAGAAGGCACGGCCTTCCTGGCTAAATTCCATTGCAGGCGCCATGGGAGTATCGGTGATCATGAGATTTTGAGGATTGGACTTGGTAGTGTAGAAATTCAGGAGTTACTATAGCAAGTTAAATCTATCACTATTTATAATAAAATTGTTGCAATGGCCTGGCCAAACAGGCCAGTAATATTTGAAAAATAAGCTTAAACTGTGCTCATTTGCGGATGACGACAAAAATTTAACTGATGTACGGAGTATTGCCTTTGCCGATAGAGCAGAGACTCAGTTTAACTTCAAATTAAGACGCTACCAGCCCTCATCACAGCTTGCTTTCACCGATACTTTGGCTTCTGTTCATGGCATGATCGTTGAAAGTCATCCCAAAAATCTCTGCCGGGCGAATCCGGCGCTGGCAGCGGTATTGGGCTTGGTCCTGTCGATGGTGACCCTGGCCGAAGCGGCTGAGCTTTCCCCCCTCGCCCCGCCGCCGAACTGGGCCAGCCTGGAACCTTATCAGCACACCATTTCGCGCCAGGAATTTACCCGTCTGATCGACCAGGTCTATTCCCCGGATGGCGCCTTCTGGAAATTTGCGAAAATCAATGACGACCGGGTGATGATCTTCTCCGACACGGATCGTACGCCGCCGCCCCTTTTCACCCTCTACTTTGCGCCGAGCGAAAGCGCCTGCGCACCGCTGCCCTATGCCTACAAGACACGGGCCGTTTCCACCGACCCAAGCCGCCCGCTCAAGGGCTTGCGGATTGCGCTCGACCCCGGCCATATCGGTGGAGATTGGGCGAAGCTCGAAGGCCGTTATTTCAAGATCGATGACGATCCCTCCGTCGAGGAAGCCAAGCTCAACATGATCACCTGCAACCTGCTGGCCGAGCGGCTTCAGGCCGATGGCGCGGAAATCCTCTGGGCCAAGCGCGATTACGAACCGACCACCGATCTTCGCCCCGATTCGCTGCATCGCGAAGCCATCGCCGCCCTTGCTTTTCACCCCGACACCACCAAGCGCAAAAGCGACGAGGCCGCCATCGAGCGCATGATTTCGAACGAAGCGGCGCTGCTTTTTTATCGCGTGGCCGAAATCCGTGCCCGGGCCGAATTGGTCAACAAGCAGCATCCCGACCTCACCATCTGCGTGCATTACAACGCCGATGACTGGGGCGACCCGAACAATCCCACACTGATAGGCCGCAGCCGCCTGGTCATCTTTATCAACGGTTCCTATGAAAAGGGAGAGCTGGCCGCGGATGACACCAAATACGATCTCCTGCGCAAATTACTCGACCGGACCGCCGCGCAGGAAGAGCGGGGCTGCGATCTGGTCGGCCAGGAAATGCTCGATACGCTCAAGTATCCTCCGGAAGCCTATACGGGTTATTTCGCCCATCGGGTGACCCATGTGCCGAGCGTCTACGCCCGCAACCTGCTCGCCAACCGCCTCTATCACGGGCCCGTGATTTATTGCGAAGGCCCCTACATGAATGCCCGTGATGCCTACTACCGGATCATTGCCGGTGATTATCTCGGCCTGCGCACCATCCAGGGCGAAAGCGTTCCCAGCATCTACCGGGAGTATGCCGCATCCGTCGAGCGGGGCATCTTGAAGTATTTCGGGGTGAAGTAGGAATCGGGATCAAATTAAGATATAGTGCACACAGACTCCTCGCTCCCAAGTTTCACTTGGGAGCGTTTCCTGCACCTCGCGAAATTCTATTTCGCGCCAATGGGCTTCCCTCCCTGGTGTTGTGGGCTTGGAATCGGCAATGATATTGCCTCCATAAGTGCGTTCCCAAATGGAGTTTGGGAACGAGGCTGTGCCATATATTTTAAAATGCTCTAGTGGTTACTTCGGGCGACTAATCCCTTTTCCTCGTTCCCAAGTTGTACTGGGGAACGCCTTGTCCGTGAAGCTACGCTTTACCATATCGTTTGAAGCTGTTCACCTGGCTCGACAAGACCGGGATAACGAATGGGTAATGTCTGCCTGCCTGCTTGCTTCAGGCGGACGATGCGATATCTTGCATCCGAGACTCTTATGCCCTCTGTCGCGATTCATGCCGCTTTGGAACGTGCCCAAAAACGCTGGATTTTCGGTGCTCTGGCGCTGGCACTTCTTCTCCACGTCGGTTTGGTGGGCGCTCTCGGCTTGTACAAGATCATCGGCTTGGAAGTCCCTTTTAGTCACAGTGCGCCGACCGGCCCTTTCACCGTCAAGCGTATCGAGATCAATCCCGACTCGCTCAAGGCCGATCAACCCGATCCCATTGCCAAACTGCCCGCAGCCGAGCCGCCGAAAAATCCGGCCCAATTCAATCTCGATCCCCACTTGGTCGAAAAGGCGTTGCAAGCTCCCCTGCCCGCGCTCACGTCTCCGCCTGTGCCCGATCCGGGCAAGGTCGTCGCCGCCACGGATTTGAGCCAGGGTCTGCCGCTCGTCGAGTCCGATTCAGCCAAAATTTCCGCCGAAATCGCCAAGGTGCAGCCAACGGCGATCAGCACGGGACCGGTTACCTCCTCCAAGCTGGCGCAGGACTTGGTCAGTTCCACGACAGGACTGGTTCAGCCGGGTGTCGCCAGCGGCGCCCCGGTCGGCGGCAACGGCGCGGCCGGTACGCTGCCCGGATTTGCGGAACTCGCGCCCGGTTTTCGGACCAGTGGCCCTAATTTATCCAATTTGCCCGAACCGATTCTGCTGCGCCTGCCGAGCGACGTTCTTTTCGATTTCGACTCGGCCCGGCTCAAGCCCGAAGCCGACCCGCTCCTGACCAAGGCCATCGGGCTGATCACCCAATATCCCCAGGCTGATGTCCAGATCGACGGCTACAGTGATTCCTTTGGCAAGGCCGATTACAACCTGACGCTTTCGCAGCAACGGGCCGAGGCAGTGCAAGCCTGGCTGAGGGATCACATCTCCAAGGATGGGTATAAATTCCATTCCCAGGGGCACGGCAGCGCCAATTTCGTGGTGAGCGCCCAAGGCTCGATCGAGCAGCAGCAGCCTAATCGCCGCGTGGAAATCCTGATTCAGGCGTTGAAGCTTTGAGTTGGAAATAATTATTTCTTTTCAAGCTGTCATCCTGAGCGGAGCCGAGGCGAAACGTGGAGGTCGAGCCGAGCGCGTGGTTAATCCTCTTGAGTTGAATTCCCCGAAGCTTGCTTCGGCTTTGTTCGTTCTGGAGGGACGCGCTCCTGCGCGTCCGCGGACGACCGGGAGGTCGTCCCTCCAAAAAATGCTTCGGAGCTTGCTCTGGAGTTCTTTACCCCGAGGCGAAGTCGAAGGACCTGGCTTGATCAAGCAAAGAGGGTGAATAGCGTCACACGATATTGAAGTACAAAAGGGAATCCCGCTTGTCGCTCGTGCGGAAAGCGGGAAACCGTTTCGGTTGGCTCCATCTTCCGGCGCATCTCACACTTGATCTTTAAGCAAGCAAGGTCCCTCGACTGCGGTTCGGGTTGCCATGCGCTCAAAAAGACTTTCCGGCTCACCTCCGCTCGGGATGACGGAAACAGAAGCGCGCGGGGCGGGTTATGTTTGGAGCTTAGAAGAGGCTACTGTATTGTTAGATGAATGGGAGTATGACGCGAGGTGAAACACTGGTACTGCTTTCGTACTTCTTCTTGTTCGTTATTGCTCCCAGCCTCTCTGCTTCCCTTCTATTTGGTCCCGGAGGAGTGAGCGGCGGAGTAGCCCTTGTCCTTCTTATCGTTTTACTAATGGTTTCACCGCGCGGATGGTGGCTTTGGAAGCGATATTGGAAGATCAATTAACTTTCAAGCCGACTCACTGCCTAAAAATCACATTGACTGCTCCGGGGGCTTTGGCAAGCTACCCAACCGCCGTCCCCGCGCCGAACGACCTCCGTAGAACGCTTCGCCCGGCGTGAAGAAACCTTAACTTATTCTATCTATGCCCGTTGAAGTCATCTTAAAAACCAAAATCGAAGGCTTGGGCAGCGAGGCGGACATCGTCTCGGTCAAGCCCGGCTACGCACGCAACTTTTTGATTCCCAAAGATTTTGCCGCGCCCGCCACCCTCGCTTCCAAGCGTCAGGTGGAGGAACTTCGCCGCAAACGCGCCGAACGCGAGGCCAACGAATTGAACGAAGCGCAGGAACTTGCCGGCAAACTGGGCAAACTGAAGCTCGTCTTCGTTCTCGAATCGGGCGAAGGCCAGGAAAAGGTTTTTGGCGCAGTTACCAATAAGGACATCGCCGATAAGCTCAAGGAAGCAGGTTACGAGATCGATCGCAAACGGATTGACTTGCCGAAGTCCATCAAGGAATTGGGCGAGCATGAAGTCACCATCAAGCTGGTTTCGGAAGTGCACGCCAAGCTGACGATCACGGTCAATCACCCGGCTCCCAAGGAATCTCCCGCCACGGCGGAAGCAGCCGATGCCAAGGGTGGAAAAAAGCCCAAGGCGAAAAAAGCCTAGGTTGGAAACGGGAGAGGCCCTCGGATTCAAAAAGGCCTTTCTTATTCGCTTGACCTTTATTAGCTGCGTCTCCAAATTCCTGCCGATACGCAGGAGAGGAGCTCCAGGATGCAGGATTGCATCTCTAAGCTCCTTATTTTCATAAAGAAAGAGGGGATTTGAAACAATTTACTGGACGAATGAGGGAAGCATGGTTTGCCAAGGCATTGGCACTCCTGCTTTTTGTTCTCATGCCCGTTCAGGGGACTTTCCCCCAGACAACCGGTAGTGCCCCTGATTCATCGAGCACATCGGCGGCAACCCCCGCCACCAGTGCCGCGCCTGCGCAACCAGCTCCCGATACTTCCACCTCTTCCGGCAGCCATAAGAATAAAAAGCTCGTCGGAGCTCCCGATACCGAAGCGCCGAGCGGAGGTCAGAGCGGGCCTATTGTCCGCGAAATCGATATCGACTATTTTGGCCCCAAGACGGTGGCCAAGTCGGTGATTCTTTCCAACATGCGCACCACGGTGGGCCAGGTCTACTCCGCCGCTTCGGTGGAGGAGGACGTGCGTAATCTCTACGCCACCGGCTTTTTTACCAATCTCAAGATTGAAGACGAACCTCTTGGCGATGGCGTGAAAGTGCACGTGATCGTTCAGCCCAAACCGCTGGTCAAGGAAATCGTCATCAAGGGCGCGAGCAAGATCAAGGAATCGCGGGTCAAAAAGGAGATCAAATCCAAGCTGGGCGAAGCGTTAAGCGAGCAGCAAGTCTCCACCGATGCCGACAAGATCAAGGAGCTCTATTTGGGTAAGGGCTATAATCAGGTCCAGGTCAGCTACAAGATCGATACCAACGACGATTTCGGACGTTCGGTCGTGACTTTCATCATCAGCGAAGGCGGACGCGCCTACGTCACCGAGGTGAATTTTGTCGGCAATCAGCACCTGACCACCAAGGAGCTGCGCAAGATCATGAAGACGCGCAAGAAGAACTTCTTGTCGTTCATCAACAAGTCGGGCCTCTTCAAGGAGGACGATTTCCACAAGGATCTGGATAATCTTCGTACCTATTACAACAGCAAGGGCTACATCGACATGTCGATCAAGGATGTGAAGTTCGACTACCCCGAGAAGGGTGAGATGAAGGTCACCATCACGGTCTTCGAAGGCATTCAATACACCGTCGGCAAGATCGATTTCGCGGGCAACGTCATTTACACCAACCAGGAACTGCGCGATTACCGCAACTTCAAGGTTGTCCGGATGGATGAAGGCAAGGTTTACTCTCCCCGCGCTTATACTCCCGATGGCAAGGAACCGAACAAGGAACTCGCCACGCTCGACAACGACATCGATCGCATCACCAATCTTTATCGCACGCGCGGTTACATCGACGCGAAGGTCACGCCTGAGCGTCAGGCCAATGTCGAAAGCGGCAAGATCGATATCCTCTATCGCATCGTGGAAAACTCGCAGTCTTACGTGGAGCAGATCATTATTCAGGGCAACAACCGCACCAAGGACAAGGTCATCCGCCGCGAATTGCTCCTTGCGCCCGGCCAGATTTACGATGGGGTGCGCTCCGACACGAGCGCGAAGCGTCTCGAAAATCTCCAGTACTTTGAAAAGGTCGATATTTCCCCGCAGGACACGACGGTTCCCAACCGTAAGAACATGGTGGTTACGGTGGAGGAAAAGCGAACCGGTTCGGTTACCTTTGGTGCGGGCTTCAGCTCGGTAGACAGCTTGCTCGGTTTTGTGGAAATCACCCAGGGCAACTTTGACCTGTTTAACTTCCCCTATTTCACCGGTGGCGGGGAAAAATTCCGCGTCCGGCTCCAGTATGGTCTTGAGCGTCAGGACTTCGAAGTCTCTTTCAAGGAACCATGGTTCCTCGAGCAGCGCCTCTCCCTCGGGTACGATCTCTTCTATCATAATGCGACTTATCTCTCGAACTACTACAACGAACGCAATTTTGGCGCTTCGGTGAGCCTGGCCCGCGCCTTTGGTCCTTTCTGGAGCGGTTCCATCACCTACACGCTGCAAGATTACGATCTCTATGATTTTGCCAGCAATTCATCGCCCCAGTTGTTAAATGAACAGGGTTATCGCACCGACAGCTCCATCACCCTCGGTATGAGTTATGATAATCGTGACAGCGTTCTGCTGACGCGGCGTGGTCTGCACGCCGATTTTAGCGCTGAATTTGCGGGCGGTCCGCTCCTCGGCCAGACCAATATCTACAAGTTCCAGGCTTCCGCCCAGAAGTACATCCTCCTGCCTTACGATTGCATTCTCACGATCGCCGGCGCCACCGGCGTGGCGGATAATTTTGGCGATAGCCAGGAAGTGCCGCTTTTTGATCGCTTCTTTATCGGCGGTTCGCGCTCGGTGCGCGGCTTTGGCAATCGTGACATCGGTCCTATTGATAACAATAACGAACCGTTGGGCGGCAATACCATGGCCTATGACAACCTTGAGCTGACTTTCCCGATCATGGATCGCGTGCGTGGAGCTATCTTCAACGATATGGGCTTCCTCGATGCCCGGGCTTTCCACTATGACGATGCCTGGGAGGAATTGAACATGGCTGCAGGTATTGGGTTAAGGTTGAACCTGCCCATTGGCCCGTTGCGGCTCGACTACGGCATCCCCTATAAGGATCAAGGCTGGAACCACAATAACACCGGTAAGTTTAGCTTTGACGTCGGATATCAATTTTGAAAGGCTTGTCCGCTCATGAATAAGTTACTGCTTCTTTGTTTTTTGGTCCTGGCCCCCATATCGTTTGCGTCGGCTGATTTGAAAATTGCCGTTATCGATCTCAGCAAGGCATTTGATAGCTACTACAAAACACAGGACGCCCAGGCCCGCATTAAGGAAAAGGCGGATCTCTTTCAAAAAGATTATCAGGATCTGGTTGCCACCTACCAACACTTGGGCGAAGAAGCCCAGGCCTTGCAAGCCGCCTCTACGGATGCGACTCTTTCTGCGGACGCCCGCAACGACAAAAGCAAGGCTTTACAGGCCAAGGCCCAGGATTTGAAGAGCATGGAACGCAAGATTGAAGAAATGAAAGTGGAGCGCCAACGTGAGATTCAGGATGAAATCGGGCGTCGTCACCAGGAAATCCTGGGTGAAATCACCAAGGTAATCAACGATTACTCGGGCCCCCAGGGTTACGATCTCGTCCTCGATAAATCCGGAGCCGGTGGAGTTCACTACCTTCTCTACAATTCAAGCAAGCTGACCGATATTACGGCCGATATCATCAAGACGCTTAATGCCAATCGCCCGGCGGGTTCTCCCGCTCCGGCGGCGGCATCTGCGCCTGCTGCAGCCGCTCCAGCTACGCCGCCTGCCCATTAGTCGGGTGCTGTATTCGGCGCGGAACTTCCGCTCGTGACTGTGCATACCGTTCGCTCCATCGCTGATCACGTGGGGGGCACTGTCGTCGGTAATGGCGCAGACACGATCATTACCGGCATTGGCGATCTCCGTTCCGCGCAGCCGGATCAGGTTTCCTTTTTGGCCAACGCCAAATATGAAACTGTTGCCCGGGAAAGCAACGCGGGAGCCATCCTGATCAGCTTGAAGGATTCGGGAAAATTTTCTTTCACCCGCATCCTGGTCGAGTCACCCAGTCATGCTTTTGGCAAAATCGCGCAGATTTTCGCCCCGCCGCCCGTGCGCCATGAGCCTGGGATTCATCCAACGGCAGTGGTTGCACTCGATGCTGTCGTCGGGGAAGGCGCCAGCATCCAGGCGCATGCGGTTATCTCGGCGGGTGTTCGCATCGGAGCCCGCTCGGTGGTGGGTGCTAATTGTTTCATTGGCGAGGGGAGCGTGATTGGTGACGATGTGCATCTCTATCCACTGGTTACCATTCGTGAGCGCAGCATCCTTGGCGCACGGGTGATCGTTCATAGCGGCGTGGTCATCGGCGGGGATGGTTTTGGTTACGATTTTCAAAACGGCAAGCACGTTAAAATTCCCCATACGGGATATGTGCAAATTGAGGACGATGTGGAAATCGGGGCCAATACGACCATCGATCGGGGACGCTTTGGTCGCACCCATATCGGGGAAGGCGTGAAGATCGATAACCTGGTGATGATCGCCCATAACGTCACCATCGGCGCCCATTCGATCATCGTGTCGCAGACCGGTATTTCCGGCAGCACGGCGCTTGGACGTTATGTCACCCTGGCTGGGCAAGTTGGCCTGGCCGGTCATCTCCATGTGGGTGATCGCGCGATTCTCACGGCCCAGTCGGGAGTGAGCAAGGATGTGCCGGCTGGCGCGGTTCTTTCGGGGCACCATGCGTTGCCTACGCGGGAAAGCCTCAAAATCGAGGCGTTGATGCGGCGTCTGCCCGAGTTGGTGGACCGCTTGAAAGAGCTCGAGGACAAGGTACGGTCTTTGTCGTAAACTCTCCCGTCATGGTCGCACCTCAAAAAATCAAACTGGGTCTCCTCCAGACATGGGCCGATCCCGATCCTGCGGCCAATCTGGAGCGTACCCTGAAGCTGGCCCATGCCGCCGCGGACCAGGGCGCGCAGATTATCTCCACGCAGGAATTATTTCGTTCTCCCTATTTTTGCCAGCGCGAGGATCATGCGAATTTTGCCCTGGCCGAGGCAATCCCGGACGGGCCCTGCACCCAGGCTTTTTGCGAACTGGCGAAAGCGCGCGGAGTGGTCATCGTCGCCTCGTTGTTCGAGCGGCGCACGGCCGGCATCTACCATAACACCGCGGTCGTCATCGACGCCGACGGCACCTATCTCGGCAAATATCGCAAGATGCACATCCCGGACGACCCGCTTTTTTACGAGAAGTTTTACTTCACGCCCGGTGACTTGGGATTCAGGGCGTGGACGACCCGTTTCGGGCGCATCGGCGTGCTCATCTGTTGGGATCAATGGTTTCCAGAGGCGGCGCGCCTCACCTCGATGCATGGGGCCCAGATTCTTTTTTATCCGACTGCCATTGGCTGGCATCCGAGCGAGCGCGAAAAATATGGCGAGGCGCATCATTCCTCGTGGGAAACGATCCAGCGCGCCCATGCCGTGGCCAATGGCTGTTATGTGGCCGTCACCAATCGCGTTGGCTTGGAACAGCCGATCGGTGGCGATGGCATCAAGTTCTGGGGGCAAAGTTTCATCGCCAATACGTCCGGCCAGATTATCGCCAAGGCGGGAATCGAGAAGGAACAGATCCTCATTCAGGAAATCGATCTCGGCACGGTTGAAGTCACGCGGACACACTGGCCTTTCCTGCGCGATCGCCGCATCGATGCGTATGGCGACCTGACCAAGCGGTTGGTCGATTGAAAGGGCATTGCGGATGAACGCGATTTCTCCAGACACAACTCTTACGCCCCGCGCTCTCGGCTTTCGGATGCCGGCGGAGTGGGAGCGCCACGAGGCCACCTGGCTGACCTGGCCGCGGCCCGAGGGAATCAGCTTTCCCGACGCTTTCGAGACGATTCCTCCTCTCTGGGCGGGCCTGGCCAAGTTGCTGGCCGAAGGCGAGGAGGTCCATATCAACGTCTTCTCGCCCGAGCATGAAGCGGACATCCGTGCCGCCTTGAAAAAGGCCGATGCCCCGGTGGATAAACGCATTCATCTTCATCCTTTTCCCGCCTATGAACCGTGGTGTCGCGATCACGGCCCCATTTTTGTTCGCAACGCGGATGAGCTCGCCGTGGTCGATTGGCGGTATAATGCCTGGGGCGGCAAATACCCACCCTGCGATCTCGACGATGCCGTGCCGCAGCATGTGGCCAAGCTTCTGGGGCTGTGCCTTTTCTCGCCTCCGATGATTTTGGAAGGTGGTTCCATCGAGGTGAACGGTGCGGGTACCCTGCTTACGACGGAAGCCTGCCTGCTCAACAAAAATCGGAATCCCAATCTCACCCGGGAAGAAATTGAGCAGCACCTGCGGGAATATCTCGGCGTGGAGCAAATCCTCTGGCTGGGTGACGGGATCGTGGGAGACGACACCGATGGGCATATCGACGACCTGACCCGCTTCGTCGACGCCACGACGCTGGTCACCATCATGGAGGAAGATCCTGCCGACGAGAATTACGCACTCCTCCTCGAAAATCGTGAACGTCTCGAAGCCATGCGCGATCCACAGGGCAGGCCGTGGCGCATCGTCGAGCTGCCCACGCCGGGTCGCGTCGAAAAAGAGGGCCAGCGTTTGCCAGCGAGTTACGCCAATTTCTACATTGCCAACGAAGTTGTCGTGGTTCCGGGTTTCGATCATCCCAACGACGCCAAGGCTCGCGATATTCTCCAGCGCCTTTTCCCTTCCAGGCGTGTCGTTCTCTGGTCTGCGCTCGATTTAATCTGGGGTTTGGGAGCTTTTCATTGCATTACGCAACAACAACCGGCGACACTCTAAATTATGCAAGCACCTTCCAAGCGTTGGTTGTTTACCTCCTGGGGATCGCGTGGCGATTTGCATCCTTTCCTGGCGCTTGGGCGTGGCTTGATCGCCCGCGGACATCAGGTGACCCTGGTCGGCCATCCGGAATGGAAAGCGGAAACGGAGACAGCCGGCTTGCGTTTCGTCTCAACGGAGGAATATCCCCGCGAGGACTTGATCCGCAATCATCCCGAAATCGTCTCGATGAAATATGGAGGCCTGACCTCCTTCCGGGCCTTGGTGCATCGTGGGATTGTTCCCAGTTTTGATCCGACCATGACCGCGTTGCTGGCCGAGGTGGCCGCGCATGATATCATGGTGACGCATCATTTTGTTTTGCCGGCCGAGGTGGTGGCCGATATGACGGGTATTCCCCGGGTGACGGTCAGTCTTGCGCCCGGGGTGATCCCCTCCGCCTACGCTTTGCCGGGCCCCAGTTTTAGGCGCGCCCGGACTCAGTACGGGATGATGGGACGCGCGGTGAATCGGTTGATCTGGTCGGCAGGCCAAGCCTGCGCCTGTGTCATGGTCGATCCGATCGTCAATCGTCTTCGGCACAAACATGGTTTGCCTTCGACTCGCAACGTGGTTTTCGGAGCTCATTCCTCACTGCTGAATCTTCAGCTTTACAGTGAGCATTTTGGAGCGCGTTCGCCCGACTGGACTGCGGAAAAGCAGCATGGCGGTTTTTGCTTCTACGATCCGCCGGATGCGCCGGTGCTCGCACCTGAGGTAAAGGAATTTTTATCCTGTGGCGAACCGCCCGTGCTTTTCACTCTTGGTTCCACGGCGGTCCAGAATCCCGGCGCCTTTTATCCGATGGCGGTCGAAGCCCTGGAAGCGCTGGGGCTGCGCGGTATCCTGCTTTACGGTCCCGAGGAAAACCGTCCTGTTCGCGTGCCCGATACCATCCTGGCGATTCCCTATGCGCCGTTTGGATCGCTGATGCCGCATGTGCGCGCGGTCGTGCATCAATGCGGCGTTGGGACGCTTTCCCACACGTTGCGCGCAGGCGTGCCGTCGGTGGCTTATCCTTTTGCCTTTGACCAGCCGAACAATGCGCGGCGTCTCGAAGCCCTGGGCGTGGCTGAGGTGATCCTGCCGCGTCAACGTACCGTAAAGCATCTTCAACGCGCCTTGCAGCGCCTTTTGGCGGGTGAGGCTCCCGCGCGCGCGCGGCGCCTGGGCGAAGTCATCTGGGCCGAAGATGGCGTGGGCAGGGCATGCGATGTTCTGGAAAAACTCATTTTGGATGGAGTTACCCAATTGGAACGGAATTGACGAAATTTTTGGGATGGGATTGGGCGCTCGTTTGACGTTTACTCACAGCGAATGAAATGGCGAGTCATCCTGACGGTTTGCTTCGTGCTCACGTTGTTCGGGGGCTTTGCCTATCTCTACGTGAACACTTTCGTGCGCAAGCACCAGCACGCCATCATTCTCTTTGTCGTCAACGGGCTCGATTTGAACACGCTCAACATGGCCCGGCAGCAAGCAGGCCGGGCGCCTTCGCAAAGCGAAGTGGATGATCCCCTGATTGGCGACGCGCGCCGTCGCGTTGCCTATCGCGGGGGAGTTTTGAATCTCGATTCGTTCTGGGACATCGCACTGCTTGGCATTCAGCAGCCGGGTCAGCCTGTGCCGGACGAGGGAGCCAATGCCACGGCACTTGCCTGCGGGCAGCGGGTCGATAACGGCTTTGTCGCCATGAATAATCGCAATGAGGCGCTGAGATCGCTTATCTACGCGGCGGAGCAGACAGGCCGCGCCACCGGTCTGGTCACCACGAGTTCACTTGTCCAGCCGACCCCGGTTGCTTTTTACTCCACGATCAAGGGAAAGCCGGAGCCTTATCGCAATGCCCGGGATCTTCTCTATTCAGACATCAATATTATTCTCGGTGGTGGTGAGCAATATTTTACCCCGATCAGCAGCACCAACGAATGGGGTCGGCCCGATGGAAGCAACCTGCTCGATGAAGCAAAAGACAGGGGTTATTCGTTGGTCCGCAGTAGTGAGGAGCTAGAGAGTGTTACTACCTGGCGAACGCGGAAGCTTTTTGGAGTCTTTGCGCCCGATCAATTTTATTTTTCCGCGCTTCAGCCCGAGCATTCAAGGCAGCCTTCGCTCGCCGCCATGACCCGCGTGGCCATTTCCAGTTTAAATTATAACATCGGCGGTTATTTTCTGGTTGTGGAACATGGGCTGGTGGCGCGGGCGGCGGCGCAGAATTTCGGCCATCTTGCGGTGAACGAAGTGGCCGAGGTGGATGAAGCCATCCAGACGGCTGTCGAATATGCCGGTCCCGATGCCCTGGTCATCGTAACCAATAGTTACAGTCTTGGCGCGGTGGGCTCCCTGCCTGCGGCGGCGGCAACCGATCTTGTCGCGTCACCTGAAACGATCGATCCCCTTCCGACTGCAGCCAAAATCACGCCTCCCGTTTCTCCTACGCCGCCTGCCTGGCTGGCGGGACCGGGAGGGCCGGTCCTCACTCGCCCGCAGGCCGCCTGGGTGCGCCAACACTATGACGACGGTTCATTCAGCGCCAAGTCGCCCGGCCTGCTCCAGCCTCAGCCGGCTTTTCGCTTTCAAACCCAGGCGATGCCGACCGCCGAACCGGCCTGGCTGGCGTCGCGTGGCGAGGGATCGAATCAGTTGCGCGGCTTTTTCAACAATACCGACGTGTTCGAAATCGTCAGTGACCAGTTTTAAACAAACCTGTCATCCCGAGGTTGCGCTTGCGGCACTCTGCCAAAATGATGGAATATCTTTTGCGCTATCGCGCAGGCAGTGTCGAGGGATCAGACACGTTTCCATTTTCCTGAAAACAGAATAATCACCAAGAGATACCGAATCCAATTATCCCACCTATCGATATTTTTCAACGTGTCTGATCCCTCGACAAGCTCGGGATGACAACTTCTTAATGACATGACCTTAACGGAGATTCGCACGGTACTGGCTTCGCGGGGTCTGCGTCCACTCAAGCAATTGGGACAAAACTTTCTCCACGATCAAAATCTGGCGGCGTGGCTGGCGGAACGATCGGTGGAGGGGCTTGAGCCGCAGTCACTCGTGGTTGAGATTGGTCCCGGGCTCGGGGCATTGACGGAATCATTTCTTAAGCGCGACCTGCGCTTGATCGCCCTCGAAATGGATCGCGGCTTGTGTCTTTTTTTGCGGCAACGCTTTCAGGCCGAAATTGCGGAAGGACGCCTCGATTTGCGGGAGGGCGATGCGCTCAAATTGTTGCCCGGTCTTGGGGCAGCTCCGCGCGTCATTTGCGGCAATCTTCCTTATTACATCTCCACCCCGCTGCTGATGGAATGTCTTCGGCTGCCTGGTTCTCCGGCGCGTCTTTTTTTTCTCGTCCAAAAGGAGGTCGGTCAACGACTGGCAAGCCCGGCGGGTGGGAAGACCTACGGCGCGCTTTCCGTGTTGATCCAGGTGAGTTATGAGGTGACGCTGGCACGGACGCTCCCGGGATCGGTTTTTTATCCGCCCCCGGAAGTTGAGTCGGTGGCCGTGCAGCTCGTGCCATTGGCCCAACCACTGGTCCAGCCCGAAGAGCGGGAACGTTTTGCTGTTACGGTTCAGCGTGGGTTTTCCCAAAGACGGAAGAAACTTTCCAATCTGTTGCCGACGCAGGATGGACGGCGCGCCGAGCACCTGACTCCGGTCGAGTGGGTGGAATTATGGCGCCGGATAGAGTCGTCGTCCGTGGCGACTTAAAGGTTGGAGTATTTTCGCTTTCAGTAGACACGGTCTCGTTCCGTCATCCTTCGACAAGCTCAGGATGACAGAGGAGGAAGAACCCGTTCCAATAATTTCGCGCTGCTGAGGACGCCGGGCAGCCCCGCACCGGGATGCGTGCCCGCGCCGACGAGAAAGAAATTCTTCACGTCCTCGCTGACGTTGTGGGGCCGGAACCAGGCGCTCTGGGTCAGGATCGGTTCGAACTGAAACGCGGAACCAAGATGCGCGTCGAGCTGCGTTTCGAAATCCTGGGGCGTCCAGATGATCTTGCTGACAATGTGCTTGCGCAGGTCGGGACAAAGCTTTTCCAGTGAGGTAAGGATTGCATCGGCGTAGCGTTCCTTGACCGATTCCCAGTCGATCTTGCCTCCGAGATGAGGCACGGGTGAAAGGACGTAAAAGCATTCGCATCCGGGCGGGGCCAGCGAAGGATCGGTTCGCGTCGGCGAGTGGAGATAAAGGGAGAAATCGGAAGCGAGAATTTTCTTCTGAAAGATGTCTTCCAGCAATTCCTGGTAACGCTCGGTCAGGACGATGGAATGGTGGGCGAGATCGGGGTAGGTGCGGTCGGTTCCGAAATAGATCAGAAACAAACTCATCGAATAACGCATCCCATCGAGGCGCTTGTTCGTCCATTTTTTTCGCGCCGCCGCAGGCACCGCTTTTTTGTAAAAATTGGCGACATCGGCATTGGAGACGACCACGGAAGCCGGGAGTTCCTCGCCCGAGGCGAGCCTCACGCCGCGGGCTTCTCCATTCTCCACCAGCAATTGTTCGACCCGTGTATTGAGCCGAATTTTGCCTCCCATTTCCGTGAAAAGACGCAGCAATCCCTGCACGAGCGCACCCGTGCCGCCCATCGCGAAGTGAACACCCCAATTGCGTTCGAGGTAGTGGATCATCGCGTAAATGGACGAGGACTGGAATGGATTGCCTCCGACCAGTAGTGGATGAAAACTGAAAACCTGTCGCAGCAGGGGATGTTTCACATAGCGCGAAACGAGCCGGAAAACGGTTTCGTGCGAGCGCAGCCGGATGAGATCGGGTGCGACTTTGATCATGTCGGCGACAGATGAAAAAGGTTTGTCGGCCAGGTCGATGAAAGCGCGGTCGAAGATGGCATGCGATTTCTCGACGAACTTCAGGTAGCCGGGAACATCGCCGGGATTGAACTTCCTGATCTGGTCGATGATCTCGGTTTCATTGCCAGTGTAATCGAATACCTGCCCGTCGTGAAAAATGATGCGATAGTAGGGCGTGACCGGAACAATTTTGACATAATCCTCCGCGCGTTTCCCGGCGATGGCAAAAAGCTCGTCGATCAAAAATGGCGCGGTGATGATGGTCGGCCCGGCATCGTAAGTGAAGCCCTTGTCCTCGAAGACGTAGGCGCGGCCGCCGGGCTTGTCGCGCATTTCGAGGATGGTGGTGTCGTAACCGCGCGCCTGAAGGCGAATGGCAGCAGCCAGTCCGCCGAAGCCGGAGCCGATGACGATGGCAGGCTTGGACCGGCTGGTACTCATTGGAGTGGACATGAAACACGCAGCCTAGAGTCTGTCTCGTCCATAGGCGAGAGCCGCGTTGCGACGCGATCAATGAGCTGAAACTGGGCGTGAACGCTTACGGCCGGGCCACTTCACTCATGGGAGGGCTGGTCATCTCTTCCATGTCATCGAAAAGGATCCGCCGTTCGACGGCACGAACCACGAAGAGAGGATCGTCATCGCGTTGAATGGTGAGTTCCACGCCCGTGCCCGGGTCGCCGTGCAAAGCGAGACGAATCTCGTCTTCGCTCAACGTATTTGTGTAGTTTTTGTCGATTTTGATGATGACATCGCCCACACGTAGACCAAAGTCGGCGGCAGGACCGCCGCGGGTCATTCCAGCGATAGAGGGAAGGCCGGTGGCTTTGTCGAAAGCCAGACGTACACCGATCCGTCCCATGCCGCTATGCTGGGAGGCTACGATGGGCTGAAATGGCGGTGGTTTGGCAGGCGCATCCGTTGCAGGAGGAGCTGCCTGGGCAAATGCCGCCACAGGAAAAAAAGCCACGAGACAGAGGCTGAGAAGAGGTTTCATGATATCATTCCCTTTCGAGTTTTTGATCGATAGGGGAGTTTTATAACTATTTTCTGTAAAAAGGACAGCAAGAAATTTGGCCTTTAGGATTCGACCACATCCCCCAGCTCAATGCCGATGTTGCGGGCCAGCCGGATGGCATCGCCCGGAAGCCCTTTGCGGCGATCCAGGATATCGTCAAAGTCGCGCAGTTGCATCTTGCCATTGACCGTGGCGACCATGGCGCCTTTTTCACCGGAAGTGAGTGCCAGAATGGCCATTTCGCCCATGCGGCTGGCCAGAAGACGGTCATAATGGGTCGGCGATCCTCCCCGCTGGACATGGCCGAAGACCGTCAGCCTGACCTCTTGCTTGACCTTGTCGGTCTCAATCAGACGCTGCATGAATTCCGAACCCTGACAAACGCCTTCGGCCACGATGATGACGCTGTTATTGTGATTGCTGGTGAAGCGGCGATGAAGGACCTGTGTGATGCGCTCGATGTTCATCCGAAATTCGGGAATAACCGCAACCTGGGAACCGGTGGTGATGGTGGCCATCAGGGCCAGGTATCCGCTTCCACGGCCCATCACCTCAACCACGAAGCAGCGTCGATGCGAGGCGGCGGTGGCCCGGATCATGTCGACCAGGCTGATGATGGTATTCAGGGCGGTATCGACACCGATACCCATATCGGTGCCGTAAAGGTCGTTATCGATGGTTCCAGGCAGGCCGATGACCGGGAGCCCCCGGCGATGGAGAGCACGGGCGCCGTTGAGCGACCCGTCTCCGCCAATGACGACAAGAGCATCGATGCGGTGTTTCTTGAGAACTTCGATGGCGCGAAGCTGGCCTTCTTCCTTGACAAATTCGGAGCAGCGACTTGTTTGCAGGAAGGTGCCGGCATCGCGGATGCGTCCCGAAACAGTATGGGAATCGAGCGGAATGACCTCGTCGTCGATGAGCCCCTGGTAACCATTGCGGATTCCAAAAATTTCGAGCCCTTTGTGAAGGCCTGCCCGGGTGACGGACCGGATGGCCGGGTTCATGCCGGGTGAGTCGCCTCCTGAGGTAAGAACTGCAATGCGTTTCATCATCCAAACTCCTCTTCTCATTTAGCCGGAACCCCCGCCGAGTCGATTTATTTTAAATTCAATCGAGCAAGTGTTATTCCCTCGCGGCCGATACGAAGAGATTCCCTGGATTGTAGCTTTGCTGCATTCCCAAAAACCTGTATCCTGAATTCCTATGAGTCTTACCGCCCAAATCGATGCCGACCTGAAAAAGGCCATGATTAGCCGCGATGCGGATAAACTATCCGTGTTGCGCATGTTGAAATCCGCCATCAAGTACGCGGCGATTGAAAAAGGTGGGGCCGATTCGGTGCCGACCGATGCCGACGTCCTCGCGGTGGTGCGCAAGGAAGCCAAGAAACGGGAAGATTCCATCACCAGCTATTCAGCCGCGGGCCGCACCGATCTCGCCGACAAGGAAAAGCAGGAACTTGAATTCCTGCGGACTTTCCTGCCCGCGCAGATGTCTGCCGAAAAAGTGGAGGCCCTGGTGAAGGAAGCGATCCAGGAAACCGGGGCAACCGGCAAGGCGCAGATGGGCGCGGTCATGAAGGCGGCCCAGGCCAAAGCCGCCGGGCAGGTCGACGGCAAAACGCTCAGCCAGGTCGTGCAGCGCTTGCTGCCTTAAAGTCACTCTTTGTCACGGGGGCAAGTTGAGGATACGAATTTCAGGTAGTGGGTCAAAGTGCGTTTTGAAAAATTGATCTTTGGAAAGCTCTGTCATCCGGAGTAGCCATTACCAGTGAAAAGGATTATGGATATTTATGGGAGGAATTTGCGGTAATGGTGGTAATGGTATTTGAGGTAACGCCTTGGCGGCTTGCTTTAATCCATCACTGACAACATCGCCTGCTTGCTTTACCACGGTTCCTGCCGCATCGCCCGCTTGTTGAACTACGCCGCCAGCGGTATGCCCTAACTGTTGGGCAGCATTGCTTATCGCTTTTGCCCCGTCGCTTGCCGCTCCACCAGCATGATTGGCAGCGCCAAAGGCAGTCGTTATCACCGCTGCGGGGATGGCCTCAAGACCTTGCAATACACCATTTTCATAAGCGAAAACTACCCGCGGTAAAGCTGCGTCCATGTCGGGGTTGTAATCTGAAACTGTATTGAATCCGTATAACCCACCTGTTGCCACACGCAAGTATTCCTTACCAGGATCAATATCGCCGCAATCCCATTCAATGATCTGATGTATTTGTCCCCCAGTAACTGTGAATAGATATGTTGTAGACATAAGCTTTGGTTTAAGAGGATTATTAAATTGGTCAAGATATTATACTTGATGACAAATCGAGGAAACGGTTTATCTCAAACCGACCCATTACCGAATTTCAGGCCTTCAAGGCTACGGTGTATCGCTGTGAAATGAAGTCCCAGTTTACGATATTCCAGATGGCGGCGATGTAGTCGGCGCGAACATTGTGATACTTGAGGTAGTAGGCGTGTTCCCACACGTCGATGCCGAAGAGCGGGTAATGTCCGCCCAGGATGGGACTGTCCTGATTCGGGGCGGAGAGGAGGTTGAGTTTCCTGCCATTATCGAGTACGAGCCAGACCCAGCCGCTGCCGAAAAGCAACCCGCCCAGTTTGGCCGCGTCCTGTTTGAACTTGTCGAAGCCGCCGAGGTCCTTTTCGAACGCCTTGGCCAATTCGCCCTGGGGACTGCCGCCGCCTTTGGGCGAGAGCGTTTGCCAGAAGAGGGAATGATTGGAATGGCCGCCGCCGTTGTTGCGGACTGCGGTGCGAATTGACTCGGGGACGTCGGCAAGCTTCTTCAGCAGCTCATCCACGTCGGTTCCGGCGGAAAAAGAGGGCGCTTCAGCCAGGGCGCTGTTGAGTTTGGCGATATACGCGGCGTGATGTTTGTCGTGATGGAGATGCATCGTCTCCGCGTCGATGTGCGGTTCCAGCGCCTCGTAAGGATAGGGCAGGGGAGGGAGCGTGAATGGGCCGGCGGGCGGTGGTGGAGTGGGAGTTGCCGGGGCGGAATTTGCCTGGGCCAGGGCGGGAAATTTCCCCAGCGAGGCGGCGAGGGTGGTGGCGGCAAGGGTTTTGAGGGCTTGGCGGCGCGTGGTCAGCATAAGATCTCCGGGTAAGGGTTAACCGACATTTCCCAAGCTAGCCTTCCAATAGCGTTGTGCAAACAGGTTGTGATGGGGAAAATCAAGTCCCCTCAACTTGGCCTATTTTCCCCACTGGACGGTGATCAGCTCCGCGCCTTCGCCGAGAGGCTCAAGGTTGTAACTTTCCGCGTTGGCGGGGACAAACCAGCTTTCACCGCGCTTGAAAGTGCGGTCGTCGATTTTGAGTTCGCCCTGGGCGAGGAAATGGTACTGGAAGCTGCTTTGGTCGCTGGTCCAGACGCGGTATTCTCCCGGGTAAATGAAAGCGCGTTCGACGCTAAAAAAGGGACATTGCAGGACGCGTTCGCCGTGGGGCTGGACAAATTGCGGCTCGTGATCGGTGAAGCGGATTGAGGCCAGCGCTTCTTCGCGGTGCAGCGCACGGGGCTGGCCTTTTTCATCCACCCGGCCCCAATCGTCGATACGGTAGGTGGTGTCCGAATTTTGCTGGATTTCGAGGATGAGATTCCCGGCCCCAATCGCATGGACCCGCCCGCTGGGCAGGAACATGGCGTCGCTTTGCTGGGGATGAAGATCGTAGAGAAGCTTGGGTAATTCGGGCGTGCCGATGGCTTGCTCGAATTTTTTGCGATCGACTCCTTTTTTCAGGCCGACATAAATCTTCGCGTCGGGCGTGGTTTCAAGAAAATACCACATTTCCGTTTTCGATTCGCCGCTTTGGCCGGATTGCGGATGGACCTGCACGCTGAGATTGTCCTGCGCGTCGAGCAGCTTGATCAGGATGGGAAAGCGGGCCAGGTCGGGGGCGCGGGTGCCAAAAATCTCGGCCCGCTTTTCCTGCCAGAGCGTGTGGAGATTGTGGCGTCCCTCTGCTTCCTTACCCAGGCCTGAAGACTCTTTAACGCCGGGGCCGGAAAGAATATCGCTGCATGCCTCGGGGCGGTCGACGAGTTCCCAGCTTTCACCGATTTTCTTTCCTGCGGGCAGCGTGCGTCCCAGATGAGTCGCGAGATTCTGACCGCCCCAGATGCGTTCCTGATAAATCGGTTTGAAGAAAAATGCATTCACGGTTTCAAAAAGATGACGGTGCCGGGTTGGACGTGCAGTTCCTTGGCGGCGGAGCCCTGGTTCATTGCGATTTCCAGCAACCCGCTGCTGCTATAGAGCAGGATCAGACGTCCCTTGGCAACATCGTCGTAGGTTTTTACCAGCGGCGCGGAATAGTTTTCCTTTCCGACCGAGATTTTGACGAGGTTGCCTTCCTTGAGTTTTGGCGCCAGATCGCCGTCGCTATGCAGGTTCAGGATCACGTTGCCATAACGATCAATGTGCATGACTTGCACGGAAATCACTCCGCCTGCCAGCGAGGGGTCTTTGACCGGAAGCAGGGTAAGGGATTTGGCAGTAAGGGGCGTGCCGAGTTTTTCCGGGGCGGTGCCGGAAGCGAGATACGCCGCGACGGGGCCGAAGATGTCACGTCCGTGAAAAGTATGGGAGGCAGTTCCGGAACGGAAAAAGGCGGGCTTGTCGAGCTTCCACGCCTTGGAAAAACCTTCACGGTCAATGATGTTGGTGAAGAGGCCGTTGTCGGGTCCGACATAGAACTTATCCTTCCCTGTCTGAATCAGGACCGGGTCGCGATCCGTGCCCACCTGCGGATCGACCACGGCGACAAAAATCGTCCCGGCTGGAAATTCCTGGGCCGATTGATCCAGCAGATAGGCCCCCTCGGTAATATTAAAGGGAGTCACCGTATGGGTGAGATCGATAAGTCGCGCATTGGGATCGATGGTCAAAATTGAGCCCTTGAGTTGCGCCACATAGGGGTCCTCCCAACCGTAGTCGGTGAAAAGCGCGATGACCGGATGGGAGGGGGCGCTGCGTGAGGTGGACATGAAAACACCAAGCATGAGAACGATAAGGACGGCAAAGCCGAGATGACCATGGAGGCGGGAAGTCGGCATACTATCAAGCGGAACCTATTTTTGACCAACGACCAAGCGAAAAATGAACAAAAATTTGGTGAGTCATCCCCTCTTCACCCCGTTGCCGATGGGAAATGACGGCCTGGATAATCCCTAAATTCCCTTTCTTTTTCAGCGGTGGAGAAAATGTAATCCCGTCACCCGATTGCCAAGAATTTGCCGACAAAAATTTACATGGGAAGAAAAAGTCGCCGTCGGAAAAACCGCAAAGTTCAGAGGTAAAAATCGGATAAGGCGAAAGTATTTTTCGTCACCGGATCGCCAAAATCCGAGAGCTAAAAGTTACACTAAAGAAATTGCGAACGTTTCTGCCGCGGGCATTGTTTGCCCGATCAACTTTGGGCCAAAAACCAACAAATCAAGGAAATGAAAATGAAATCCATCAAAAAAATAATCCTCGGCATCCTCGGAAGTTTCTCCCTGTTAACGCTCGTGCAGGCGAATGCGCAGATCATCATTTCGGAAGTCATGTCCAGTGAGAATGGCAGCCAAACCTACAATCAGGATTGGTTCGAATTAACGAACACGGGCACAACGGCAGTCGATATCACGGGTTGGAAAATGGATGATAATTCGGATGCCTTCGGTAGCGCGGTGGCGCTTCGTCTTACGGGAAATACCATTGCCGCAGGACAGTCCGTTGTTTTTGTCGAGAGCACGGGATCCTCCGATGCGACAGTCCAGGCAGCATTCGAAAGTTCCTGGTTCGGAACCAATGTACCCTCCGGATTTGCCATCGGGGGATATAATGGCTCCGGCGTTGGCTTGAGCTCCACGGCAGATGAAGTGAATATCTTTAATGCTTCAGGCACCAAGATCGCCGGGGTAGGTTTTGGCACAGCCACCAAGGGGGTAAGTTTCGATAATTCAGTTGGTTTGAATTCGACGGGATCGACTGACGTCATCATTTCGACCTTAAGCGTGGCTGGTTCCAATGGTGCTTTTATCGCGCCTTCAGGTGAAGTTGGTTCTCCGGGCGCCGTCCCCGAACCAAGCACCTATGCCTTGATGCTGGGCGGCTTTGTCATGCTGATCGGCTTTCAATTTTTGCGCCGCAATAACATCGCTTGATTCTAAAATTTCAAACCTTCTCAAATTTATGATGACAATTTCTTTCCATAAAAAAGTGCGAACTATCCTTGTGGCGAGCTTTGCGTTGGCGACGGTTTTCGTGGCAGGTGCTCGTCATGCTGCTGCGCAGGTGCTCACTCCGGGAGATCTGGTGGTGAGCATGTACGGGAATGTTGGCACTCCTGCCACGGCCAATACCTACCTCGACGGTCAGGCCACGCCGATCAGCCTGGCGGAGTATGCACCCGTTATCGGTGCGCCGGATACCGCCACGCCTCTTTCGATCACCACGCTGCCCACCACGGGCAGCGGATCGAATGTCGGGATCGTCGGTGAGTTCGGATCTTCCTCGGAAGGGACGCTCCAGCTTTCCGGTGATGGTCAATACCTGACCATCGGCGGATACGACGGAAACCTGGCTGAAAATGGCGCGCCCGCGGGCGGATATGGCGGAAGTAATACGGCGGAGGCGCAATCGACGGCCGCCAACGTGCCCCGTGTCGCGGCCCTGATTGATGCCAATGGGAGTGTCAACACGAGTACTGTCTTCAACGATATTTACAGCACGAATAATCCGCGAAGCGTTTACACCCAGAATGGAACGAGCGTCTACATTTCGGGCCAGGGGCCTGGAAAATCCGATGAAGGTGGTATTTATACGGCGGCGGTAGGCACCAAT
>Ga0206848_1084_pt1 | contig 24030 bp, 22 predicted proteins | sample Alteio_BWOrgCont_18_FD_152635 | JGI IMG/M metagenome (GOLD analysis project Ga0206848, IMG submission 152635) | Enriched cells from forest soil in Barre Woods Harvard Forest LTER site, Petersham, Massachusetts, United States -... | ecosystem: Environmental > Terrestrial > Soil > Temperate forest >...
CCCAGCGCTTCAAGCACGTCTATTTTGCTCGTCGTTGGTCTTTTAATTATTATTGAAACATGTGAAGCGTTCATGCGCCAGTTTTTGTATGCAATTCAATATGTTCGCGAAACAGTACTTATAGAAACAGGTGAACTTATTATGCGTTTAGGAATAATTTGGGCGCTCTTTTTTTATGGGTCATATCAAATAACCCCAGAACTGATTTTATATTCACATCTTATTGAAGCCGGGTCGATCTGTGTTTTTTTTATTTTTTTATTAAAAAAATTTTATGCTTGCTTACCAGAAAAACCCAATAATCTTGATACGATAGCTCACCGCAAAAATCTTGATCTGTATTTCTTTCAACAAAAGACCCCAAATTATCTTTTGCGCTTGAGTCGAAATATTTTTACAAGCAGCTTTTTATCGCCATTATTTGCTATACAATATGGTCTTAAAACAGCTGGAATATTTTATTTTGCAAGTAAGCTCTCAAAAACAGCCCTTGCTACCGTAAAAATTACCTTTGGCTACACGGGCGCAGGGTTACTTGCCCAGGCAAAACATCAATCACAAGAATTTAAAAAATCGATTTTTAAAACATTAAGCACAAAATTACTATCGATAACAGTACCCATACTATTTTTAGTTATTCCCGTGCTTATTTTATATACGTCACATTATAAAAACGAGATACTTTCTGTAAAACTTATCACGTTAATTTTTTTGTTCTTACTCCTGAGTGTTACAGAGTTCTTTTTTATTTTATATGAATCGTATTTTATTATCGAAGAAGCTTCGAGTCGATTATTTGTTATTAAGCTTGTGGAGCTTGGGGCTTTATGGATACTTATCAAAAGTTTTTTAATAACAAGCCCAAATACGATGCTCATAACTATAATAATTATGCGTATGACGACGCTGGTATACATAGCGTATACAGCATATAAATCCTGGAATATTAAAGTTATGATTACCTGTAATGCACGAGACTTTATAGTAGGCTTTACTGTTATTACCGTTTTAGGCACATTATGTTGGCTATAACCTGAAAAAACGGGATTAATCGAACAAAAACAGATACAAAATGGCCTATTTGACATATTTTTCTTATCACGTATAATAAATAATTATGTATTTGTAAAATTATAATTATTATGGAGGTTTATCGCATGAAAAAGTTTACGTTATTTTATACGCTTGTCAGCGTATGTGTGTGTCTCAGTTTTTTCAGTGAATCGGTAGAACTTAACGCTGCTGCTCGTTTAGATCGTGATGGTGTTCCATCTGGTATCAAACGCAGGCACCCTGGTGATGGGCCAGACGCTGATCGTGATGCTGCAATGAGAAGACGTCTCGATGAACCTGCTCGCCCAGGCGCTGCTGCACCTGCCGCTCCTGCTGAGGATAAACCTGCTGATAAACCTGATAGTAAAGTAGAAGCAAAGAGTGAAGAAAAACCAGAAGAGAAGCCTGAAGAAGAACCGGTTATAAAGACCACCGATTGCCCTATTTGTTTTGAAGCGTGTACAGATGTCGACGCAAATGATGACAAATTACTTGTTGGATTTGGTTGTACTCATGAGTTTTGTTACGCATGTATAAAAAAGGCAATTGCTCGTAAGGAAGAATGTCCAACATGTCGAAGAAAAATCATAGAAGCTGCCGTCGAAAAACGTTTGTATTACGCTCAGTGGATAAGAGCAATCAAAACAGACGATTCTTTATTCGTTAAAGACCATATTAATGATCAAGCGGCTAACAAAAGTTTTTTTCGTCAAGTTCTTCCCATACATAGAGCAATAGATGCAAAGGCTGTCAAAATATTAGACTTTTTCAAAACATTTAATAATGAAAATGCTTCTGCTGTTAATCATGATGGCCTTTCGTTTATAGGGGAAAATGCTTTTGCTGTTAATCATGATGGCCTTTCGTTTATAGGGTATGCTTTTAAACATGATTTACTCGATTTTGTTGATACATACCTTAGTCACAAAGACCGTCTCTTTCAGTATCAACATTACTCACCCATAGCTGACAGCAAAGACCTTGATGTAATGTTTGAGAAACGTGCTAATAGATTTATAAACATTATTTACAATCGTGGAGATTATAAAGTCCGTGACAAAGCTATTATGTTATCAATAGAACATAAAAATTTCGAAATGCTAGAATCTGTGCTTATAGACGATATCAAAAGCTGTGGTCCTGAAATATATCGTATATTCGAAGGAACTGCAAAACAGTTACTTAAAAAAGATACTCTTATAAGAGCTCTGAAATCTGGAGATATCAAAATAATTAGATCACTCTATACACTTTTCAAGCACAAATTAAACCAACTTATAGAGGTTCAAAACGCATATGGTAAATGGACACCTATATTGGATAATGATTTTGCAAAAACCATATTATCATGTTTTGCTTACTTAGCACCGGTTTCATCTGATGAAGACCTCATCAAAGAACGAAAAAAAATGCTCTTTCAAGAATTTATAGCGTTTGCTCAACAAGTGCATACTTCACTCAAAGAGCTGCTACCGTCCCTTTTTCGTGTAGGTGAAATAGAATACATAATAAAAGTAGAAAAAGATTTTGAACAATATGCTCCTTCATTACTTAGCTATGCCCCTGAACAACTTGCATCAATTATCAAATTAGCCAAATTTACAGGAATTGACACAAAAAGACTTCTTGAGATCGCACTTAATCTTGATCCAGCTCCTGTTGATAAAATCTTAGTTTTATTACATGAAATAAAAGAAATCGATGCTGGTTTTTTTACCAGGTCGTTGGGTGATGCAAGAGAAACAATATTGCACAAGATTTGTAAAAAGAAAAACAGTGCGGAACCTGAGCAACAAGTATTATTTGATGACCTTATTTATCTTTTATTAACGTTTGGCGCAAATCCAGAGATTCATGATATATTAGGTCGACAAGCAGACGTTCCAGAAGCTGTAAAAGCTCGCTTTGCAGAACACCAGGCAAAAGCTGCTGCTGAAGAAAGAATTGCCCAAGAAGCCCGTGCTGCTAAAGCTGCTGCTCTTGCTAAGAAAAACAGTAAATGTATCATTTGTTAATATCTGTTATTTTGTAAAAAAAGAAAAAATGGGTGGCTCAGGAAAACAGCCACCCATTTTTTCTTTTTGAGAGTCTCATGTACACGTTCATAACTCGATAGTTTTTAAAAGATACGCTTTGTATACTTTTTCAGGATTATCACAATGCTCTTCGAGAAGCCCCATTTTAACCAACCGATCAATCATAGCAGGAGAAATCTTTGCCCCATGTTTATTGAATTCAATAATAAGAGCTTTTGAGATTTTTTCGTGATGAAGAATACGGGCATTATCTCCAGGCTCATGTAAAAGCAATGGTGTTAACTCAGCACGAACAAGACACGTATACGCTGACATTAATGGTGTATCTCCATTGCCATTACGTTCGTTTATGTCGGCCCCAGCAAGAACTAATACACGTATAAGATCAAGAATATCCTCAAGATCGGGGGCAAGAAATTGTAACGCTATCTCGATCGATTGATGAAAACATCCTGAGAGATCGATACGATTATCACGCAAATATTCTGCGATATGATTTGGTGTGAAAGCGCAAGCATTTTCTAAAGATTCGTGACGATATTCAAGAAGGGATATAATAGCGTCAGCAACAAGCTTATTCTTAATAACACTCGATTTATTTTTAAATATTTGATCGCCATATTTTTGTACAAGTTCATAAGAGCTATTTTTTGATCTTGCTAATTTTTTTTTAAAAACTCGAACGCCGTCAGTACTCGTATCAGAAACTATATCAGCAGGTCTCTTGGCCTCTTCTTTCACAGACCTGCTTGGTGCAGCAATGCCTAAGCGCTCAAGCTCTGCTATAAGACCTGAAACACTCGATACGGAGCTCGGGGCTTTTGGGCTCTCAGTAACACGCAAAGCTGCTGTCAGTTCAGTACAAACAAGAATTATTACGGATAATAGGACATATTTTATTAGGGCTTTTTTGCCGATCATATAAAAATCTTTCTCATGTGTACGAATATAGTATTAAACAGGTCTGTGATTGTACCCAGAATTATGATTATCAGCAAGCTGTAATAGACGTTTTTGTGAGTACTGGGTAAACTGACTGGATACTAAAAAAACTATAAAAAACAAAAATATTTAGAGAAATATACTAGAGAATATAATTATGAAAAAACTTATTAATGGTATTTTAGAATTCCGAAAAAACGTCCAAGAGGGTTATAGAGAGACATTTGCACACCTGGCACTGAGCCAAACCCCTGACACGCTCTTTATCGCCTGCTCAGACAGTCGCGTGGTCCCTAACGTTTTTGCGTCAACAAATCCCGGTGATCTTTTTGTTGTTCGTAATATTGGCAACATGATCCCACCATGTGAAGAGAATGAAACATCGGTCGGTTCTGGATCGGTCGCTGCAGCACTTGAATTTTCTTTAATAAATCTAGGTGTTTCAAATATCATCGTGTGTGGCCACTCTGAATGCGGCGCAATAAATGCCCTTATTCATGGACGCGAAAAGATAGAGTCGGTTAATTTGCGCAATTGGCTAAAATTTGGCGATCCATTATTTGACCAACCAAAAACAAGCTTAATTATCGACGAGCACTTAAGTGCACATAATAAACTTTCGCAAAGCAATATTCTCTTACAAATGGAGCATCTCAAAACGTACCCTATTGTACAACAGCTTCTTGAACAAAAAAAAATTACTATTCACGGCTGGTGGTTTGATATTGCCACGGCTGACGTGTATGCATTTGAAGAAGATTTTCAGAAATTTATCCTGATTGACGAAACTGAAGCTGAAAGAATCTTGACCAAGCTCACATAGTTAAACCTAGGCACTATTTTTCAGAATATTAGGTAAAAATAACCCGTTATGACGTTTCAAAATATAGAAAAAAACACCCAAAAACCGGTTTTTGGGTGTTTTTTTGCTTAGGTATTAATTTCTATTTATAAATATGATTGACTTTTGATTGCTGGCTTTATTATCCTGAATATATGAAGTATTGCATTACAAACAAATTTACTAACTTTTATATATTAAGAGGAGTCATCGTATGAATAATTTTTTACGTTCTTTAGTGCTTGTAGCAGTAGCAGGGATGAGCTTAACATCATTAACAGCTAACGCAGAGTGGCACAAAAACAAAATGAGCACATCAGACAAATCAAGCCAATGCTCAATCGATTGCCCTGATTGCAAAGGCGGCGTATGTGGTAAAGGCATGCAATGTAAAAAAGGCGGCAAATGCTCTACAGAATGCAAAGAAAAGTTTGCAAGGCTTAACGAAGCAATCGACAAAGTAAAAAGCCCAGAAGATCGCGAAGAGTTGAGACACATGCTTCATATGAAACATTGCATGCATCATAAGTTAGAATGGCTCGATCAGCATATGTGTGAAAAATGCAAAAGCAATTTTGAAAAATACAAGCAAGAAACATGCATGAAGTGCGAAAAATGCTCGGCTAAGAACGGACGCGGACATATGAAAAAAATGCACAAGAAACATATGCACAAAGAATACACGCATAAAAACAAAAAAGCTATTTCAGAGTAATCACACTTGAAATTTGTAGACATAAAGAAAGCCTCCAAGATCTTGGAGGCTTTCTTTATGTCTGTGTATGTCTGTGTATGTCTGTGTATGTTTAGCTTATAAGATTATTCAATTCTGCAGGCGTTAAGACATCTTGACCCGCTTCGTCAATACAGATCGAGCAAGTTGGCGCTTTGATCATAACTTTGTTCCCAATTGCCAGATACGATGACAAATCAGGTAACGTCTTAAGAACCGCAAAAAACGCGGGGCTTAAGGGCTTAATTTTAATAACTTTTAAACTATCGTTATGTTGGGCGTCGATCCACACACCGTCTTTGTGATAAAAAGTTCTAGCGCGCACACAACGAATAACATCATGCATTCCTGCTTGCATACCCATAATATCTGCTACTGACGAGCTCGTTCTGAACTCTTGTTGACCCTTTGCCCGCATAACAGATGCCTGGCCAGTTGTTTCACATGATGCGTCATATAACATTTTTGATGCTTTGGTCAGCATATTTCCAGAGACGCCAGCTTTGCTCAACTCTTTTGCATCGATATCAGGATTAACTAAGAACGATGTGTACTCTGTAATAATCCCGTGTTTTTTACTTAACGCAATAATCTCTTTGATAATTTCGTCATTTTGTTTTTCATGAAGCATCATCTGATCAACAAGATACGCAATTTTACGGCTCGCCCAAATGCGTGGCAAGAAATCGTTTTCGGTATTGTTTTCAGTAAATTTTGTATCGTAAATATAATGTTTTTCTGTTGTATTTTGTTTACCCGAAAGATCCAGTGCCACATTACCCCCGTTATTATAGCGTCCAATAACCAATAACTGCGAACCTAAAAACAGATCGGGCAATTCAATTGGATAGATTTCCTGAACCTGTGTTCCTGTGAACGTGAGCATAATATCTGTTAAGACAGGGTTTGATACTTTAAGATAAAATTGTGAAATTTTTGATTCAAGATTCTCGTTTGGGGTAACATAATCAGATGTCCCTTTATTATCGAGCGAAAGCTTATCAAGCAAGTGCGTATTAACATCGTAACCAACACCAAAAACAAATAACCGTGTTGTCGAAACGTTTGCATGTTTAATATTTTTAATAATACGCCCCGTTGTACATTCACCACTGGTTGGCTGCCCGTCAGTTAAAAAGATGACCATGTTGGGCAAATCTTGTTTTTCAAACTGCTTGAGAGCAGCTTTGAGCGCAGCGTCAATATCAGTACAACCACGAACATCTAAGCCCTTAACATATCCTCGAGCTTGCTGGATATTTTCCTGCGTAGCACGCACAAGATTTTTTTGGTACAGATCAATCCGGTCATCAAAACAAATAATATTAAAATTATCTTCAGGATTAAGCTGATCTAAACAAAACAGTAATGCGTTTTTAGCCTGCTCAAGCTTTCGGCCTGACATACTCCCTGACCGGTCAACAACAAAGACTATATTTTTTGCTATGACAACAGGAGCTTGCTTACTATTATTATTTGGTGATGCAAGCGCTAAGAAAAAACCATTTTCTTTACTGTCTTTACTGTCTTTATAGGTCAAGACGTTAAAGCCAATATCGTCTTTTGATACCGTATAATACACAATAAAATCTCGATCAGCCCGCGCATTTTTTTCTTGATACGCAACCTGTGTTGTGTTCTTATTGCCCGTATTATTACTTGTAACAACGTCAACCTTATGCGTTGGAGAATAAACGTTTGAGATAGGTTGGGAAGAATTAATATGTAACGTAATCGATACGTCATCAAGAGGGGTCCCTGAGAACTTTTCAGTACTTAACGTGTAATAATATTTCACGACACCGTTATCAGCTTTGAGTAACTCTGAATATTCAAACGATATTTTTACTTCTCCCTTGGCAGGAATTGGGTAAACACGGGCTTGTACCATCCCACGACCAATATACTCAAGAAGTGCAGGGTCTTTTTGTGTACGAACAATATTTTCATAAATATTTCGAGCATCTTCTTGTGAATAAATTTTTGTTTTTACTGCTTGGTTGTTCATGTGCATGGTAAAATTATGAATAGCTGCATGCTCTGGCACAGGAAATATGTACGAACCTTCAAGATCATAATTGTAGGGGTTTGCAAAAACTTGATCGATCTTTGTTGTTGCAACTTGGTTGTTAAGCGTAACGGTTACATGATGGGACGTAATATTAAGTCGAATTGGGGCAACAGGCTTACTATGCTGTATGAGTAAATAGTTTGCACCAGGATCGAGAACAATAAGACCAGCAGCACGAACGTTTGTCATCAACAATAACGACAATAATAAGCGCGTCAAAAATTTTGTTATCATACAATAAACTCCCAAACTGTGATTAAGAATTGACGAATGTTCAATCGATACGAGTACAATCAATACGGTTATATGTACATATGACAGCGTCGCACAAAAGAAAACCATCGTCAAAAGCCCCACCCCATGCAAAAATTTATAAATTCAACTATGCAAAAAGCCCTCGAACTTTTACGATCGAGGGCTTTTTTAAATACTCTTAGCAACAATGTATAATTATATAATTAACAAATAGAACAAGCAGGTAACGTGTATAATTTTGTTATCTCTTGAACGGTCGGCTGAGAACGTTCAAACATTTTTTTACCCTGCGCAGCTTTTATACTATTATGGGGCAAGTTATACTGTTTATAAAACGCATGAACAACAGCTTCGTAATTTTTCTTATCATCAGGATCACTAATCATATAGGCAGAATGGGCAACATTTTTGAGTATCGCAATATGCACTTTCTTGTGCCCGCGCTCTTTAAGACGTTTATACAAACGAAACGTACATTGGGGAGCGACGATTATATCTTTTAACGACGTAATAAATAATAACGGGATTTCATCGTCAATTATTTCTGCATAATCACAGGGAAACGGGCCCTTTTTACTGTAACTTCCCATGGCAAACGCAAGTATATTGTGCAATCTTTTTTCTGCCTGTCTGTCTTTATCGCTATATAAAAAATGTTTAAAAGAATGTTCGACAGTATCAAAACAAGCTTCAAGCACAGCAGCTTTTACCTGTGTTGCTTTGTATTGCGCAATAAAATTGAAAATCGTCGCGGCACCTCGAGAGTCGCCATATAACATAATATCAGTATCGGGATATTTCTTAACATGCTTACAATAGGCTTTTTTCAAAGCTTTTACGTCACCATGCTGAGCAATATTTGCCTGACCAAGATTTAAACTATAATTAACAACAGAGCGTGAAGATTGTGGATTATCTTCGACGGTACAACCGTATGAATCTTGAAAATATCGCTGCGCAAGTGGCGAAAGATCTCTTCGAATACTATTAATAAAAGCAGTTATAGGATTAATCGTAAAACTATGTTTTGGCTTATGTAAATCTATTTCAGGAAAAACAACTGCTGAATGCGGCTGTCCAATGACCTGTCCCCCGGAATGCCATAAAATTTTTTCGCCTGTTACAGCAGTAAATTTTGGACAATAGCGTCCCATCATCACTTCTGTGCCGGTCAGACCGGGAACATAGAGATACGAAATAAGCTTGGTCGTAGGTTTTACGTCAAAAAATTCGATCTGTGTATTTCGGTCACACCCAGAAAATATACCCAAAAAAATATATATAACAGGCATGACCCTGATAATAACTCTCATGAAAAATAACCCCCATTTTTATTACAAGCTAGCAAACAGAACAAGCAGGTAACACGTATAATTTTGCTATATCGCTAACGCTTGGCTGCGTAAGTTCAAACATGTTTTTACCTTCAGCAGCTTTTATACTGTTATGCGGCAAATTATAATGCTTATAAAATGCATGAACAACGGACTCATAATTTTTCTTATCTTCGGCATCAGCCAACATATACATAGAATGCCCTGAGTTTTTAAGCACTAACAAATGCACGTTTGCGTGCCCACGTTTTTTAAGCTTTTTGTACAGACTTATAGAACTCTGGGATGGAACAATACTATCTTTAAGTGACGTGACAAATAATACAGGAATTTTGTCATCAATTAAGTCTGCATAATCTCGAGGAAATGGTCCACTTTTGGTATAACTCCCCATCATGTGAAGAAATATTTTGTATAATCTTTTTTCCGCACGACGTTCTTTATCGCTATATAAAAAATGTTTAATACAATGTTCGATCGTATCAAAACAGCCTTCAAGTACTGCTGCTTTTACCTGCACGAGCTCATATTCTGTAATAAAATTAAATATGGTCGCAGCACCACGAGAGTACCCGTATAAAACAATATCTGTATCAGGATATTTTGCAGCATGTCGGCAATATTCTTTACGCAATGCTTTAATATCGTTACGCTGCGCGACATTGGCTTTGCCAAGTTTTAAGTTATATTCGATAACCGATTTTGGTGAATTTGATGTATATTCAACGGTAAAATCATAGGTATCCTGAAAATATCGTTGAATAAGTGGCGAAAGATCACGTCGCATGCCATTAAAAAATGCCGTAATAGGATTAAGTGTAAAACTGTCACAAGGTTTGTGCAGATCTATCTCAGGAAATACGACTGCTGAATGTGGCTGCCCAATGACCTGTCCACCTGAGCGCCATGTAATTTTTTCTCCTGTTATTGCCGTAAATAATGGACAATAAGAGCCCATCATAACTTCTGTACTGGTTATCCCTGGAGCAAAGAGATATGAAACAGATTTTTCAGTCGGTTTAGCATCAAAAAAAGCGGGTAGCTCAGGCTTGTTTGTTTCTGAAGTACCTGAACTATTTGTTATTGCTCGTGTTATAACATGCTTATCACGTGCACATCCAGAAAATGTGTACGTATAAAGAGCAAGTACCAGTCCCGTTATAATTTTGATATTCACGTTCACGATTATTATTCCCCGTTTAAGCTAAAAATAGTATAAAAATATTAGGCTTTTATTATACATAATATTCATAAAGAATATTAGTAAAAAGCCTATTACTATCGACTTTTTTTCTTTAATAATACAAATTCTTTGCAAGATCCCGATGTATTATTAAACTCACAACTTTTCTAGTATACACGAATTATATTGTTTTTAAAAAAGCCAATAGTACGCAAACAACCAATAAAAACAGACAAATAGTATTAAAAATCAAAAAAAGAGCTTAAAAAAGTTATTTAGTTTTTACCTGTAACGTATCTATTAACGAATAATAGAACGAATAATAGACTGACTCTAAGATTGTTTCACCGTTTAAATATCGATCTAAAAAGCTGCAAATTATGGATGATAAAAAAAAATTAAAAGTCTCCTCTTGCAAATGTCTTATGATGCGCTATTGTAGTAATGAACGCGCGTTAGTTTATCTCCCAATGAAGCAAAGGGGTGCAGTAATGCTGATTGTTATGTATGTTGTTATACTTTGCTTACATGAAGGAGTCAATTATGCTAATGGAAGCTTTAAATTTATTCAACAGCATCGTGATACTTTGTACAGGTATCTATGGCTTTTTATACTATAGAAAACAAAAAAGAATTGATAACTTAAGTAAAAATGCCAAAGAAGCGCTCAATCTTCTCACCGATGTGGAAGAAATCATGTTCGAGCTCAATCGAGTTTCACAAAAAACAAATCCTCAGTTCGAAAACCGTATAATCACCGAAATTCAAGATCCAGAAACACAAAGTCGCTGTGACAAGATACAATTGGAAGTTTTAGTAAGACTCAATCGATTAAAAAATGCATTATTGCCACTGAGAAAGAACTCTGATCTTGTAAAAAACCATGAGATTTCTATAATTTTGGATTCGATTAAGAAGTTAGAAAGAATTCTACAGAATCTTCATCAAAACTACCCTCCTTCATTTTTATCAATTGATTTTCTTGTATTAAGTGGTTTTTTAGAAAAAAACGATACGGTCTCCGATAGCTTAGAATACTTACGAGAAGTATTACTCAAAATCCACGAGATACCTGACATGATTGATCTCAAGAAGAAATATTGAAATTCTGAACGTACATAACACATGTCATAAGGAGCACTTATGTCTGTACTCAATGTAAAAAATCTTACCAAACATTTCAGTTCGGGTATTTGGCCATTTAAAACCCAACACTATACCGCCGTAAATAATATTTCTTTTCACGTTAAAGCAGGAGAAATTCTTGGATTTCTTGGCCCGAATGGTGCGGGCAAAACAACAACAATTCAAATGCTTCTTGGAACATTGACACCAAGTAGTGGGTCAATTTCATATTTTGATACTGACTTTGCACAGAACCGTATTGATATTCTGAAAAGAATTGGCTATGCGAGCGGATACGATAAATTACCTGCACGATTAACGGTAGGTGAAAACCTTGATGTTGTAGGTCGTATTTATGGCATTACACAACCATTTCGTAGGCAAAAAATTGAAACGCTTTTAAACTTTTTTGGAATATGGGAGATGCGTAATCGCCAAACAGGAACGCTTTCAGCAGGGCAAGCAACTCGTGTTATGCTTGCAAAAGCATTTATCTCAGACCCCGAGCTCGTGCTGCTCGATGAACCAACAGCATCACTTGATCCTAATGTAGCCGATGAAGTACGTCACTTTATCTTAGAAGATTGCAAAGAACGGGGAACTTCTATTTTGATCACGTCACACAACATGAACGAAGTAACAGAACTTTGCGATCGCGTCTTGGTTCTCAAAAAAGGTATTATTATTGCTGACAGCACACCAAAAATCCTTGCTCAATCAACAACATCATACCTGTTTATTAATTTGACAATTGCAAGCAACTTAGATCGTGCGTGCGCCTATCTCAATGGAGCGCTCTTAAAATATACTGTTCAGGGAAATCAAATAACTATTGAAATAGAAGAATTTGCGATTGCACAGTTTATTGCAAATTTGAGCGAACGTAACATTATATACTCACATATTTCAATCGATAAACCAACTCTGGAAGATTATTTTTTGAGCATTGTAAGTAGATAAGATAAGTACGAGGAGATTTTATGTTTTCATGTGCATCAGTTTGGGCAATAGTACTGCGCCATATGCGTATGTGGAAAAGAGATCCCAATCTTTTATTATCTGGGTTTTATTGGCCCCTACTCGATATCGTAGTTTGGGGGTTTTTAGGCTCATGGATTGCAAGAAGCCTTACTGCAGAATTTTATAACTATGAAGCTGTTGCCCTCCTTGGGATTCTTTTATGGCAAGTTGTCGGTCGAGGATGTAATACAATGTGCTTGGTACTCACTGAAGAACTTTGGTCAAATAATATTATGAACCTGTTTTCTCTCCCTGTGCGAACAACTGAATGGATGTGCAGCGTCATACTCTTCAATGCAATTGTGCTGTCCCTTCTAACAACAGTCTGCATGTTTGTCATGTTTTTATTATATGATATCTCAGTCTGGTATATCCTTTCAACATTCTTAATCTTTTTACCACCCCTTTTTATTTCAAGTATCTGGATTGGTTTTACCTGCTTACAAATTGTTGTAACGCTTGGAAAACGTAGTGCAGAATTAGGGTTCGTCTTTGCATGGTTTTTGCTGCCCTTTAGTGGAGCATATTACCCAATTGAAGTACTGCCGGAATGGGGTCAAACAATCAGTAAGTTTTTACCGATGAGTTATGTCTTTCAGGGCATGCGAGAATACCTCATGTATGATCAAAATCCAACATCATATTTAATTAAGGGCTACGCACTCAGCATTCTTTATGCAACCTGTGCAATTATCTTATTTATGTATTGCTTCAATCGTAGTAGACGAAAGGGACTGGCACGATTGGCTGATTAAAGAAATAGGGTATTTTTTATTAATGCTTATCTCGAAAGGGCTTGTATCATGACGCATACAAAAAATCCAACAAAATGGATTCAACGAGCTTTACAAGATCACAAGAAGAAATCTCTTCATAAGCAATTACATGTCAAACAAAACGAACCGATTCCTACAGAAAAACTTAATGGTAAAATAAGCGCTAAAAAAGCTGGGGGGAAAATGACAAAGCGAACTCTGGTAGCACTCACGTTAAAAAGACTCTCAAAAAATAAGTCTACAGGACAAAGAAAACCAGCTCATGTAACAGCTAAAAGAGCATCTACAAAAACACAAATAACAAAACCAATGGCTCTACGAAAAAGCCCACATAAAAAATCTCATACATAATTACTATACTCTGTAATTATACAAAGCCAGTGACTATTTTAGTCACTGGCTTTTTTACGTAACAATTAAAAAGACTACTAGAAATCTCTTTGCTATATCCTGGTTGTTTTAATAAAAAATTTATAAAAAATAAAATAAAGCTTGCACAATCTTTTTTTCGAGCTATAGTTCAATTATTGAGATGAGAGTTCCTGATATGAGCCCGCTGGGCATGCTGCTTGAGCGTAAGATTGAGAGAGATTGAGAGAGATTGAGAGGAGAGTTCTGAAGAAGTTCAGAGCTCTTTTTTTTTTGAAAAAATTCGCAATGTGTGGTTAATGATTACTCATTATTTCTCGCAAACATAAGGAGTCTTCTCATGATAATCAAACCTACCGTAGCTGTATATTCTCTATATTCCCTTTTTTACCCCGTGATTCTTACTAATATAGTCTGATGTTTTCGTATCTACTTCCTAACGTGAAGGAGCATATCGTGATAACCCAGATAACTCGTAACATCTTTCCAATTGCAGGAATGCTTATTGTTCTGATAGCACAGCCAACTGCGCACAAAAAAATGGTTGACGCAGCTGATGAGGCAAGTGAGGCAATGGACAAAACACTACAAAATCTTGGACATAAAGCCCATGAACAGACAAACTCTGTTGCTCAAACTACTGAGCCCCTTGATAAACGTGTTAGAGAAATCGCAACTAAAGCAAGGTATAACGCCGAAAAAATAAAAAAGAAAGCTGACACCGACGCAGAATATACCATTGCAAATGCTAAAGCTGAAGCTGAAAGGGCTAAAAAAAATGCTGAGGCTAAAGCAATACAGAATTTTAGCAACACCATTGAAAATGCAAAAGAAAAAGCTGATAGAAAAGCCAGAAAAACTGTAGCTAAGGCCAAAGCCAGAGCGGAGAAAATAAAAGAAAAAGCTGATGCTGAAGCTGAATATGTAATAGCTAAAGCCAAAGCTACGGCTAAAAAGAGTAAAAGCGCGAGAATGGAACGTGCACAAGACAAAACCAACACCACAATAGAGCTAGAACTCACCGAAAAAAACTAAAACGTCAAAATAATAGTCCTATAGAAGGAGCTTTATCATGATGACCAAACGTAATACCTTTTTGATAATCGGCATATTTGGAACAGTTGTTCTTGCAGCTGATCCAACAGTTACAGAAAAAATGCACAACGCAGGCAATAAAATTATAGAAAAAACAGAAGATACAGCAAAAGACGCCCAATGCTGGCTTAAAAAAAAGTCAGAAAAAGCGGCCAAAAAGGCTCACGATGCCCTTGAAAAAGCTGAAGCTCAAGCCAAGACTGCCCCTGAACACCTCAAAGCAAAAACCGAAAAAACAGCTGTGAAAGCCCAGGCCAAATCGGAACGTGCAAAAGCAGAAGCTGGAAACGTTACAACTCCTGTTAACGCTCCAGGTAAAAACATAAAAACAACGACTAAGCATATAAAAGTAGAAACAGAAAAAGCTCCTGAGAAAGCCACTGAAAAAGCAAAGGCGAAAGCAAAAACAATAACAGCAACCATCAAGGGAGAAGCTGATCATGCTATCGATAAAGCAAAAACTTCGGTTGAAAAAGAAAAAGCTAAATTAAAAAAGGCCCAAGATGCAGCTAAGAATGCTCCAGAGTCTACGAAAACAGACGCCGAAAAAAGTGTTGCGAAAGCTCATACTCGATTCGAAAAAACTAAAGCAAACGCTCAAGCCGAAATTGAGGGCATAAAAACGATAGCAGAGGCCATAAAGACTGAAGCTGAACAGGCTATCAAAAAAGCTAATACCGCAATTGCTCAAGTATAAAAAGCACCAATGCACACCATGCCTTATAACTAACATATATACAAGAAAGGTTTCTTCTATGAATTAGAAAATAAGCTGTTTTTGTTACTATAACGGTTTTTTGATAATCTCTATTTAGAAGGAGTCATCTCATGATGATTAGACGTAATGCTCTTTTGACCGCAGCATTTGGAACAGTTATTTTGGTAGCTCGTCCAACGGTTAAAGAAAAAATGCATGAAGCAATTGAAGCTTGTTCAAACGTTGGTGACAAGATTGTAGAAAAAACTAAAAATCTTGTAGGCCGAGGCAAGGATAAAGCACAGGAGGCTCACTATGTGCTTGCAAAAAAAGCACAAAAAGCTTCTGAAAAAGCTAAGGCTCTCCTTGAAAAAGCTGAAGCTAAAGCTCATGATGCAGCTGAAAAAGCTAGAAACGCACCCGATGCTATGAAAGCAAAAGCCGAAAAGGCATCAGAAAAAGCAAAAGCTGGTTATGAAAAAACAAAAGCTCTCTTCGAAAAAGCTGAAGTTAAAGCAATTGCTAAATTTGAAAGAGCTAAGGCTGCAACAGTGAACGCTGTAAAAAAAGCTCAAGGAGCTGCAGAAAAAGCCGAAAGAAAAGCTCAGGATGCTGCAGAAAAGGCTAAAAATGCACCGGAGTCTGTGAAGGCGCAAGCAGAAAGGGCAGCGAGAAAAGCTCATAAAGCTGCAGAAAAAGCTCGCGCAAAAACAAACACTCAACTTGCACATGCTCAAGCTATAGCGCAGAGTGTCATCAAAGAAGCCCAAGATGCTGCGCAAAAAGCCGAAGCACGGGCTCAAAAGGCTGCTGAAAAAGCTAGAAACGCACCCGATGCTATGAAAGCAAAAGCAGAAAGAGCTGCGCAAAAAGCCCGTGACGCTGCGCAAGAAGCGCAAGCACGAGCAACAGCTATAGCCGACCAAGTGAGTCGTTATAACTGGAACTAGGCATACGAATAAAACATCTTTAGTAAAAAGCCCCGAGATTTTATTCTCGGGGCTTTTTTTATCACAAGATATTAATAATTTAAAAACTCACTAATTTTTTTCTTATGTGATAATTCGTCTTTATTTTTATCATACGACTCAACAATAATTCCACGATCAAAGAAGTAAATCGTATCTAATAATCCTTTAATAAGCGTCATATCATGACTTGTGATTACAATAGTTGTTCCATTTGTAACCATTTGTAACAATAATTGTTGAAGAGCTTTGCTATTTTGTGGGTCAAGTGCAGAAGTTGGCTCATCAAACAATAAAACTTCAGGATTCATAGACATTGTTCGAGCAATAGCCACTCGCTGTTGTTGGCCGCCTGAAAGTTGGTCAGGATAATAGTTTAATTCTTTTATAAGACCTAATGACGCAAGCTCATTTTTTGCCTTTTCTTCTGCTTCTCGTTTTTTCATTTTTAAAACGGTAAGAAGCGGATGCATGCAATTTTCTAAAACAGTCATATGTGGAAATAAATTGAAGTGCTGAAAAACAATTCCTAACGCTTGGACACGCGCAGTAGGAGATAGATCTTTAATTTCACTACCATGCAAGGTAATGCTTCCAGTGTAATTTTTGTAGAGTGTTGTAATGCATTTGAGTAACGCAGTTTTTCCACTGCCACTTAATCCAACAAAGCTTGTTATGCGACCTGACGGAATAATACAATTTATGTTATGCAAGATAGTATTATCATTAAAATTTAATGAAACATTATTAACGTTTATCATCAATTTTCTCCGTTAATTCTTTTTTCAATTATAAACCCAATATGGGCAAGGAAGCTTATTAGAATTAAATAAATACAGCCAATTACACAATAAACAGTCATAGGGTCAAGTAAACGTGCATTGATATTTATCCCCATTTTGGTTAATTCAATTAAGCCAATTGCTGATAAAATAGATGATTCTTTTACTTGTGCAAGGACCTCATTTACAAGCGGAGGAATATTGTTTCTCAAAAATTGCGGTAGTATAATGCGCAATGCTTGCACTTTGTTATAACCCAAAACATAACATGCATCCCATTGCCCTTCAGGTACCACGTTAATACCTCCGCGTACAATTTCAGCAACATATGCTGCACTATTACAACCCAATGCTATTACACCTGCAACAAACGGTGACGGATCAATATCCAATACATGTGGTAATGCATAATACGTAGCGATAAGTTGAACAAAAACCGGAGTGCCTCGAAAGAGTAATATGTACGTATCAACAAGCCACCCTATGAATCTAATACGTAATTTTTTACACGACATAATACCAAGAAAAAAACCTAAAAGCATCCCTACCGCTGCTATACATAATGAAACTTTCAATGTTACAAATGCCCCTTCTATGAGCAAGGGTAACATGTCGATAATCATATGAAGAGATTTATATATTAATGACATTATCGCGTTCCTTCACAATTCCATTTTTGTTCAAGCTTATTTAGTGTTCCATCGTTCTTACATTGATCAATAATTGCTTTGATCTGATTCGTTAGCTCAGTATTTGATTTCGCTATGCCAATACCATACCCCATAACAGAGTATTCAACAGGGAGAGGGACTTCAAACATCGCTAGTTCTGGATATTGTTTTTGGACTGATTTTCCAACAACTGTGTCTAATGCAATAGCTATTGCTTTGCCATATTTAACTTCTAAAATAAGATCCGAAACATGTTCAAAACATTTAATATTTATATGGTCGTAGGACTTAAGAAAATCTTTTATATTAAAGAATCCCGTCAGAGTACATATTGTTCTATTAGAAAGCTTCTTTATGTCATCTAATGATGTAACACCCTGCGGTAGTTTTTTCAAAAAATAAAGCCCTATTGTTGTAGGCGCATTACCCTGATAATGAACTAAGTTAATTTCTTGTAGCCTTTCATGAGATATTGATATTCGTGAAATAATCAAATCTATCACTTTTTGGTTAAGCGCTACAATAAGTCCATCAAAACACATGTCTCTAATAACTAATTTTTTATTAAGTTTTTCAGCAATAACTTGCGCAACATCTATATCAAAGCCTTCAAAAGAGCCTTCAGCATTAATTACTTCATAGGGTGGAGAACCTGAATCAATCCCAACAACAAGCTTCTGCACCCCGCTATTTTCTTTTGAACTATAGTAAATGCTATAGAGGACTAAAAAACCTGTAAACGTGCAGGCTAGAGAAATAGTCAGCATTACTTTATAAAATTCCAATCTAAACATAACTCCTTCCTTAAGATAATCGCTCAGAATTAACGTAAAGCCCAATTAATTTTCAGCCGTAATACTTATACAAATACAAACAAGGCCCTATCTAAAAACTTCAATATGGCAATTTTTTTGATAAAATGAATTGAATTTGTTGTTTTACATTCTATAAACAGAATGCAATAAGTCAAATTTTTTAATAAAATAATTCCTTTAAATTATGCCAATTTCATATTGAAATCTTAAGATTTCTAAGAATAGCTCACGTATTAGGAAAAAAGCGCTTTAGGATGCCAACTAAAAAAATTATTTAGTCGTTATAGCTTGAATCTTCTTGCTCTAAAGCAATAAGGGCTTTTTTACGATGTAGGCCACCTGAATAGCCTGATAATTCACCTGTGACGCCAATAATACGGTGACACGGGATTATAATCGATAGAGGATTCTTGCCCGCAGCTGTTGCAACCGCACGAACGCTTGAAGCACATCCTGCTAGTTTTGCCAGCTCTCGATAACTTATGGTTGTCCCATGGGCAACTTTAGCAATAGCACGCCAAACTTTTTGCTGAAACGGTGTCCCTGCAGTTGTTCGCATTGGAAGATCAAACTGCTTACGCGAACCATTAAAGTATTCAAGTAATTGGGCTGCTGTATCAAGAAATAACTCAAATTTTGGGTCTTGCTTCCACTCAACCGAGATTCTTGGCATATGCTTTTGACCCTTAAACATAAGATTGGTCAAAAATTTGCCATCAGAAATCAATAACACTTCTCCCAAAGGGGTTTTGATATAACTATATAACGTACTCATCTTTAACCTGTAAAACCTCTATAAAATCTGTAATTAAAAATTTAACGCCCAATCATATTGTCATCCTGAATTCGCCTGCCCTCGCGTTTACTCCTGAGCCCTGTCGAAGGGCACCTGGGCGTAGTAGGGCTTCAGAATCTAGTCCTTATTCCCCATTCCCCTAGATTGTAGCACCAAATCGGACATTTGCCAAAGACTTGCAACCTATTTTACAGATCAATCTCAGCTAAGCGTCTTCCCTCAGGCGTTCTAGAAAAAACTCTAGTATGCCCCCCACCTGTTTTATCTTGAACCAAGACAGCATCCGCAAAATCACCGCGACTACCCGCTAAGACAATATTCTTCTCCATGATCAACCAAAGATCTTTATATACAAAAAAAGAACAGCCGTCAGGATATCTATGTCTGTCCAAAAAACTGTCAAATTCTTCACCTTCTCTTGGATATTCTAACGTCAAAAACCCTGAATCGTGCATGTATTTCAAACCAACAACCTGTTCTTCTGGATTGCGTGTAAGCATAAGCGCCTTACCATACTCGAGCATTGATTCATGATCCCCAGTTTCTGCGAGCACCTTTAATCGTTTTTTATCTTCAGTTGGATCAACGCTATAAACAGTAAGAGGGTTTATAATATCAAATAACACCGCAGGCGCAAAATTAGACTTAAGTGCAGCTTGATACACTTCTATAGAATCTTCCATCTTTATGGGCATATCAAACGCTTTGAAATAAAGATCTTTATAAAGATAGTACGTATTAATAGGCAGCCTGTATGGGCCAACAGCGCCTCTCTGGCGAGAGCATGGAAAAATTTTGAACATTTTCTCATCAAATATCGTAAAATCTTTTGCTGCATCATTATCTTGTACAGAAGCAAAATATGCATTAGCAAGTGCAACTTGTAGTTCATAATTTTCTGCTACGACAGCGATTCTAAATAAATGGTAATATTCCTCAGGATCACCAAGCATTTGAAATCTAAGTCTTTTATGGTTACCGTATATTTCTCGGCCCGGAAGTTTGAACTCTTCAGCTTGTACCATCGAAAACTCAGTCTTGCCGTCGTCAGTCTGAGTCCCCTCGTTAACGCAATCCTGAGCAGCTGCTTCGTGTTCATCTGGCACAGCGGGTCCCATCGAGTACAATCTGGCTATTTGAGGCAACACATATAACAAAAAAATTACGAATAATAACTTCTTAAATTTCATACACTCCCCTCTTTATCCCATAGTATAAAAAATATTATTTAACAAAACCTGCTAATTTTAGAAAGTTTTCGCACAGTGTTTTGCCCATTATAACATAATGCTCTTGCATAGTTTTATAATAACCAACAAGCTCTTTTTTATCATATGATACTAAGTCTACATCATGGGTTAGCCAATCTTCAAGCATACTTTCTGTGAGTTCAAGATGGCCCTGTAAACCATAGACACCAGGAGCTATCTTAACAATCTGATTGCGACAATGTTTACCGATACCCAATAAAACCATACAATCTGTTAACTCAACCGTCTCGCCATGTAACTGAAATATGGGGAATTTTTTTGGTAAATTCTTAAGCAATAGGTCATCCTGCCCGTCACGGGTCAAATCGACCGTATACTGTTCTTGATTATGATCAAGAAAGCCTATCTCTTGTATGTGATTTTTTTTCACAGACCCGCCTGCAACTTTTACTAATATTTGCAAGCCCAAACAGATCCCCAATATGGGCATCTTAGTATCTAACGCTTTTTTAACAAGTTCACGCTCGTATATCATCTTTGGCGTCTGGTCGTTAGCACTGTCAGGCCCCCCAAGAATAACCATCGCGCCATAATTTTCTAACATAATCGTAGGAAGATCTTGTGACAAATCAAAACAATCATATGATACGTTATAGTTCTTGAGCACATCAATTAATAAACCAGGCGCTTCTCGCGTAATATTCTGAATAATTAATAATTTTTTCATAATAAATTCCCAAAATTCCCGTTATATATCTTCTCACGTATCTTCTTCGGTATACAGAATAGTTGTAATGCGATATTCTTTCAAAGTAAAATTTTGAATTATTTAAGATAGTAAAAAAGATTATGAGAACCAGAACATTATCCAATCCATTCAGTTGTGTACAACGATTCACCAAAGAGTCTTGGGGTGCTATTTTTAAAGATTTTAATGGCAATCTTGATGTTGAAGTTGGCTCCGGCACCGGCGGTTTTTTGCTGAATTATGCGCAAAAAAACCCTGATCGTTCACTTGTTGGCTTTGAAATCAAAGCAAAGCTTGTTGATTTTATTACTAACCATATTAACGACAAAAAGCTTACGAACACAAAAGTATTCAGAAGTAACGCACACTATGGGCTTGAAGATCTTTTTGACGACCAAAGCATAGACCGTATCTTTATTTTTCATCCCGACCCTTGGCCAAAAAGAGATCATCAACGTCGCCGCGTTATTAATAACGATTTTCTAAAACTCGCGTATCAAAAGCTCAAACCAGGTGGACAGCTGTATGTATCAACCGATGTTCCAGAGTTATGGGATTATATCGTACAGACGATTAATCAATCAAATAATCAAGCAAAGCTTTTCGAATATACGCAGGATCAACTATTCTGGGAAACACTCTATCAAACCCGCTGGCACGAAATAAGTCTTATGCGTCAAAAACAATTAGCATACGGTACATTCAAAAAAAATTAGATACCCAAAAAAAAGAGCCCCGATTTTTTTACCTTCGGAGCTCTTTTTTTAATAATTTTCTTATGTATCACTATAATTGGTAGCATTATGATCTTCAGCGTACTGTCCACGCTCAGAATCAATCTGAACAACTGCTGGTTGGTATAATTTAAAATCCTCTAAAATTCTGCCCACATACAAAATCCTGCCTTCAGTTTTCTTTTTCAAGTTAGGGTCATATCCAGCAGGTCGTCCACGCTTAGCAAGAAAATCTGCAACGGGATCGATCTCAGCATTACCTTTCTGAGGGTTTCTGTAATACGTAAACACCTCAGGAGCAGCGGTACGGTTATAATATTTTTCGCGCGTATATTCAAAACATTTACTATCCTGATATTCCAGATTAAGATCCAAAAACGCTTCTAAATCTCCAGTACCCAAAGCCAAGATATTTGTTTTATCCCGTTTTAATTGGGCAACAAGCGCTGCATCTGAAAGTTTTGATAGCTTTCTAATCTTTGCTAGGATTTTTCCAGAAATACCAAATGCATCAGGAGTAACAACAGAATCATCTGTGTCTGGAACAAAAACAAGCGCTCCTGCAACTGATGGTGCAGCTGGGGCAGTCGCCGCGCCTCCAGTTACAGCTTTCTTAACTTCTCGAGCCTGCGCCCTATCGTCACCAGCTGGTAGCGCATGAGCAAGCGATCTCATATCACCCAATGGCGCAGCATCTACCGTATCTTCAGTGAGTCTATCTTGGGCAGGCGTTCGCGCTGCAACTTCTGGCTTAGCGTCTGCTTCAGATATTTCTCGACAAGCTGCCGCAAAATCTTCAGATACCACATAATCTGTCCCACCCATCTTGCCACAGCAATCATAAAACGTTGCCCGATTCTTAATAAACTGATTTTTTAGGCTCCAACTCTCAGCACCTAACGCATATGTAATAGAAGCATCAAAATCACTCCTAGAATCTTCTGGACCATATTTCCCAGATATATAACGCAGAGCATCCTCAAGACGTTTCTCTTTCATTGCAGCAATCATAATTTTAGAACAATAGAATGCATATATATACGCAGTATCAATATCGTTAAAAATATCTGGGTAATTAGGCAACGCGATTCCTACAAAGTCTTGACGCATCCTGCCACCCTCTATAAAACGAATATCTGTGTAAAAAGTTTGTAATACATCTATAACAGCTGCACAATACGCTAACGTATCAACAGATATATCACTCACTAATGCACCTGAAACCCAATATCTTTTAAAAGCGCTCGATGACATTTTAGTAAATTTAAAAAGAATCTCACGAAGCGCTAACGATGGCAGTCCAGCGAAACAAGCACCAACAAATGTATGTAATTTATCAGGATTAAATACTTTTTTATTATTTGATTCTTTTAATTGAGCAGTCAACGTTTTTCTAAAAGCTAAACGTTTCGTATTAAAGTTTATAAACGAAACTTCTAAAGAAGCTCGATCTGAGACTGCTGGCGATCCTGCTGGTGCTTTCTTTGCTGACATACAAAAAATATTACAGTTTACCACAAGCATGCTTACTATCAATATCGTAACACTACGCAAACTACGCATAACAACCTTCCTCCTACGCTTATCAAAATATAATACCTACAAATTTGCGAGCTCAGAATAAATTTATTTATCTATCACGTCAAGACAAAACAAACATATATTTTTAGATATTTTTTGATAAAAAAAAAGAGCCCCAACTTTCTCAGGGCTCTTATACAATTTATTTATTATTAAAATTAAATAAAAATACTAAACATCCCTACACTTGTGTT
>Ga0206848_1085_pt1 | contig 23948 bp, 21 predicted proteins | sample Alteio_BWOrgCont_18_FD_152635 | JGI IMG/M metagenome (GOLD analysis project Ga0206848, IMG submission 152635) | Enriched cells from forest soil in Barre Woods Harvard Forest LTER site, Petersham, Massachusetts, United States -... | ecosystem: Environmental > Terrestrial > Soil > Temperate forest >...
GGCTTTCGGGGAGGCAAACCCCTGCATGCTGCCGGTGAGCAAAAGGTGTCCGGCGGCGACGGGCCAGAAGCAGGTGATGTTATCGACGGCATGGCGAGCGCGGTGGTACTGGCTGCGGCAGGTTGCGTCGAGATCAATGGTGGAGGGGGGCTGAAATTCCTGGCGGCGCAGGTCGCCGACGCGGATGCGCGACTGGAGATTGATATCGCCGAGATTGCCCTGCATCGTAGCGTTGAGGTCGAGATCGCCGCGCCAACCGCTGTCCATGCCGGCAATGAGCCGCGTGACCTGGCCGAGTTGTGCTCCGCTCCACTCGCCACGCAGATCGACCGGCATGGCGTCGAGGCTGGGAGCGCGACGAAGCGAGCCCTCGATGTTCAGCTCGCCGGTATCGTAAAGATGCAGTTGCAGGTCGGTGCGCACGGGTTGGGCGCGCAGGCGGAGACGCCACTCATCATCACTGGCCTGCCACATGGAAAACCTGGCGGTGGTGAGGGAAAACGGCTTCTTCTCGGCGCCCACCTTGAAGTCGATGCGCGCGTCGGTGGCTTCGATGTAGGGGAAGCGCGGGCGAGCGGTGAGATGGCGCTCGCCGGTGGGGGCGTTGGGAATCTGAGCGGCGCGCAGGAGGACGGAACCGATGCTCCACTGCCCTGCACTATTGCGGACCAGGTTCAGGTTGACTTCATCAAGACTGATGCGGCTGACTTCGAGACGCCCGCGCCACAGCGAGGTAAGACGCAGATTGGCAACGACCGAGTTGGCGTGGAGAGCGGGCTCGAAGCCGAAGGCGGAGTCCTCGTCGACGGTGAAGTCGGTTATGACGATGCCAGGCATGGGCAGCAGGCGCAGCTGCATGCTGCCGACGTAGACGGGACGGCCCAGCGCCTCTGACATGCTGACGGTAAGAGAGCGGCGGTATTTTCCAAGGTTGATGAGAGGCGGGAGAAAGATGGCCATGAGGAGCAGGACGATGAGACCGCCGGCGATGGCAACGGGGCCCCAGCGGAAGGGGCGGCCGGACGATTCTTCGGAGGATAGCAGCTCCCCCCACGATTCCATGACTATTGCACTCGGTGCAGCGTCCGGCGCCAGCGCGTCCCGTCGAAGAAGTGGATGGTCTCGTGCAGGATCCATCCGATGCGGTCGGAAAGCGCGGTCTTGTACTCCTGGGTTTCAGGAGTTTCGAAGGACCAGTAGACGAAGAGCGGGCGTCCGACGATGTTGGCGCGGGGGACGAATCCCCAGAAGCGGCTGTCGAGGGAGACGGTGCGGTTGTCGCCCATGGCGAAGTACATGCCGGGGGGAACAACCAGGTCCTGGCCCTGAATGAAGGTGGGCAGAGCCTCAGCCCACTCGGCCGTGACATCACCGCTGTTGGCAGGATTCACGGACGGGAAATCGTCCCGATAGGGGTTGTAGTCCGAATCGTCGGGCTTGCCTGCGTAGGGCTCGTCGAGGGCCACGCCGTTGCGATAGACAATGCCGGCGCGGAGGTGGATACGATCGCCGGGAAGGCCCATGACGCGCTTGACGAGGAAGAGGTGTTCTCCGTTGGCCTCGATGGTGGGCTTGTAGAAGACGATGATGTCGCCATGCTGGACGTTGCGGTAATGGACGAATGGGGCCCAGGCCGCAGGTGGAGCGAGGCTGATGCGATCGACGAGGACGTGATCGCCGACGAGCAGGGCTCGGACCATGGAAGACGAGGGGATGGCGAAGTTCTGAAAGACGAAGGTGAGGACGAAGAGGCCGACGGCCAGCACTCCGCAAATGGAGGCGAAGGCCTCGAGGGGCGTCTCTTCATGTTTGTGTTTAGCTTGTTTCTCTTCGACTTCTTCTGCCATCAGCGTTCCAGATATCCTCGAGCGAGCTGGTTATTGCGCAGCGAACAAGTTATTCCTCAGCGAACATTCCTCAACGAACAAGGTGCATAAAGCGGTTCCAGCGCGCGAACTGGGCGATCTTGTCCCAGGGATCATTTTTCTGTCCGAGTCTATCATCCAGAGGCTCGGCGAGATCGGTGGCGGAAGGCTCACGCAGTGAGAAATAGATGACGAAAGGGCGGCCGACGACATGGTCGCGGGGAACAAACCCCCAGTAGCGGCTGTCGCGACTGAAATTGCGGTTGTCGCCGAGGACGAAATATTCGTCGGAGGGGACGACGAGATCGCCTTCGCGGACCTCGCGGCGCATCTCCATCCACCAGCGCGGATCGACGCCGGGATCGGTGTAGAGCTGGGTGGGAAAGCTATCGCGAAAATCGTCGGGATAGGAGGGCTCGAAGACGACCCAGGGCTCTTCGAGTTTATGACCGTTCACCCAGGCGAGCCCATTTTCCAGATGGACATGGTCGCCGGGGACGCCGATGACGCGCTTGACGACATGCTCGGGCGGATCGGGCGGGAAATGAAAGACCACGACGTCGCCGGTTTCGATATCGCGATAGGGGAGGAGCCATCCCCAAGGGCCAGGCGGGGCAAACGTAATTTTGTTAACGAGCAGGAAGTCGCCGACGAGGAGGGTGTGCTCCATCGACTCCGATGGAATGCGGAAGGGCTGGACGATGAAGGTGAGGATAAAGAGCGCGATGACCAGAACGACGAGGAGGGAGCGGGCGATCTCAAGGACGCCGGGGAAGAAAAAGACCATTTTTCGTTTGGTCTTGGTGCCGGAGGTGTCGGCGGGCCTGTCAGCTGTCGATGGGGGGGGCACGGCTTCCCTGGGCTGGTTCGGCCGGGGCGCGGACGACGCGGGCTCGAGGGGCGGGGTCATTCTGGCTGCCTTGGGTTGGCGGCGCGGAGTTTGTCGACGGCGCGGCGCGCTGCATCCTGCTCGGCGTGTTTTCTCGTTTGGCCCTCGCCCTCGGCCAGGGCTTCGCCGCCGACACGGACTTCGACAAAGAATCGCTTGCGATGGTCGGGGCCGGTTTCGCCGATGGTGCGGTAATCGGGCTGCCCTTGTTTGCGCGACTGGAGGAGTTCCTGGAGGGCGGATTTGAAATCGCCCATGTCGCCGCTGGCGGTGAGCTGCTGGCACAGGCCGCCGACGACGGGCGCGATGACGCGGGCTTCAATGAAGGTGCGAACGGTGTCGAGGCCGGCGTCGAGATAGACCGCGCCGATGAGCGCTTCCATGGTGTTGGCGAGGAGCGCGGCTTTCGTCCGGCCGCCACTGCGTTCTTCGCCGCGGCCGAGCAGGAGGAAGCTGCCGAGGTGGAGACCTTCAGCGACGCTGGCGAGATGGCGGCGGCTGACGAGGGCTCCGCGGAGGCGGGTCAGCGCGCCTTCGGAAAGCTCGGGATAGGCGCGGTAGACATATTCGGCGGCGACGAGGCCGACGACGGCATCGCCCAGGAACTCGAGGGTTTCATTGTCTTCGCGCTGGGATTCAGCGGCACCGCGCTCGTGCGCGAGCGAGCTATGGGTGAGTGCACGCTGTAGCAGGTCGGGACGGGCGAAATGGTGGTCGAGGACGGCTTCGAGTTGATCGACGGGGCTGGGATCGGGAGAGCTGGGATCGAGAGACGGATGCCTGTCGATGGACGTGTTGGGGGATTGTGCGGAGGACTCCATGCGCAGGCCGCTTTAAAAATCAATTATTGCAGAGCCTTCTTACAGCGGATGCGGCTGGTTGGGCTGAGGCGTTGTCTTCGGAGGGTCCTGGTCGTCGGCGCCAGGTGGCTGAGCGCGCTGGGGAATGGCGAAAGGTTTTTTGAGGCCCGATTCGGCGGCAGCTTTGGTGTCGGGCTGGCCATCGCGTACGGAGAGGGCGGCGGTGTACTCGGTCATGGCGTCGTCGCGTTTCTCTTCGACGTCGAGAATGCGGCCGAGATAGATGTGGGACCAGGCGAGGATGCGCGGATCTTTGGTAGCGGTGACCGTGCTGCGGAAGGCAGCTTCGGCGTCTTCGATCCTGCCATTCATGAGATCGGCGCGGGCGAGGATGAAGTTCGCCTGCCCGGCATCGCCGGTGCGGGTGTCGAGGGCTTTGTGGGCAAGGTCGGCGGCTCCCTGGACGTCGCCCTTCATCAGCTTGATTTCTGCGAGGTCGAGCGCTTTCTGCTGGGGCGGCCGCGGCGGAGCCGCACTCATGATGTCGCCTTCACCATGCGCGTCGAAGGTGACGTTGCGAGCGCGATGGGTTTCGATACTGATGTCCATTCCGTAGACCATGGGGCCAATGGCTTCGTCGAGACTCTCGGGATTCCTCTCGAAATTTCTGAGCTCGTTATAGAAGTACTGGGTGAGCACATAGCCCTGGGTCATGGAGTGGTTGACGGCGAGCTGGCGCACGGCTTCCTGCTTCTGGAACGCGACGCTGCGTTCGTGCTCGAACTGCTCGGTCTCGCTGTGGGGCAGGTTGGTGGGGACTTTGACGTCGGGGATGCCGGTCTCCATGGTGCGCGCCTCGATGGCGCGGATCATGCATTCGATGACGAGGGCGACGATGTCGCTTTTGAACTCGTAGTCGAGGGGAGCGTCATCGACGGCGCGCAGGATAGGCAGCATGCGATCCATGGAGGTAGCACGCTGGTAGAGGAGCGGCTCAATTTGGTAGTGGAGATAGGCGTGGCGGACCAGCTGCATGGAGATCTGGCCGTTCTTAGGTGAGGCGACGACGACGTAATCGGGGCCGTAGACGCGGGCGTTGGTCTCCTCCGGCGAGAGCAGCGGCTCGATGACGACGAGGAAGTGGCGGCCGTTGTAGGTGGAAGCCGGTTCCTTGAGGTAGTAGTTGGTGCTGACGATCATCTGGGTAAGCGGCGCGTGGAGGTGGTTGCTGATTTCGTCGTAAGCGGCGTGATTGGCGGCCCAGATGACGTGGAGATCGATGTCGTTGGCGAGCTTGCGGAGCAGAGGCAGGATGAGCTCGACGCCGGTGGCGTCGGGAGGCATGTCCTGCTCTTCGACGCTGGGGGTGAGCTCGGGAGGCGGCGTGAGATAGAGGCCCAGGGAGACATATTGCGCGAGGTTGCGGGCTGGATCGTCAAGGCGGTGCTGGTCGATGAAGAGGCAGACCTTGTCGCGGTCGTCGCGCGCTTCGCCGGAGGATTGAATGGCCTGGGTCACTTCGTCGCGAACTTTTTTGCGGACGGGGTCGGATTCTTCGAGGCCTTTGTCGTAGCCGCAGGCGTTGAGGGCGACACCGATGTTAAACATGGCCTCGCTGGTTTCGAGGGTGACGGTGGGACCGGCTGGATCGATGAGAGCGGGGGCTTTCGCCTGGGGGCCCTGGTCCCTGGGGACGGGTGAACTTTGGCCGGGGAGTTCGGTGGGGTTGAGATTGGGAACGTGGCTGGAGCTGGAAGGCTGCTGTTGGGTGGGAGTCTGGTTTTGCTGGGCCAGGCAGGTGGTTGCGGACACCGATCCGGCCAGCAGGCAAAGGAGAGCAAATCGGCGGGAAAACGACGGCATATATATAGGTTGGACGAAAGGACTGCCCTTCAGTCTATGCGCCGGTTTGGAGGGGGGTCAACGGGTATCGTGCCCGATGCGAAGCGCTGCCTTACAATGCTCCAATCGCAGTCGTTCTCAAAGCCATGAAAACCAGGTTGATCCGCGCCATCGTCTCTATCGTTGCATTTTCCGGGGTCGGCGCGGTCGCGCTGCCCATCGCCGCCCAGGATGCCGCCACCGACGATGCAAGCCAGACGGCTCTGATGCTAAAGAACGACGAGCCGGTGCGGGCGCCGCACGCAATGGTGGTGACCGTGCATCACCTGGCGACGGACGTGGGGGTGGACACGCTGAAGGCGGGCGGGAATGCGGTGGATGCGGCGGTGGCTGTGGGGTTCACGCTGGCGGTGGTGTATCCATTTGCGGGGAACCTGGGCGGCGGCGGGTTCATGCTGATCCACGAGCATGGCGGGAAGAATGTGTTCATCGACTATCGCGAGAAGGCTCCGCTGGCGGCGACGACGAATATGTATCTCGACACGCAGGGAAACATTATTCCGAACGCGAGCATTGTGGGGTATCGCGCGATCGGGGTGCCGGGATCGGTAGCGGGGCTGGTGGAGGCGGAGAAGAAATACGGCAAGCTGACGCTGGGGAAGGTGATGGCTCCGGCGATCCGGCTGGCCGCGGATGGGTTTGTGCTGACCGAAGAAGAAGCGGCCAGCCTGCATGACAAGGTGATGACTGGATTTCCGGAGTCGCGGCGGATCTTCCAGCGCGATGGGAATTTTTATCAGGCGGGCGAAGTTTTCAAGCAGACGGAGCTGGCGGAGACACTGCGGCGGATTGCGAAGGATTCTTCGGATTTTTATCGCGGGGCGATGGCGAAGCAGATTGCCGCTGCGGTGGAACAGGGCGGCGGGTTGATCACCGCTAAGGATATGGCGCGGTACACGGCGAAGGAACGCGAGCCGGTGACGGGGAGCTATCACGGGTACACGATTGTGAGTTCGCCGCCGCCATCGTCGGGAGGCATCGCGCTGATCGAGATGCTGAATATCCTGGACGGCTATCATCTGCGACCGCTGGGGGATCGAACGGCGCCGGAGATGCACCTGGTGGTGGAGGCATTTCGGCGGACGTACATGGATCGGTCGGACTATCTGGGCGATCCGGACTACGTGAAGATTCCGGTGGAAAGACTAATCAGCGAAAGCTACGGCGCGGCGTGGCGGAAGTCGATTGATGCAGATCATGCGAGCGCTTCGGCAGGATTAGAGCGGCCTGCCGGATTTTTGCCGGCGGCTCCGACGATGGCGGATGTGCGGCAGGAGGCGGCGGACACGACGCATTATTCCGTGGTGGATGCCGAGGGCGACGCGGTTTCTGTGACGACGACGCTGAATGGCGGATACGGATCGGGCGTGACGGTGCCGGGGTTGGGCTTTCTGCTGAACGACGAGATGGACGACTTTGCTTCGAAGCAGGGCGTGCCGAATATGTTTGGGCTGATTCAGGGGCCGGCGAACGCGATTGCTCCTGGGAAGCGGCCGCTCTCGAGCATGACGCCGACGATTGTGCTGAAGGATGGGAAGGTGGCGATGGTGCTGGGCTCGCCGGGCGGGAGCACGATCATCACCACTGTCGCCAATATTTTCCTGAGCGTGGCCGATGAAGGACTGAACATCCAGCAGGCGGTGGATGCTCCACGGTTCCACCAGCAATATCTGCCGGACGCGGTGATGCTGGAGCCGGGGTTTGCGCCGGCGACGCTCGACGGATTGCGCGGTATGGGCTACACGCTGAGAGTGGGACGACATTGGGGCGACGGCGAGTGCATTGAGGTGGATGCGAAGACGGGGGAGCTGAGTGGCGGGCAGGATCATCGGCATCATTTTGGGGCCGCGGCGGGGTATTGAGGGGCAGAGTTTAGAGGTTGGAGTTGAGTGGGACCTGGCCGCGAGGGTATTCGCGGCTTTTGTTTTTTGGGAACACGAGAGGACGAATCCGTGTCTATAATGCACAGTATTCTACATAGGGGGCCTGCCCTGTGCTGGAGCTGTGCCGGGTTTCGAAATACTACGCTGGAATTCCCGCGGTCGACGATGTGAGTTTCTGTGCGCGGCCGGGCGAGGTCACGGGATATCTGGGGCCGAACGGGTCGGGCAAATCGACAACGATGAAGATGATCACCGGGCTGATCGAAATGACGGCCGGGGAAATTCTTTTTGACGGGCGGCCAATCCAGGACGATCTGATGGGCTACAAGCGGCGCATGGGTTATGTGCCGGAGGAGCCTTATCTCTACAACCATCTTTCCGGCTACGAATACCTGACGATGGTGGCGGAGCTGCGCGATTTGCCGGCGCGGGAATCGGCGGAGCAGATCGATGGACTGCTGCGGCTGCTGTCGCTTTCCGACGATCGGCACGCGTCGATCTCGGGCTACTCGAAAGGAATGCGGCAGAAGGTGCTGATTGCGGCGGCGCTGCTGCACAATCCGGACCTGGTGTTGCTGGACGAACCGTTTTCGGGATTGGATGTGGGGTCGGCGCTGGTGCTGCGGAGCCTGATTCAGGAGCTGGCGGCGCGCGGCAAGGTAGTGCTGTTCAGCTCTCACGAGCTGGATACGGTGGAGCGGGTGAGCTCGCGGGTGGTGATTCTGCATCGGGGAAAGATGGTGGCTGACGATTCGATTGCGAATCTGCGGAAGCTGATGGAGCTGGAATCGCTGGAGGCGATTTTTTCGCAGCTGGCGGTGGAGCAGGATTCGAATGCGATGGCGCGCGAGATCGCGGACCTGATCCATGCGTGAAGGCAGCGATGACGCGATCAGCGATGGAACGGTCGGTGGCGGAGCGGATAGGCACGAGGCAATATCATGAAACACATCATCACGAGGCTCGCTGAGAAATTGCCGCTGGAGTTTCGTGTGCTCTATGGGCAGTTTTTGCTGCGCGTGGTGGATCTGGAGGCGCTGTCGCTGGAAGGGGACGTCACCGGATTATTGGGACAGATGGCAGGGATCCTGATTTTGTACGGCGTGCTGACGACGCTGGGTCTTCTGATTGCAGTGGGTCGGCTTTCCGGGTTGTCGGCGGGGCTGATTCCTCTACTTTGGAAAACCCAGCAGAGTTTTCTGTCGACAACGATGCTGGTCGCGGGACTGATCGCGGTGATCAGCTGGGACAATATATTTCCGGATCGGCGCGACGTGATGGTGCTGGGGCCGTTGCCAGTGCGGCCGCTCGCCATTCTGCTGGCGAAGACCGCTGCGTGCGGTGCGGTGCTGGGGATTGCTGTTCTGTCACTGAATCTCCCGATGAGTCTTGCACTGAGCCTGGTGGCTGGAGGGATTCCGCACTTTCCACGGAACTTTGCCGTCTACTGGTGGACGACGGCGGCAGCGTCGATTTTTGTCTACGGGGCGGTGCTGGCGTTGCAGGGATTCATGGCGCTGTTGCTGGAGCGACGGTGGTTTCTGCGCCTCTCCGCTGTGACGCAGCTGGGTGCGTTTGCATTTTTTCTGGCGAGCTATTTTCTGGAGCCGGGCATTGGCGCGCCGGCAATGACGGTGGCGGCGGCGGACCAGGGAATGCTGAACCGCTGGCCTTCATTCTGGTTCTTTGCGATGCTGCATCGGCTGAGCGGAGGTTTACCTACGGCGCTGGATGGGCTGGCGCGGCGAGCATGGACAGGACTGGCGGTGGTGGTGTGCGCAGCAGCGGTATCGTTGGCGTTGTGCTACCTGCGGACGATGAAGAAGACGGTGGAGGAGCCGGATCTGATGCCGGGAAGACGGGGGTGGGCGCCGCGTTTCGGCAGCCGGCTGCAGACGGCGATTGTGCGGTTCAGCGTGCGCGCTCTGGCGCGGAGCCGGCAGCATCGCGTGGTGTACGCGTTCTTTTTATCTGCGGCGTTTGCGATCGCGGTGTCGACACTGAAGGCGGAGCTGACGAGCGGAGTGCGTCGCCCGCTGACAACGGACCTGATGATGCCGACGTTTGTGATGATGTGCCTCTCGGTGGTGGGGCTGCGGAGCATTTTTTCGCTGCCGGTGTCGCTGCGAGCGAATTGGATCCTGCAGGTGACGCAGCTGCGCGCGTCGGAACATTACATTGCAGCAACGCGGCGAGCGCTGCTGTTGATGGCGGCGCTTCCGGTGTGGGTGGTGGTGGCGCTGTTGTCGCTGGGCTACCGGCCGTGGCCGCACGTCGCGGTACATCTGGTGGTGCTGGCGCTGGTGGGATCGATTCTGACGGACCTGAGCCTTGTCGGGGTGTCGAAGATTCCGTTTGCGTGCTCCTATCTGCCGGGAAAATCGAATATCCAATATATGTTCTGGGCATTTGTGGTGGTCTTCGTGCCGATTGCGATGGAATTTTCGAACTATGAGCAGAGAGCGATCCGGCATCCTCGGCCGTGTGCGGTGATGCTGGCGGTGCTGGGGACGATGGCGACCGGGGTTTGGGCGTTCAATCGGCGGCGGTCGAAGTTGGCGGCGCTGTATTACGAGGAGTTGCCAACGGTGGTGATTACGACGCTGGGCCTGAACTCGGGGCCGCTGCGGGCTCCCATCGAAATGCATGGAACCGGGGAAGCGGAGATTCATCCGTCCTGAGTTTTGTTCAAATCGTAATGTGGGGCGCGGCTGGACCACTGGTTTATCCTGAACGAAAAGCGCACAATGCCCAGGGGAATTCCCTGCTCCGGAGTTATCCATGCCAGACGCACCGTGTGACATCGGCCTGATCGGCCTTGCTGTGATGGGTCAGAACCTGGTTCTGAACATGAACGACCATGGATTTAAGGTGGCCGTGTTCAACCGCACCGTTTCGAAGGTCGATGACTTCATTGCAAATGAAGCGAAGGGCACGCAGGTGGTGGGTGCGCACTCGATCGAGGAATTTGTGGGGATGCTGAAGAGCCCGCGGCGCGTGATGTTGATGGTGAAGGCCGGCGATACGGTCGATCAGATGATCGATCATGTGCTGCCGTTTCTCTCGAAGGGCGACATCATTATCGACGGGGGCAATTCCCTGTTCACGGATTCGAACCGGCGGACGAAGGATCTGGCGGACAAGGGGATTTTGTTTATCGGGACGGGTGTGTCGGGCGGGGAAGAAGGCGCGCGGTTCGGGCCGTCGATTATGCCGGGCGGGAATCCGGAAGCGTGGCCGCATGTGAAGGAGATTTTCCAGTCGATTGCGGCGAAGGTGGACGAGAGCGGCCAGAGCAACCCGTCGAACGGCAAGGGCGGTACGCCGTGCTGCGACTGGGTGGGCGATGCGGGCGCGGGACACTTTGTGAAGATGGTGCATAACGGCATCGAGTACGGCGACATGCAGCTGATCTGCGAGGCGTACGACCTGCTGAAGCATGCGCTGGGGCTGACGCCGGATGAGCTGTCAGCGGTGTTTGCCGATTGGAACAAGGGCGAGCTGGACAGCTTCCTGATCGAAATTTCTTCGCTGATCTTCGCGAAGAAGGATGAGGACGGGACGCCGCTGGTGGACAAGATTCTGGACACGGCGGGGCAGAAGGGCACGGGCAAGTGGACAGTGATGAGCGCGCTGGATCTGGGGATGCCGGTGACGCTGATTGGCGAGTCGGTGTTTGCGCGTTGCTTGTCGGCGATTAAAGAGGAGCGCGTGGACGCGTCGAAGATTCTGCAGGGGCCGTTGGGGCAAGCGGCGACGGCGGACCGCGCCGACTTTATCGAAAACGTGCGGCGGGCGCTGTATTGCTCAAAGATTATTTCGTACGCTCAGGGATACATGCTGCTGCGCGAGGCGGCGAAGGAATATGGGTGGCGCGTGAACATGGGTGGGATCGCGCTGATGTGGCGCGGGGGCTGCATTATTCGCAGCCGCTTCCTGGGGAAGATCAAAGAGGCGTACGACAAGAAGCCGGACCTGCACAATTTGCTGTTCGACAGCTTCTTTGCGGGCGTGCTGAATGAATATCAGGCATCGTGGCGGAAGGCGATTGTGAAGGCGATTGCGCTGGGGGTGCCGGCCCCGGCGTTTTCGACGGCGCTGGCGTTTTTCGATGGATACAGGACCGCGCGGCTGCCGGCGAATCTGCTGCAGGCGCAACGGGATTTCTTTGGCGCGCACACGTATGAGCGCGTGGACCAGCCGCGGGGGAAATTCTTCCACACGAACTGGACGGGGCGCGGGGGGCGGGTTTCTTCTTCGACTTACAACGCTTAGTTCCTCAGGGGCTAAAGCTGAGCGGCCCGACTGAAGTCGGGCCCTGTTACGAGGCGAGCTAACGCGGAGGCTGGGTCTGGTCTGCTTCTACGTCGATTTGGAGCTGGACGTCGGCTCCGGGTGCGGGCGGTTGGCCTAGCTCCATCAGGTTGTCGCGGGTCATACCGTAGTCGCCGCGGCGGGTCTCTGCCATTCCATGAAAAGAGGCGCGGGGAGGCTTGCCGGCTGGGGTGTCGGGGAAGAATCCTTTAAACGTGAAGGTGAGAGGGACGGGCTTGCTGACACCGCGGATGGTGAGTGTCCCGTCCATGATCCAGTGGTCGCCGGAGCGGCGAAGGCCGTGGCCCTGATACGTGGCGGTTGGAAATTTCTTTACGTCGAAAAAGTCGGGGCTGCGGAGGTCGTCGTCGCGCTCGGTGTTTTGGGTGCTGATGGTGGCGGTGTGGATGACGATGTCGACGGCGCAGTCAGCGGGATCGTTGGCGGCGGTGATGGTGCCGGTGACTTTGTCGAAGCGGCCACGGACAACGCCGACGACGTGGTGCCAGGCGCTGAAGTAGACGAAGCTGTGGTCGGGATCAACCTTATAAGTGCCGGGTGCGGGGAGGGCTGGGGGTTTGGCGACGGCGCGCGGGGCCGCGTGGGTGCGGGTCGCGGTCCAGATGCCCAGGAGCAACGCAGCAAATACGCAGACTTTGAGGAGCGTGGGGAGAGCTGACGGGGTGGGGCGGTTGGAGCGGGGTGACGGATGCATCGTTTTGTTTACCTCGGTGTGCCGCTTGTACGCTATGGCGGAGCGAGAAGTCCTGATGCGGGTCTGAAATGCTCTGAAAAGTTCTGAAGGGTGACAGATTTGGCGGCGGATGTCCGTTGATGGACAGGTTCTGCAGTCTTCGCGAGCATTGGTACAATCGGCCAGCGAATTTTGCGCGCACACGGCATGAGCCTCCCAACCACAAAAATGCTGCGCATCGGTGAGTGGTGCGTCGATCCAGCTGCCGGCCAGATTGTGCGGCAGGGAGAGACGGCGCGTCTGGAAGCGAGGACGATGCGGCTGTTGCTTTGCCTGGCCGAGCATGCGGGCGAGGTCGTGAGCATCGAAGAGTTGCTCAGCGAGGTGTGGGCGGGGGTGATCGTCACGCCGGACTCCGTGTATCAGGCGGTGGCGTCGCTGCGACGGCTGCTGGGAGATGATCCGCGGCGGCCGGTTTACATCGCGACGGTACCTCGGCTGGGCTACCGGATGGTGGCGACGGTAGGACCGTGGATGGGCGACGAGGCGGAGGGTTCCGGGACGCCGCGTTCGTGGCGAGCGCGGGCGACGAGCGGCATTTGGCTGGTGCTGTCGGCGGGAGCGGCTCTGGTGCTGGCATTGGGTGTCGCGGTGCTTGTGGCGATGCTGGCGACGTATCTGATTCACGGGCGGGTGACGTTTCGGCGGACGGCGCCAGCGGCGGCAGTTGCGGCGCTCCCGCAGCGGTCCGTTGCGGTGGTTCCCTTCCTCGATCTGACGGAGGGGATGAAGGAAGAGGAGTTTGCGGATGGGATCACGGAGGAGATGATCGACAAGCTGAGCCGGATTCCGGAGCTGAGGGTGCCGTCGGCGACGGCGTCGTTTTACTTCAAGGGCAAGCAGGTGCCGGTGGCGGAGATGGCGAAGACGCTGGGTGTGGCGTATGTACTGGATGGGAGCGTGCGCAAATCGGGAACGTGGGTGCGCGTGGATGCGCGGCTGATTCGGGCGGACAACGGGTACGTGGTGTGGAGCGAGACATACGACCAGCCGATGAAGAACATCCTGATGGTGCAGGATGACATTGCGAGCGCGGTGGCGAAGGCGATGAAGGCATCGATTGGGGGAGCGTGAGCCGGGTCGACAGAAACTGCGCGGACTTCAGGGTGGTTCCGCATTTTTCTACTTTAAATCTTGGGCAGCGTTTCGATTTGGAGCGGGCGTTGGCCTGGATTAGAACTTTCTAATCTTTGCGGTCGATGCTTCCGATGCACAGGGGGATGAGGATCCTGTGCTTCGGTTTGTTGTTGCTGGTGGCGGTTTCGACGTTGAGCTGCGTGGGGCAGCAGACCGCCTTGGTGAGTGCGCCGGGCGCGGCGGCAGATGGGGTGGGGCCGGAGTCGGCGGCGATCCTGCCGGATCCGGTTCGACATGCGGGCCTGAAGCCGGAAAAGCTGAGCGCTTATGAATGGAGCCTGCTGGGGGCGGCGGCGGGGCTGCGGTTTCTGGACTACAAGACTACGGTGAAGTTCACCGAGGACCCCGCAAACTTTCACGAGGTGGAGTTGCCTGAGGCGCTGGTGCACAATCGGCCGGCGCTGGGCGCGTTTGAGGCCAGCACGGTGGTGGCGAACTATTTTGTCTACCGGGTGCTCGCGGATCATCGCCACAGGAGGATGGCGCGGTTCGGGCAGTCTCTATATGTTGGTGCGATGGCGGGGACGGTGGGATGGAACTATGACCAGCTGAATGAGTACTGGCCTCATGCGAGGTTGCTTCGCCGGATTTCCTCGGGGCAATAGGATTTCTGTTTTCACCGGAGACGCATGGGTGCGGTTTTTCGGGACATTTTGAGCAGAAGGCGGCCCGCTCTGGGTGGACAGCGACGGACTAAAGAGGCGAGGAGGGACATTAACCAGGGGCAGGGACCACAGTCATCCCTCCCCAGTTGGGATGCGCGGCCCGCACTGCCCCTGGTCGTGGGATGATACTGCTCTGATTCCTGCCCCAAAGATGTGATGGCCATCACGGTTACCTCAGCGTTAGCCTTTCCGGGTCAGTGAGGTTCTTTGGAGCCGTGCTCTGCCCTGGGTGCGGCTCAATTTTCCGCTGACTTTGCCTGAATTGCTCCACGCGGTAGCCCGGCTCAGCTGCCGGCCTTCTCACCTTTATGTAATAAGGACTCGCCCTGCTTGCACGAGCCGGTGGATGAGGCGGGGGGCTAACAACTGAAGCTCACATGATTCCAAACGGGCAGAAGTGTAACCCAAAGTTGTATAGTCCCGAGGCAACCCTGGCCCTGATGATGCTGGCATGAGCCGCACGAAAGTAACGACGGCCAGGCTCGCCGCGGCCCTGGGCGCAGTGTTGGGCATGGGGATGCTTGTGCCCGCGCTTTGTCAGGGATCCGTTACGGCGAAGCACGACGTGATCCAGGGGCCCCGGACTCTCCCCGTTAACCCAGCCGTGATGCAGGACGGCACAAAGACTCTGCAAATTGAGCCGCGTTTGCCGGCCCATCTGGCGGTGGTACGGAGCTCGCCGGTGTGGGCGCTGCCGACGACTTCCGCTTTGGCGGGGTTGCTGGCGGTGGTAGTTCTGGCGATGCTGGCGATCCTGGGTCGGGTGAATCAGCTGCGGCGGCGGTTGAGCGATCAGGATGCGTCGCTGAAGAAGGCGTCGGAATCGACGCAGGCGATCCGCGAACTTTCGCGGTCGATGCTGCAGGTCGCGGCGCAGCGGCCATTCGATGTGCAGCTGCCGGAGAGTGGCAGCGAAGAGATTGCGGAGCTGGTGGACGGGTTCAACGCGATGCTGACGGAGATGCAGCGGCGGGATCGCGCAAAGCGGGACGCGGAAGCCAGGATGCAGCACATGGCGCTGGTAGACGATTTGACGGGGCTGCCGAATCGGCGGCTGCTGACGGATCGGCTGTCGCACAGTTTGGCCAAGGGGCGGCGTGAGAACCGGAAGGTGGCGCTGCTGTATATCGATCTGGACGGATTCAAGCTGGTGAACGACAGCCATGGTCACGGCGTGGGCGATGCCCTGCTGGGGCTGGTGGCGCAGCGGATGAAGGGACGCTTCAGGCAGAGCGACACGCTGGCGAGGATTGGCGGGGATGAGTTCACGCTGATTCTGGATAACGTGCAGTCGCGGTCGGATGCGGATCATGCAGCGGAGATTGCGCTGGATCTGCTGAAGGATCCCTTTGAGATTGAAGGGCACTCGATCCGGATTTCGGCGAGCATCGGGATCAGCATTTTTCCCGATCACGGCAACGAAGGCGGGCAGCTGCTGCGGCAGGCAGACTGCGCGATGTTCGCGGCGAAGCGGAACGGGAAGAATCGGATTGTGCAGTTTGGAGATGGCCTGGGCAGCGCGGCGCGCGAGCGCATGATGCTGGAAGGCGAGCTGCGCCACGCGATCGCCAACGGGGAGATTACGGTTCATTATCAGCCGGAATTCGATCTGGCGACGAACACGATTGTGCGGTTCGAGGCGCTGGCGCGGTGGATGCATCCATCGCTGGGGCCGATTCCGCCGATGAGCTTTATTCCGATTGCGGAAGAGACGGGACTGATTATTCCGCTGGGCGCGTACGTGATGGAGAAGGCGTGCGCGGATGCGGTGATCTGGCAGAGCCGGGCGAATCGGCCGATTCAGGTCGCGGTGAATGTATCGAGCGTGCAGTTTGCTCGGGACTCGTTTCTGGAAGAAGTGGAAGGAACGCTGCGGCGCACGGGTCTGCGGCCGAGTCTGTTGCAGCTGGAGCTGACCGAGTCGGCGACGCTGACGGGTGTGGAACGGGCGGCGGATTTGATTCGCCGTCTGACGGGCCGCGGCATCGGCGTGGCGATGGATGACTTCGGGACCGGCTACTCGTGCCTGAGTTATCTGCCGAAGTTGTTCCTGGATGCGCTGAAGCTGGATCGGTCGTTTGTGACGGAGCTGGCGGTGCGGCCGGAAACGCGGGCGTTTGTGCAATCGGTGTTATCGATGGCGCATAACCTGCACATGAAGGTGATTGTGGAGGGCATTGAGACGCAGGAGCAGCTGGAGCTGATGCGGTCGTTGGGAACGAACGAAGCGCAGGGATATTATCTGGGGCGGCCGACGCCTAATCCGATGGATCTGCTCGGCTGGGGCGCGGCCAAGGCGCGGGTGAAGGAGCTGGAGGCAGTTTCATCGGTGGCTGGCTGATCTTTCGGGATTGTTCACAATTGAGAGCGGTTTTTAGATAACTCCCCACCCTGTGGGGAGTTATCTTTTGGTGCCAGCGACGGTGTTCGCTTGCTCTCGCAGGACTCCGTCTGCTTTGATCAAATTGCATACCTTTACCGGAGGGCTTTGATGAGGCAGCGCAGTCGTCGACTGTTGAGATGGAATGGTCTGGCGCTGGTTTTTGGGTTGGCTTTTGCGGGCGTGACCTGGGCGCAGGGTGCGAAGGCAGCGCATCCGAGCATGGCTCCGGTGGAGCAGTACATGATGGAGCGCGGGGCGGAGATCGCGCTGGCGCGGACTGCGGCGCCGGAATCGATTGCGAAGGATGCGGCGGTGATGGTGCTGGGACGGCACGGGTACGAGACGGCGGTCGAGGGCACGAACGGGTTCGTTTGCCTGGTGTTTCGGTCGTGGACGGCGGGGACCGACGATGCCGATTACTGGAACCCGAAGGCACATTCTCCGATTTGTCTGAATGCGGCGGCAGCGCGGACTTATTTGCCGCTGATGACGAAGAGAACGGAGCTGGTGCTGGCGGGACGAACGACGCCCGAGGTGATCGAGGAGATTAAGGCCGATCTGGACACGGGGAAACTGCCGAAGCTGGAACCGGGCTCGATGTGCTTCATGATGTCGAAGCAGGGAGTTCTGAACAACGCCGGCGGGCCGTGGCATCCGCACCTGATGTTTTTCGAGCCTTTGCAACCTTCCACGTGGGGCGCGGATGTGGAGGGATCTCCGGTGATCTCGGCCGTGGATACTCTGGACCGGTTGACGATCTTCATGGTTCCGGTGGGGCGATGGTCGGATGGTTCGGCGGACGCTGTCGCTGGGCACTGAGGGGCGGATGGTGAAGGCTGCATCGCCCTGCGAGTGAAGGTGTGCAATGCGCTGCTGAACTCAAACTCCTGAGCGGCTTGCTCGGCCCTATTGCGTCCCCATAGGGAACAGCGGAGCGAGATGGTGATTGGAATGCTTGCACGGTGGACGCTGCCCATCAGCATGCCTTGAGTGGCGTCGTCCGCCTTCCCTACTGAAAATTACAGCGAAATTGATTACAAAAAACAGCCTGCCGCAAACCCATGAACCGCAATGGCATGGGTTTTGAAGGCGGCATGGAGGCGCGGCGCAAATGCATCTCGCCGAGCCTCTTCCAGAACAACTGAAGAGCGCAGGCCCGGCATCACCTCAGGGTACGCGATCGATGCACGCAATCCATGACAACCCCGAAGAGGAGGAGGATGAATGGGCATCAGGCTACGACGAATCAATCAATCGCTAACTTTGGCTCTCGGTGCGGCGACGTTGTTGTGCCTCCCGGGTCCCATGCACGCCCAATCCGCGGCAACGCCAGACAGGCAAGCTGTCCCCGGCGATGACATCACGCGCAGGGACCTGGCGCGGTTCGATCAGTTCCTGGACAGCCATCGCGAAATTGCCGATCAACTTCGCAAAACGCCCTCGCTGATCGACGATCCGCAATTCCTGCAGAGCCATCCTCAACTGAATGCGTATCTTCAGGACCACGCGAGTGTGAAGCAGGAGATCAGCGAGCGGCCGGACACCTTCATGAGACTGGAGGATCTCTACAACCGCGATTCGAACCTGCGTGATCGTGACGCTGGTGGACCCGATCGGGGTATGCAGGATCGGGGTATGCAGGATCGTGGCGTGCAGGATCGCGATGCCAATCGCGCGGACATGGCGAGCTTAGACCGGTTCCTCGATGAACATCGCGAAATCGGCGAACAGGTTCGCAAAGATCCGTCGCTGTTGGAGAATCGAGATTTTGTGCAGAACCATCCCGCTCTGGAGAGTTATCTGCTGGATAACCCAGGGGTTCGCGACGAGTTAAGGCAGGACCCGAATGCCTTCGTGCAACAGGATCGCGACGCTAACCTGCGTGATCGCGTTGGCGGTGAACCTGATCGCGATCTCAACCGTGCCGACGCGGTGAACTTCAACCGATTCCTGGATGGACATCGCGAAATTGCCGAACAGGTTCGCAGAGATCCGACCCTGTGTGACAATCGCGATTTTGTGCAGAACCATCCGGCGCTGCAGGCTTATCTCGAGGAGAACCCCGGAGTACGCGACCAGCTAAGGCAGGACCCGAACGCCTTCATGCAGCAGGACCGCGATGCGAACCTGCGTGATCGTGACGGGATGCATGATCGCATGGCAGACTTCGGAGGATTTCTTGGCAGCCATCCGAACATTCAGAGGGACCTCTCAAGAGATCCATCCTCGGTTCAGAATCACGAATATGTGCAGGACCACGCTGAGCTGAACGCTTACCTGAATGCTCATCCCGATGTGCGGGACGACCTGATGACGAATCCACAAGGATTCGTCCAGGGATCACAGCAGTACAGCAACGGGGGCGCCGCCGGCAGCGCGGGAGTGAGTGGACGGGGCACAGCCACGACTGGGACCTCGACCATTAGCGGATCATCGACACGAACTTCGACGACTCCGACTACAACAACTCCCACTGCAAAGCCGAACCCGAACCAGTAATCGATCGCGACCTGCGACGTTGGGAAGGCCGGTGGCGTGGTCTTCCCACTCGCAGCTTTACTGCGATTCGTTCGAATAATGGCCGGCAGGAGGAGATGCGCCTGTTCGGTTGATTTTCAGAGCAACGGAGGCGTCATGAGCAACAGAAGTGCATTGGTTCTTATGCTGGTCCTGATCTCGGCCATTCCGCTAAGTGCGCATGACAAGAAAAAGAAAGATGGTGAAAGAGGCATCCTCGAGAGGATGGAGGCGGTGCCGTGCGGAGCAAAACAGACAGGCCTGGCAGGCTTAGGCGCTCTCTGGGGATCCGCGGGCATCACGCACCTGAACTCAAATGAAAAACTGTGCCCGCAGTATCTGCTGCGAACGGATGAAATGGATTACGAAATCCGGCCGCTCGACCTGAAACACGCGACCATTCTGCCGGTTGGCCGGGAAGGCGAGTTCAAGATAAAGAAAAACGAAATGATTTTGACCATGAGCGCGGGCTCCGACCAAAAAGCGCGCAGTTATGAAGTGGTGGCGATGAATCCGGCAAATGAAGACAGCGGTGGAACAAAATCGGCGAGCCTGTCAGAGAACCCCCGCTGAACGCCGCTCTGAGTCTAAATAGAGAAAATGCGGCGCCTTTCGTTGTTCGGCGCGCCGGGTCAGGAGTGATGGGAACTCTGAGCGGCGTCGATGCGGGAACTCCGTCCCGATACCCGAATCGTTCTTTTTTCGGGAAGTGCGCTGACCGGCGATCTTCTGGAGGCAGCAGAGTCGCGAGGATACCATTTTGAGATCCTCGCCAAGCCGGTTGACCCGGCGGAGATTATTCAGCGACTCTCGGCGTTGCCAAATGAATACGTCGCCCAGGAAATCGCCTGTTAGAGGATGGGAGCGGCTGAAGATCCCCTGGCTCAACACGAACACACTTTGTTGCTGCGACGGTCAGGATCACCCACACAGGCCTCAGGGCCGATGTTGGGCGTGTTCGCGCTGACCAAAGTTGTAGGCGGAGGCTGGGGCTGCTTACTATAATGGCTGACATCGATGGAGACCCTGCCCAGACATCAATGTTTGATCTACGAAGGCGCGCCCTCGCGGCATTTGCCCGCAGTGGCGGCGGTGACGCGTGACAAGCTGCAGCAGAATTATCGCTGCCTGTATCTGAACAGTCCGCCGATGGTGGCGGGGATGGGGTCGTATCTGGCAGCGGCGGGCGTGGATATTGCGCGCGAGGTTGGTCGGGGGAGTCTGGTGCTGACGTCGGAGCAGGGACACCTGGCGAAAGGGCGCTTCGATGTTGAACAGATGGTGCAGACGCTGGAAGATGCGATTCATCGGGCTTTGCGCGATGGCTATGTGGGGCTGTGGGCGACCGGCGACATGACGTGGGAGATGGGGCCCGAGAAGGATTTCTCGAAGCTGGTGGAGTATGAGTGGCGGCTGGAGAAATTGTTCGCGAAGTATCCGGAGCTGAGCGGGATTTGCCAGTACCACACCGCGACTTTGCCGCGCGATGCGATGCGGCAGGGGCTTCTGGTGCATCCGACGCTGTTCATGAGCGAGACGCTGTCGTTGCTGAATGTGCATTACCTGGGTCCTGAGGCGTTCGCGGAGGGTGCTGCCAGGAATCAGGAGCTGGACTCGATCATCGGACACTTGTGCCAGGCGGGCGGCACGACTTAAAGGCGCGGGCTGGGCGCGACCGTTCAGGTGGTTCGCAAATTATTTCAATTGTAAGCAGATGGGACGGTGCCGGCGGCACGGCGCGGATTGCTGCGCCGATGGTTGGGCGGATGGCCGATCATATCGGACCATCCGCACTGTGTTGGTTCGGCAGATTGACTATGGGCAGTTGGTCTGTGGCGTGGTGACGGCGACGAAGTTGCCGGCGATGGTGACACCGGGCGCGGCATCGGAGACGCCGAGGGTGGTGTCGAAGATGGTGTTGGCAGAAACGGTGGCTGCGTTGCACTCGAGTTCGATGCCGGTAGCGAGGTGCGCGAGCGAGTTGGACTGAATGGTGACGGAGGGACTGAGGCTGATGATGCCAGGGCCTCCGGGAGGCGCCATGGAAAGTTCATCGAGGTTGCCGATGATCTTGTTCGAGGTGACGGTGACCTTGCTGCTTGCGGCGATGTAGATGCCAGCCATTCCGTTTTCATCGATGGTGTTGTTGGTAACTCTGGCGCCGTCGCCGTCAACGTAGATGGCGAGAGATCCAGCGGGCGCGGTGATGGTGTTGTTGGTAACGGTGGAGGCATCGAGCACGTAGATGCCGTAGCCGACGCCATCAATAATGTTGGAGGTCGCATCGACGCCATTGCTGTTGGTGGCGAGAACAGCGCCATAGAGCACCTGGGCGATGAGGTTATCCTGGGCCAGAAAGGCGAGGGTGGAGGCCGAGGGACCGGTGAAGGCTCCGATGCCGTAGCCACGGATGAAGCTCTGAATGAAGTTGTTTTTGGCGGTCATGAACATGGGCTGGGGGCTGTCGTTTTCGACCCAGATGGCCGAACCGTCGCACTGGTTTGCGCCAAGATTCTGAATGGCCGTGTCGCTGATGGCGCCGCTGGTGGAGACATAAAGGATACCGCTGACGAATCGAGTGGAGGGGCATGCGTTTTGGCCGTTGAGGGCAATACCCTGGATCGAGACTGCGCCTGCGGCCCCGTTGGTATCGACCGCGATAAGCGATGCAACGGGATCGACGGACGTGGATGGCTGGATGGCGCCGGCGGTGAGACCGCCGGCGGGAGGAACAATGGTGGGTGCGCTGAGCGGCGGTGCGGAGATTCCTCTAAGGGTGAGAGGCGTGGTGATGACGACCTGCTCGGCGTAGGTGCCGGGACAGACATCGATGGTGGAACCTGGGGTGGCGGCGCTGACCGCGGCCTGGATGGTGGTGTAGCTCTTGAGCAGAGGCTTGCACGAACCGACGGCGAGGGTTTGCGAACTGGCGGGGAGAGCCAGAGCGATGACGATGGGGATGAAGAAGGCAGAGAAGAAATTTTTCATGATGCAACTCCTGAGGTTTGGCCGCGATGCCGCATGCGCCGCTGGACCTGATGTGTCGGCGAGCGGGGGGAATAAGCCGATCGGAGGAATAGTGTCGCTGGCAGCGAACCCATTACAGGAAAGGTTCGCGTGCATGCTTCGTTGGGGTTACGGGTTCGAGAAAATCCAGCGTGGGCGGGTCGCTCAGATTTCGGAGTTGTGAGAGGATGTGCTTCTGAGAACGCTCAGCGATTATGGCAAGAGACATCATTCGAACGCCGAACGCGCCGTCTCCGCCGCCGACCTACAGCCAGGCAGTACGGGCAGCGGGTCTTGTGTTCGTTTCCGGCACGGGGCCGCACGATCCGGTGACGGGAAAGATTGTGGGGGAGACGATCCAGGAGCAGACTCGACAGTGCCTGGAGAATGTTTCTGCCATCCTGAAAGCCGCGGGCACTTCGCTCGAACGGGTGGTGAGCGCCACGGTGATTCTTCTTGAGGAAGCGGATTTCGCGGGGATGAATGAAGAGTGGGTGAAGTGGTTTCCGGTGAACCCGCCTGCACGGCAGGGGGCGAAGTTACCGGTGCGCATCCCTGGCATGAGAGTGTCGATCGCGGCCATTGCGGAGGCCTGAGTCCTGGATCGAGAAGACGCGCCTGAGCGAGCCGGTCAGGTTCCCATTCCCTTCCGGCTGGAGGAGCTTCGCCTCTTTCCTGGTGGATTAGCGAGAGCGGGGATCAGCGCGGGCCGGAATTTCCTGAGGGAGTCCGGCCCAGCGTGAGGACGGGGTGGTGTAGAGCAACGCAGCGGAGCTGCTGGACGTGCGACCGCAGCTTACCTCAGATGCTGTCTACATCAAGTGCTTCAGGGCATCCCAAACGTACACGCCCAGGATGCAGACAGTCAGGACGCAGGTAGCGCCGGTGACGATCCGAATGAGGGGCTGAATTCTGTTGACCTTGGCCATCAGTTCTTCCTGCTCTTTTTTCTGATGGTTGGCGGACTCGTCGAGGAAGATCTGATCTTCTTCGTAGCGCGTGAGGTTGGAGCGATAAACAAGCAGGACCAGCAGGAAGGTGATAATCGCCGCCCACACGATCCACACAACAGGCATAAAGCTCATCATGGAGCTCATAAGCGCCTCGGGGGATGATTCCGGTTCGGGGAGCGGGAGAATCCGGCGAGCCACCTGAGGTGCGGCCGGGTCGCGAGCGTATGACCGGCTGCAACCGAGGCAGGGCAGGAAAGCCGAGCCGCGAAACGGTTGAGCCGGCTCCTGGTGCCGCGGGTCCGGAAAAGCATCTTTCGGTCCGGGCTCGGAAGGCAGGAGGGGCCGTCCGGAAGAGGATATTAGCGCTGTTGGAGGGGCGTTGGCGAGGGAAATTTTTGGTTTTCCGTTTACCACTTGGCAACTCTCCGCGAATCAAAGGATTCCATGCAAGTGCGAGGCGGGGAACGATGCGAAGAGCAGCGATTTTAGACATGACGATCAGGATTGTGGCGACGATGGGGGTGTGTGCGGCCCTGGCATGGGTGGTGTCGTGTAACGCGAACGGAAAGCCGGAATCGGACCAGCAAATCCAACAGCAGGCACAACAGGCTACGGAAAATGCGAAGAGAGCGGCAGACGAGGCGGCAGCCAGGGCACGCGTGGCGGCTGCGAATGCGGAGCGCGCGGCGAACGATGTGGCATCGGGCGTGAAGGCGGGACTGCATAACGGCAAGGGCGGCGTGGATCTGAATTCTGCGAGCCGGTCCGATCTGGAGACGCTGCCGGGAGTAACGGCAACGACGGCACGGCGGATCGAGGCGAATCGGCCGTATGACACGCCGCATGATCTGGTGCGGAAGGGCGTGGTGTCGGAGGGCGA
>Ga0206848_1082_pt2 | contig 23797 bp, 23 predicted proteins | sample Alteio_BWOrgCont_18_FD_152635 | JGI IMG/M metagenome (GOLD analysis project Ga0206848, IMG submission 152635) | Enriched cells from forest soil in Barre Woods Harvard Forest LTER site, Petersham, Massachusetts, United States -... | ecosystem: Environmental > Terrestrial > Soil > Temperate forest >...
GTTAGAAAACCATTCTATTGTGGTGGCGGCGTAGCGCCGGGATTTGCTGCCGGTGGGTTGCCTGCGCCGTTGCGGCGTGCCCCCGGAGTTGCCACCATCAGTTGTGTTGGCACAAAGACGCCATTATTCAGAGCGCCTTGTCCTGTGACGTTGTCACCGACCTTAATGTCAGCAAGCGTGATGCTTTCGCCAGAGTTGGCGGAATCAGCTGAAGGATTGGCGGCAGGCCTTCCCATTCCGGCAAATGCGCCAAGGTTCATTCCGCGGCCACCGCGCTTGAAGGAAGTTGTTTCATCGAAGGCGATGGTTTGCGCGACCTTGTCTGGGCGCATGATGGTCATCTTTGCGTTGTCGACGTCGATGGCTGTCACTTTGCCGGTGATGTAAGTTTTGCCGAGATTGTCTTTGATGGCTTTGAGCGTGGCTGCGTCAGTGGTCACGATCATGGCCGCGTGCATGGTTTTGTTGGGAGCGTCGAGATTGCCGGCCGCCATTAGGCCGTCGCCCACTTTGATGTCGGCGGCCTTTACGGTTTCACCGCGGCCCTTCATGATGCGCGTGTTGTCCGTGACGGTGACTTTATAGGTGGCGCCGTCTTCGCTCTTGATGGTCAGGGTCGAGCCATTGGCCGCGGTTACTTCACCGCTGATTCGCTCCATGCCGGCGAACTGACCGCGCTGGCCGCGAGTCGGCTGCTCGGAATCCTGCGCGCGCAATGCGGGTGTGAGCAATACTGCAGCCAGGCTGGTTAGTGCGGCACATCGCATTGCAATTTTTATTCTCATCAGTATCTTAGCCTTCATCGTCTCTCTGATTCCCCGTTGTGCTACGGTCTTGCCGGATTGAGCGGAGATACATCCATGTCGCGAATATCTGGCGACTGCGATACGAGCAACTGAGCCGGAACAAAAATTCCATTTTTTACCCAACCAATTCCGTTTACATTGTCCCCGGCCCTCAGGTCGCCAGGTTTCAGACTGCCACCACCCACGCGCGCGAAGTGGGTAGTCGTTTCAAACCCGATCGTCTGCGAAACTTTATCCGGCCGCATCACGGTGATGGTCGCATGGTTCATGTCGATCGCTTTCACTCTGCCGGTGATGTAGGTGACACCCAAATTAGCCTGCGAGCTGCCGGTCGCGACAATGGAGACTGCATGCAGGGTCTTGTTTGAAGTATCCAGCTTGCCGATTGCGATTACATCGTCTCCCAGTTTCACATCCGCCAGCGTTACCGGTCGATGGCCTGGGATAACGATGCGGGTTTGACTGGTAGTAATGATCTCGAACGTTGTGCCGCGGTCAAATTTTACCGGTTGAGGTGAGCTTGTACTGGTCTTCAACACTAGGCCCGGCTCTGGCTTCAAAGTCAGCGAGTTCCCATTGATTGCGGCGATCTTGCCGGTAACAGTCCGTATTTCCGCAGCTTGCGGCTTGGGCTGCTGAACGTCCTGCGCGTGGGTGACCGCGACGAGCAAAATTGCTGCCGCCATCGGTGTTATCCAACCCCTGCGCCAATGTTGTGTTTTTGCGTTCATACAGTCTCACTCTCAAAGACGTAGCTGGGGGCCGGAAGACGCGCTCTGCTGCGAAAAACCTGCCATTTCGTATCAAGACATACTCAAGTCTCTTCTACACTTTCCTGTATGTCGAAACCCTCTAATTCGAATGCAGTTGCGCACGCGCGGCACCATGAAATCCATTTCAACTCTTCGGACACGGTGCGCGACATTGTGATCGGCCTGGCCGATGGGCTGACCGTACCGTTTGCGCTGGCTGCCGGGTTGGCAGGAGCGGTTTCCGCCTCGCACCTGGTGGTGATTGCAGGACTGGCTGAGATTGCCGCCGGCTCTATTTCTATGGGGCTGGGCGGATATTTGGCATCGCGTGGAGACTCCGAGCACTTTGCGTCAGAGCGGCGTCGTGAAGAGCGCGAGGTTGTAGAGCGGCCAGAGGACGAGGCTGCCGAAATTTACGAAATCTTTGAGGAGTATGGAGTCAGCCGTGAGGCCGCTACCCCGGTGCTGACATCGCTGCAGGCGAATCCGAAGGCTTATGTGGACTTCATGATGCGATTTGAGTTGGGTCTGGAAGAGCCGGCTCCGGGACGGGCGGTGCGCTCCGCAACTACGATTGCGGTTTCTTATATTGCCGGCGGCGTGATTCCGCTGGCGCCTTATCTGTTGATTGCAAATATCGCTTCGGCGCTGCGCGCTTCTGTGGCGATTACGTTGGTGGCGCTGGTGATTTTTGGAGCGTTGAAGGGACGGGCGCTTGGGTCGTCGATTGTGCGCAGTGCGCTGCAGACGGTGCTGATTGGAGGCATCGCGGCTGGGGTAGCGTTTGAGCTGGCGCGGCTGTTGAATGGGCATTAGAGGCAAGGAGTAGAGAGCAAGGAGTAAGGAATTAGAAAGAAAGTGCTATCCCACTCACGACGATGAAGCCGGCATGGATGGGCACCCGGTGTGTGGTGAATCTATCTGGCGGGTTGAATCGTAGATGTAGATATTGTGTTGCAGAAAGTGCTGAAATCCGCCCAATTCGGGTGTAAAGTGCTGAGCAACGGCACGGCACCCTCTAAATAGCATCGTCTATAGGACGGCGCGCATCCAACCGCGATTGGAGCAATCTATGGTCCTCGATCATCCCGCAGCCGCTTTGCTGCTTTCGCGCTTTCGAACGGTGCGCGCTGAGACGATGCGCTTTTGCGCGCCACTGACGCCGGAAGACATGATGGTGCAATCGTGCGCAGAGGCTTCGCCGGTGAAGTGGCACCTCGCGCATACATCGTGGTTTTTTGAGACGTTTGTGCTGGCTGAGTTCATCGCCGCGTACAAGCCTTTCAATCCTGACTTTCGCTGGCTCTTCAACAGCTATTACAAGGCGCTGGGCGAAATGCCGGAAAAGAAGCTGCGCGCGAGTTTTTCGCGGCCTCCGCTGGACCAGATCCTGGCGTATCGCAAGCATGTAGATGCGGCAATTGCGCATCTGCTGGAGCACACGCCGGAAGATGAAGCGCTGCGCAGGATCGCGCTGGGGCTGGAGCACGAGCAGCAACACCTGGAACTGGCAGCGACGGACATCAAACATGCGTTCTTCACAAATCCGCTGCATCCGGCATACACGCCGAGCGAAAAATCTTCGACGGTTACCATTGCGCCGCCGCTGGAGTGGCTAAGCTTTTCGCCAGGGCAACCGGGCCGCGTGGGCGTGGTGGAAGTGGGTGTGTCTCCCGATCCCAAGGCGCTCGATGCATTTGCTTTTGACAACGAGACGCCGCGGCATCCGGTCTATATAGCGCCGTTTCGTCTGGCTTCGCGGCTGGTGACGTGCGCGGAATACCTTGCATTCATGGATGAAGATGGATACACGCGGCCAGAGCTTTGGCTCTCTGAAGGCTGGGACACGCTGGAGGCCGAAGGTTGGCAGGCTCCGCTGTACTGGCGGCGCGATGAAGCGACGAATTCTGGATGGAGCATGTTTACGTTGCACGGTTGGCAGACGCTCGATGAGCTTTCCGAGACGCCGGTGTGTCATCTCAGCTTTTTTGAGGCAGATGCGTTTGCGCGGTGGGCAGGGCACCGGCTGCCGACGGAGTTTGAGTGGGAGTATGTTGCGGCGCAGCTTCCGACGGCTGGAAATTTTCTCGAATCGCAGGCGCTGCATCCAGTGGCGGCGCGTGCGGTGGCGAATTCGCGGCAGCCGCAGCAGATTTTTGGCGACGTGTGGGAGTGGACGCAGTCGCCGTACACAGGCTATCCGGGATACAAGCCACTGCCCGGAGCGTTGGGTGAATACAACGGAAAATTTATGAGCTCGCAGATGGTGTTGCGCGGAGGATCGTGCGTAACGCCGCAGACGCATATTCGACCGACATATCGAAATTTTTTCCAGCCGGCGACGAGATGGCAGTTCAGTGGGTTAAGGCTGGCGAGGGATGGCGCGGCTTAGTAGAGGAAGATCAGGAGTTAAAAGGCGCGATCGGGCGTGCTGGTGCGAACGGCGTGGCAGGTCCTTCGACTTCGCGTCACGATGAGGCTGTGACGCTTCGCTCAGGATGACAAATCTGTAGGTGATTTCAGATCTAAGGCTTCACGACGATGTCGCGCTGATGTAGGGAATTGCGAACTTCAGGGGTGGTGCCGTCGTTGAGCAAAACCTGCGTGGGTGCGGCTTCGACGAGAATGCGGTCGGTGGTCTGGCCGTAGGCAGGGATGAGCAGGCGGCGCGTATTGGTGAAGGTTCCTGAGCGAATGACGACGGGGACCTCGGCGGCGGCTGCGCCATCGTTGCGCGCGGTGACGGAAACCAGCCAGCCGGATTGGCGTTTTGCGTCTGGGGAGAGATCGCGAGTGCTGACGTCGACGATAGAGAGATCGGGAAGACCCTGATCGTTCAGCACCCAGTCATGAAAGAACCATGCGAGATCTTTGCCGCCGGCTTTTTCGAGAAGCTTTTCGAGAGCGAGTGCTTGATCGCGCGCGCTTGCCTCTGATGGCGGCTGCATGCGCCATGCGGAGAGAGCTTCGCGCAGAGCGTCTTCGCCGACGATGCCGCGCAACATGAACCAGACGGCGACGGCCTTGCGGCGAGTATAGATTTCGCTGGTTGCGGAGATTAGGGGCTCGCCGGCTGGCGCGGGCAGTGGCGTGGTGGCGGGCTGCGCAGTGCGGTTGGGGATGGTAGGTTCGGTGAGGATGAGCGGCTGTAGCAGGTTGTTGAGCTCGACGATGGCGCGGTCGCGGCCCTGCGATTGTTCGACCCAGAGTAGAGCAGCGAATTGCGCGAGACCTTCGTCCATCCACGGCTGGCCGGTTTGCACCCATGCGTGCGTCATGCTGTGCGCGAGCGCGGAGGCAGCGTCCGATGCGGCGAGCGTGGAGATGGGCGCGACGAGGAATGGGCCATCTTCAAAGGGCTGCCCGGTGTGGTCGAGCACGGTGAGCGCGGAGAGCGGCGGCGTGCCGAACCAATGTTCAAGCAGCGGCGCGATGGTGTCAGCGGAGGCGGCAAGGCGCGGCAGCGATCCATCGTCAGTAGTTTCGACGGCGAGCATGGGAGCGCCGGTGCTGTCATAGGTGGGAACCGCCGGGACCGGATTTGTGGAGGAAGAAGAAGAGGAGCTTGCGATGGGCAGCGGAGCGAGGAGAGTTTCGGCGCGGTCGAAGAGAAAGAGATTGGGGACGCGGAAGCCGAGAAGCTGCGCGGGAAAGTCTGCAGTAGCGAGGCCGGAGCCGGTTGCTACGGGAGCGTCTGGATTGTCCGGCAGAGCGTGCAGCGGCTGGCGACGGCCGCAGAAATAGGCTGCTACGGGCGGATCGGATTGGTACTCAACGCTGAGGTGCAGGTGTGTTGAGACTTGCTCGTTCGCAAGCTTGACGCGCCCGATGGCCTGGAACAACTCTGCGCCTTGTCCGAGGAAAAGCTGTGGACCGGCGACGGGATACCAGAGCACGTCGCCATAGCCGCGCAGAGCTGTGAAGCCGGCTGCGATCTGGTCCCAATCGGCCTCAGCGCCTTGCGCGTCGGTTGCGCCGATGCGGGCAAGGCGTTCGGCGTTCTGCGCAATTGTGCCGGAGTAAAAGGTGTCGAGCGTGATGCTTGCGCCGGGAGCGAGTGGTTGCGGAAGAGTGAGGATGGCCTCAGAAGATTTGCCCGTGTGGTCGGTGTCAGTGTCGAGCAGGTGCTGCGAGAGTGGAAGCGCTGTGCGCTTGGTGCCTTCGATGAGCGTGGCGGATTCCCAACGCAGCGTGGAAGAAATTTGCAGCGCGATTTTGTCGAGCGGCAGCACGCTGTTGTTGTGGAGCGTGAGGCCTGCGCGCGCGGTGAGCGCGGAGGTCGCGGGCGTGAGACGAATGTCGAGATCGTAAGTGGTGAGAGCGATGGCGGAGCGGTCGGCGTCAGTGAGCTCGGGGCCGGTGGGTTGGGCTGTATTTGGCTGCACAGATTGAGTTACGGCTGGCGGCGTTTGTTCGGTTGCGGGTTCGGTGTGGCGCTCGAAGAGGACTTTGCCCTGGGGTGGTGCCGGTTCTTGCGCGCAGGCGGTGGAGGCGAGGGCTAAGACGAGTGCGAGTTTGAGGGAGTGAGGCAGGTGAGCTCCGGAAATTTGTGGTGGTGCGGGCGAAATGCAAAAGCTTTGAACGCAAAAGGCGCGAAGTTTAAACGCGATGTACGCAAAGGAAAACAAGCAACAGCAAAAGCAACGACAGAAGCAGATCCTTCGCTACGCTCAGGATGACACGGGGGGTAACTACGAACCAAGGCCTTTGCGGGGCTTTGAAGGTTTGGACTCCGTTGGTGCTGGGAGGCTAGCCGTTCGGCGCTGGCGCATGGCTTCATACATCACGACTGCTCCAGCGACCGAAACGTTGAGCGAAGAGACGCTGCCGGCCATGGGGATGCGCAACAGGTGGTCGCAGGTGCGCTTGACCAGATCGTGCAGGCCGGAGCCTTCGCTGCCGAGGACGAGGCAGCAATCCTGGCGGAAATCGAAGCGGTCGTAGTCGGGCGAGCCGCGTTCGTCGAGGCCGACGATCCAGATGTTGCGCTGCTTCATGGCTTCGAGCGCGCGGGTGATGTTGACGACCTGCGCGATGCGGACGTGCTCGCTGGCTCCGGCGGAGCTTTTGGCGACGGTCGCGTTTAAGGGAGCGGAGCGGCGCTCGGGCAGGATGATGCCGTCGATACCGGCGCCGTCGGCGGAGCGCAGAAGTGCGCCTAGATTGTGGGGGTCTTCGACGCCGTCGAGGGCGAGGAAGAAGCGATGGCCGCTGGGGCCGACGGGAGCATCGAGCAGGTCTTCGAGGGCGAGCAGTTTGCGCTCGCGCAGGAAGGCGACGACTCCCTGGTGCTGGTCGGTGCGGGCGTGGCGGGTAAGCTGCTCACGGGGCTCGGTGGTGACACGGATTTTGGCGGCGCGGCACAGGTTGACCAAGGCATCGAGGCGGGGGTCGCGGCGGGGGTCGCGGCGGGCCTCGCGCTCCCTGGCGATGGCTACGTGGTCCAGGGGCCGGGAGCCTGCGCGGATGGCCTCTTCCACTGGGTGGAGGCCGTAAAGAACGTCCATCTGGTTAGTTTACTTGGGACGGGCAGCTTTCTAGGGACTTGGAAGCATTCTGTAAGAAGAAGTAAGATAGAGACAGAGACTTTTGCCAGGAAAGTAGCGTCTACATACCCATGGGAACGGTTGCTCTCAGCGCGGCGCAAGTAAGACAGGTACAGCGTGAAAACGCTGCTATCGCGCGAGGATTGAAGCGGCAAGACCCTGAGCTGCTCGACCAACTCATCGAAACCTACCAGCACAGATTGATGCGCTACCTGATGTTTCTGACGGGCAAGCGCGAAGTTGCTGAAGATATCTTCCAGGAAGTCTGGATTCGCGTGCTGCGTCGTGGGTCGCAGTACAACGGCAAGGCGCGTTTCGATACGTGGATTTTCACGATTGCGCGCAACCTGGTGATTGATCTTTCGCGCAAGCGCACGATGACCAGCCTGGATGAAATGCGCGAGGCCGATGAGAATGAGCGTCCGTTTGAAATTGCGCAGGATGGCCCCTCGCCGCTGGAGCAATTTCAATATCGCGAAGATGCAGCTGAGCTGGCGACCGTGATGAATACGCTGGAGCCGAATTATCGCGAGGTGCTGACGCTGCGCTTCCATGAAGAGCTGTCTCTGGAAGAAATTGCCGGCGTGACGCGAGCGCCATTGTCGACGGTGAAGTCGCGGCTGTATCGCGGACTGGCTGCGCTGAAGCCACAGCTGGTGAAGCTGCGCGCGCAGCGGCGGCAAGAGGAGGCTCGAGCATGAGCTTTCCTCAACCGCAGAATTTTACGGCGCGAGCAACGGTGGTGAACCGCACGCATCGCGTGGTGCGCGAGCAGGCAGAGAATATGCGCGAGCAGCGCAAGCGTTCACGCAGCCTGTGGGTGCCGCTGGGAATCTGCTCACTGTTGTTGATGGCGCTGTGCTATTCGGTGTGGTTCATGCTGGATGGTTATGATGTGACGCCCAGCGGGATTCCGGATGCGAGCGATCAGATCATGCTGCTGCTGATCTGGGCGCTTCCCGCGATTGCCGGTGTGCTGGGACTTGTTTGGTACCAGCGCGAGCGCGAACGCGCGAATGAGGGTGCGAGATGAGCTGGTGGACGACACGACAGAATGAATCGCACGCGAGCGGTGACGCCGAACTGATGATGGTTCCGCGCTGGTCGATGGCGCTGGCTGTCCTGACGTTTGCAGCAATGCAGGTGGTGTTCCACGTAATTCTGCCGCACCACAAGCATGAGCTGCTCCCCATGCGCCTGATGATGGGCTTCTTCTGGGGCTCATTATTTGCGAGTTATGCTCTGCTGCTGGGCTACGTGAGCCAGGACGTGAAGCGGCGTGATATGTCTGCCGGAATGTGGATGCTGGTTTGTGTGGTGCTGCCCTGCGGCATTGGTGCGGTGGTGTACTTCCTTCTGCGCCAGCCGGTGCTTTCGCGCTGCCCCAATTGCTCCACGCAAATTGCTTCCAGCTATCACTTTTGCCCGCAGTGCCAGTTCCAGATGGCGCCAGTGTGTGGGCTTTGCCATCGCGGCGTAAAGATTACGGACGTGTTCTGCACCCAGTGCGGACATGATCTGGCGGTAGACGGCGCTCCGGCGCGGCTGCGTGCTTACAGCGACCAGTAAGGCAAACAGTAGACGGTAGTGAGTAGACAGTTGAAGACAAGTAGACGGTATTAAAGACGGAAGCCGGGCGCGATGCTCGGCTTTGCTGCTTAAGCGGTGATGATTCTTCTAGAATGGCCCGTATGGGGAAATCCCTGACAGCTCTTATCGTGGACGACGAGGCCTTGGCGCGGCAGGAATTACTGTACCTGCTGGGTGCGGCCGAAGATGTGGAAGTGCTGGCGCAGGGAAGCAACGGCATTGAGGCCGTTGACCTGATCCGCACATGCAAGCCGGACGTGATCTTTCTCGATGTGCGCATGCCTGGGCTAGATGGCTTTGCGGTGCTGAAGAAGCTGCTGGCGCTGGACAAGAAATTTAAGATGCCGCATGTGGTGTTCGCGACGGCGTTCGACCAGTACGCGGTGAAGGCGTTCGAGGTGAATGCGGTCGATTATCTGCTGAAGCCTTTCGATGCCAAGCGCGTGACGAAGACGATTGAAAAAGTGCGCGCGCGTGTAGAAGCAGAAAACGAAGTTGCAGTTGCTGAAGGTGCGACTGCGAACAGCGGTGAGAGTGGCCTGGGGATTAAAGGCATGGTGGCAGGCGCGCAAGCCAAGCTGGATGCGCTGCTGAAGATGCTGGAAGGGCAGACTGCGCCGGCAGCCACAAGCGGAGGGGCGCCACGCTCCGGCAAAGTGGTGGTGCGGGCGCAGAGCCGTTTGCTGCTCGCCGACCAGAAAGACGTTTGCTTTGCGGCCATCGAAGAAGGCCGGATTTCAGTGGTGACGAAGACGGTGGAGGGCGATTCCAACTGCAGGACGCTGGAAGAGTTGATGGACCAGCTCGATCCTGACCAGTTCTGGCGCGCGCACCGGTCGTTCGTAGTGAACATTCAGCACATTCGCGAAGTGGTGCCGTGGTTCAAGTCGTCGTATCAACTGCGCATGGATGATCGCAAGCAGACGGAAATCCCGGTGAGCCGGTCGCAGACCAAGCGGTTGCGTGAGCTATTCAATTTGTGAGATGTGAGTAGCGGGAGTGGGCGTGGCGAGTAGCAGCGAGAAATATAGCGGGCTGGAAAGAAAGATCGCACGCCTGCTGGTGCGCATGGCTATGTGGATTGGGATCGTAGTTATCGCGGCGTATCCGTTGGATTGGGCGGTATGGCGTGTGCGAGTGGCGGCTGGTGGAGGGATGGATACCATCCAGGTGAACCACTATACGGTGGCTGAGCTGAAGAACAACAAAGAGGATTACTACATTGACGGGACGACCGGGGTCGACTGCAGCAAGTCGTTATTTCCTGAGGCCGGGAGCGGAGCGTGCTGGTGGGTGCGGCGCCACACGGACGTTATGGAGAGGTACTAGCAGGCGTAGTTGAATCTGTAGCGGGCGCTGGCAGGGGAGTATTGGCGGGTGCTGAAGCGGCAGGTGTTCGAGGAGCACTTGCAGGCGTGCTGCGTGGGGGCTTGGGGTGGTGGTTAAAGTCGAAGCGGTAGATAACTCCGGCTGTGATGGCGAGAGAGTTAAGTGTGCCGCTACCGGTGACTGGGACGCTGTTCTGATGCCAGAGTTGCAGGTCGAGCTTGGCGGCGAGGTGGTGTGTAACGTCAATGTCTGCGCCGCCGCCGAATGAAAGCAGGTTGGAGAAGGATTGGACTTGGATGAAATATCCATCGGGCAAGATATAGCCGCCGCCTAGATAGTGAATCTCGCCGCGGCCGAAGAGGATGTCTCCGTAGGGATGATAGCGGCCGAAGATGTGTTCTACCTTGAGGCCGACGAGCGCGTTTTCTTCAGCGGCAACCTGGCCTTTGTCGAAGGGGTAAGTGCCGCGAATTTCTATTGAGGGAAGAAGTCCGTGGAACTGCCAGACGCGCAGGTCGACGCCGGCGGTGACGCCGAGATTTTTACCGCTGTTGAAGATCGTAGTGTTGCCGGGGGCATTGGTGGGGGCCAGATTGACGAAAGTTCCCGTTGCGCCTCCCCAGGCTGAGAGCGACATGGGTTGCGTGGCCGTGTATAGTGCCTGCGCGAAGGCGCATGGCGCACAAGCTGCAAGCAGGAGTGCGGGCGCGAAGAGACGAAGGGTGCGGTTGCCGAATTTCACGCGGGCAAACCTCCAGCAGAGTGCTATGAGGAGTTTAGCCGGGAGACGTGAAAAGGGGAATGCGGAGGAGTTACTTTTTAGGCGGGAGTTGGCGGCGGTGGATTCTTTTTATCGAGATTGCGGAAGTGGATGGCGGCGGCGAAGGGCAGAATGATCGCGGCCATCCAGAGATACCAGCCGATGAGCGGGTGCGTAAGGTAGGACTTGTTGGAGCCGCCTTCGTCTTCCATAAACGGCGTGAAGTAAAGCTGAAAGGTCTGCAGAGCGAAGAGCAGGGCAAAGCCGAGCGTGATGAAAGTGCCGCGGAACTTTCGCTTGCCAAGGAGAATCCAGCCGACCAGGAGCAGCGGATTAGCGAGGATCGCGAGATTAAGCTCGAAGATACCGAAGATGCTGGCGAACATCATCTCGAAGCCGGAGTGATGGACGACTCTGACGTACTTACCGGGGTTTTCATTGAACGCGAGCGCCGGCAGGAGCAGCGAGACGATCCAGAGAAGAAGGCTGGAGAGGATGATCCAACGCAGCGTCGGCTTTGTGGGCAGCATGCGGAGAAGTGTATAGCAGTAGTAAGATGTTGCCGAAAACGGGCTCCGAGAAACGGCATTACCAATTCGAGGAGGTTTGCGATGGACACAAGCATGGTTCGTGGAATTGCGCGTGAGTCAGTAGGATGGTCGATTGCTCTGAGCGTGCTGCTGATTGTGACGGGATTGTTTGCGCTAAGCGCGCCGCTGCTGGCGGGCGTAGCGGTGACGGCGGTTGTAGGGTGGTTGATTGTGCTGGGTGGATTTCTGCACCTGTGGCTGGCATTCCATGTGCGCGGAACGGGAGCGCATCTATGGGAGGTGCTGGTGGGGCTGGCCTATCTGTTCGCGGGCATTTTTATCCTGATGCATCCGCTGGCCGGCCTGGTAGGGCTGACGATTGTGCTGGCGGTTTACCTGCTGATGAAAGGGCTCTTTGAGCTGGCGCTGTGGAGCAAGATGCGTGCAATGCCGGGGAGCGGGCTGGTAGTGGTCGATGCAGTGCTTTCGGTGCTGCTCTCTGGGATGATCTGGTGGCACCTGCCAAGCACGGCGACGTGGGCGGTTGGACTGCTGGTAGGCATTGGAATCCTATTCAGCGGGATTTCAAGGCTGATGCTGTCGCTGGCGGCGAAGAGGGCCATCGCGTAGAGCAAAGGCAAAAAGCCTTCAGCGCAAAGGGCGCGAAGGAGAAGCGCGAAGTTTCGCGAAGGTTAGTGCTGCGCTTTGGAAGCTTTGGCGGGTTTAGCGGGATGCAGCAGGGCCAGTTCGCTCAGCATGTCGTAGGCGGGAACGTAATTCTGTTCACCGGGCTTACCGCTGTCAGGGAAGACGATGTTCACGATCACGCAGGCGTTGGGCGTGCAACGGACTTGAAGGCTGAGGGTGTTGTCGGGCGCGGGCTGGTTCTTGATGTCCATCGCTTCGACGGTGACGCGGTCGCCGGCGACGCTGATGGCCTTGAAGCCGGAGATGTTGCTGGAGTCCTGCCCGAAGCCGAAGGGATCGTAGTCGAGGCCGTCGATTTCGCCGACGGCCTTGGCCTGGATGGCGGCATCGTTGCGGAAGGCGGCAAGCAGAGGGCCGTCAAACCACTCGGGCTTTTGCTCGATGGCTCCGACGTAGTTGACGTTGCTCTTTTCGTACCAGTCATAGAAGTTCTGGACGAAGGCGAGTTCCTGCTGCTGGAGCGCGGTTTGTGCTGCGGCGGCAGACGGCGCTGCTTGTGGCTGGGCTGCCGGTTGTGGTGGCGCTGACTTTTTGCAACCGGAAGCTAGAAGTGCGCTGAGCGTGAAGACGCAGACGGAAATTCGCAGGGGCAGATAGCGCATGTTGACAGTGTTGCACGGGTGGACAGCAAACCCCACCCTGCCGCGCGATGAAGTTGCGCGTTGAGGATGGGGCACCCGGTTGCGCAGGGTCAGAGTTTGGCTGAGCGGCCGCTGAAGAGGCGAAGAATCAAGGTGAAGATGACGGCTCCGATAACGGAGATGATGATGCTCACGATGAGGCCGTGCTCGCCGGGGCCGCCGAAGCCAAGGGCGCGGAAGATCAGCTCGGCGATGACCGCGCCGATGAGGCCGACGACCATGTCCATGAGCCAGCCATAGCCGGAGCCCTTCATGATCTTTCCGGTGAGCCAGCCGGCGACGATGCCGATAACGATCCAGCCGATGATGTTGTGAGCCATTGAAATCTCCGTGTTTCTGAATTCAAAAAGTCTGATGCGGTTTGTGGGCGTTGGGAAGGTTCGGTGGCTGAACTTAACGGAAGAATGATACGGTCATGCCATGGGACAAACGCCAGTGGAGTGGAGATCCGCCCGCTGCGAAGACCCATCCAGAAAGGAAAATTTCCGATGAAACGCATTGCAATGTTGACCGGCATCATGATTCTGGCTGCGCCGCTCGTGGTCGCCCAAACTTCTACATGGACCAATGACCCAGCGCACAGCGAGGTCGACTTTAGCGTGAAACATCTCAGCATCACCAACGTCCACGGCCGCTTTGGCAGGGTGGCGGCCACATTGGTCTACAACGATAAGGATGTGACCAAGAGCACGGTGACGGCGAGCATCGATGTAACGGGTGTGAATACCGGAGAAACCGCGCGTGACAATCATTTGAAGACCGCCGATTTTTTTGATGTGGCGACCTTTCCGACGGCCACCTTTGCCAGCACCAGCGTTGCACGGCAGGGCAGCCAGCTGGCCGTCTCTGGAAACCTGACGCTGCATGGAGTGACGAAGCCGGTGGTGCTGATGGTCGATGGGCCGACGGCGCCGGTGACGGGCATGGACAAGAAGATGCACACCGGCATGGAGGCGACAACCACGATCGACCGCACGGCGTTTGGAATTGGGCCGAAGTTTCCTGATGGTGCGGTGAGCAATGCAGTGAAAATTACGATCGAGCTGGATTTTGTGAAGCAGTAGGCTGGTCGACTGGACTAAGAGTGATGCCCCGCTATTGGATAGCGGGGCATCACTCTTTGCGCGGGTAAGACAGCTCTTACACGCCTGGAGGTGGGCCGTGGTGGAGGAACTGCTCGTAGCCCTGGCGGAAGCCTTCGCGATAGTCGTGGAAGGCTAGGCGCGGGACGGGCGGGTTGCGGTAGCGCGGGTGGGCTTCGAATGACGGCGGACGACCGGCGGCGACGTCGTTGCGTGCGGCTTCAAAGCCGTCGTGGATGCCCTGGTCGTGAATCTGGATGGCAGGTGGAGGTGGGCCGTAGGCGACTGGCTGCGGATGCGAGCATCCGGTTGCGATGAGCGCAGCGGCGGAGAGAAGGATGAGAGCGAGGGATTTCTTCATGGTGGCTCCTTAATAGTTCAAGCGGCGCATCAGCGCGCACGTTGGGATAGACACCCTAAAAAAATGAACGTTGTGCGGGTGGAATTTTGCGGGAGTGGGTTGCAGGTTGGGTGAAAAAGCGACTGCGTTGGTGAGCTTGCGCACAAGACGTTTGAGCACGTTTTTACACGGTTTTTGTGTCGCTTGAGCTTGCGGTGAAATCGCTGCAAGCTGCTTTGGGCCAATGGGTTATAGGAGCAAGCGATTGAAAATACGCAAAATCTATTTTCGGCGCAAAAATGCACCAAAATTGTGACACCCACTTTTTGCAACGGCTATTGGTTCAGAGCGGCATGCCGGACAAGAAAGATAGAGGCCACGAACAGGACGAGCCATAGAAGAAAGTTAGCTCCGACAAGAACGGTGATCAGCAGAGCGCGGCTACGGGCGGGAGCGTAGTCTGGGTCGGTTGTCTTGATGGCGCCGTACTTGACCCACCAACGGATGCAGCCGATGGGGATGCCAATGGTGAGAACCAGGTACGCCATGCCGCAAAGGCCGCTGATGAGGGGAACAAAGCGGAGGAGGAAGAAGGCGAGCAGAACTCCGGCAGCAATGCGGAGATAGCTGGCGTCAGAGACGGCGGCACTGACGTGGCTGGTTTCAGCGGCTGCTGCTTCGGCGGCAGCGGCGTTGATGGGCGTAGAGCAGAAGGGACACTGCTGCATGGTGGTGTTGATGGTTTCGCGGCAGTTGGGGCAGGGAAAGACACGGACTTCGGGAGCCAGGCTAAAGCTCGACATATAGGGTCCTCTGTGTGGCGAGGATTAGGCTAGCACGGAGAGTCTAGGCGGGTGATGGAAGGCAATTCAGTCGCGCTCTGCGGGCTTTGCTCCGGGCCTTCGGCAGAGCGGTAGCGTCTGTGACGCGGCGTTTTACGGCCTATCTGAAGATAGGCCCTTCCGTTCGTGCTGGCCTTGGGTGATGGGCTGTGTGGGCATCCTGCGAACCCACATCTCGGGAGTGGGGCACCGATGTGGTGGCTGGTTCGGATGTGGGCCACCCCCTGTTAGACGTGGGCTACATCCCCGCCGGGCCGGTTATCCTTATCAACTTGGCAGCAGATCTAGTTGATGGTGGGGCCTTCTTGTTCTTCTGCCTTTCCCTTTTGTAGTTTTGAGTTGTTCCTTTGTGAAGTTTGCATTTAAGTTCGCCTCATCCAGTTGGGCATACTTGAAATTTGCGCCAGTGACATTTGCGCCCTCAAGCGTGGACCAATTTAGCATTGCATGTTGGAAATTTGCGCCAGTTAGGTTCGCTTGAGATAGGTTTGCAAAATGGGCGCTCACGGCTGTTAGATCGGACCCTACGAGGTTTGCGTTGTAAAGATCGATGATATCGAGGTTCATTCCACGGAGGTCAATGTATGAAAGACAGTTGAACACCAAAACATTCTGTGGACCATTTCGCTGGCCTTGGATTCTGCGCAACCATGCTCCAAAAGCTGTCGTATCGATATTTCCAAAGGTGCTACACACTCCCGTGAGAATGGCAAAAGCATTTAATGCGACAAGGAGCGATTCTTCAGAATTCCGGGCTTGGAAAAGAGTCACTTTGAATGTGGGCAGCTGTAGTTGCTCCATAGGCATCCCCTGCTGCAAAACATATCCGAACAACTCCTGTAGTTTTTGTTGATGAACATCCGCGCTATGCAGACTCCTGAGCTCTCCCTTTAGAAAGGTATTGATGTGGGTAGAAATCGCGGTTGCGCCAGTGATCTGCGCCCACTGTTTGAGTGCTTCCTTTTCATCCCATCCTTCATCTGGACTTTTGTCACGCTCTAATCTTTCACGCACAACTTTTGACACAGCTCGCGCGATGCGCCGTGCGGCCAAATATTCTCCAAAGCTTTTATGTGTAAAGACAAATGTTGCATCTCCCCCACTTCTTTGGCCATGTTGCCTGAAGAAAAATGCCGCAAGAAGTCTTGTTACGCCGACCTTAGCTCCCTCTTTAAATACGTCAAGCAGCGGGCCGATTCCGCTTGTTCTGCAATGTTCTTCGATTTCTGAAACTGAGGTTGTTCTGCCATCTCCATGCCAGGCTGCCAAGCCTATCTCTTCCAAAATCCTGACGAAATGTTCGAAGGAAAGTGGCCGAATGGGTTCATATGGCCTATTTTTCTCGTATCCGCGTTGATATACCGCCGAAATCAGGTCGGCATATATTGCGTTTAGATTAACATCTGCATTGAAATCGATCTTTCCACGCGTGTAGCTAAGAGCTACAAGATAGTTAAGTAATGGCTGTGATGTGATTTCATCAAGGTCGGTTCTCTTTAGTTCTGTCGGTAATCCATCATGCGCCCTGCCGGTCAATTTGCCGTAATTTGCCCACCAAATATCGCGGAGGTCAATGCGCAGAAGCCCTTTCGAGTCGATAAACTCTCCTCCATCCTTTTGATACTGTCGCCGAGAGGATGGATGTACCCCGGGAACATAGTACGGAAGTAAATTGAGCACCTGCCGCTCGCCACGAAAATCCGATTGATTCGTTTGAATTGATAGTTCGCGTCCGCTAATTACTACCCGAAGCTTTAGGCCAGTGGTATTTCTTTTTTGAAGAGTCCTCTCGACCTCATAAATGAATGCTCTAGATGTCTCTGCTGCTACCTTGCCCTGGCTCGCAAGTTCGTCTAATCCGTCGAAAATTAGTAAAAGATTCGATTCCGGAGACTCTGCGTCGAGCGGATTATTCGTAAAAAACCCCCCATCCTGAACGAACCGACCTATTTCAGCAATAAGATCCTTAAGTGGGTCTATCAGGTGGAGCGCCACTAACAGCACTCTTATCTTGTTATCTACTGCAAGTTTTGCTGCGAATACTCGAAGAAAAGATGATTTTCCACTTCCCGGCCCCCCGCTAATGACCCGCATAGTGTCATCAGGATTCTTCTTATCCAACCATTCAAGAAGTTCCTCTTCAAGTGAAACAACAAATTTAGGTCCTTGTTCAGTAGAACGCATTTCTACCGAGGGCAATCCTTTGCCTTTTTCTACATAGAATGCGTTCGGTGGAATATATATCTGGTTAAGGCTGAAAGGTTCATCGAAAATTGGCTCTTGAATTTTCTTGCCAAGCATTGCGGAGTAGGAAGCCCACTCCCACTCGCGCTCTCCAGCTCGCATGAAGGGTGTATCTAATGCTTCACGTATTGGCCCATAGACCTTAGCGTTTTTGCGCCATTCGCGATTTAGCGAAAAGATGAAATAGCTTGGAAAGCGATCTGCAATCGCAGCGGCTGTGTGAAGGTCTGAAGTATGGTTGACGAGCCAAGCTAGCAGTGCGCTTTGTGTGCCACTAACGAGTGCATTATCTAGCGGCCTATCTAGAAAACGAGGGCCAATCTCAATATTGCCGATTTCGTCATCGATTTCGACTGCTACTTCATCCTGATTCTGAGGAGGGGGTGTTAGCAGTTGATCAGAGCTGTCTGTCATAAGCTCGAAAACAGCTGTAATTAGGGAACGTTTGAGGAGTAGATAAGCAAGTTCACCAGGATCAGTCTCAATGCCTATTGCCGCCAGCGCTTCGACAGTATCGACACCAAGTTCTATCCATTTTCCCGTGACGGTGTGCCCAACGCCTTTTGCTAAAGCTTTAAACAGAGCTTTCAGATCAAAGGTGACCGTTTTAAGAAACGCACTCTGAGGCTTTTTTACGGAAACATTGGGTGTCAGCTTCTTGCTCTTCACTGTGTCCCTTTCGACTCCGAGGTTATTAGAGACCAATTGTATGGTTGTCGTGATGAGATAAAAGCCCGAACTTACTCTACCGTCACACTTTTCGCCAGATTTCTCGGCTGATCGACGTCGCAGCCTCTACGCACGGCGATGTGGTAAGCGAGCAACTGCAGCGGCACTACTTCCAAAATCGGAAGCAGAAGCTCGTGGCTCTGGGGGATGTGGATGACGTGTTCGACCATCTGTGTGATGTGGGTGTCGCCTTCAATGGCAATGGCGATCACGCGGCCGGAGCGGGCGCGGACTTCCTGGATGTTGCTCAGCGTTTTCTCGTACTTGAGGACGGAGCTGGGGTCGTTGGGGTCTTGCGTGGCAATGCAGACGACAGGAAGCGTTTCGTCGATGAGAGCGTTGGGGCCGTGCTTCATCTCGCCGGCTGGGTAGCCCTCGGCGTGGATGTAGGAGATCTCCTTGAGCTTGAGCGCGCCTTCAAGAGCGATGGGGTAATGGATGCCGCGGCCGAGAAAGAGGAAGTCGCGCGCGGTGGAGAATTCTTTGGCGAGGTTATGGCAAACGTCGTCTACACTCCGCAAAATCGTTTCGATTTTGCTGGGAACCTGCGCTAACTCGGTGACGAGATGCAGGGATTCGGCGGGGGTGACGGTTTCGCGCACCTGCGCGAGATACAGCGCGAGGGTGAAGAGCGCGGTGAGCTGCGCGGTGAAGGCCTTGGTGCTGGCGACGCCGATCTCTGGGCCGGCGTTGGTGGTGATGGTTCCCTGGGCGAGGCGCGTGACGGCGGCCCCGACGACGTTGCAGATGGCGAGCGTCTTTGAGCCCTTGGCGATGAGCTCGTGTTGGGCGGCGATGGTGTCGGCGGTTTCGCCGGATTGCGTGATGAGGAGGCCGATGTCTGTTGGGTTTGGGATGGGGTCGCGATATCTGTATTCAGAAGCGTAGTCGACGTCGACGGGAAGGCGCGCGAGTCTTTCGATCATGAACTTACCGGCGAGGCCGGCGTGCCAGCTTGTGCCGCAGGCGGCGATGGTGATGCCGGTGGCACGCTTGAATTCCTGCTCGGTGATTTGCATGTCGGGAAGGAAGACGCGGCCGGTGTCGAGCGAGACGCGGCCGAGGGTTGTGTCGCGGACGGCGCGCGGCTGTTCATTAATCTCTTTCAGCATGAAGTGCTTGTAGCCGGCTTTTTCTGCCTGGATGGGGTCCCAGGTGATGCGCTGGATTTTTAGGACTTTTGGATTGGCATCGAAGTCGGTCAACACCACGCCGGAGGTGGTGAGGGTGGCGATTTCGTTGTCTTGCAGGAAGTAAATGTCGCGCGTGTGGTGGAGGATGCCGGGGACGTCAGAGGCGAGAAAGAATTCGCCGTCGCCGAGGCCGAGCACGGCGGGTGGGCCGAGGCGCGCGGCGACGAGCTTGTCGGGTGAGTTGGCGGAGAGCACGCCGATGGCGAAGGCTCCGGTGAGGCGGCGGACGGCGCGTCTCACTGCCTCTTCCAGAGGCAGTGAGGAGTGGTTAGTGGTTAGTGGAGAGTGGTTAGGTTCGGTGACGATGGCTTCGGCGGAGTCGAAGTCGGTGGTGGTGTGTTGGGGTTGGATGGGTCGAGCGGCTTTGGTTGCGCTGGCAGCGTCGGGGCCCTTCGACTGCGCGCTGCGCGCTTCGCTCAGGATGACAGGAATTTGTTGGGAGACTTTTTTGAGCTCGGCTTGCTCTAATTCGGCTTGCTCCAATTCATCCTGGATGACGTGGGCGATGATTTCGGTGTCGGTTTCAGAGAGGAAGTGGTGGCCCTTGGCGACGAGCTCCTGCTTGAGCGCGAGGTAGTTTTCGACGATGCCGTTGTGTACGACGATGAGTGTGCCGGTGCCGTCGCGGTGAGGGTGCGCGTTTTCTTCGGTGGGGCGTCCGTGCGTGGCCCAGCGGGTGTGGCCGATTCCGTACGTGCCGTGGACGGGCTGCTCGCGCAGGACAGCCTCAAGATTGCGGAGCTTGCCGGGAGCGCGGCGGAGCTGTAAAGGAGCTGGCTTTCCATCAGCGGCCAGGCCACCGGCGACGGCGATGCCGGCGGAGTCGTATCCGCGGTACTCGAGGCGGGCGAGGCCCTCCATGATGACAGGGACGCAGGGTTTAGGGCCTATGTAGCCAACGATTCCACACATAAGAAGAGTGTAGAGGATAGAGGGTGGAGGGTAGGGAAAAGCAAAGGCAACTGCAAACGCGGCGGGCGCAGAGGACGCGGAGAAGCGCGGGGAAAGGCAAAAGCTTTGAACGCGGAGGGCGCAAAGGTAACGCAGAGGGCGCGGAGGAAAGCAAATGCAATGCGGCGTAGTTACGGTGCGAGGGTGATGGGTGCGAGGTCGGGTTTGACGAAGGCGGGGTCGATGGTGCGGGCGGCGGCGGCGAGGAAGGTGGCAAGCGGGCAGGGGCGATGCGCGACGCAGCCGGTGGGCGTGAGTTCGACTTCGGCGGGAGGATTTTCCAGCGAGAGAGTTTCTGCGGTGCGGAGCTGTTTGAGAGTTTGTGCGCGGTAGACGATGCGGATGTCAAAATCCTTTTCGCTCGCGCCCGTTGTGCCGGGGCGCTGCCAGAGCTCAAAGGCGAGTTGGGAGTCGGGAGGTGTGTCGTCGGTGCGGGTGTCGGCGCGCCAGTGGAGGTTGAGCATGCCGGCCAGCGCGAAGAGGTTGGAATCGTGCGCGGAGAGATAGACGAAGTGAGAGCCGGTGGGGCCGATGGGTTTGACGGGCGAGGGCCAAGGGCCAAGGGCCAAGGGCCGAGGATTGGTTGAAGACGCATCGGTGATCGAAGCTTGCCGCAAAGTGGCGAGGAGATGTGCGAGCAGGCTGGAGCCTTGGGCGCGGGCGTAGAGCGGTGTGCGCAGGCCGAGTCCGAAGGCTTTTATGTGCAGTGGAAGCAGGCGTTGGAGTGTGGCTTCGGCTGCTTCATCGGTGGCGCCGACGCGCCCCCAGCCGACTTGCGAGAGTGGCTTGGCGTCGACGAATTCGAGTTCGAGATCTTCAATGAGATTGGAGGCGGTGGGCAGCGGGCCGTGCGCGGCGACTCCCCAGGTGGCGGGAGAAAAACTGAGGGGCTGCTTGAGGATGGGTTTGGCGGGCTGGTGTACGGGGTCGGGCGCGAGAATTTTTGCGAGCTCGTTGAGCTCGGGATTGCCGCGCGCGGTGAGAGCGATTTCGGGCGTGGCGTGAAGCGCGGCACGCAGAGCGGCTTCCGATGCAGCGGCTGGCGGCGGAGCGAAGGTGCCGGGGACGGCGTTGAAGAGCGGGTCGCGAAGGTCAGAGGGCGGAGGCGCCATCATGTCGATGTTGAGGTGACCGCAATTGGGAGCGAAGCCGGCGAAGGTGGCGCGTGTGCTGTCGATGTTGCGATGGTCAGTGTCGGCGTAGAGATAGAGTTCGCCGGGAGCGGGGCAACCGCCGGGTGCGAGCAGGCCATCTTCAACATAGCGCAGGCGCAGGTATTGGCCCATCTGCTGCATGGCGATCGCGCCGTGCGGTGTGAGCTCGCCGAGAGGGACTTCCCATTCAGGCCACGGGTTGGTGGAGAACTGGTTGAGCGTGGAGGTGGGTTGCAGCGGAGGGCGGATGCCGTGGCGCGAGAGGATGAGAACGAACTTGAGCTCGGCTGGAGGCGTTTGAGGCGGCGCAGGCGCGGGCTTCTTTGTTTGAGCGGGAGCGGCGATAGAGAGGAGCAGGAGAAGCGCGGCTGGAAATCGCATAGGCATTTAAGGATGCCAGAAAGCAGTGAGTAGTGGGTAGTGATTTGTGGTTAGGAAAAGCAAAGGCAACTGCAAACGCAGCGGGCGCGGAGAACGCAGAGGTGCGCGGCGAAAAACAAAAGCAAAGCTTGAACGCAATGAACGCAAAGTTTGAAAACAAGGTCCGCGAAGGAAGGCAAAGACAAAAGCTTTGAATGCAAAGGACACAATGTTTAAGCGCAATGTATGTAAAGAAAGCACCCCACCCTTTGCGATGAAACTGCAAAGGATGGGGCACCCGGCGGTTTCTTTTGGTGTTGTTGCCGCGTCGCTGTTGGTTAGGGGCGGGTGCTGCGGAGAAGGACGGCTGTGTACGGTGGGACGGTGGAGAGCTCGCGGTTGGTGGAGGGCTCGTCGAGCGAGACATGCGTGGAGGTGAGCGACGGCGCGGAGAGTGTGAGCGCGAGGGCGTAGCCGGAGAGATCGACGGGCAGAGGCGAGGAATCTTTATTGATGATGGCGACGATGGGCTGGCCGCTGGCAAGCGTGGCAGCGTAGGCAGTCGCGTTGAGCGTGGTGGCGAGGTCGATGGGATGCATGGTGGCGCCTGCGAAATTGGCGGCGAACTTCATGCCGAAGGAGACGGGCTCGGCGATGTAGCGCGAGCCGATGTGCGCGATGGGCGTGTAGTACGGGTGAGGGTGCGTGGCGGGATCGTCGGTGACGAGCGCGTCGCCGGGGAGTGTGCCGCCGAGAGAGTTGGCGACCATCTGGCCGTCGCCTCCGTGAAGATTGACGCCCGCATAACCAAGCGAGGCGAGCTGGAGGCAGTAGTCGGCGGACCAGAGTGCGGCGCCGAAGACATCTGACATGCCGGGCTTGCCGCCGCGATAACAGGTGTTGCCTTCGGTCATGCGGAATTTGGTGTGGAGTTTTTCGGCGGCGGCGCGGACGAGCTCGGCATCCTTTTCAACGCGCGGGTTGGGCTGGAGCAGGTTGTCGAGCGTGGCCTTGGGGTTTGATGGCGGGCCGGTGAAGTAATAGTGGTGCGTGAGCGCGGCGATATCTGGGGAGTTGGAGATGGCACCGAGCTTGTCAGCAATGGTGGGGAACCATGCGGTCTTGCTGGCGACATCCGGCATACCGAAGCGCGCGTGCGGAACAGCGGCGCGAACAGCTTTGGCGGCGGTGAGCCACTCGTCGAGGTAGGCTTCGACGTTCCAGGTGGCTTTGTCGCGGAAGCGGCTGCCGAAGCCGTCGGCCTCGTTGCCGAGCTGGAAGTATTCGAGTTTTGTGCCGAGAGTTTTGGCGACGAAGGTGGCTTCCTCTGCGGCGCGCGCTGGAGTGTTAGTGCCGAGATTAATACCGTAGAGACAGGTCCAACCGGTGGCATCGAGAAAGGCGCGGAGATTGGTGACAGCTACAGGCGTGACGGCGTAGCTGAGGTCCATGGGAGATTTTTCGCCGGGCGGTGTGCGCAGGATGACGTTGGCGGGCAGCGGCGGTTGCTTGCTTGCAAGAGTGGGCTTCCACCAGCCGACGTCTGAGGTGTTGCCGCCGATGCGGAGGACGCCGTTAGGCGCGAGCGCGCGGAATTGTTCTACCAGGCCGGTGTTGCGCGGCGAGAAGAATGTGGGGTCGGAGAGCTGCTGCGTTTCGTAGCTGAGGCCGATGAAGTTGGCAGGGACGGTGGGGCCGGGCTTGTCCGCGTGGATGGTGAGTGTGGAGGCCTTGGTCGTTTGCGCGAAGGCGCGGAGGGAGGCTGCGGCGGCAGCGGAGACAGCGAGGAAGCGGCGGCGGTTCATGGAGGTCATCGAGAAAAGGATACGCCTGTGGCTGAGTAAAGGCATCTCGTGCAGCGGAATGTTTGTGTGGCATGGGTGACGTGGACGGCTTCGGGGTCCTTCGACTCAGCGCTATGCGCTTCGCTCAGGATGACAGGCCTAAATTTTGAAGCTTAGTTACGCTGCATGACCTGTGCGGAGAAGCGGGCCATCTCTTCATGCTGCGGAGAGCTTTGCAGAAGGACGAGCGAGCAGCCTGCGCCTTCGAAGTCGGCGAGGCGCTGCTTTACCTGCTCCGGCGTGCCGATGAGGCCGGACTGCAGACCGCGGTTGGAGACGGAGTAGTCGCGCAGGCTGATCTTCTTTTCGAGCTGTGAACCGGTGATCCATTGCTGAAAGTTGGCGAAGCCGGCAGGAGATTGCGTGGGGTCAGGCTGTGCGGTGATGCGTTCGACT
>Ga0206848_1086_pt1 | contig 23500 bp, 20 predicted proteins | sample Alteio_BWOrgCont_18_FD_152635 | JGI IMG/M metagenome (GOLD analysis project Ga0206848, IMG submission 152635) | Enriched cells from forest soil in Barre Woods Harvard Forest LTER site, Petersham, Massachusetts, United States -... | ecosystem: Environmental > Terrestrial > Soil > Temperate forest >...
CTCAATGAATTGAATGCGATCGTGCATCCGGCGGTGATTGAGACACAGCGCAGGTGGATGGAAGAAGTCTTTGCGCACGATGCAAAGGCCGTGGCGATTGTCGAGTCGGCACTGATCTTTGAGGTGGAGCGTGATGCGCGGGCGCGTGGTGAATCAGAGGGCGTGCTGTCAGACTGGCGCAACCGCTTTGACCGCGTGATTGTGGTGACGGCTCCGGATGCGGTGAAGATTGCGCGCTATATTGATCGAGTTTGCGCTGGAAAAGATGATGCGTGCCGTACGGCTGCGGAGTCAGATGCGCGGGTGCGAATGAGCCGGCAGATTCCGGATGCAGAAAAGGCTGCGCGGGCTGATTTCGTGATTGAGAATGCGGGTGATAAAGCTGTCCTTGAAGCGCGTGTTGCGGAAGTTTGGAATCTGTTGAACGCTGAGAGCGCATCTGGTTTCGGAAATCCGGGTTCATTACAATTTAGATGAAGTTCCAAAAAACGTTTTGAGGTACGAGGGATGAGATTGCGCCGGGTTCTTTTAATTCTGCTGCTGGTGGGCGGCTTCTGGTATGTGACGGTGCATGTTGCGGGCGATCTACGTTCTTTGGGACTGCTGAAGACGAGCGGCGGTAATTCACCGCTGGAACTGACTGAAGCGCATGCCGCGCCAGAGTATGACACCGAAGAGCAGAACAATATCGCTATTTACAAGCGTGTGCTGCCGAGTGTGGTGAACATTACGGCGACGAATCTGACCTTCAACTTTTTCTATGGCGCGGTGCCGCAGCAAGGTCAGGGTTCGGGCTTTGTTCTGGATCGGGCGGGACACGTGCTGACGAACTATCACGTGGTGGAGCAGGCGAACCGCGGTATTGAAGTACAGCTGAGCAACAAGCATAAGTATTCGGCGACAGTTGTTGGTTCGGACCGAACGCATGATCTTGCGCTGCTGCAGATCAACGCGCCGAATCTGCAGCCGGTGACTCTGGCGGATTCGACGGATCTGGCGGTGGGGCAGAAGGTGTATGCCATCGGTAATCCTTTCGGATTGAGTGGAACGATGACGCGTGGAATCATCAGCTCGATCCGCAGCGTACGCGGCGGCGAAGGTGGCCCGATTGAAGATGCGATTCAGACGGATGCGGCGATCAATCCGGGCAACTCAGGCGGTCCGCTGTTGAATTCTCGGGGCGAGGTGATTGGGATTAACACCATGATTGCTTCGAATGGCGCCGAGCAAAGCTCAGGCATTGGGTTTGCGATTCCGATCAACACGGCGAAGGCAGTGCTGGCGGATCTGACGCGGTATGGGCATGTGCGGCGTCCGTCGCTGGGGATTCAGGACTACCCGATCGGGCCTGATTTGGCTGAGGCGATGGGCTTGTCGGCGGATTATGGTGTGCTGATTCAGCGGGTGCTTCCGGGTGGCGCGGCGGAGCGGGCTGGATTGCATGGCGGCACGCAGCAGCGGTACCTGGGGAATCAGCCGATCATCCTTGGCGGAGATTTGATTGTGGCGATTGACGGCCAGCAGGTGACGGACCCGCAGGATATCAACGCGATTATGGATAAGCACCAGGCCGGCGACACGGTTAGTGTGACGGTGGTGCGTGGACGGGAGCAGATGACGGTGAAGCTGGTGCTGGGTGAGGCGAAATCGCAAAACACCTAGCTGTTCGATTTCGGACAACGGAATGAGTTACTCTGTGCTGCGCTGATTCCGAAGCCGTTTCTTTTGTGGTTGCTGTGGGTGTCCGCACAGTTTCTGTGCAAATCTTCACGCGATCTTTATTTTGGGATTGTGCAGTTGAGCAGGTTAATATTACACAATTTCTGGTGCATCGGGGATGGGGGAGGGGTACCCTCCCCCTCTTCATTGCGCCGGAGTTGTTGCGGCTGAACTGACGGATGTTTGGCTGGGGTCGCGCGCGAGCAGGCCGAGGAGTGCTGAGGCGACGGCTGTGGCCAGGGTGACGACGGTGCCGGTTCCGGCGTGGCCGAGCGAGATTCCCTGCTGGGATAGAACTCCCCCGATGCTGACTACGGCGATGAGCAGGCCGGCGGCGGAGGTGCGCGGGTGGTTCCAGATGTTGGAGATGAGTGGGGTCATGGTAACTCCAGGGATCAGTTGTCAGAGATCAGAGATCAGAAAATCCCGCCCCGGCGCAAAAACAAAGACGCGCCGAAGGCGGGTATAGCAGTAAGGCATTTGGACTACAGCTTGACGCCGATAGAGGTGAGGAATTGCTGGATGTCGGGCCAGACGGCCTTGAGATCGTTGACGGTCTGGACGTCGAGCGAGATGTTGAGCGGATTTACGGCTGCGGCAGCGAGGCCGACGATCGGCGTTTCGAGCTGACCGAAGAGGGTTCCGAGAGCGGCTACGACGGTGGGCGCAACGTTGAGCGCTTTGGTGGCTCCGGTGAGCCATTTGAGCGCGTCTTCCGCGCCGACTTCAATGCCTTTTTCAATGTTGACGAAGATGTTTGCCATGACGAGGATTCCTCTTTTTCGTCCCGGCGCGGAGCCAGTAGCGGCCCCATGCGCCGCAACAAGAATTTATCCGCCGTGCAAGCCCGATGAACCGTGGTTGCGGGCATCGGGTGGCCGCGGCGGAACCGAAAAACAGAGAAACCCCGGACGCACGTCTCCGTTCCCCACGAAGGTGCGTTCGAGGTCTCAAAAAGCTGCCTGTTTTTGGCTTATTTCTAGGATACGAAATTGGCATTTAATTATGTGCAAACTGGGCGAAGTTTTTTGCGCTTTAGAATCAACGATTTAGAAAATATTTTTCGATTTGCCTCTTGACAAGAAATTAGGGATCAAGGGGAAGAGGGAAAAGGGACCAAGGAAAAGGCAAAAGCTGGTCCGATGCTGTTACGAAACGGCGCACGCCATACTTCGACGATTCAGGGCGTTGCTGACGATAAGCCGACTTCTCGGTACTAACGAATTTCTCGACGAACCTATGGAGATTTACAACAGATAAGGGGAGTCCCGCCACATGCGAAGGGAAAATCGATTACGGTTTGATACCTTGAGTGAAAAGGTTAAGCATGAATAGGCTTGAGATGAGCTTAAAGGAGCTTTGCTTTGGTGACACCCGCTGATTCGCGTTCCATAGTTGTACATCTCGTTCACGGCACATGGCCATATGGTCTGTTAAATCACCTAATTCAGCGAAGACCCGACCGACCAACGCCATGGTTCGAGGATGGATCGCGCTTCAGAGATGGAATCAAGGATCGCCTTCGACATCATAAGAGCATAGAATTTCGAGCTTTCAAGTGGTCGGGAAAGAACTCGGTGAATGCTCGGTTTGACGCCTCCTACGAGTTTCATGATCATCTCAATCTCTCACTGCAGGAAAACGACGATAGCTTGCATGTAATCGTTGCTCATAGTCATGGCGGAACTGTTGTTGAACAAGCCATCCGATCTCATATCTCAGCTAAACGAGTCAAAGCGCTGATCTGTCTAGCTACTCCATTCGCTTATGTGCGAGAGGGGGATGAGGCAGACGATTCCTTTAAGATGGCTGCTTTAGGACACTCTATCTCGGCGGGGCTTGTAGTAGCGATATTTCTGTATAGCGCGAAATTCATGGCTGTTCACATCTTGACAGCTGTCTTATTGATTGCACTCCAGCCGCTCGTTGGGGCAACAGTCGATTTAGCGCTTCAGCTTATTCCGCCTAAACACTCAAATACCGAGCAGTCTCCTCTAGCTTTTAGTTCACCGATTCCGTTTTTTTTATTGAGGGCGACAAGGGATGAGGCTACCTTGGGGCTTGGCTTTGTCCAATTTTTATCCGGCCTACTTGGATGGCTATTCACAAATCTCGGCTATGGATATACGGAACATCAAAAGAATTACTCGAGGCCGTTTCGAACAAAGTTATTAGAACGCTGGCGCAACATGAGGAAGCTTTATCCTCTGGGGTTGCTGATCCTGTATTTGTTGGTCACAAGTAAGCGAACCTCCGCATTGCCGTTCTTGCTGGATGGTTTTCTCGTTGTCACAGTCTTGGAATTTGCTGCGGCAGTATCGTCCATAGCGGCATTTCTACTGATCGCAAGTGCCGTAGGATTTTGGGATTTTACTGCTGCGATTTGGTCAAATATAGAAGTGGACACTGTTCCTGAATTTCAAAACTGCCACATAAAATCGTTCGGCAGGCTTCGTGGCGGAGAAGAAGATAGCCTTCGTCATGGTCTCTATGACTACGCTGACGTAAAAGCCGAAATCGCACAGATTATTGGCGCGGTTGCTTCCGGCGATGAGCCTCGATTTCAAACGGTGCATTGGGCATATGTTGAGTATGAGTCGTAAATGTCATGCTTGTTGACGAGCTATTCTTTTGCGTTTCCGTTTCGTACTGACTTCACATTCGACGATTCCCCGTCATCCGGCCCTAAACCTTCTGGATTTGTCCTGATAAACGCTCTTCCTGGACGCAACGCCATCCCACTCATGCCGCGATGAGGCCGGTGTCATGAGAAGGTACCCGCTTACTATCTCTCACAGTGGCCGTCATCCGTTGTCATTGGGAGAACCTGCTCGATTTTGCGATGGAATAATACGAAATGCGTAAAGGCTTTACCAGAAGACCACAAGATGACTCGCCGGCAGTGCAAGCCAAGAACTACATCACCCCCGGCGGACTTAAGCGCCTGAAAGAGGAGCATCAGTTTCTGCTCATCAAGGACCGCCCGGCTGTGGCGGAGGTCGTAGCGTGGGCTGCCAGCAATGGCGATCGCAGTGAAAACGCCGATTATCAGTACGCCAAACGTCGGCTGCGGCAGATCGATGGGCGGATTCGCCTTCTCTCAAAGCGGATCGAAGCTGCAGAAGTAATGGATCCGGAAGCTCCGAGATCGGGCCTGCGGGCGACGAAGGCGTATTTCGGTGCAACGGTGCTCTATACCAATGCCGCGGGAGTGGAGCGAGAGGTGAGCATCGTCGGCACCGACGAGGTCGACCTCGACCGCAACCATGTCAGTTGGGTGTCACCTCTGGGCCGCGCGTTAATGCGGTCGGCTGAGGGGGACAGCGTGGTTCTCGAAGCACCGGGCGGCAAAGAGCGCCTGACGATACTGGAGGTGCGTTACGAGCGCATTGATGTTGAACCCTTCCGTGAACCTCCGGGATCCTATGCTGCTGCAAAACAGTCATAGAGCGGAATCGATGCCTGGCGTGTTACACGAAACGAAATGACTCCTCATAAACGCCCTTCCGTTTATGAATTCAGTCTAGAGTCTCCGCGTACAGCTAGAAACTCTTTGAATTTCTGAGCAGCGAAGAAGATTCGATACTACTCAAGGTAATCGCGGGTTGTGGTGGACTCACGAAAAGCAAAGGCAAAAACAACCGCAGGTCCTTCACTCCGCCTGTAATACGGCTACGTTCAGGATGACAGCGTGGGTGGTGGGTTGAGGGGAGTGCTATCCCACTCTTGCGACAAGAACAAAGACGTCGCAAGAATGGGGCACCCGTGGGTTGTGGTGGAACTCACAAACGGCAAAGGCAAGAACAACCGCAGGTCCTTCACTCCGCCTCAAGTACGGCTACGTTCAGGATGACATCATGGGTGGTGGGTTGAGGGGAGTGCTATCCCAATGGATTGAGACGAGCCCGGACATGCTGCACGTGCCGTCAGAATGTAACCTCAAGGCGTTGCGGTTGTGCTCGCGCAGGGATTTCAAGAAGCACTGTCCCTGCTTCAGCCTTTGCATCCGAGATACGATTGCCATCCACAGTGATGTCTTTGGGGGCACGCGGCAGCAGCAGACGGATTGCGGTTACGTCATGCTCATCCCGCGCGTCGATGCCGGTAACAGCAAACTGAAGGCTGTTGGATGTTACCTGTTCCTCGATAACTTTTCCGCTGACCGCAAGTATGCGCGCTTCCTTCGCGGGAAACGCGGTGGGATCGAGTAGCAGGCGGCGTTCTCCCTCGCCAACCTGCGGGTCTGTCACCAGACGCAGGTGTGCATCGAAGAGATCGACATAATGGCCGTGAATGACTGTAGGAGCAGGCGCCGTGTGGGGCGGTGTTGCAGGCTTGGCGGCCTCTGCCGTTGAAGAGGAAGCTCCGCCGATGGATTGCACAACACTGCCGGCGACGCGCGTAATCGCGTGTTCCGGTGTGCCTTCGGGTCTGTCAAAGCCCGAGGCGATCACAAACGGACCGCGGCGAAGGATGAACGCAGTCGACTCGCGCCATGCGATACGGGCCTGTGCTGTTGCGTCTTTTGTCAGCGCCAGAACAGCCGCAGGGCCGTCCACTTCATGCGCGAGTGAAGATGGGGACACTTTACGGAAGATCACCGCGCCCTTGCCCACATGCTGCGTGCCTTCGCTCTGCGGATCGATGCCAAGCGAATGAAACAGCAGCTCGCGAGGAATAGCCTGAGTCTTACCGTTGTCGTTCCACCAGTCCTGCGCGTGATTGTAGGGATCGCTGTCATCGTCAACCACCACCAGCGAACCGCCTGCTTTTACCCAGGCTGCGATGGCGGTGTGGAACTCCGGCGAAGGCGGCTTCTGTCCCTCGTAACTCAGAAAAAGAATCTTGTACTGTTTCAGAAATTCAGCCGCACCCTTACCGCGCCACGTGCTTTCAATCTGCACCGGTTCCACGGGAATCCCATGCATGATCAAGGGCAGAGCAAGACCGTAGAAGTTGCCAAGGTCTGCGTCTGAGGGAAGTGGTTTTGCTCTCTGAAACATCAATGTGTCGCTGACGAGTATGCCAATGCCCGGCGTACCGGAAAGCTGCCAGTGAGCGGGTTGGCCGTGCATCTCTCCCAGAGCGTGGAAGACCGTTTGCAGCTCTGTTTCGTACTCTGCCGGAATGAGAGTTGCCGCCGGCTTTGGATCGGTTTCGGTCGGCTCTGTGGCCGCATGCAGACTGTGCGGACCAAAGATTCGGTCCGGCCAGGGCAGTATCTCGTAACTGCTTACTTCCGGCTGCAGCAGGGACGCGACAAGTGTGGACTCCCAATTGCGTTTGTAGTCCACCCAGGAATGGTGGGGATTATCTTCAATAGGATCGTTAAGATACCAGATACGTTTACCGGAAGAGCGCGCAATGTTCTGTAATGCGCCGTATTCCAGAAACGCCGTCTCAAACGTGCGCTCGGCCTCAATTCCCTGATACATGTTTACCGCGCGGCTTGTTCCTGTCCATACCTGCGCAATGTAGCCGTCAGCGCCTACATCCAGCAACGAAGACTCCGGTGAAACAATCTGCCACTGCGCATAGTTGATAAGCGAGTGCGTCGCCACATAGCAGGGGATCTGCTTGTTATGCTGCTCGCCCCACTCCCGCACCGCGGTGAACACCTGTGCGAGCGCGCGCCGGTAGAGGAAATACTTTAACTTACTGGCACGGTATTGTGCGTCTGGCGAAGAGTCAGGCGCTCGCCAGAGCTCATGATAATAACTCTGCCACTCATTCTTAAAGGAGTCGGACCATCCTGCACGCGCCCAGAACTCCGGCTCTTCGAGATAGATGGCTTCCGCGCCGGCGTCGAGCGCACGAAGCACGCCACGGCTCAGATACTTACCGTAGCTTTCCGATGGAGAAATGTAAGGAACTTCGCGGCCGCTGTGCAGTATCAGCTTGCCGCTGGATTCCTGCTGGGTTTCGTTCCAGTGTTCCTTACCGTCAAAATCGCCGCGCAGATAATCGCCATACGTTCCCCACGCAACTCCGGTCATCACCGCGACACGATAGTTGTGCTCTTTCCAACTGCGGATGCGGTCCGGCAGATTTTCGCTGATGCCATACACCATGACCGTTCCGGCCTCAACGTTGACACGAGGAGACCAGCCCTGCGACGTCTGAAAAAGCAGGGTGTCGTTCGCAGGCTGGGACTGCTGAGCCGCAGCCGAGGCGCAAAGGCTCAGCACAAGAAGAAGTTTTTTCAATGAGATCACTGCGTCTCCGATTGAGAGATCATCGACTCCATTGCTACATCTCGAGTGTAGTATCGGGAAACGCCCTTCCGTTTATCAATTCAGCCTAGCGTCTCCGCGCATAATTTGAGATTCATCGAATTTCCGATCCGCGAAGAAGATTCGATACTACTCAAGGCAAGCGCGGGTGGTAGGAGAGCGCACGGTTTCGCTTAGGAATGAAAGACAAGGATCTTCCGGCGCTACGCATCTATAATCTCGCTCATGACGCCGTCGCTGCGAAGCCGCAACCGGCGTCATCACACTCATCCCCCGGCATAGGTCGTGCGCACTTGGAAACGCCGTTAACGGGCAGCGAAGTCCTGAGTATTTTTCGTGGCGATGAAGCGCGGCTTTTCGTCGCGGCAGCATCGATCACGGTGGGCCTGGTCGCAATCGGATTCTCATTCATCCGCCGGCGATTCGATCGGCTGCTTTCCTTCTTTGCCTGGTTCGCGGCACAGTATGGCTTCCGCCTCTGGATACAGTCCGACATCTTCAGACTCATGGCCGGTCCCTCGGTTGCCATCGACAGGCTCCAGATGGCCCTCAACTTCTTTGTGGCGATTCCCGCGCTACTTTTTTTCGAGGCAAGCGGATTTGTTGGCCGCGCGGGCCGGCTGATTGTCAATGCAATATGTCTTTTAGAGCTTTGCCTGATCGCGGCGATCTTTGTGGGCGTTCCTTTGCCATGGCTCAACAACGCGAACAGCGTGCTGATCATCCTGGGCTCAGCTTCGTTGGTGTCTCTCGCTTTCCGGCAACCCGCCATCACGATCGATGCAATTGTCTTTCGTGCCGGGATGGTCGTGTTCGTCGGTCTCGTCCTGTGGACGAACATCGTGGAGCTTTTGGGACACCCGGCAGCATATGAATTCTACGGTTTTGCTGTTTTGATGTGCTGCCTGGGCTATATAGCGGCTCGGCGGGCCCTCGACCGCGAACAACAGCTGAGCTCCATTCAGCAGGAGCTTGAAATCGCGCGTCGAATTCAGCTCGCCATCCTACCTGCTGCCTTCCCTGCCGCAAAACACTTCTCCATTGCCGCAAGATACAAACCCATGACTTCTGTAGCGGGCGACTTTTACGACTTCCTGGAAGGAGAAAACGGAGCGGTCGGTTTACTTGTTGCGGACGTGTCCGGACACGGCGTTCCGGCGGCCCTGATTGCCTCCATGGTCAAGGTAGCAATCCAGACGCAGCGGCATCGGCAGAACGATCCCGCAGGGTTATTGGCGGGTGTGAATGAAGCTCTCTGCGGAAATGCGCAGCATCAATTCGTAACCGCAGGCTATGTCTACCTGAATCCAAGCCGCGATGAATTCTGCTATGCGGCAGCCGGTCATCCGCCCATGATCCTGCAACGCGACCGGCAGATTTTTCCTATCGAAGAAAATGGGCTTGTTCTGGCGCTGATGCCCACTGCGGCCTACACCTCCACAACGCAGACTCTTCAACCGGGCGACCGCATTCTGCTCTACACCGACGGAATTATAGAAGCCGCCAACGGCAACGAAGAAGAGTTCGGCCAGGATCGCCTCAGTGATTTACTTCTGGAAAGCGACGGCAAGACCGCTGAGCAGACAGCACAGCTTATTGAGTCGGCTGTCACCGCCTGGTCATCCACCCAAAGTGACGACCTGACAATCATCGTCTGCGATTACAAGCTAATCTCCTCGCGGGAGTAGAGGCATTGGATGATCTCAGGTGGGGCGCGGTACCTCAGTGGAATCGCGCAACGAATCTCTGATCAGTGAAGAAGATTCGAACCTACTCAAGGCAATCGCCGAGGGGGGCACGCACAGGCTCTACATCCTGCTCTACATTTTAGTAGCTAGTTGCCGGGCGGCAAAGTCTGCTAATTTTTCCTTTGCAACAAAGGCAAGCTTCTGATCGAGAGTAAGGGAAAGGACCAGTACTGCATTCCCTTTGAGAATCGCCAGGTTCTCAGTTTTATAGCGATTTGCGAGATTGGCATCCTGGTCGAAGACAGCTTTGTCTCCTACGCCGGATACCGGAGTCTCGTTGGACGGTGGTGGTTGCCCAAGGCCGTACATCGAGGGGTTGGCGGACGGCGCATAAAAAATGGTGATGTCGATATGCTGGGGCGAGTCCGTTGTAAAACTGCACGAGCCCGCGCGCGGTCCCGGCGCTGAGTCTTTGGCGAGCATGACTGGAACGCTAAACCACGCCTTAGCAGCTGAAGCGACGGCAACCGGATCGATCATTTTGCAAGCATCCACTGGCGCGGAAGGCGGAGCTGCCATTGCTGGAACGAATGCAGCCATCGAAAGTCCGAGTAACAATTCAGCGGGGCGAAAGGTCATCCTATTTCCTTTCGCGGGCAATTCTCGCACATGCATGCGGGACGAAAGCTGGATGACAACTCCGGGGAGTGAGTGGGCGTTCGGAAGTGAACAGCTTATGCTGCTATTGCGCCTTGGCTTGAGAGGAGTAGATGATCTCACCTGCCCGGATGGTGTATGCCACTTTGGAGAAATTTCGCACGTCGGTTGCCGGGTCGGCGTCGAGCACTACGAGGTCGGCGGTCATTCTTTTTTCTACGCGGCCTTTGGCTGGTTGCTTGAATAAGGTGCTGGGATTTGAGGTGAGTGAGGCGAGAATATCGCGCCATGTCATGGCTCGTCCCATGTATTCGAATTCCTGCGCGGTGTCATAACGCGATTGGAAGCCTACATCGGTCCCAAAGAGGATGATGCCGCCCTGGGAGGCGTAGGACTTGAGCTCATCGACGCCGTTGCTGACGAGCTTGTCCTGTATGGAGGGATCGGAGACTACGGTGGTCCACAGGGTGAGCGTGGGAATGAGTGCGGTGTGCTGCTGCTTCATGCGGGCGAGATCTTCTGGTGAGAAGCTGCCCTCACATCAGCCCGGATTGATCCCAGCTGGGCGAATCTGCACATTGAATTTAGACGGAAGGCGGTAGATGGTGGCCGAGGTCGGACTCGAACCGACACGAGGTTACCCTCGGCAGATTTTGAGTCTGCTGTGGCTGCCAATTTCACCACTCGGCCATAATCAAGATTGTGTCGCAAGGAGGACGATGAGCGTCGTTCTTATCGAATGTTCAGCCCGCGACATCTCCCTGCTGACCGATTATGGCTTGGTCGATGCCTTTGTGGCATTCTGATGGGATGAATGATTACAACACTCCCGGTAGAGGTTCCCCAGTGATTCCTTTTCGTACCAGTCCGGCCAGAAATTCGGCAAACAGCACGATATCCTCATGCATGCTGGCCCTTTCGAGCGTGTGCATATAGGCATTGCGTTCACCGATCGGAATCACCGTCCACGGATACCCTCCGGAGGCCATCATCATGTTCATCAGAAAGCGTCCATGCGACAGTTCCCATCCATATGAGTATGAATATAGACGAAGAGAGAATACGCTAGGTCGACACGCACAGCGGAATTCGTTCCCTCGCGGAGAAGATCAAAGAATGCGGGTAACGCATCGCGCACAGCTCCGCTGTTCAACGGTAAGCGCATCGACTTGCGAATATAGATCTTAGCACTACGCTACCGGCAAGGTCGGTAAGTTTCAGTAAGCCCACAGCAACGTTGGGCGCAAAGAGTTCCCGATGCCAAGTCCCATGATCGCGGTCTGCAACATGGCCTGGATTCTCATCTGCGAGCACGTTACGAACGCTTTGCTGCACGGCCTGATACGCCTGCCGGTAACCATGCACCGCCATTGCGTTGCGTTGTTCGCGGTCCTCTTGATGGGCCTCCGCCCACCGCTTCGCACGCGTTCAATGAGTTCAGGCGTTACGCCATAGCCCTCAATCGACGAAGAATGATAGACGTCGGTGACATAGGCATCGTTGAGCTGCTTCATATAGGCTTCGACCTTACGCGAGAACCGGCTCTCGCGTTTTCTGCTACAGGAATTGAATCCTGTTCACGTAGGGCGAGCGTTCGCGCGTGGAGAACAACAGAGAGGGCCTATCCATAAATAAATGGATCACTCTCGTGCACGTTATAGCCTGCGAACAACATGGTCTTTACGATGTCGTCAGCGATACGTTCGCGTCCGCAGTTACGAGTTACGAAACGCGACTACGAGACGACCGGCAATCGTGGTGTGGCTGCCATCGAGAAGCCGCACCAACAAAGGAGGCGCATCGCGGATGGTAAGTAGCACCGCACGAATACCTGTTGGATGGCTGGAGAAAAAGCGTGGCGAAGATGCAATCAAGGCCGCTTTCGGGGAGAAAGGCGCAGGCCTTCTTTCTCTTACCTGTCGTTCGCCGCAGGTAACGCGGCCTGAACATCCAGTACCTGGGTCTGATGCAGAAGAGCGGTGATCTTGTTTCACGTCTTGTAAGACCAAACAACAAGTTGCCGTGGCACAGTGTGGTTGCATTGAAGGAGAGAGATTATTCGGGCCAAAAGCACCAATTACTCCCCAACCGCTCGTTCAGGTATGCCGAGCAGAAGGCTAGGGACATACCCGTCTTTGATGACCTACAGGAGAAAACCATGTGCCAGGAGACGTTCTCGATGGGTTCTGGAGATGTCCTTTTGCGCGAATGGATTTGATCAAAAAAATGAAGTATCCTGCTTCTTCCCTTGGATGAAAGCCTTTGGCGCGCCGGCGCGTGATCGGAATTCCTGTACAGCAGACATGACGAATTCTTTCATTCGACCTTGAAAGACCTCTACAGAGAACTTTTGAGCGTGTTCGCGGATTTGATGTGCGTCAAATCTAGATGCATTCGATTCAAATTGGAGGATAGCCGCACTCAGGCTTGCAACCGACTGTTCAGAAAAAAAGATTCCAGTCGGTACTTCTGGGGCATAGTCGCCGCTATTCAGGCCGCGGATTGTTTCGAGTGAGCCGCCACGTCCATATGCGATGACGGGCTTTCCGAAACTTTGGGCCTCGACAGGTACCATTCCAAAATCTTCTTCTCCAGGAAACAGGAGAGCACGGCAATGAGCAAACTCTTTGTGCAGTTCGTTGTCATTAAGGTTGCCGTGGAATTCGATGGTTGGACCGGCTATTCGCCGCAGCGACTTGTACTGAGGTCCGTCGCCGACTACGTGAAGCTTCCTGGAGAGTTGAGTACATGCGAGAACAGCTAGGTCGAAGCGCTTGTAATCCACTAACCGCCCGACTGCCAGGTAATGATCTTCCTGAATTGTTTGCAATGGATCGACCGGCATCTGAACAGGCGGGTGAATGACGGTGCTTTTTTTGCAGTAGAATTTGCGGATACGCAAGGCGACGAAATTCGAATTTGCGAGGAAGTAGTCGACTCGGCTTGCTGATGCCAGATCCCATTGACGAAGATAGTGCGCGACAACTGAAAAGACTATCTTCACCACCGGATTCATTGTCCTGACATACTGTGGGTACATATCCCAGATGTATCGCATCGGCGAATGGCAGTAGCAAATATGACAAGTCTGCGGAGACGTAATGACACCCTTGGCGGGGCCGGACTCGGAACTGATCACAAGGTCATAGCCGCTAAGGTCAAATTGCTCGAGAGCGATAGGCTGTAGGAAAAGAAAGTGGCGATGAAATCGAATGGCTCCAGGAATCTTCTGCAAAAAAGAAGTATGGAGTTTGTGATTCCTGAGCTCAGGCGCGAGTTTAACCGGATCGGCGACCAGGGTAAACAGATCTGCCTGAGGAAATATCTTAGCCAGAGCCTCAACCACTTTCTCGCCACCGGCCCGGCCAACGAACCAGTAGTGGACAATAGCCACGCGCAGACCCGATAGGTCGATAGGGGAAGAAGCACTGTACACTTTCACACAACTTTTCGCTTCATCATAGTGAGCATCTTTATAACCTCTTGTCCTTGCATAGCATATCGCAGGCCGCCGGACGGATCCCAATGCATGGTGATCCCTCTCTCTGCATGGCCTCTGTCTCATAGACTGGTGGCGATCAGACCATTAAAATTGAGGAAGATCGTAGAGAAAGGGCAAATGCAAATCCACTGGCGATTCGTCAGGAATGCAGTCGCCAACTTGGGACGCGGAAGCGCTGCCGCAGTGGTTGCGGTTTTGTTACCCCCTCTGTTGGTCAGGCATATGACGGCCACCTCGTACGCTGTATGGGTGCTTGTCCTGCAGACCGCCGCCTATGTTAGTTACCTCAACTTCGGACTCCAGACCGCCATCGGTCGTTACGTAGCCTTCGCAAAGGAAAAGGACGACGTCGATCTTCGTGATTCCGTCTTTAGCACTGCTTTTGCGGGACTGTGCGGCGCAGCTCTGATTTCATTGGTTTGCCTTACAGGAGCAGCAATGGCTGTTCCAGAGCTTTTTCCGAGTGTTCCGGCTTCATTTGTTTCGCAGATGCGGATCGCGCTTCTGATTGTGGGCTCTTCCCTGGCGGCCGAATTACCCGCCTCTGCATGGAACGGTGTTTTTATTGGCATGCAGCGATACGATGTGCCTGCTCTTACCGTAGGGAGTGCCAGACTTCTTTCAGCTCTCGGCATCATTGCTGCTGCGCTCACTGGTCACTCAATCGTTGTCATGGCCTCGGCGATGGCCGCGGCTAATCTTATATCCTACCTTGCGCAGTATCTGGCGCTGCGCCGCATGGCTCCGGATGTTCGCTTTCACCCGCACATGGTACGGCGCTCAACTGCCAAAGAGCTTTATGGCTATTGTCTGGGTCTTACCGTCTTCGCATTCTCGACATTTTTGGTTACCGGTCTCGATCTTCTTCTTGTAGGCCGCTTTCAGTTTTCTATGGTGACGCCGTACTCGGTAAGCGCCAGCATCATTACATTAATCGCTGGCTTGCTCGGCGCGGTCATAAACGTCATTCTTCCGCATTCCGCGGCCTTGCACGCTCGCCAAAGGTCAGACGCGTTAGGTAAGTTGGTCATATCTTCAACGCGAATCGGCGTGCTTCTGTTGATCTTCACAGGAATTCCTATACTTATTTACGCTGGCCCAATTCTGCGGCTATGGATCGGGCCTCAGTACGTCTCTACCGGTGCGCCTGTGCTGGCAATTTTGATCATCGCCAATATCATTCGCCTCATAGGCTTGCCGTACTCTGTGATCCTCGTTGCTGCAGGACAGCAGCGATATATTATGATCAGCCCATTGGCAGAGGGCTTCAGCAACTTAATAGCAAGCGTAGTTCTCGGCTTGCATTTCGGGGCTCTAGGTGTCGCGATTGGGACGCTGTTTGGCTCATTGGTCAGTATCGCCACTCACTTACTGTATTCGATGGTACGCACCAAGGATTCGATTGCTCTGTCCCGGCGAGAATTATTGAGTTCTGGGGTCTTCTACCCATTGCTTTGGACCTTACCGCTTATTGCGGTCGCGGCACTATCGCTGCGGGGTGTTGTTTTGAGCGCTGTCTTCGTTTCTTCCGCTGCGATACTCTCAATTGTCAGCGCGGGAGCGATGATGCTTCGCACACGTGCCCAATCAGGAGGCAATCTGGATGGAATGCCGTGACTCGCGATCACATATATTGGTGTCTTCCGAAGGTACGGGTGGATCGGTAACCATACGCACAGCGACATCCTACAGGCACGCCCGTAGGATGTCGCTGTGCCTGAAGTGATGTTCTGCAAAGAGTTACGTCGGTAGTGAACCAAGTCATGTTCACTGTTTGTAAATACCCAAATAATTGGAGAGATGTAGATGGAAAATTCAACCGGGAAAGCTAAATATAGCGCCATTCTGCGACAGTTCGTCAACCGTGCGGTTCCTTGGCTACCCGTTAGAGAAAAGCTCTCCTACAGCAAGCGAGTATTAGTACTGGGCTGGAAGCATTTGAAATATTCACGCAGCAGTATGCTCTTTTTTCACTGTAATATCTGCGGTCTAAAAACGTCGTATCCGCGTACGGAGATGGGGCGCGAAGTCCCTACTTGTATGCATTGCGGTTCAACAGTACGGTTACGCAGCATCGTCCATGCCCTTTCAATCGAACTCTTCGGCCAGAGCCTTCCACTTGCCGACTTCCCGGATAGGCATGACCTCGCCGGAGTCGGTTTGACCGATTGGGATGGGTACGCAATTCGATTGGCCAAGAAATTCCATTACACAAATACGTACTACCATAAGGAACCCCTCCTCGACATCACTTCGATCAATACCGAACAGCACGGGATCTACGACTTCATTGTCAACAGCGACGTATTCGAGCACATTTCTCCACCCATCTCCAAAGCCTTCGAAAATGCGTACCGTTTACTTAAGCCCGGTGGAGTGATGATCTTTTCCGTGCCGTTCGTCGCAGGTGAAACCAAAGAACACTTTCCGGATCTACATGATTATTCGATTCAAAAAAAGAGCGGAGATTGGGTTCTGTTCAATAGAACTTCCGACGGTATCGATCAGGAATTCTCTGACCTTACCTTTCATGGTGGCCCGGGAACTGTCATTGAAATGCGAGTCTTCGGCAAGGACGGTCTGCAGAAGAGCTTCAAAGAAGCCGGCTTCGCGTCTGCCAAGCTTCACAATGAAGAGTGTCTGAAATACGGGATTGTGTGGCTTCCCTACAATCCGGAAGAGGCTCCGTATCGGCCGCTAGTCTATGGGTTGGATGCACCTCCGTGGTCGCTCCGAAAGGACTCCTCGGGAACTGGGGGATCTGATTTTGAGTCAAAGCGCGTCGGCACAGCGCCTAACAATTGTGCTGAGACGATGCGATCGCTTCCTGGCCTGAAAACTCGCCAAGCGAAAGAAGAAAGCCGATGAGATGCTGCGTAATCCTTCTGAACTGGAATGGATGGAGGAATACAATTGAATGCCTGGAATCGGTATTCCGTATCACGGGTCAAGACTTCTGCGTTGTGGTTTGCGACAACTTCTCCAGTGACAACTCTCTCGAAAAAATCAGGCAATGGGCCCGAGGCGAGATGAGAGCCGAGTCGGCAAACCCTCAACTCGCCTACCTGAGTTCTCCGCCGGTCAATAAGCCGATTCCCTACATCGAGCTGACTCGTGAGGAAGCAGAGTCGGTACGCCCGCGCCGCGAGTCCCGGCTTGTTTTGATCCAAACCGGGGCGAATCTCGGTTTTGCCGGTGGCAACAATGTTGGGCTCCGATATGCTCTCGGACAGGCGGATTGCCAGTTCTTTTGGATGCTGAATAACGATACGGTCGTGGAACCCGGGGCGCTCACGGCCATGGTGCGCTATCTTGAGCAGGTGCCAAATTGCGGACTATGCGGGTCATTGAATCGTGCGTATTACGCCCCTGAAGAGGTTCAGTCAGAAGGCGGAAAACAGTATTCTAGATGGACCGCCCGAGCGTATTCGCCTGCGGTATACAACACTGAAGAGTCGCTCGCTTATTCTGCTCCGATAGATTTCGTTAGCGGAGCCTCCATGCTGGCCAGACGGAATTTTCTCGAACATGTCGGACTTATGGAGGAGTCATATTTTCTGTTTTTCGAGGAAATGGATTGGGCCACGCGCGCTAAAGGAAAGTTTTCCCTTGGCTATGCTCGCGACAGCGTCATCTTCCATAAGGAAGGGGGGTCTATCGGATCTCATCCAGACCGTATGAAGAGGAGTCTCACTTCGGAGGCGTATCTGGCCCGGAATCGAGTCTTGTTCACCAGGCGATTCTATCCATGGGCATTGCCTACGGTCATAGCCGCAACACTATTTGCCGCCGCCCATCGGCTTTACCGGGGAGATCTCCGACGCGCGAAGACCATCCTGACTTTCATGCTGTTGGGGCTGAGACAGCCAAGGCGAGGAACAGAGCACGGGAGCGAAAAATCGCTCCCGTGACGAGCGAAAATCTCAACCTGGAGTGGCAGAAAAGCTTCGCCGCTTTCTAACGCTCATCCAAGATTCTGGAAAGAACCTAACCCCGGGCTGCCGGCCTGCGGAGAGACCAAAGCGCGTATTTGAAGCCCTAACCAGGCGAGCGCCCCTACCGCAGCAAATGCATAAACGCCGCCAATACCCAGACTGGTATTGAAACATCCTGCTAAAAGCAATAAAGATGTTGCTGAAAACGCCTTCTGCATCTGTTCAGAGGATTCTTCAAATGCTGACTTCACATCAAGATCAACCCTGCGAAGAATCAGGCCAAAAATAATGCCGGTTGCAATCGAACCGGCCCACCCAAAGTTGAAGAAGCTTTCGCCAAAGAGGCCAGGTTTAAGTCCAGGGTGCAGTTCGTTATCGATACCGACAGTCGAGTTCGTCGCAACACCCAGGACCCATTTTTCACGAAATCCCGACGCACTTCTGGGGACAAACATTGCCACCCCCGCCATGTAGGTTCGCCCCAGCCATAAATGATGATCCCAATTCGAATAGATCCAGGCAAAATCGCGCATATCGCAGAAGGTGTTGCCGTAGAAGGCCATGAATCCGAGTCCGGCGAAGAAGAGTCCCAGAGAGTATTGACCATCGCGAAGGCTCGAAAGATAGAATCCTGCAGTGATAGCGACGGCGACCATGAGCACGATTCGAAGTATGCTCACTTTGTTTTTGAGCTTGATTATGTAACAAAGCCCAACATTGATAAAAATGAGAGCAATATTGGTACGCTGTCCAAAGAAAAGGAGCCCGGTAGCCGCTAAAAGAGTACATACGAGCAGTATTCGCTCTTTCGTGTCTACATATCTTGCGAAACAATGAGATGCCACTACGACTGTCATCGACGAGGTAATCAATACAAATGGACGAATTCCAGGATTAAGAAATGTATAGGCTCTTAAGTCAAAGCCAAATCCTGCGGTCGAAAAATAAAGGGATAACATTATCGCCTGCAGGCAAAGGCATATAGTAGATAGCCCGATCAAGACACTACGCGACGACATAATCATGAGAGAAGTGCGAGGGAAGACTTTCAGCACCTTTTGGGTGGATCGTCTCATGCCGATGCCTAACTGCAATCGCCAGAGATTACCCCCGAGATAAAGTGCGAGAAACCCGGTGGAGGTAATGAGAAAGACCCTTGGCATTGCCTCAATGATCCTGGGTAAGTCCCGGCCCACAATAATGGCGTTCAAGTCATCCCTCTCAAACGGGAGCATGGCCATGGCGGGGATGACACAAAGAAGAAGTACCTGGAAGTTCCAAAAATCGATACGGTAGCCGTAACGATAACAATTGCGATAGTAGGCAACAAGAAATAGCAGCAACAACAAAAGATCGATAGCGTAGAGAATGTTCCAGGACATTGACATATCGATCACTTAGGTCCTCGCGAAGGAAGATTGTAGCTTCAGCACCTAAAACTGCCTCATAGTGACTGTGCTACGGACCGAAAGTAGGTCTGAAACCGCCCGGCCCTATCCTATCTAATCCTCATGCCTGAACAGATCGAAACAGTACAGTTCAACGCTCAGTCGACCGATCTGGGAAAAATTGGATGCACTGTTCGCTGGTAGCCTCAAGGATGATTGCGGAAGCGTTCACCATCGCCCCTTGGAAGGCATCCTAGATAAGGATACAATATTCCCGGAGGATAACGTGGAAGGCAATAAGTCTGGACAGGACGATCCTCTATTCACCCAACTCTACTCTAAAGAGATCTCACTTCTTGGCGTAGCGATAGTTCTGGCACAATATCGGTTCAAGATTATAACCATCACTCTTTGCGTTGGGTTGTTCGGTTTTTTGTTGGCACTTCTTCTGCCAAATCACTACACCGCCGTCACATCCATATTGCCCCCTCAGCAGGGTTCCAATTCTTCCGGCTCAGCGATTATGGCGCAGCTTAGCAGTTTGAGTTCCTTGACGGGTGCTGGAACGGGTAGTCCGCTCAAAAATCCAAACGATATGCAGGTCGCTTTCATGCGGAGCAGAACGGTCGAAGACGCTGTAATCGACCGATTCAAATTAAGTCAGCTCTATAAGACCAAGCGCCCCTCTGAAACTCGCAAAGTGCTTGAAAAAAGGGTTGAAATCGACACTGGTACCAAAGACGGGCTTATTCGCATTTCCGTCACAGACCGCGACCCGAATCGAGCGGCAGATCTTGCCAATGGGTATGTTGAGGAATACAGAAAATTCTCAGCAAATCTAGCGGTAACAGAAGCGTCCCAACGTAGACTTTTCTTCGAAAACCAACTTAGTGGGGCTAAGGAAGGATTGGCTGACGCCGAAGAAGACCTTAAGAAAACTGAACAGCAAACAGGCGTGATCCAAGTTGATGCTCAAACGCGTACCGCAATTGAATCAGTTGCTCAATTGCGAGCCGAGATTACCGCCAAGCAAGTTGAATTAAGCGGATTGCGTGCTTTCGGAACCGAGCAAAATCCTGAGGTTCAGCAGGCAGAAGAGGAATTATCTCAATTACAAGAAGAGCAGAAGAAATTAGGATCATCCGGCGGTCCCTCTGACGGGCTCCTCCTACAGAACAGCGCAATGCAACAGGCTGGTCTTGAATACGTTCGTAAATTGAGAGAGGTTCGCTACCGCCAAACGATCTTTGACCTTCTGGCTCGACAATACGAGGCTGCCAAAGTAGACGAGGCACGCCAGGGGGCGATGGTGCAGGTAGTGGACAAAGCTCTACCTCCTGACCGGAAGTCATCTCCAAAAATCGGGCTAATGACGATCGGAGCGTGCTTCTTAGGACTATTCTTTGGGCTAGGGTTCGCATTTATGGTAGAAGGTTATCGGAAATTGACCCATAACCCTTACGAGCAGTGGCGCTTAGAAAGATTGCGAAGTCTTTTCGTAAACAAGAAATCTTCTTAATTTCGTGAAGCGAATTTCATACATTGATGACCTGCCATTCTGCTTTAGGCAACCTGATCATGGATTCGATTTGTGCCGCAACACGCTGCGGCGTTATGGAAATCAAGCACCCATTCCACTTGCAATCAGCAAATGTGTTCCCGTCATAGCAAGGTCTGCAAGGCAGATGCTCGCCTCCCCAAAGGCTCACAATACCATCGCGTCGCGGAAGTGCCTTGGAGGGTGCAGTGGGACCGAAGAGTGCGATTAAGTTACACCCGGAAATGCCCGCCAGATGCATTGGCCCAGAGTCGTGCGAAACCATGCAGTCACAAGATCGGTAAAACGCGATCGTCTGGGGAATTTTCCAATGGCCGATGCAATTTACTACACCCAATCCTGCAAAGTGCGCTTCCGCCCAAACGTCCCCAGGGCCCCCTGTCAGTACCACCTCGTACCCTTTGTTGATCAGCAGACCAGCCAATTCGACATAGGACTGCACCGGCCAGCGTCGTTGCGCATCGTCGTTAAGCAGGTTGCGTGCCCCACCGGGCGCCAGCGCGATGCGAATTTTTCCGTAGCCTGGTAATGGATTGTCGGGGAGCAGGTCCGGAGAGACAGGAGCCAGATTTTCCTCTCGATAACCATCCGGTTCTTCCAGCAGTATGCGCGCAAACTCCGCTGTATGGTGCCGCTCTGAAACTAATCGAAAGGCTCTATCTTGACGGCTCAGCAGAATTGTCTTCCGCGCATGAACAGGAACAACGAGGGCTTTGTATCGCCGGTCATACTGGAGAATGGCGCAAAGAGCGTAAGAAGCGCCCATGAGTTTTCGCCAAACCCGGAGAATTTCCGCAATCTTCTCTACGCTTCGACCTCCGAACAACACTCCATCATTCACCGTAATAGGGCGTATCCAGGTGTAACAAGAAAGCAGCGGGGCCACAACTTTGCCGCACAACCAATCAATCTCCGAACCGGACTGATGGAGCTTCCACACTGCGGGAATCAGGGACGCCACATCGCCGATCGCACCCAACTTCACGATCAGGCTTTTACGCCTCATGGTGCCACGCTTCGATCCTGGAATCATACGAAAAGATACTTTCTCCGAGACAGACAATCCACGAGCCAACGGAATAATACTTCTGCGTTGTACTTTCCAAGTTTCACCCGCATCTTTGTCGATCCTAACCTCTATTTGCTCGCGATCGCTCAACAAGTCTCGTCGTCGAGTGCCCTTCTACAATTGGTATGATGGTTACTCTTCCGCCCCAGGAGTTGACCTCTTTCGCACCCACAACGTCATCCTCGCGATAATCGCCGCCCTTTACGATCACATCAGGCCTTAAGGCAAGAATTGTTTCGAGTGGCGTTGGCTCCACAAAAATCACTACCGCATCGGTGGCCGCAAGAGCTGCAAGAACACGGGCGCGAGCATTCTCATCGACCACTGGTCTGTTGGGCCCTTTCAAACCGGAGACCGAGGCATCACTATTGATTGCCACGATCAGCCGGTCGCCCAATCGCCGCGACTCCTCCAGCAATGTGATGTGCCCAACGTGCAGCAGGTCGAAGCAACCGTTAGTGAAAACTACGACATCTCCATTCGAGCGCCAATCCGCCACTCGGTGCCTTAACTCATGGAGCGTCAGAACTTTGTTTTCAGCCTGCAGTGCAATGTCTGGAGCTAATGCAGCCAGCAGCTCATGTTTCTCAATAGGGACGGTCCCCACCTTACCGACAACGATACCGGCAGCCACGTTGGCTAATTGAACTGCAGATTCTATCGTCAGTTCAGAAGCCAGGCACAACGCCAGCACTGCAATCACAGTGTCCCCCGCACCCGAAACGTCAAAGACCTGCCGCGCAACCGCCGGAGCTATGAAACGGTACCCGCGGCGAACCACCGCGATACCTTTTTCGCTCAAAGTCGCGGTTAGATATTCCAGGTCCAGGTTCTCGGCCATCTGTTCGCTGGCAGCCAACACTGCGTCCAGGTTGCGAGGATCTCCCTGTAACGCCGTTGCAAGTTCGTGTAAATTGGGACAGATAGTCGTCGCCCCGTGGTACCGACTGAAATCAGCCGTCTTGGGATCAACCAGCACAGGAATGCCTAACCTTCTAGCTTCCGCGATTATGGCTTGGCACAGCGACGGGGTAAGTGCGCCTTTTGCGTAATCAGACAGCACAACAGCGTGACTGCCTGACAGTTCTTTCATCGCCTTGGCCAACAGACGCTCATGATCCACTTCGGATCGTTGGCCGAGATTTTCGCTGTCAAGCCGGAGCATCTGCTGACGGCCCCCGACAATGCGCGTCTTAGTGATGGTTGGAAATCCAGCACATGTCACGAACTGCGGTTCGATTTCGTTGGCTTTAAGACCGGCGATTAAGAGAGCTTCGTCGGTGTCTCCGCCTGTGAACCCCAACAATGACACCACAGCACCCAACTTCGCCAAATTCATCGCCACATTTGCTGCCCCGCCAGGTTGACAGCTTTGATGCGTTGCCCGAACAACTGGCACAGGCGCCTCAGGCGAAATGCGCCCCACTTCGCCCCAAATATACTTGTCCAGCATTACATCGCCCAGCACCAGCAGCCGCTTGCACCGCCATCGCTCCTCGATGTTGTAAAGTACATCGCGAAGATGCTCCATCGATTCGCTCAGGACACACCTGCCTTTGAAGTACCTGCCGTTTGACCAGCCTTATTCGTAGTTGCCTCAGCTTCAGGTGCTGCTTCTTCAGGTGCTGCTTCGGCTTGGCGGGCGATCAAGTCGAGCTCTAACCAATCACAAAGCATGTGCCCTACCAGGATGTGTGCCTCCTGTACCCGGGCGGTCTCGCGCGACTCGACAGCGAACAAATAGTCGGCAA
>Ga0206848_1087_pt1 | contig 23274 bp, 19 predicted proteins | sample Alteio_BWOrgCont_18_FD_152635 | JGI IMG/M metagenome (GOLD analysis project Ga0206848, IMG submission 152635) | Enriched cells from forest soil in Barre Woods Harvard Forest LTER site, Petersham, Massachusetts, United States -... | ecosystem: Environmental > Terrestrial > Soil > Temperate forest >...
CGAATTTCTTGATCCAGATTGGGGTGTTTTCGGGTGAATCAGCGTCGCGCTTGAGGGCGAGCGAGTTAAGCCGCCAAGTGTAGAAGCCCCAGATGGCGAAGCAGAGGATGCTGACCACAATAAAGGATGTGGGATTCAGCATCGGAGCCTTCCACTTGATGGCGTGGTCGATGGCTTCGACCTGTTCTTTTGTGATCTGGCCGAGCGTGAGAGCCTTGTCCACGATGCCATGATTGGCCCACATGTAGAGCTTGCCCTGGAAGACTGCAATCGGAATCCAGTAAACAAAGACCAGCGGGAGGGTGCGGCTCATGGCTTCGAGCGGACGGCGCAGGAGCAGGCCCCACTTGCCGCCGGTGACGTATTGCACCATCAGCAGTGCGAGACCGCCGACAGCGAAACCGAAGGTAAGCACGAGGCCGAGGAGCCAGGCGCGCAGGACGTGGTCAATTGACCCGTCAGCGAAGGCGAGACCCGCAGCGATAACCGAGAAGACAACGCCAACGATGAGCGCGCGGGTTCTCCAGGTGTTCACGACCGGAGGTGCGCTCAGATCGGCGGGCAGCGTCTTCGTGTGAGATTCGTGAGCCATCGATTCGTCCTTAATTCCTCGTCTTCCGTTTGCTTGCCTGCGCCAATGTCAGCGGCTGGTTCGGCGCTTACTTGGCTGCCGGAATCTTGATCAGCGGATCTGCCGGATTGGCCGGAGCCATACCGGGTTTGCCTTCCTTGTCGATGCTCGGATAGGCCTGAACGGCTGTTCCGGGTAACGTCCAGGGCTGCGCATAGCTGGCGGGCAGGCCTTGTTGCGTGGCAATGTCCTTAAGTTTCTCGACCTTGACGCCTGCAGGCACGTCAGACTGGCCGGCGGCCTGGCTGAACTGCAATGCGCGGATGTAAGCAGCAACAGCCCAGCGGTCAGAGGGCGTGAGCTGCTCAGAGTAGTCGGGCATGGCACCGTAGCCGTTCGACATGACCCAGAAGTAGTGCGAGAGCGGCTGCGCGGTGCGGACCTGATCGTGCAGGTTGGCGGCGGGCTTATAGCCGCGCTCCACGATCTCACCAAGGCCGTTGCCTACGCGCGAGTGGCACGGGGTGCAGTACACGTTGAAGCGCTCCTGTCCGCGCTGAAGAACTTCAAGCGTCAGAGGAATCTCCGCCGGCAGCTCGTTGCGCTCTTCGCGGTAGCCGTTGGCTCCCTGAACGACGCCGGTGTAGAAGTAGCTGTCGTCGTGGAGCTGGCCGCGGGCGACCGTGTTGACGACCTGCGGACGAGCGCCGCGACCGTCGTCAAACATGACGGAGCCGCGCTGCGGAAAGATCTTGGGCTGATTCTGCATGTCCTGGCGGCAGCCGGCGAGAAGAACGAGCACAGCAGTAGAGCCAAGTGAGATGAGGCGGCGCGATTGCATCAGTACTCCACCTCCACAACCGAGACCGGAGCGAGTGTTTCGAGATACGCCCGGGTTTCGATCAGTTCGAACTTGGGGTCCAGCGCCTCCAGGCAGAGGAAGAACTTGTCGTCAAGCGCGCCTGCACGAAAGTTGGGCGCGTTGAAGAGCGGGTGATAGGGGCTGGGCAGACCGTTGAGCGCCAGCATTCCGAAGGCCGCCGAGAGACCGGCCCAGAGGATGGTCCATTCATAGGCGGGAATGATGAATGCCGGCCAGGAATAAAGAGGACGCCCGGCGATATTCAGCGGATAGGCGAGAGTCGAGATCCAGGTTTCGAGCGAGAACATGGCTACTAGGCCCATGAGGCCACCGACGAGCGTGACGAGCGGCACCTTGTTCTTGTGGAAGCCGATGGCCTCAGCCGCTTCTTCCACCGGATAGGGCGTATAGCAGTCCAGGCGCCGCCATCCGTCGAGGCGCGCTTTCTGGGCCGCGCGAACGAGATCGGAGGGCGTTTCGAATTCGGCCAGGAGACCGTATGTTCCTTCACGAGGAGGCATATTAGTGTCCTTCTCCCGCTGCCACTTCTTTGGGCTTGATTTTGGCCCCAGGCAGCATCATCTTGATCTCATTCATGGGAATCATGGGCAGGAAGCGCACGAACAGCATGAACAGTGCCGTAAAGAGGCCCAGTGTTCCGATGTACGTCATGTAATCCCATTTGGTAGCGCGATAGGTGCCCCAACTGGATGGCAGGTAATCGCGATAGAGGCTGGTGACGACGATGACGAAGCGCTCAAACCACATGCCCGTGTTGACAATGATGGAAATGAGAAACATGAAACCGATGTTCGTGCGCAGCTTCCGGACCCAGAGCGTGGTCAGCGGGAACGCAATATTGCAGAAGATCAGCACGCCGTAAGACCAACCCATGGGCCCGAACATGCGGTTCCACATCATGAAGTATTCCCAGTGGGAGGCCGAGTACCACGCCATGAAGACTTCCATGCCGTAACCGTAGGCCACGATGAGGCCAGTGGCGAGCATGACCTTGCCCATGTTGTCGATGTGGCGCTCGGTGACCAGGGCTTCAAGGTGATAGAACTTGCGCAGCGGAATGGCCAGCGTTAGCACCATGGCAAAGCCAGAGTAGATGGCACCGGCAACGAAGTAGGGCGGGAAGATGGTGGTGTGCCAGCCCGGCAGCGTGGCCACGGCGAAGTCGAAGCTGATGACCGTGTGCACGGAGAGCACCAGCGGCGTGGCGAGGCCGGCGAGCAGGAGCGATGCCGTCTCGTAGCGAATCCAGTGGCGGACCGAGCCGCGCCAGCCAAGCGAGATGAGGCCGTAGAAGTATTGCGCTATCGGGGTCTTGGCGCGATCGCGCATGGTGCCAAAGTCGGGAACCATGCCGATGTACCAGAAGACCACGGAGATGGTGGCGTAGGTGGAGACCGCGAAGACGTCCCAGAGAAGCGGGGAGCGGAACTGCGGCCAGACCGTCATGGAGTTGGGGTACGGCAGGAGCCAGTAGCCGAGCCACGGACGACCGACGTGAATGAGCGGGAACATGCCGGCGCAGACGACAGCAAAGATCGTCATGGCCTCAGCGAAGCGGTTGATGGAATTACGCCAGCCCTGCTTGAAAAGCAGGAGAATGGCCGAGATCAGCGTTCCGGCGTGGCCGATACCGATCCACCAGACGAAGTTGATGATGGCAAAGCCCCAGGCGACGGGCTGTGTGACGGCCCAGATACCGGTGCCCTTGAGGAAGAGCCAGGTAACTGCAGTGAGCAGCAAGGTAGCGACCGCGCCGCCAACGCCGAATAACGCAAACCAGCCGAGGGGCGTGTGCGGCGTCAGCACAATATCGCTGATCTTGGCGGTAACAGACTTGAAGGTCTGTCCGGGCTCCAATACACGGAACTCTCCGGTCGCTGGATCTATCCAGCGACTGTGATCCGGATTGCCAGGTTTCAGTTCGCTCGTTGCCATCGTGGCTTAACCCTTTACCGGCGCGTGTTCCACCGGCGTTTCTTCGAGTTCGCTGTTCGGGTTGATCACCGCGGCCACATAGGTGGTGCGGGGACGAGTATTGATGTCGGCAAGAACCTGATAGGTGCGCTCATCGGAGCGAAGTTTCGCCACCCTGCTGTTCTTGTCGTTGAGGTTGCCGAAGGTGATGGCCTGCGCCGGGCATGCCTGCTGGCATGCGGTCTGGATTTCTCCGTCGCGGATGGCGCGGTTGTCCTTGTCGGACTCGATCTTGGCGGCCGAGATACGCTGCACGCAGTAGCTGCACTTCTCCATGACGCCGCGCGAGCGGACGGAAACATCCGGGTTGCGCATCAGCTTGAGGCTCTCAGTTTCAAAGTCAGAGAAGAGCAGGAAGTTGAAACGGCGCACCTTGTAGGGGCAGTTATTGGAGCAGTAGCGGGTGCCCACGCAGCGGTTGTAGACCATCGTATTGAGGCCTTCCGGTGTGTGAACCGTTGCGCCCACAGGGCAGACCTGTTCGCAGGGCGCATTCTCGCAGTGCTGGCAGGTCATGGGCTGGAAGTGAGCGCGCGGCGCGGAGAGGTCACCTTCAAAGTAGGTGTCAATGCGGAGCCACTGCATGTTGCGGCCGATGCGAACCTGCTGCTTGCCGACGACGGCGATGTTGTTCTCCGCGTAGCAGCCGACAATGCAGGCATTGCAGCCGGTGCAGGAGTTCATGTCAATCGACAGGCCCCATGCATTGCCCTCGGTATAGGTCCAGTTGGGAAAGAGTGACGTACCCATCTCCGTCTTCTCATTGCCCTTGTGCTTCTCGTCGATTTCGTTGGCGAAACCGGGATGTTGCTTGTATTCGTCGAGGGTGGCGTAGCGGATAATGCCGCGCTCGCCAATGGCCTCATCGGCTTCGAGGGAGTTATTGCCATTGCCCTGCTGGCCAAACTTTTCGCCGCGGTGATCCTGAAAGTGAGACTTGGTGACGGCCACGCCCCACTTGCCGTCAACCTTCTTGACAGAGCCCGTGGCGTAGAAGGGAGCGTCCGTGGTGCGGATCAGGTAAGCATTGAAGCCTGCACCCGAGCCGACGCGGCCCGCTTGCCGACGGCCATAGCCGAGGTACACGGTAACCGAGCTGTCCGGATGACCTGGAGCGACGATGACCGGAGCGTTGACCTTGCGGCCATTGACAGTGATCTCGAGGATGTCGTCTTCTTCCACGCCCAGCTTGGTAAGCGTGGCACCGGAGACGATGGCGGCATTGTCCCAGCTCAGGTTTGTGACCGGCTTGGGCAGCTCCTGCAGCCAGCCAACGTTCGAGTAGCGGCCGTCGTAAACGTTCGGGTCGGGACGGAAGATGATCTCGATCGCGTCCTTCGAGGAGGGCGTAGGGACTTGTCCCTTGATGGCCACATCTGTGCTTGTCTTTGTGGCGTCGAAGGCTGTTCCGTCGATCCAGCCATCATGAAGAGCCCTGCGCCAGCCGGTCTCAAAGTCACCCTTGATGGAAGCCTTGGAGGTTTCGCGAACAGCGTCGTAGGGGCTGAGCAGCGGCTGATTGAGAAGCGCTTGAAAGACGTGATGTGGGGTCTTACCGCTGTAGAGCGGATCGATGAGCGGTTGCACGATGGTGATGGTGCCGTCATAGGCGCGCGCGTCAGACCAGGATTCAAGCGAATGCGCCGCCGGAATGTGCCAATCAGCGATCTGGCCCGTTTCATCCAGATGCGAGCCGAGATGCGCGGTGACTTTGGCCTTGTTAAAGGCCGATGCGAAATCGAGATCGGCGGGCGCGTTGTAGATCGGGTTGGTGTTCAACATCACCAGCCAGTCCACTTTACCCGCGTTCAGATCGGCGACAAGCGCCTTGATATCGGCAATGTGGTCGCTCGGCAGCGGATTGACCGGCTGCGAGGAGACGAGAACGGTCTTGCCGGTGTTGCCGAGCGCCTGGTTGATGGCGGCGGCGAGCGCGGTGACCGAGGGGTCCTGATAGAGGCCCGGAATCACGGCGGACTTGCCAGCATGCGCCTTGAGGTCCTTGGCTAGAGCAGCAAGGAACTTCTCTTGCTCGGGTGTCCAGCTATAAGAAGGAGCCGATGCGCCGGAAGCGCCAACAGCGGCGGCGAGCGCGGCAGTAAAGGCGGGAATCTCGCTGGCGCGGAGGCCAAGGCGATGCTCTGCCTTCATGCCGGTGGTGGTCGTCGAAGACTCGACTGTGTAGAGACGATTCAGCATCCCGGGGCTCTTGCGGCGGGTCGCGTAGTCGCGGACGAGCTTATGGAATCCGGGGTAGGTCGCACCCGAGAGGAAGTCGGCATCGAGCGAGACGATGACATCTGCATCGACCAGTGCGTACTGCGTTGAGGTCGAGCCGGTCAGCGCAGTTCCAGCGATGGCCGGATCGTACTGAACCAGCTTCGCCTTGGGAAATGCCTTCTGAACTTCGCTCCACTGGCGAGCCAGCGTGGGCGAGGTGACGGTCGCGCTCAGGAAATAGATGCCGGTGCCGTCTTTGGATTCGGTAGCAGCATGGCGGAGCGCTTCGGCGAACTCGGTGAATTGACTGTCTTCGCCATCATGGGTGACCTTCTGCGAGCGATCCGGATCGTAGAGATCGAGCAGCGATCCCTGTGCGAAGACGTCAGAGGAGCCAACATTATAAGGATGCTCCGGATTGCCATCGACCTTGATGGGACGGAATGAATCCGCCTTTACCAGCGTCGGCAAAGCACCCGTGGCGAATGGAAAGGCCGTTGCGAAGTAATTTGGCTTGCCGAGAATCAGGTCTTCAGGAGCCTTGACGTAAGGGTAGATCGGCTCGTCGGGCTGCTTGGCGCAACCGGCGAGGCCGGCGAGAGCCATACTTGCGCCCATGAGCTTCATAAAACCACGGCGTGAGACAGGATCGACCCACTCCTGGGCTGCGGCGGGAAACTCGCGTTCGACAGCGGCCTGGAAATCGGGCGTATTGGCCAGCTCATCGACGGAGCGCCAGTAGCGCTTGCCCTTCACGTTCTTCAGCTTCTCGCGCACCTGAACCAATGACATTGTTGCGGACGTCGTCGGCGCGGAGTTGGCAGATTGCGGATTCTTGTTTTCGTTATCCACACTGCTCCCCATAAAGTTGTTTCCGTTGCTTTCCGGTACGGCCCCAAAGCTGCTCGTCAGGTTGCTCATCGGTGGCAAACCTCGCAGCTGGTGAGATCGTGCGGAGTGCGAATCTTGTACTGCTTCACCAGGAAGTGGCCAAGCGCGTCCTGGCTGTCGAATTTCTGATAGTTCAATACGGCCGGAATCATCGCGGCTGGCGCATCTGACGCCATCGTCTTATCGGCAGCAGTCTGCATCAGAGCCATCTGCGGGCCGGAATCCTTCGGATCCTTTGTCACGCAATCGACCGACTGAGCGGTGGGCGCGTCACTTTTTCCGTCCTTGACTGCGCACCAGACCGGACGCTCCGAGGACGGCTTCTCCCAGGCCATGTTGTAGATCTGGCTGGTGGGGCGAATGTTCTTGGCGGGATTGCGATGGCAATCGAGACACCACTCCATCTGGAGCGTGTTCTGCGCGTACATCAGCGGCATCTGGTCGACGCGGCCGTGACAGGTGGCGCAACCCATACCTTTGTTTACGTGAATTTCGTGGCTGAAGTAGGCGAAGTCAGGAAGGTCATGCACGCGGATCCAGTTAATGGACTTGCTCGTCGCCCAGCTCTGACGAACCGGCTCGAGCAACTGCGCGTTGGTCCAGATCTGCGCGTGACAGTTCATGCAGGTCTTGGTGGGTGGAATGCCGGCGTAGCTGGACTTCTCGACTGTCGTGTGACAGTACTGGCACTGAAGGCCGAGGCCCTGCACGTGGTGCTTATGGCTGAACGGCACGGGCTGTTCCGCGCGCTGGCCCTGCCGCGTGACCCACGGCGAACGCTGCAGCTGATCGAGCGTAACGCCCAGGGCGATCACGATCAGCCCCGTCAACACAAGGCTCATGCGAGCGAGTGCATTGGAGCTGCGGTCAAATATCTGCGCCATGAATGCTTTCCCTTGGTCCTACTTGCGCTTCTTGTTATGTGGCGGAGAACGCTCATTGAGACGAGCGAACATACACCCTATGTGCTTGCCTGCAAACTTGTTACTTCTATAAGGAAGGGTTACGAGCCAGTCGAAACATGGTAACCCCGAAAAATTACTATAGCAGCCGACCCCTGTCCGGGTTGTACGTCGTGCCCGTTTACAGCAAAAAAAATGATTGCGAATCTCATCATGTAATCCGCAGAAAGAATTGGGGTTCCAAAGTGGTCTTTAGACGGGGCTTTTAAGGCCTTGCAATCCGCGTTCTTGTCTCAGAGATTGGGATATTGGCATGAAACCCGAGGCGGCGGATCGCTGGGATAGCTGCATCCATGATTGAGCGGCTGAAATTTAATGCACCGACTATTTGACAGATGCTTTTATGATGGGAATCACACATGCGCTACCGCGTGCGACTCCTCACAACCTGCCTGATACTGGCCAGCGGGTTCTTATCCGCAGACGCGAGGGGTTCCATGCCCACCAGCGGCGGGAGCAAACCGAAGCCGTTGCCGGCGCAGGAGACGGGATTTCTAAACCGGCGCATCGAGTTCCACGGAGTCACGTATCACTTCCAGGTATACCTGCCGGAGGAGTTTCGGCGGGACGATAAGAAGCCCTGGCCGATCGCGATATTCCTGCATGGCCGCGGGGAACGTGGCACCGAGGGGATGTGGCAAACACAGATTGGGCTGCCCATGGCGCTGCGCGATCACCCGGAGCGCTGGCCATTTGTGATTGTGCTGCCGCAGTGCCCTTACCCGAACTTCTGGACCGATCCGGATATGCTGACGCTGGCGATGGCGGAACTGGACCAGGAGCAGGATGAGTTTCATACAGACCCGGACCGGACTTATTTAACGGGGCTGTCGATGGGCGGCTACGGAGCATGGGAACTGGCGAAGCTGTACCCGAAGCGCTGGGCGGCAATCGTGATTGCTTCAGGCGGCATCTTCTGGAGCTATGCGCCGGAGCGCTGGCTTGAATCTGCGACGCTGCCAAACGATTATGTGCGCGCGGTGGGCCACACGCCGATTTGGCTGTTCCATGGCAGCGACGATCCTGTGGTGCCTCCAAAAGAGAGCGAGATGATGTTTTCGGCTATCAAAGCCGATGGCGGACATGTGAAGCTGTGGATTTACCAGGGGCTGCAGCATGATTCCTGGTCGCGGGCTTTTAATGAACAGGAGCTGCCGCACTGGCTGCTGACGAAACGGCTAAACCCACCCGACCCGAACCAGGCCGCTCAGGCTAACCAGCCTTTTGCCGAGCGGGTAGTGATTCCGATGCACCCGGTTGCGGTGAAGCTGACGACAGCGGCGCTGGATTTGCTTGTGGGCGAGTACCATGACGCGGATGGACACCTAGCCTCCACAATCTACCGGCAAGGAGACCAATTGTTTGAGCGAGACCCGCACGGCCAGGTAACGGCGCTTGAGGCCGAGTCGCCGGCGTCGTTCTTCTATCCACTGGGCGGCTACTGGACGCGGTTACTGGTGGAGCGAGACACGCAGGGACATGTGACTGGGTTGATCTTCCGCGATGACCGGCATGAAGAACGCTGGGAGCGGAAGAAAGTAACCGCCGTGGCGGCGAAAAAGGACGCATCTTTCAAACAGTAGGATCAAGCAGCAGGACGACAGCTGGAACCATAGCCGCATTCCTTGCGTATTCCATAATTGCGTATAGGAGGCGGGTGCGATGTATTGCAGTGGATGCGGTGTTGGACTGGCTCCCGGACAGACGTTTTGCCCGCAGTGCGGACGGCCGGTAGCAATGGTGGCGGCAGCGCCTGCTGCGATTCCTGGATACGAGTTGCAGCTTCATAACTATTCCGGTCGGATTCGCGCACTGAGCATTGTGTGGTTTATCTATGCCGCGCTTGGGCTTGCGCTGGGAACTATGGGGCTGGCCTTTGCCAATGCGGCCATTGCCGGCCACTGGCATGGCTGGATGTTTGGCAATGACTGGCCAATGGGGCATAACTGGTTTCCGTTGGTATGGCTGCGCTTTGCGTGGGTAATTTTGCTTTTCCGCTCCGCTCTGTGCATTGCCGCCGGATGGGGCCTGAGAGAGCATGCGCCGTGGGGCCGCGTGGTGGCGATTATCGCCGCTGTCCTCAACTTAATACACTTCCCTTTTGGCACGGCTGTGGCGATCTAGACGATGGTGATGCTGCTGGGCTACCGGAATTCGACTCTGTATGAGCAGCTGTGAAACCAGCTTTTAGCTGTTAGCTCCCAGCTTTTAGTTATCCGTTCTGAATTATCGCTTCCGGAATATGAGAACAGTTTCATTGACGGTTGCTCAAGCTAACGGCTAAAGCTAATAGCTGAAAGCTGTCTTTTACAATCGAAGCATGAGTTTTCCCGCAAATCGCATGCGCCGGCTGCGCCGTACAGAGAGTCTTCGTGCGCTGGTGCGCGAGACCACGCTGGATCCCGGCGACCTGATTTATCCCCTCTTTGTATGTCCCGGTGAAGGTGTGCGGAAGGCCATCAGCTCTATGCCGGGCGTCTTTAATTTCTCCATCGATGAGGCGGTCAAGGAAGCCGAGGAGGCTGCCACGCTGGGTGTGGGTGGATTACTGCTCTTCGGGCTGCCGGAATCCAAGGACGAGCAAGGCACGGGCGCGTGGGATGCGAATGGAATTGTCCAACAGGGGCTGCGAGCGCTGAAAAATTCGGCGGCGGCGAAGAACCTTGTATTGATTGCCGATGTCTGCCTTTGCGAATACACCAGCCATGGGCACTGCGGATTGATTCATGAGACTAACGCCGGCTTTGAAGTGGACAATGACCCCTCCGTGGAGTTGCTGGCAAAGACGGCGGCGAGCCTTGCCGAGGCGGGAGCAGACATTGTGGCGCCGAGCGACATGATGGATGGGCGGGTTACGGCGATTCGCGCGGCCCTAGATGCGAGTGGCCAGACGCAGACGCCTATTCTGAGCTATGCGTCAAAGTTTGCCTCCGCGTTTTATGGACCATTCCGTGAAGCGGCGGATTCAGCACCGCAGTTTGGCGACCGCAGAAGCTACCAGATGGATGGAGCGAATGTGCGCGAAGCCATGCGCGAGATTGAGTTGGACCTGGCTGAAGGAGCGGACATGATTTTGATGAAACCGGCCATGCCGTATCTGGATGTTGTGCGCGCGGCGCGCGAGCGTTTTGACGTGCCGATGGGCGCTTACCAGGTTTCTGGCGAATACTCCATGCTGCATGCGGCGTTTGAAAAGGGCTGGCTGGAGCGCGAACGGGCAATGCTCGAATCCTTGCTTGGCATCAAGCGCGCTGGGGCGGATTTTATCGTGACGTACTTTGCCAAGGACGCTGCGAGGATCTTATGACGTTCGTCAAAAAAAATATAGTGATTTCAGGTTCTATATTCGTGCCAGTAATCCGCTCAATGTATTTTGCTTTCGGAAACATATCTTTATTTCCAATTGAATAACACGAAATCCAGAGGCCATTACATTCAGGAGAGATTTCATGGCGTCAGCTTCACGCAAATCATACAAGCGTACCTTCATTACACTTGGGCTTCTGCTGGTGGTAATCGCGCTCGGCGAAGTGGTTCTCCAAATTATCGGTTTTGGCCATCCTGCGCTTGTCGTACTCAATGATGCAGCACAATATGAGCTAATGCCTAACCAGCATATTCGCCGGATGTGGCCCTTGAGCGACAGCAAGGTGGCGCATGTGGATACGGATCAATACGGCATGCGTTCCATGCCGGTTTCGCCCGTCAAGCCTCCCAATACGCTCCGCATCTACTTTCTTGGCGACTCCATTGCGTATGGCACTACGCAGGTTGATCAATCGCAGATCTTCACCGATCTGGTGCGCCGCGATCTTCCGAACATAGTGCACCAACCAGTGGAGGTGATGGATGGAGCTATCAGCGGCTGGGCAATTTCCAACGAGCTTGGGTATTTAAAAGAGCATGGAACGCTGCAGGCCGACCGCCTGATTCTCGTCCTCAATGACGGCGATCCCACCCAACCCCTGTCTCCGAGACCACACGATTATGGCATTCCTTCGACTGAATTGAACCCGAAGTGGGGTTACGAGGAACTTTGGCTTCGCGCTGTTGAGCCAAGGCTTCACCGCATCCTCAGCAAACACGGCATCCATCTCTTTAAGGACATGAGCACCCAAGACCCCGGCGTCACCGTGGGGTCTGATTCGGCTGTGCTGAATCAGAATCTGCAGTACCTGGGACAAATGCGCGACTATCTCCAACAGAATCACGTTGCGTTCTCCATTCTCTTCATTCCCTTCCCGGGTATCCTCTCCGATCCGGTGCAGAGCGAACACGCAAGGATTGGCAAAAGCGCGATTGCTGCCTGGGCGATGCAGAATCAGGTCCCTTTCCTTGACATAGGGCCAGGAATCATAACCACGAATCCATCCGCGATTCTTTTGCGCGACCATGCGCACTTTAATATCAAGGGCAATCAGAAGGTTGCCGATGCGATTGAGCGCAATTGGGCCATTCTGTCGCCCACTCCTGTGCTAGTAACTGCAGCACCTGACACCAGCAAATGAACGAGCTAATCTGTGCTAAACGAACCCGTATGCATTAGACGATATGCGGACACGGACATCGTACGGCGGATTTTATCGTGACGTATTTTGCTAAAGATGCGGCGAAACTTCTTTAACTAAATCGAAGAAACTTACGAAAAAACTATAGGATGATGCGCGACGTTTATGGTTCTCTTAAAGGAATCCATGCTGCAATCGCTTGCGCGCTATTTTGAATTTGAACAACTGGGAACCAACTGGCGGACGGAGATCCTGGCCGGAGTAACGACCTTCGTTACGATGGCTTACATTGTTCTCGTAAATCCGGCCATCCTTGCTGATGCCGGGGTTCCGCTATCCGCAGTCACTGCAGCTACATGTCTTTCAGCGGCGTTCGGGTCAATCCTCATGGGCATTGTGGCCCGCTATCCGATTGCGCTGGCGCCGGGGATGGGGCTGAACGCGTACTTTGCTTACACGGTGTGCATTAAGATGCACGTGCCGTGGCAGACTGCGCTGGGCGCGGTGTTTATCTCCGGCGTGGTGTTTCTGGCACTCACAGGCGCGGGCATCCGGCAGATGGTTCTGCGAGCCATTCCTCATGAACTACATGCGGCCGTGGCGGGCGGGATAGGGCTTTTCATTGCGTTCATTGGCTTCCAGCGCGCGGGGCTGGTGGTTCGCGACCCGGCGACGCTGGTGGGATTGGGAGACATTCGAAATCCTACAGCGTACCTCGCGCTGGCCGGACTGGTGGTGATGACGGCTCTCGAAGTGAAGAAGGTACGCGGCTCAATCCTGATTGGCGTGCTGGCCGTTACCGGCCTGGCCTGGGCCATGGGCACTGTGCACTGGACACCCACGCCAGGCGGTTTAGCGGCGCTGACCCAGACGGCATTTAAGTTGGATATTCGCGGAGCGCTGGGCAAGGGAATACTGGAGATCATTTTCGTCTTCTTCTTCGTGGACCTCTTCGACAATCTGGGCACACTTGTGGCTGTGACCAAGCGGGCCGGCCTGGTTGCCCCGGATCATTCCATTCCGCGGCTGAACAGAATTCTCTTTGCGGATGCGACGGCGACGATTGTGGGTTCGCTGACGGGCACCTCGACTGTGACCAGTTATGTGGAATCTACAGCAGGCGTGGCGGCAGGCGGCAGGAGCGGCATCACGGCGATTGTGACCGGACTGCTGTTTCTGGGCGCGATTGGATTTGCGCCCTTCATCGGAATCGTGCCCCAGGCTGCGACGGCGCCGGCGTTGATCCTAGTCGGATCACTCATGGCAGCGACCATTACGGAGATACCATGGGCGGACCCTCTGGTCGCAGTTCCGGCGTTTTTGACGTTGATTACAATTCCGCTGACCTATTCGATCGCCAACGGGCTGGGCTTTGGCATCATTACCTGGGCATTGCTGCATCTGTTAACCGGGAAAGTTCGCCGGCAGGACTGGCTGTTATATATTCTGGCGGCGATGTTTCTGGCACGGTTTATCTATATGGGCGCGGGCTGACGGCCTGGTTGTATAAACATATGGTTGCTGTGTTACTGCACTGTATGCGGGCGTATGCCGATTCCAGATAAAGACATGCAGAAAATCCGGACATCCAGTTACCATGAAGAGAAAGCCGGAACCCAGGATGGCGACGATGGCGTTGGAAAAACAGGCTGGCGGCGGGTTGGGTACTGTAAAGCTGGCGGCTTTTACAATCTGTGCGCTGTTGACTGCCTTTGGCCTTGCCGGGTGCCAGACCGTACAGGGATTTACACCTACGGCGCTGATTCGTGTCATTGACGCCTCCTATATTGCTCCAGCTGCGAATGTCTATATCGAGAATCAACTCTTTGCCGGCAATATCGGGCAGGGCTATGTTTCAAACTACGGAACCGTGACACCTTCAGCAGCCGCGACGGTAAAGGTGGCACCAGTTACAGGGACGACTCCGGCGGTTTCTGCCGCAGCTACGCTGAATGCGAGCACGCAGCATACTGTCTTTATTACGGACAACGGACAATCTGCTACTCAGTACGTGCTGACAGTGCTTGAGGACCAGCAGACAGCAGCGGCAAGCGGACACTCGGCATTTCGCTTTCTAAACCAGGCGCCGCGGACCGGAGCCGTTGACATATACATGGTGCCGAGCGGTAGCACGGTTGCGGATTCGATACCGCTGGTGACGAACCTGGCCGTCGGCGCATCGACGGCTTACATCAGCTTTACCTCAGCGACTGTGACCATGGTGATTACTCCCACCGGCCTGATAACACCGAGTTACACTTCCGCAGCTCTGGCATTAACGGGCGGCGAGGTACGCACGGTGGTTGTTGTGGACAGCCAGTTGACGTCAAACCCGCCGGTGCAGGCGCTGATTGCTGACGATGTGGATTGATGCGAATTCCCTGCCTTAGATTTGCGCTGATTTTTCTGTGTGCGTTTCCGTGCGCAGCCGCGCTGGCGCAGGATTACAAAGTCATCCATACTTATCCGCATGACCCACACGCCTTTACACAAGGGCTGATCTTCGCGGATGGACATCTATACGAAAGCACAGGAGAATATGGCCAGTCTTCCCTGCGGATGGTGGACCTGGAAACCGGGCGCGTTCTGCAGGAGCAGCCGGTGGCGAAGGAGTACTTTGCCGAGGGACTGGCGGCGTGGAATAGTACGCTGGTGCAGCTGACCTGGACGAGCCATGTTGCTTTCGTTTACGACAGATTCAGCTTCCGGCAATTGCGAACGATGAGTTATCCGTGGGAGGGCTGGGGCTTAACAAATGATGGCAAGGAGCTGATTCTGAGCGACGGCACCCCGGAGCTGCACTTCCTAGATCCCGCCACATTCCATGAGCTGCGGCACGTGACGGTGAAAGATCACGGTAAGCCGATCACATATCTGAATGAATTGGAAATGATGCATGGCGAGATTTATGCCAATGTATGGCATTCAGACAAGATTGCCCGGATTTCTCCGCGGACGGGTGCAGTACTGGGCTGGATCGATCTGACCGGCCTGCTGCCTGCCAATCTGCGATCCTCGCCGGAAGCTGTGCTGAATGGGATTGCCTACGATGCGGCTCACGACCGGCTGTTCGTAACCGGGAAGCTCTGGCCGCGGCTCTACGAGATTCGGGTGGTCAAGTCCGTTCAACAGCCTAATGGGGGGACTCAAAACCAACCGAAATAGAAAATTCTTAAAGAAATTTAAAAAAGCGATTTTCTCCTTGCGTATTTCGAAAGTAATAGATTACTTTTGCTGTCAGAATTCCTTTACCTAATATCCAGAAGGGGGCTTTGAGGGCTCACGGGGACGCCTGCGCCGAAAAAACGGCGGAGGATGGTTACCGTGGGAATCTTGAGGCAGGATTCGCTACGCTCGTGCTTCGGCCGCGATGGAGAGATTGGCCCAGAGCCTGAGCGATGGGTCTGCCTGGTTGATGGTGTAGAAGTGCAAGCCGGGTGCACCGCTTTTGAGCAGCGTTTCGCAGAGCCGGGTGACGACGGCTAAGCCGAAATCGAGCAGGGCGGGCTTATCCTCCTGCAATGCTTCCAGGCGCAGCTTGATCCAACGGGGCAGATCAGCGCCACAGCCAGCGGTAAAGCGAACAATGTTGGCAAAGCCGGTGATGGGCATGATTCCGGGAATGATGGGAATTGTGATGCCGGCCTTCTGGCAACGCTCTACGAAATCAATGTAAGCGTCCGCGTTGTAGAAGAGTTGCGTGATGGCTCCGTCGGCACCTGCATCTACTTTGCGGCGGAAATTGTCGAAGTCGGCCTCGGCGTGGGGGGCCTGCGGGTGCATCTCCGGATAGGCTGCTACTTCAATCTTGAAGTGGTCGGCATGCTGTTCCCGGATAAAGGTGACCAGCTCGTTGGCGTAGTGAAATTCGCCCGGCGCCGCAGAGGTGTATGCGGCAGCGGGCAGATCTCCGCGCAGAGCGACGATACGCTTGACGCCGGCTTCGCGATAGCGATCAAGCAACGCACCAACTTTTTCTTTCGTCGATCCGATGCAGGTGAGATGCGGCGCAGCCTCAACGCCACAGGAGCGCACCACTGTGAGCAATGTTTCGTAGGTGCCGTCCTGATCTGAGCCGCCTGCACCGTGGGTCACGGAGAAATAAGCAGGCTTGGCCTCGGCCAGTTGGCAGACAACATCGGGCAGCTTGGCTGCAGCCTCAGGAGTGCGCGGCGGGAAAAGCTCAAACGAGATGGGGCACGGTGTGGTCATAGCAGTTGGTAGTGGCAAGTGCTTAGTGATTAGTGGTTGATGAAACAGCGGTCAGTAAACAGTCGAGCAAAGACTGATTCACTGACCGCTATCCACTGACAATTAGTAGCGGTAGTGGTCCGGCTTGTAGGGGCCTTCGACCGGCACGCCGATGTAGTCGGCCTGCGCCTGCGAAAGCTTTGTGAGCTTCACGCCGATCTTCTCAAGGTGCAGGCGAGCTACTTCCTCGTCCAGCTTCTTGGGCAGCGTGTAGACGCCCACCTTATAGACATCCTTGTTCTTCCACAGGTCGAGCTGCGCCAGCGTCTGGTTGGCAAAGCTGTTCGACATGACGAAGCTGGGATGGCCGGTGGCGCAGCCGAGGTTGACGAGGCGGCCTTCGGCGAGGACGAAGATCTCATGACCGTCGGGGAAGGTGTACTTGTCCACCTGCGGCTTGATGTTCAGCTTCTTCACGGCCTTGTCGCCGTTGAGGCGGTCCATCTGGATTTCGTTGTCAAAGTGGCCGATGTTGCAGACGATGGCCTGATCCTTCATCTTCTGCATGTGCTCATAGGTGATGATGTCCACGTTGCCGGTGGTGGTGACGTAGATGTCGCCGCGGCCCATGGTGTCTTCAATCGTCGTGACTTCAAAGCCTTCCATCGCGGCCTGCAGAGCGTTGATGGGATCGATCTCCGTGACGATCACGCGAGCGCCCATGCCACGCAGCGAATGCGCGCAGCCCTTGCCTACGTCGCCATAACCGCAGATCACAGCCACCTTGCCCGCCACCATCACGTCTGTGGCGCGCTTGATGCCGTCAGCCAGTGACTCGCGGCAGCCGTAGAGGTTGTCGAACTTGGATTTGGTGACGGAATCGTTGACGTTAATGGCGGGAATGAGCAGCTTGCCCTTTTCCAGCATTTGATAGAGGCGATGCACGCCGGTCGTGGTCTCTTCTGAAACGCCGCGCCACGCCTTGACGACCTTGTGCCAGTGCTGAGGATCTTCGGCGTGAACACGCTTCAACAGATCCTTGATGACCTGTTCTTCGTGGTTGCCTGAAGGAGTGTCGACCCATTTGTCGCCGTTTTCCAGTTCATAGCCCTTGTGAATGAGCAGCGTCACGTCGCCGCCGTCATCGACAACCAGCTCCGGCCCCGTGCCGCCCTTGTGATTCAGCGCCTGGTAGGTGCATTCCCAATACTCTTCGAGCGTTTCGCCCTTCCAGGCGAAGACCGGAACACCGGCGGCGGCAATCGCGGCTGCGGCGTGGTCCTGCGTGGAGAAGATGTTGCAGCTTGCCCAGCGAACCTCCGCACCGAGGCTCACGAGCGTCTCAATGAGCACAGCGGTCTGAATGGTCATATGCAGCGAACCGGTAACGCGAACGCCTGCCAGCGGCTTCCCCGCCGCGTATTTGTTGCGAATAGCCATAAGGCCGGGCATCTCGTGCTCGGCGATGTCAATCTCTTTACGGCCCCAATCGGCCAGGCTCAGGTCAGCCACTTTGTAATCGGAAGCAGTAATTTCCAGCGTTGTCGCCATGAGGGATCCTCTCTTCACGTTCGATGGAGTGTTTCTATCGACATATCGTGATATGTTGATATGTATCAGGAATTGATTCAACTCGTCAAGGCAAGTTTTGTTTAATTTTTATGGCGTCAACACCCTCAATCGTGAAAATTCTGCGCGCCGCAGCGGATTCTAACCGGCTTCGAATTCTGTTGCTATTGAGGTCGGAAGAGTTGTCTGTGGCGGAGCTGCAGGAGATTCTGACTATGGGCCAGAGCACGATCTCCACGCACTTGGCGCAGCTGAAGCAAGCCGGGCTGGTTGAGGATCGGCGGACGGGTAAGAGCAGCTTTTACCGGCTCATGGCCTCGAACGGGAATGGCGTGCTGAGCGAAATTCTTGCTGAGGCTGCACGCGAAGCAAAAGAAGCTGCGGCAGACCAGGCGGCGATGCGGCGCGTGGTGAAGAAGCGGCAGGACCGGATGCGGAGCTTCTTTGACAGCGTAGCCGGGCGGCTGGGGCGGGATTATGTTCCCGGAAAAAGCTGGAAGAGCGTGGCTGAGGCACTGCTGCGGCTGATGCCGCCGATGAGGATTGCCGATCTGGGTGCGGGTGACGGGAGCTTTTCTCTTCTTCTTGGACAGAGAGCCACGCGGGTCGTAGCGGTCGACTCTAGCGGAAAGATGCTGGAGGTGGGACGTGAACAGGCTGCCCGTGCGGGTATTGAGAATATTGAGTTCCGCCTGGGCGATATGGAAGAGCTGCCGGTGGATTCTGGATCAGTGGACCTCGCGTTTTTCTCCCAGTCGCTGCATCATGCGTTGCATCCAGCGCTTGCACTGAAGGAATCAGCACGGATTCTTGTGCCCAACGGGCGAGTGGTTGTGCTGGATCTGGTGAAGCATCGCTTTGAAGAGGCTCGTGAGCTATACGCGGACGAGTGGCTTGGCTTTGGCGAGGCGGAACTCGAAGAAATGCTGCTCAAAGCTGGCTTTGTGAATGTGGAAGTTTCCGTGGTGGACAAGCATCCGGAGGCACCGCAGTTTCAAACGTTGCTGGGCGTGGGGATCAAACCAATTCCACTCGTGACATAAAGGCGTCTACAAATATGGAGAGATCAAAAATAACTTATTTGCTCGCCTTCAGAGACACCCGTTCAGTTTTATTTACGCCGCTTCCAGACCTATCTGCCAACCCATGTTCCTCTAAGAATGCTTCGAATGGCGCCGCAAGAAGTTCAGATCCCAGTGTTGTGAGATGATTGCTATCTCGATAAATCAGACGTCCGTCTCGAACTGGCGTGCAGTAATTTTCAATCGAGCCACATAATGTATCGAATGGGTCAAATACAAAGAAGTCCTGACGCCGTTTACTAAGGCCGAGGAGATAATCCAAAATATCGCGACGGCGGGCAATTTCTTCTGTACGATCTTCTAGAAATCCATTTTGGCATACTTGATTCATGGACCATTTTGGACGATACCATTGCGGAGTACATAAGTCGTCGAGGCTGTAATATTTTGGCGCGGGCGCAATATAGACTACCTTCATTCCAATAGCCGAGGTTCGTGCCAATAATTGGTCCAAGCGCCCAGAAAAATCGCTAAGATCGCCATCAACTCGGCGCGGAGAATAGTTATTTCGAATCACGAGCACTCTTTTTATATCGTCACCCGTACTAACATAAGTCAGAAGTTTGTAAAGATAGTCACATTTTTTAAAATCAGTCCGCGTTGCGGGTGCCTTGCAGCCTGGCTGTGTGATATTCACTACCGAAGCTATGCCAGCTTTCCAGATTTTGTCCGACATTGGCAGCATATCTGTGGCATGACTATCTCCCACAAAGATAAGTTCGGTCTTAGCGCTTGCCTTTGCGCTGCAATGCATAATGTTATCTCTTATACCCGATTCCTTAGCGGCAAACACATGGTCAGCAAAGCAATCGTCGACTTTTCGGTTGCTGTATCTTGATACATAGCCAGGAGTAGGCGCATCATCCGTTGCTTCCGCTATACGGTTGCCAGAGAAAGACGGGATTTTGAATTTATATGCTGCAAAGACAAGCAGTGCAGCGATCGCCATCGCAGGCAGTCCTATTCCGATAACTCCCCATCGGCCGCCCACCCAAGTTGCGCGCCGCAGACGATTTTCGATGAGATGATAAGACGCGGCAGACAGAATCAGGATGGCAGCTATCTGGAAGGGTAACGTCCAAGGATGAATACCAACCGTCCAAAAACTTATGCAGATAACGGGCCAGTGCCACAAATACAAGGAATATGAAATTGCTCCAATATAAGTAGCCACAGGATTGGCAAGTATCCGATAGATCGTGGTTCCCTTTTGAACAGAACCAATAAGAAGTGTTGTGGCTAAGACGACCAGAAAAGTAGATGCAATTGGATACTTACCCGCGAGAAAAAGTCCTGGGACGATAGACAGGAGTGGAATGGCCGCGTGCATCTTGACCGGATGTCCGATACCCTTGGTTTCTGTAATCTTTGCAATCAGCGCCATGAGGCATCCGAAACCCAGCTCCCAGAATCGGCAGGGCATCAAGAAATAAGCAGCCGGCTGATTGACCCGGTATACCCAGATAAATAATCCAAGTGAGCCCACAGAAAGGATCGTCAATGCGCCAAGACGAAAGCGATCCTCCCAAAATGAATCGCCTTTGAGTGGAATTCTCCACCGAATAAGAAAAGGAAAGAAAAGATAGAACTGCTCTTCTACACCTAGCGACCATGTATGACTAAATATGTTGCGCTGTGCCCCGACTCCGAAATAATTCGTGGCTTGAGTAAAAAGAAAGAAATTTGAGACTCCAAACACGGCCGCAATTCCGGTCAAGGAAGATACCTGGGCATTTGCGTCAAAGAGATGGATTGCAGCTCCGGCGCAGAGTATCATCACAATCAAAGCCGGCATAAGCCGTTTTAGCCGTCGCGAATAAAAATGGAGTAGTTGAGCACCCAGCGTGGGATAGCTTGTTCTCCCCAAGGACGATGTAATTACATATCCCGAGATGACAAAGAAAATATCTACGCCGAGATAGCCTCCCGGCAAAGCAGCATGACTGAAGTGGTTTATGATGACAAAGATAACTGCAAACGCCCGCAAGCCGTCGATGTCCTGCCGATAATCTGACTTATTTCCAATTTCACGGCCTGCCGCTATGAGGCCAGATGAGACTGACATTTGTTGTTCTCCAAATGTAGTTGGGCGTACGAGCCAGCCTTCGATTGTCGCAACTTTTAAGTGTTTTTCTGATCTCGCCAGAGAGAAGCCTTAAGAATATCTGTGGACTCAGAGTATCACGGAATTAGATGGTAATGGCTGATAACGCAGCCAAGCCCCACGTACGGCATCACTTGATGAAATTGCTTTAATAAAATTGTTATACCCTCGCTGCCTCCCTATATCCCGGCATGAGAATCTTGTGGCGCAATGGTCAAAAATTTCATGAGCTATCATGGCACAAGACGACAAATGCAATGCCAACGCTATCCAATTCGCACTTAACGAAGCAAAGGCGCAGCAATGCCGGTCTAACGGGTGCGCAACGCACAGCCATTCTGAAAGCTCTTGCCGATCCGCGGCGCTTTGAGGTGCTGGAGCGCATTGCGCGTTCAAGCTGCGCGGTCACCTGCACACAAACGCTGGCGGATCTGCCGATTGCCGCGGCCACACTTTCGCATCATTTGAAAGAACTGGAGACGGCTGGGCTGATCCATGTGCAGCGCGAGGGAAAATACCACATGCTCAGCGTGCAGCCGGGTGTGCTGGAAGCTATGGCTGAGACGCTGCAAGCGCTCAGCGCGGTTTGTCCTGACGCAGCCCTCAAGAGCAAAAAATAAATTTCCACAGCAGTTCTGAATCTTCTTGCCGTCTGGCTAATCAATTCGATAGTTGTCGAAATGTCGAACCGATGACGGCCCGGCGTTGCTGACAGAAGGAGATACGAAAATGGCAAATCTTAATGGAAAAGTGGCGCTTGTAACCGGCGCATCGAAGGGCATCGGGGCAGGCATTGCGAAGGAGCTTGCAAGCCGTGGGGCCGCAGTGGCTGTCAACTATTCGAGCGACAAGGCTGGCGCCGATAAGGTAGTCAGTGAGATCAAGGCCAACGGCGGCAAGGCAATTGCAGTGCATGCCAACGTGGCCGAGCCTGCTTCGATTGAACCGCTGGTGAATACCGTGGTGAAGGAACTGGGACCAATAGACGTACTAGTGAACAACGCCGGCATTTATGAGTTTGGCCCGCTCGAGAACATCACGCCGGAGCATTTTCACAAACAGTTCAACGTGAATGTTCTTGGCCTGTTGCTGACGACGCAGGCTGCGGTGAAGCACTTCAATCCGGCGGGCGGCAGCATTGTGAACGTCAGCTCGGTGGTGGTGGACGGCGTTCCCGGAGCCTCTGTTTACAGCGCGACCAAGGGCGCGGTGGACACGATTACGGCTGCGCTCGCCAAGGAGCTAGGCTCGAAGAAGATTCGAGTGAACTCCATTAATCCCGGCATCGTTGAAACTGAAGGCACGCATGCTGCAGGCTTCATCGGCAGTGACTTCCAGAAGGAAGCCGAGAAGCGCACTCCGCTTGGCCGCATAGGCCAGCCGAAGGATATTGCGACGGCGACCGCCTTCCTGGCATCAGAAGATTCAGCATGGATCAATGGCCAGGCAATTTACGCTGCAGGCGGATTCACACTCTGAAGGTGTGAAGGGCGCTGCACTCAAACGGATAACAACGAATCACAAAATCAGGGGCAGCAAAATGAATTTTGCATTCCTTCCAGAAATCGCGGCGGCAGCGGTAGCGCTGTTCGCCGCGAAGGCCGGCGATAAGCTCCGCATTCCATCTTTGAAGCGCAACCCTTGCGCGGATGCGGAGCGCAAAGCCGTAGTGTGGAGCTGGACTTGGCGTTGTGTATAGCCTCAACGCCACATTCCAACCGGGGCAGCCAGAACAAGACGTTAGACGCATGCTTCAGTCTTTGCTGGAAGAGCGGTTCAAATTGCGTTTCCATCGCATGACAAAAGACGCTGATGGGCTTGCTCTCATTGTGACTAAAGGTGCAGACAAGCTGAGGGAATCGACAGAGAGAAGAGATCCTGAGTGTAATCGCTTAGGCGCAAACGGCGCGTCGGCCGCGCATGAGAGCTATGTGTTTGCAAGCCTTATGACAGCCAGCACCGTTCAGATAAAGGGATGTGCAACGACACTGGCGCAACTTTCTCGCACCCTCGAGCGCGTCCTAGGTGAACCGTTCTGGGACGAAACCGGACTTCAAGGGAAGTACAACTTTGAATTCAGCTTTTCACAGGAAGTAGGGGCCGATTCTCAGGCGGACGTCCCTGCGCTTGCCACCGCGCTGCAAGAGAGTCTAGGTCTTTCGTTACACAGGCAGAAAGGACCGGTTGAGACCCTCGTCATCGATCATGCCGAGCGGCCATCGGCGGACTGAAGGTTGGAAAATTCTGAGTTTTCTAACAATCTCGTATTTGCTTCCGCTTTTCCGGTTACTGCAAGGCCATTGTCCTTTCGTAACCAAA
>Ga0206848_1088_pt1 | contig 23189 bp, 23 predicted proteins | sample Alteio_BWOrgCont_18_FD_152635 | JGI IMG/M metagenome (GOLD analysis project Ga0206848, IMG submission 152635) | Enriched cells from forest soil in Barre Woods Harvard Forest LTER site, Petersham, Massachusetts, United States -... | ecosystem: Environmental > Terrestrial > Soil > Temperate forest >...
TCATGCAAGGCCCAAACCATGTAGGGGTGGGTATCATCGTGGTAAATTTCGCCGGTGGCGGATATGCCGATGATGCCTGCAAAGCCATCAAAGGGTTTTAGTTCGTTAAGGGTTTTTTCGGTGGCGAGGTGCAGGGGCATGCCATCGGTTACGCGGGTAACAATTTTGGCGGCTACCGCGCCGCTCACAATATCTTCGCCTACGCCGGTGCAGGATATACCGGCAAAACTATTGGCATAATTGCCCGCCGCGGTAGCCGAATCGCTTACCCTGCCGGGGATTTCAAAGCCTTTGCCGCCGGTGGAGGTTGCCGCCGCCAAATCGCCAAAAATATCCAGCGCCACGCAGCCTACCGTGCCCAGGCGAATGGAATCACTCAGTTTTTGGTCATATTCCTTGCGGCGTTGTGGGGTTTCGGGATTGTAGTAGTCGAACCCGTTTTCGCGGGCAAAAACCTGCGCGCCGTTGCCGCTTAAAACCTTATCCTCGTAATTCAGCAGCTTTTCGGCAATGCAAATGGGGTTTTTTACATCCTCAATGTTTATCACGCCCGAAAAACGCATGGTTTTGCCATCCATCAGCGATGCGCTTAGGCGTATTTTGCCGTCGCTTTGTATTTGTGAGCCGGTACCGGCGTTAAACAGGTCGCAATTTTCCAGCAGGCAAACAGTGTAAACCACGGTTTCGAGCGCGGTATGGCTTTCCAGGTATTTGTGGCCAAGCGCAGCAATTTCGGTTAAAGCCTCCTGCTTGGCTTTTTTAATTTCGCGGTTGGTGTTTGATTCGCTGAAAAAGCCGCCGTGGATGATGAGTTTCATAGGTGTATGTTTTAGCGTTCAAGAAAAAAGGCGGTGTAATTTAGGGTAGTTTGTTAAACCCCTCCCTGCCCCTCCCGATGGGAGGGAATCGCACGAGGCCGGAGCTTTGATGTGGCAATTAATTTACTGCTTCAAATCGCTATCGCCGGCTTTTATAAACACGCCTTCTTCTACTTTAACAACTTTTTTGATGAGCAGTTTGTGTTGTTTTAAATCGTATTTATCAAATATCGACATTACATGCACCTTTAGGTTTTCGATGGATACGGGCGCGCCCATTTCTACATCGTAAATATTGGTTTCCACCATGTGGCGGCCATCCACCAAAATAATTAATCCCGAGCCTATGGCTTCCATCATGCTGCCTTCGGTAATCAGCAGGCCGGCATCTTCGCCTAAACCTATGCCCAAAATGCCGGGGTTGCTGGCTACGGCGTATAGCAGTCGGCCAATGCGCCCGCGCTGCACAAAGTGGGTATCAACAAAAACAGAATCAATAAAACCCAGCCCGGCGGTAATTTGTACATGGCCTTTTATCAGCGCCTCGTTGCTGCTGCCGCGGTATATCATGTGCGCCGATGCCGCCGCCGCGCCTGCCGAGGTGCCCGCGATAACAAAATTTTCTTTCTGATAGCGCTGTTTTAATATCTGCAAAAACTCCGTTCCGCCAAAAATGGCGCTCAGGCGCAGCTGATCGCCGCCGCTAAACATTACTACATCGGCCTCGCGTATGCGTCGTAAATATTCCTTATTGGCGGCATCTTCGCGGGTGCGGATATCCAGTACGTTAATGTGCGTTACGTTAAGCTGGTTAAATGCTTTTTTGTATTCCTCGCCAACCAGTTCGGGTATTTGCGATGCGGTGGTAATTACTTCTACTTTGGAGCCCTCGTGCTTTTCCGATTCGGTGATGATGCGCTTTAAAATGCCCTGCTCAAAAAACTTGATATAATTGGGTTGCAGTATATTTTCCTGCGTGCTTACATTGCTGCCCATATCAACAGCGCCTCCAATTATGATTAGTTTTCCTTTTGTCATTATTAGTTGATTAAGTTAGAATAAGTTTATTAAGTTGATTGAGTTTTTATTTGTTGTATCTATTGGAGAAGTAACCACTCACTCAATCAACCTAATCAACTCAATCAACCGTGCCCCGCACTACAATATTAAATAATAATGAGCTTTTTATCATCAAAAAAATAAATAGATTGTTACTCGTTTAGATTTTGATAAATTTAAGCTGTTTAATTTTGTTGGATTATATGAAGATTGAGAATATACAAGTTTTGCGTGGCCCGAACATTTGGAGCGTTAACCGAAAAAAACTGATACAAATGCGCCTGGACCTGCAGGAGCTTGAACATAAGCCAACTAACCAGATTGACGGTTTTTATGAGCGCCTTAAAGCTTTGATACCCAGCTTGTATGAGCACCGCTGCTCACCAGGCGTACCGGGGGGCTTTTTTCAGCGGGTGGTTGCAGGTACCTGGATGGGGCATGTGATTGAGCACATAGCGCTGGAAATACAGTCGCTGGCGGGGATGGATACCGGCTTTGGCCGCACGCGCGAAACCAAATCGCCGGGCGTATACAATGTTGTTTTTACTTATTTAGAAGAAAAAGTGGGCATTTACGCTGCCGAAGCATCGGTACGTATTGCTGAAGCTTTGATAGCAGGCGAAGATTACGATTTAGAGCACGATATACAGCAAATGCGCGAAATACGCGAGGCTACCCGCCTGGGGCCAAGCACCGGATCGATAGTGGAAGAGGCTATTGCGCGGGATATTCCCTGGATACGGCTGAACAACCAGTCGCTGGTGCAACTGGGTTACGGTAAAAACCAGGTGCGCTTTCGCGCTACCATGACCGAGAAAACCAGTAGCATAGCCGTTGATATTGCCAGCAATAAGGACGAAACCAAACGACTTTTGCAGGAGCAGGCCATACCTGTCGCCAAAGGTATCACCATATCATCGCTGGAAGGTGTTGATGAAGCCATACGTAAGGTTGGTTTCCCGCTGGTATTTAAGCCGCTGGATGGCAACCACGGCAGGGGCATATCCATCAACATACGCACCCGCGAGGATGCTATTGCCGGCTATGAGTTTGCCTCACGCATATCGCGCAAGGTAATTGTGGAGCGTTTTATAACGGGCTACGATTTTAGGGTATTGGTGATTGATAATAAAATGGTAGCCGCCGCCCTGCGCGACCCCGCGCATGTAATTGGCGATGGCGAACTGACCATTCAGCAGCTCATCGACAAAGAAAATACCGACCCGCGCCGTGGTTACGGGCACGAAAATGTGCTTACGCTGATTGATATTGACCGCGATACGCTGGATTTGCTGGAAAAGAAACGCTATACCCTGGGCACCGTGCCGCCCAAAGGCGAAAAAGTGTTTGTGAAATCTACCGCCAATTTGAGCACCGGCGGTACCTCTATTGATGTTACCGACCATGTACACCCGCAAAATATTTTTATCTGCGAACGCATATCAAAAATTATTGGGCTGGATATATGCGGCATTGATATTATGGCCGAAAACCTGAGCGAGCCGCTTACCGAAACAGGCGGTGTGGTATTGGAAGTAAACGCCGCGCCGGGTTTCAGGATGCATATCGCGCCCAGCGAGGGGCTGCCGCGAAATGTGGCCGGGCATGTGATCGATATGTTGTACCCGTATGGAAAATCGGCACGGATACCTATTATAGCGGTTACGGGCACTAACGGCAAAACCACTACTACAAGGCTGATAGCCCACATTATAAAAAATAACGGTTACCGCGTGGGCTTTACCACCAGCGATGGTATATACGTGCAAAATACCATGATGCTAAAGGGCGATACCACAGGCCCGGTGAGCAGCGAGTTTATTTTGAAGGACCCAACGGTTGAATTCGCCGTACTGGAAACTGCCCGCGGCGGCATTTTGCGCTCGGGCCTGGGCTTTGGCTTTTGTGATATTGGTGTAATAACCAATATACAGGAAGACCACCTGGGCCTGGCCGATATACATACCCTTGACGACCTGGCACGGGTAAAAAGTGTTATTGTTAACTCTGTTAAGAAAAACGGATGGGCTGTTTTAAATGCCGATAATGAATACTGCGTGCGCATTGGCAAAAAAGCCGAGTGTAACGTTACTTACTTTAGCAGGAACGAGAATAACCCTATTATTAAATCGCACATCAAAAAAGGCGGTATAGCCTGTGTTGCCGAAAACGGTTTTATCACCATATTAAAAGGCGACTGGAAACTGCGCGTGCATCGTACGGCGCTAATCCCCTTAACTTTTGGCGGTACGGTGCAATTTATGATTGAGAATGTATTGGCCGCAACGCTGGCAACCTATTTATGGGGTTTCAGGACGGAGGATATAAAAACTTCGCTGGAAACCTTTATCCCATCGGCAGCTCAAACACCGGGGCGCATGAATATTTTTGATTTTAAGGACTTTAAATTCATGATTGATTTTGCGCATAACCCCGATGGCTATAACGGTATAAAGGAATTTTTAAGCCATGTTGATTCGCCTTACAAAATTGGCCTGATAGCAGGCACGGGCGACAGGCGCGATGATGATATACGCGAAAACGGCCGCATTGCAGCCACCATGTTCGACCATATTATGATACGCCAGGAAAACCACCTGCGCGGGCGTACTAAACAGGAACTGATAGGGTTAGTATTAGAAGGTATTAAAGAGGTTGACCCCAATAAATCGTACGAGATAGTGGAAAGCGGTAATGTGGATTCGGTGGCTTATGCCATTAGCAGGGCCAGGCCCGGGTCGTTTATTGTTAGCCTGGGTGATGCTGTTGATGGTGCAATACCTATTGTGCAGGATTTTTTGGAGAAGGAGATTAAGTATTGATTTGGGATTTCGGATTTCGGATGTTCGATTTCGGATTTATTTATCATCGGTTTAAGAAAACCTGAATATGGAATCAATTCAAATATAAACGATAGTGAAAAATAAACTGCTGTTTATAATATTAATATGTTGTTGGCGCGTTAGCTATAGCCAGGAAAACAAGCAATTAGTTGTTGATAGATATCGTGTTTCAGATTATGGCGGGGCATTTATCACAAAGACAACGGATTTGACAGAACGACTGTACTATGACGCTGATCGTAAAATGATCAGTCACGTAAGTTATACGGGGAAGTTATTTTTTGATTCCACAATATACCGATACAGCAAAGATCGAATAATAGGAATTAGAAAATTTTCGAATTTTAGTGACCTAAAAATAAAATTGACAGAGGATGATACACTGGTGTATACCGATGCCAAATTAGCCTTTGTTTATAATAAACTAACTAAAATAAAAACCGGTGATCTCAATTATGAAGAAGATTTTCATCTTTTTCAGCAAAACACAATTTTTAAAGAAATAAAAAATTCATTAGGCCTCATCGATCACGAATTAAGCGCTTTATACCTTCCTGATATGAAAAGCTTGAGAACAAGAATTATAAATACTAAGCTAACAGAAAAACAATTTACATCAGTACCTGAACCGAATGTTTTATTAGAGTATGGCGTGCCACATAATGCTTTTCTTAAAAGCTATTATATTTATTTTACTAAGGATAAATTACTTGTACGTGATAAGTTTATTTATGGTCATTTTAAAGTTTTGCGATCTTATCAATATGAAGATGATGTAATCAAACAGATATCAATCAAAGTATATGAAAATGACAAACTTATAAGAGGTGACACAATTTTTTACACCTTTAAGTATGAATGAGTGGACACTTGAACGGGCGAGTTTTAGCATGTCGGTTAAACCCCACCCTTCCCCGCCCAGGGCGGGAATCGCACGTGGCTTGGCTTTTGAATAGCACAGGTAAAATTCAGCGAAGGGCTAAAACAGGGTGTCATGCTGAAGCCCTCGATCCCGATAGCTATCGGGAGGGCAAAGGCCTTTACGCTCAGCCTTCGAGTGCCTCAGGCTGACACCCCCCTCACCTTCCCCGAAAAAAATCACAAAAAAATTGCGTAGTTAAATAACTACATTTATATTTGTAGTCAAATAGCTACGCAATGAATTTAAGACGAGATGTTTTCCAGGCCATAGCCGACCCTACGCGGCGGGCCATATTGCTGCTGGTTGCTTCGCAGGCATTAACGGCGGGTGCCATAGCGGCAAATTTTGATACGGCAAGGCCCACGGTTTCCAAACACCTGCAAATACTTACCGAATGCGATTTGCTGGAGCAACAGCAAACCGGCCGCGAAATTTACTATCAAACCAACGCGCAAAACATGAAAGCCATAGCCGATTTTATTGAACCCTTCCGCCAGATGTGGGACGACAGGTTTAATAAACTGGAAAACATAATGCAGCAATACAAAAACACAAAAGCATAATGAGTATGGAACGCAAAACCAAAATTACTGCCGAAGATGGCAAACAGGATATACTGATTACCAGGGAATTTGACTTGCCGGTGGAATTGCTTTTTAAGGCGCATGCCGACCCGGAAATTCTTAAACAATGGATGTCTAACCCCTATTCAATCGCTAAAGTGCTCAAGTTTGAAGCTAAAAAGCACGGCAGTTATCAATTGGAGTCAACCGACGCGCAGGGGAAAGTGGTATTCAGTTCAAACGGGGTAATCCACGAGTTTATCCCTAACGAGAAAATAATAAGGACGTTTGAATTGGGGAATGCGCCTTTTGGTGTACAACTAGAGGTATATGAATTTGAACAACTTACCGATGGCACCAGCAAACTGAATATGCACGTGATATATGAATCGGTTGCGCTAAGAGACCAACTGCTGAAGTTACCCTTTGCCCAGGGCATAAACATGGCGCATAACCGGATGCAGGAAATATTAAATCCCTCAAAATAATTAAAATGGAAAAAAGAAAGCTAATTTGGTATTGGATAATAACGGTGCTATTATCCTTTTGTATTTTTTCGGGCGGCATGGCGCAGGCCTTGCAGGTAAAAGGAGTGATACAGGGTTTTAAACCGCTGGGCTATCCCACGTACTTTATTTCGTTCATCGGCATCTGGAAAATGCTGGGCGTAATAGCCATATTGGTACCCGGATTTAAATTGCTTAAAGAATGGGCGTATGCAGGCCTGTTTTTTACCATGACAGGCGCGGTAATTTCGCATATTGCCAGCAATGATGTTTCGGCACAAATTATTGCACCGGTGGTATTGGCTTGTTTTACGGTATTATCGTGGTGGTTGAGGCCGGCGGGTAGGAAGATTGGCTTAATAGGCTAAATAGATAAATAATATAAAAAAGGACCTGAATTTGATACAGGCAGTTAATGATTGCCTGTTTTTTATATATTAGTAAATATGTTTGAAGCACTGCAAATCATGTTACTGGGAATCCAACCAGTTGCAAAGATAGATGGGAAAACTCTTGAACGAATAATTCACAGAGAGTTTGGTAATTATGTAAGTGAGGTAAAACAAAAGCTAAAAGGAGTTGTAAGCGCCACCCAAAATGGTAAAAATAGAATTTCAGCAGCAATCATAAAATTAGCAGACAAAGACATTAATGCTATTGATAATTTCATCGAAATAAGCAATAATGATTTTAGGGATGTTTTATTAAGAGCAGAATATCCCGGTTGTTTTGACCTGGAGTTTGACGAATTAGAAAAAGCTGAAATGAAGCAGATTTATCTTGCTGACTGGAAAGATTATTCAAACTGGCTTAACAAAACATGATATTTGGTATGAACCCAAAAGTTGATTTCTACTTCACCAAAGCCAAAAAATGGCAGCAGGAAATTGAGCTATTGCGCGGGATTGCTTTAGATTGCGTGCTTACCGAAGAGTTGAAATGGGGCTGCCCGTGTTATACGCTGGGGAAAAGCAATATTGTACTGATACATACATTTAAAGAGTACTGCGCGCTGTTATTTTTTAAGGGCGCTTTAATGGATGATCCCAATGGCATTTTGGTACAGCAAACAGAAAACGTGCAGTCGCCGCGGCAAATACGGTTTACCTCTGTCGGGGAGATAATGGAGCTGAAAACCGTGTTAAAGGGCTATATCCATAACGCCATAGAAGTAGAAAAAGCCGGCCTGAAAGTGGAGCTAAAAACACCTGCCGAATTTAAGGTTGCCGAAGAATTTCAATATAAATTAGATAAAATACCTGCCCTTAAAACTGCTTTTGAGGCCTTAACGCCGGGGCGGCAAAGAGGGTATTTGCTATATTTTTCAGCTGCCAAACAATCCAAAACCCGCGAAGAGAGAGTGGAGAAGTATATTCCGAAAATATTGGCGGGTAAGGGGTTGGATGATTAATTAGTCACAAATAATGTCATTTCGAACCCGCAGAATGGCCTATTGCATGGACGCGGGTGAGAAAACTTGTACATCATATATGGTGGATTATGTCCGGCGTATAAGTTTTCTCCTCACCCAATGCGCAATCCAACCCTTGTTCGTCGAAATGACATTGGTTTTTTAATTTATTTTTGTAGGTGCCTCATCTTGAAGCTCCTTTTAAAGCCGCTTGCGAAAGGTAGTAATGCCACAGTAACATGGTGGCTATGGTGCGGTAGGGTTGCCAGTCGGTGGTTATCAGCAATAATTCCTCTTTAGGCGTGCCGGTGGGCAATCCTTTTACACGTTTCAGGGCGTTAACCGCTGCCAGGTCGCCGATGGGGAAGATATCGGCGCGTTGAAGTACAAACATGAGGTATACATCGATAGTCCAGTTGCCGATGCCTTTAAGTGTGATGAGTTTGGCGCGGATATCGTCATCAGGCAAGTGCTCCAGTTCATCCAGCTTGATGTGGCCGCTGAGCAAGGCTTCGGCGAGGTATTTTATGTAAGTGGTTTTTTGCCGGCTGCAGTAACAGGCGCGCATTTCATCGTCAGTTAGCAATAGCAGTCGGGCCGGAGTAAGTTCCTGTACGCGCTCTTTAAGTTTGTTGAGGGCTGATAGCGCCGATGCCAGCGAAACCTGCTGCTCCAAAATGATATGCACCAAAGTCTCGAACGTATTGGGCCGCGACCATAGCGGCGGGTAGCCGTGGGCGGCAATGATGGCGGCGAGGTGTGCATCCGTGGCTGCCAGTTTATCGCAAATGGGGTGGAAGTTGGAGTGGTTAAACCTTTGGATCATATAATTAAACCTGTATTTTCAAAAATAACATTATAAAGTTTGTTTGTTATATTTGTATTATGAGACTGGTAATTGATAATGTAAAAAGCGAGCATTTTAAATGGCTTACCGAAATGGCTAAAACCCTGCATTTTAATGTTATGGAGGTTGAGCTTACGGAGGATGAAGAGGATGACGAATTATTGGCTGCTATGGTGGCTGTAAAAGATGGGCCGGATGCAACTACAGAAGAGGTGGATGAGTTTAGAAAATGGCTTAGATCCTCAGAGTGATTGTTAATGAACATAATCTTTAAATCATCATTTATCAGGGACGGTAAAAAAATTCCGTTGATATTACGTTCAGAATTAGGAGATGCAATTACGCTAATCGAAAATGCCAAATCACTCCAGGATATTCCTAATTTAAAAAAGCTAAAGGGTAATAGCACAGCCTATCGAATCAGGATAAACAATTATCGTTTATGCTTTTTTTATGAAAACGAAACCGTTACGCTTGTAAGGTTCCTTCCCCGCAAGGATGTATATCGTTTCTTCCCCTAAAACATAATAACATATTTGGCTGTATTTATTTAAACGCTATTTTACTAATTTCTTTAGGATTTAGCATTTATTTCGCACATTTACCATAATGAATAACCTGCCGCCATTAGCCGAGCGCATGCGCCCCAAAACCCTGGATGATTATGTAGGGCAAAAGCACCTTGTGGGCAAAGGCGCGGTTTTGCGCAAGGCCATTGAATCGGGCGTATTGCCTTCGATGATATTTTGGGGACCGCCGGGTGTGGGGAAAACTACGCTGGCGTATATCATTTCGCAAACCTTATACAGGCCGTTTTTTTCGTTAAGCGCTATTAATTCGGGGGTGAAGGATGTGCGCGAAGTAATAGAAAAAGCCGCCATGCTGAAAGAGCAAGGCGAAACATTGCCTATTTTGTTTATTGATGAGATACACCGCTTCTCCAAATCGCAGCAGGACTCGCTATTGGGCGCGGTGGAGCGCGGCACTGTTACGCTGATTGGCGCTACGACCGAAAATCCATCATTTGAAGTGATATCGGCATTATTATCGCGCTGCCAGGTGTACATTTTGCAGCCGCTGGAAGAAGGTGATTTATTAAGCCTACTGAATAAGGCGATGAAGGATGATGTAGTGCTGCGCGATAAAACCATCGTGATTAAGGAGGATGAGGCCTTGCTGCGACTATCCGGTGGGGATGCGCGCAAACTGCTGAATATATTTGAGCTGCTGGTAAACGCCTTTAAGACTAAAAAGATAGAGCTAACCAACGATATTGTACTGGAACATGTGCAGCAAAACATGGCACTGTATGATAAAGGCGGCGAGCAGCATTATGATATTATTTCGGCATTCATCAAATCCATGCGTGGCAGCGACCCTAATGGCGCGGTGTACTGGCTGGCGCGGATGATAGTGGGCGGTGAAGACCCGCTGTTTATTGCCCGGCGCATGCTGATACTGGCATCGGAGGATATTGGTAATGCCAATCCCAATGCCCTGCTGCTGGCACAGGCTTGTTTTGAATCGGTAAACAAAATCGGTATGCCGGAGTCGCAATTAATATTATCACAAACGGTAATTTATTTGGCAACATCGCCTAAAAGTAATTCGGCCACTACGGCTATTGGCGCGGCCATTGCGCTGGTAAAAGAAACCGGCGATTTGCCCGTACCGCTGCACCTGCGCAACGCCCCAACCAAGCTGATGAAAAACATAGGATATGGCAAAGGCTATAAATACGCCCATAGCTTTGAAGGCAACTTTACCGACCTCGACTTTTTACCCGAAGCCATAAAAGGCACAAAAATATACAACCCCGGTAACAATCCCCGCGAAGCGGAATCCAAAGAAAAACTCAAAAAGCTTTGGGGCGACAGGTATAAATATTAAGCCCGACCCATAAAAGTCTATCGCCATAGTAACATTTTCCGCTTACCCGTATCCAATGCGCAATTAATGATTTTTTTTATGCGATTATTGCTTATAAAAATAATTTAGCTATTATTACATTGTATGATATCAATATTTCTTAAACATGAGTTAAAGGCATTTTGGCGGGCGAAAAACGCAGGCAAAAGCCTGGCGGTACAAATTATACTGGGCGTTTTTATCCTGTACTTTTTATGCTGCGCTTTATTCCTCGGTTTTTTTATGGACGAGGGCCTGAAACACTTTTCGCCAAAGGTGGATGTTGTTGTTTCTTTTTGCGGTATTATCCTGCTGTATTATTTGTGGGATTTATTAATGCGCATACAGTTGCAGGAACTGCCCACGTTACGGGTTCAGCCGTATTTGCAGTTGCCGGTTAAACGTAACGCGCTGGCACAGTACCTGGGCTTAACCGCGCTGCTTTCGGGATTCAATATCATACCGCTGCTGCTTTTTGTGCCCTTTATATTTAAGGTAATTGCTGCACAGTCGGGTGGGGGAATCGCGCTGGCTTTCCTGTTTTCAGTTTTAGGCTTTACCATATTTAACAACTACCTGGCCTTATATATTAAGCGAAAAGCTAATGTAAACGGCTGGCTGCTTTTAATAGCTACCGGTGTACTGGCGCTGTTTGTTATGGGCGATTTTATGTGGCATATCTACTCTATCAGGAACATATCTTACTTGTTTTTTGGCCATTTAATCAGCAGCCCTATTTTGGTGCTGTTGCCTTTGCTGTTGGCCGTAGGGATGTATTATTTCAATTTTTTATACATCAAACAAAACTTTTACCTCGAAGAACTTAGCTCAAAAAAGAACGCTTATAAAGGCAGTACCGAGTACCCCATACTAAACAGGTTTGGTATTGTGGGCGATTTGGTGGCTAACGAAATCAAGTTGATTTTGCGTAATAAGCGCCCAAGTTCGGCCCTTAAAATGAGCTTTATATTTTTAGTTTATGGCTTAATATTTTATCTCAACCCTGCTTTCAAAATGTCCGATGGCATAGTAGTGTTTGTGGGTATGTTTATGAGCGGTGTATTTATCATTAACTACGGCCAGTTTATGTATGGCTGGCAGGCATCGCATTTTGACGGGCTGCTGGTAAGTAAATTAAATATTTCCGATTTTATCAAGTCAAAATATCTCCTGTTCACTATCATGTCAACCGCAGCATTTGTGCTTTTAACGCCTTATGTATATTTTGGCTGGCGCGTGCTGCTGATACATACTATAATGTTTTTGTGGAACATAGGGATAAATACCACCATTATTTTGTTTTTTGCCAATCGTAATAACCGGCGCATTAGCCTTACCAAAGGTGCCGCGTTTAACTGGCAGGGGGTGGGCGCATCGCAGTGGCTGGTAGGGCTGCCTATAATGTTTACACCATTAGTAATTTTTATACCGTTTAAATTGTTTAACCAGCCAAATATCGGCTTAGCGGTAATGGCAGGCATAGCCATAATATGTTTATTTGCCAGGGGCTTTTTTGTTAAAAAACTGGAAGCCGATTTTTATAACCGTAAATTTAAAATAGCCGAAGGCTTCAGAGAAAAATAGTATGATAGAAATTAAAGACCTTAAAAAAGTTTATGCCGGTGTAACGGTGGTTAACATACTGCACCTGCAAATTAATAAAGGCGAAAGCGTTGGCCTGGTAGGTAATAACGGCGCGGGCAAAACCACGCTGTTTAGGATGATATTGGATTTGATACGCCCCGAGCAAGGAGAAGTATTATCAAACGGCGAAAATGTTGCCGGGCACGAGGCATGGAAAAACTACACTGCATCGTACCTGGACGAGGGCTTTTTGATTGATTACCTGACGCCGGAAGAGTATTTTTACTTTATCGGTGGCCTGCACCAGCAAACCCAGGCGCATGTAAATGATTTTTTGGCTACGCTGAGCGATTTTTTTAACGGTGAAATATTAAAAAAAGGCAAATACATCCGCGATTTATCTAAAGGCAATCAAAGCAAAGTGGGCATAGCCTCGTGCTTATTGCAAAAACCAGAACTGCTGATGCTGGATGAGCCATTTGCCAATATCGACCCAAGTACGCAGATAAGGTTAAAAAATATGCTGAAGGATGTTAACAAACGCAGTGGCGTTACCACGCTTATTTCCAGCCACGACCTTAACCACATTACCGATGTTTGCGACCGTATATTGCTGATGGAAAAAGGTAAAATAATTAAAGATATTGCCACCAGCTCATCAACATTGGACGAACTGGAAAATTATTTTGCTGTAAGCGCCGCGCCATCATCACAAGAATAACCCGTAGAGACGCGATACCTCGCGTCTCTTTTTAACCAATGTTTATGGAGACGCAAAGTATTGCGTCTCTACGGGAAATAGAATTTATAGAGACGCAAAGTATTGCGTCTCTACGGAAGATAACCATGTATTCCATCCGCAAGGCAACAATAAACGACGTGCAAATCATCATTAACCTGGCCGAAGAAATTTGGTGGGTTGCTTATTCGCCTATATTAGAGAAGGAGCAGATAAGCTATATGCTGGGCGAGATTTATTCGCAGGAAATTATCACCTCGCACCTCAAAAATAATACACAAACTTTTTTATTGCTGCACGAAGATGAGCAGCCCGTTGCCTTTGCCGCTTATTCGCCCCGCGAGGAACATGCCGATGTATATAAACTTCACAAATTATACTGCCTGCCCGCTACACAAGGCAAAGGTTACGGTAAAATATTAATAGAAGCAGTGATAGATGAAGTACTGCAAGCCGGTAAACATACGCTCGACCTAAACGTAAACCGCTACAACAAGGCCAAGAGTTTTTATGAAAAACTGGGCTTTAAAGTTATTTATGAAGAGGATATACCTATTGGCCCATACTTTATGAACGATTATGTGATGAGAAAAGAGTTGCCGTAATTGAATAAATCATTAAAAAAGCTTAAATCGCATATAATATCCTTTCCCTAAAAGTATTTATATGAAAAGAAGCTTATTAACCCTATGTTTTAGCGTATTGATTGGTTTTGCAGCCATAGCGCAAGCGCCGCAATTAATACCTCAGCCCGTATCCCTTAAAACTAATCCCGGGCACTTCACCATAAATTCTCAAACAAAAATAATTATACCGGGCACCGATCCTGAAAGCAAAAGGCTGGGGAATGTTTTGGCAGGCATGCTGCAAACGCCATCGGGTTATACCATTGGCGTAAGCACGGTTAATAAAACTATAAATTTCATCCGTCTTAAAATTAATACAACACGAAATGCTGCCATTGGTGATGAAGGTTACCAGCTAAAAGTTACCAAAGCCGGTGCGACTTTAAGCGCCAATAAACCCGCAGGCTTATTTTACGGCATACAAACGCTGGTGCAATTGCTGCCGCCTGATATCGAATCAAAAACCAAAGTGGCGGGCATCAGCATGAAAATACCTGATGTGTTAATTACCGATTATCCCCGTTTTGGCTGGAGAGGGTTGATGCTGGATGTGAGTCGGCATTTTTCGACCAAGCAAACGGTTTTGGACTATATTGATGAGATGGCGAAATATAAATTCAATGTATTTCACTGGCATTTATCTGACGATAATGGCTGGCGCATAGAAATTAAAGGCCTGCCGGAATTAACCGAAGTTGGCGCCTGGCGTGTAATGCGTACCGGCCCGTTTGGCTTTCCGCAGATTGCAAAACCGCTGCCCAGCGAAAAAGCCACTTATGGCGGCTTTTATACACAGGATGATGTACGCGAAATTGTGAAATACGCGCAGGACAGGTTTATTACCATTTTGCCCGAAATTGATGTGCCGGCGCATAGCCTGGCGCTGATTGCCGCATACCCTAATTTATCATGCACAGGTTTAAAATACCCCGTTGATCCCGGTACTGATTTTTATACCAAAGAGGATAATGTTTTGTGCGTGGGCAACGACTCGACTTACCTGATACTGGATAAAATATTTACGCAGATAGCGGAGCTTTTCCCTTGCCAATACATACACATGGGCGGCGATGAGGCTTACAAAGGGTTTTGGGATAAATGCCCCAAATGCCAGGCTTTAATGAAACGCGAACATTTGGCCAATACCGACGAACTGCAAAGCTATTTTGTGAAACGCGTGGAGAAGATTGTAGAATCGAAGGGTAAAAAGCTAATTGGCTGGGACGAGATACTGGAAGGTGGCTTAGCGCCGGACGCGGCGGTAATGAGCTGGCGCGGAGAAGACGGCGGCAGGGCAGCGGCACGCCAGCAGCACGAAGTGGTGATGACACCATGGGGGCATTGCTACCTTGATTTATACCAGGGCGATCCGGCAGTGGAGCCGCATACCTACGGCGCTTTATTATTAAGCGATACGTATAACTATGAGCCGGTACCCGATAGCGTGGAAGAAAAATATGTGCTTGGCGGCCAGGGTAATTTGTGGACAGAATCGGTACCCGATGAGCGGCAGGTGCAATACCAGACATGGCCGCGCGCCATGGGCCTGGCCGAGGCTTTTTGGGACCCGAAAGGCAAACGCAATTACGATGATTTTGTACAAAGGGTTGAAACCCACTTTAAACGCCTGGATGCCGCCCACGTAAAATACGCCCGCAGCATGTACGACCCAATTATTAGCGGGGTACGTGTTTATGGCGATACTTCGCTAAGGGTTAAGCTTACCCCGCAAGTAAAAAACCTGGATGTTTATTATACGTTTGATACCACCATACCCGACCAGTTTTCGCTCAAGTTTAACGGCGACCCGATACCCGTACCCAAAGGCGCGATACAGCTTCGCCTTGTAAGCTACCGCGATGATAAACCTATTGGCAAGCAAATTATTTATAGTTTGAAAGATTTGACGGATAAGAAGGAGGAGTAGGTCTGATTTCGGATTTCGAATGTGGGATTTCGGATTTGAAAAATCTCAAATTGTCATTCTGAGCGCAGCGAAGAATTTGCATGGTGGTGCACCAAGCGACAGATTCTTCGCTACGCTCAGAATGACAGGGTGGGTAATTAGTCGCGATTAAGCAGTCGTCACAGACAAGCGCAATTTGCGATAATTAAAAAAGCCTGTCATTTCGACGAGCGGGAGGGCCTTAGTGCCGGCGCGAGGAGAAAACTTTTCGAAGATGCATTGCGGGAATGCATGGTGTAAATGGATGTTCGAAAAGTTTTCTCACTACGTTCGAAATGACAAAAATGGGTTTACTCTCACTTCATCTTCACCACCACCGTAGCAGGCGCTAAACCCTTGCTGGTTGCTGTAAAAGTAACATCACCGGGTATTTCCTTGGCCTGAACTATTGCCAGCGCCAGGCCGTGGAAGGCTTTGCGGTAATCGGCTTTAAATGGGTCGTGGCTTACCGGGTCGCCGTTATCAACACCGGCTATAAAGGCGTTGCCGTTTAGTTTAAAGTCTACTTTGTTATCAGCATCGGGTACCACGTTGCCGTCTTTATCTAATATTTTTACGGTGATGAAGGATAAGTCCTTGCCATCGGCGTTAATCACACTTCTATCGGCCAGCAACTCAATTTTGGCAGGTTTGCCGGCGGTATGTATTACGCTGGTTAAAACTACCCTGCCGTTTTTGCGCGATATCGCTTTCAGTGTGCCCGGCTGATAGGTTAAGCGCCACATTACATGCAGGTCGTCGCCGGTCTTTTTGCGGATGCCAACGGATTTGCCGTTCAGGTACAGTTCCACCTCATCAGCATGGTTATAGTATGCCCAAACATCTACCACCTTGCCTTTTGGCCAGTTCCAGTGCGGGAAAATATGCAGTACAGGTTTGTTGGTCCACTCGCTTTGGTACATATAATAAACATCCTTCGGGAATCCAGCCAAATCAACAATACCGAAATATGAGCTGCGCGAAGGCCACGAATAAGGCGTAGGTTCGCCCAAATAATCAAAGCCTGTCCATATAAAAAATCCCGACAGGAAATCATGCTTCTTCATCACTTTCCAGGTAGCCTCGTGGGTTGAGCCCCATGACGGGCGAACATTATCATAAGCCGACACGGTATTATCCGGGTTGCCAACAAATTTCCCCATAGTCCAATCGGGCCAAATCCTGGTGCTGTCCGACGGCATATCGTAATACCCGCGAGTTTCCAGCCCCGAAGTAGTTTCGGTGTCAATGAATTTTTGGCCGGGATAACGCGCGTGAAATGCCGCAAAATCATATTCGTGATAATTATAGCCCACCAAATCAATAGCGCCCGATTTGATAATTTTGTTGCTGGTATCCGGGTCGTTATTGGCAGAGGTAATGGGGCGGGTTTTATCCAGGCTATGTACAATAGCTGCCAGTTCGGGGGCTATGCGCAGGGCGCTGGTATCGCTTTGCTGCGGTATTTCGTTGCCAATGCTCCATATAAATACGCTGGGGTGGTTGCGGTCGCGCAGTATTTGGTCTTCCAAATCGCGTTTATGCCATTCTTTAAAATAGAGGTGATAATCATATTTAACCTTGCCCCATTCCCAGCAATCAAAGGCTTCATCCATAATAATAAAGCCCATTTTATCGGCCAGGTTTAGCAATTCGGGTGCGGGCGGGTTGTGCGAAGTACGTATGGCGTTACAACCCATAGCTTTTAATATCTGCAACTGGCGCTCAAGGGCGCGGGTGTTCATGGCCGAGCCAAGGCTGCCTAAATCGTGGTGATCGCAAATACCTAATATTTTAAGGTGCTTGCCGTTTAGGGTAAAACCTTTATTTACATCAAAATTAAAATAGCGGATGCCGAGTGGGGTGGTGTAGGTATCAACTATTTTATCGCCACACCATACCTGTGTAATAACTTTGTATAAATATGGGTTGTTAACCGACCATAGGAACGGCTGTTTAACAGAAATAAGTTGGTTTGATATAATAACAGAATCTTTTAGCTCATCCTTGGGGATAATCTCACCACCGGCTGCAACTGCATGATTTGATGCATCATAAATAGTTGTCTTGATGGTAATAGGAGTAACATTACTACCATTTTTTATTCGAACCTTTAAGCTAACTTTTGCAGATTTCGAATTTATTTCAGGCGTGGTGATGTAGGTGCCCCAATGATCGATAGCAACTTTATTAGTAGTCACCAGCCATACATTACGGTATATACCCGAACCCGAATACCAGCGCGAGTTAGGCTGCACCGAGTTATCCACCTTAACTGCAATGGTATTTTTGCCGCCGAAGTTTAGATAAGGTGTTAACTCGTAACGGAAAGAGATATAACCATTAGGACGAAAACCTAGCTCGTGGCCGTTTATCCAAACAGTACTTTTTTGGTAAACGCCGTCAAAATCGATATAAACCAACTTGTCTTTTGATGATGCGGGCACAGTAAAGGTTTTACGGTACCAGCCTATGCCGCCGGGCAAAGCGCCGCCTTCGGGGGTGGCGGGGTTATCTTTGTTGAATTTACCTTCTATGCTCCAATCGTGTGGTAGGTTTAGCGTACGCCAGTTGGCATCGTTAAAGCCCGTTTGCTGGGCATCGGCTACATCGCCTAAATTAAATTGCCAGCCTTTGTCAAAATCGGCAATGGTGCGCCCCTGCGCGAACACTTGTGAGGCAGACAGCATAATGGTGATGAACAAAAAAGTTAATTTTCCTGTTTTAAATGTATTGTTGGCAAAAGGCATAAACGACTAATTTAGGATTAATGTTAAACTGACATTAAATATAGTGATATTAATAACAAGATATCAAAATTAAAAATGCCGCTATAATATTATAGCGGCATTTTTAGCATTATCGTTACACAGTTGCTTTATACCACAGGCGAAGTGGTAAATACGCCGGTGTAATATTTACGGTAGGCGTAACCTAAAAATAAATTAATAATAAGCATAGGCGCAGCCATAACTAACCCCGAAGGCTCCAAAAACGCATGGAATAAAAAGATATTAAGCGTTACCGGGAAAATAATTAACAGGAAAAAAGCGGTGTATTTGTTTATTAATAAAAACAGGCCGCAAATGGTTTCGGTAGCTTTTAAAAAGTAAAAGAAGTAGCCTGAAGCAAATAGGCCTTTGTCAAACTCGCCAGCCGGGCCGGGCGGAACGGTGTTGGGCAAAAGGTGCAAAAAGAAAGCCAGGCCAAAGCCAAAAAAAACGAGGCCGAGTAATGTCCGTGTAATTAATACTGCAATTTTCATGATTTAAGTTTTAATGTATGTTTAAACATCTAATTTAGTAATTATAACGAGATATTAAAATATATACGGGCATAAAAATCAAAAGGATGCCTATTATTGTTTAATATTTACAATGAATATACAAAAGATAACATTTGCAACAGCAGTTTTTTGGATATAGATTAGGAATTGATAGAATGAAGAAAAAGTGTATTTATGTTTTTACCGCTGTTTTATTGCTGAACGCTTGTTCATCAACCAAAACAATTAATACTGGTACCTCTACCGTTAACAATGGCAAAGTTTGGGCTTTACTTTGGCAGCAGCAGGCTGCCGAATATAAGGCGCTGTGCTACCAGGCATGGAATATTGCCCGCCTGCGTTTAGATGAAGCGCTGAAGCAGCCAGGTGCCAACCCGCCCGCCGTTATAACGGATATTGACGAAACTTTACTGGATAATAGTCCCTATGATGCGCAGCGTGCCATTAATAATTTAGATTACACCCCTGCTACCTGGAAAGTATGGACAGCAAAAGCCATTGCCGATACTGTGCCCGGCGCGCCTGCGTTTTTTAAGTACGCGGCATCAAAAGGGGTGGAGGTATTTTACATTACTAACCGCGATGCGGATGAACGCGCCGGAACATTAAAAAACTTACAGCTATATAACCTGCCCGATGCCGATGACGCGCATTTAATAACCAGGCAAAGCGGCAGCAGCAAGGAAGCGCGCAGGCAGGCAGTAATGCAAACCCATAATGTTATTTTATTATGCGGCGATAACCTGGCCGATTTTGATGCTTTGTACGATAATAAGCCATCGCTGCAAAGCCGTAAAGAGGCTACTGATAAGTTGATACAGCAGTTTGGCAGCCGTTATATTGTATTGCCAAACTCAACCTATGGCGACTGGGAAAGCGTCTTATTTAATTTTAATTACAAGCTAACCAGCGCGCAAAAAGATTCTATAATAAAAGCGCGGATAAAGCTGGATAAATAATATTGTATATTGTGCAAAAACAGGATAATGCCTGTTTTGTTATCCTCAGATACCTAATATCGCTATATGACAGTTTTAGAAAATGACCTTTTAAGGGTTAGCATCAGTAACCAGGGCGCGCAGCTTACTTCCATTTATAACAAGGCGCAAAACATTGAACACTTGTGGCAAGCCGACCCCAATATTTGGCCATGGCATGCGCCAAACCTGTTTCCTATTGTCGGCGGGTTGTTAAATAACGAGCTGTTAATTGATGGTAAGGCGTACCCTATGGCACGGCATGGCTTTGCCCGCAATTCGGAGTTTGTTTTGTTGCAGAACGATGAGGTACATGCCACATTCTCGTTGCCCGGTTCGGAGAAAATACGCGCGGTTTATCCTTATAAATTTGATTTTGAAATATTGTATACCTTAATTGATAACGCGCTTCGCATAACTTATAAGGTAATTAACCTCGATAAAAAAACCATTTACTTTTCGGTCGGCGGGCACCCGGCATTCAGGGTGCCATTTAGCAGCGGCGAAAAATACGAGGATTATTACCTGGAGTTTGATAATGAAGAAAAACTGGAAACGCACCTGCTGGCACCCGACGGCCTTTTCTCGGGCCAAACCCAACCTGTCGCATTAAAAAAAGGTAAACTGCCGCTAACGCGCGATTTGTTTAATAACGACGCGCTGGTATTTAAAAACCTGCATAGCCGCGAGGTAACCATAAAAAACAATAATAACGATGTGTCGCTTTCGGTTGAGTTCCCTAATTTTAATTACCTGGGGATATGGGCCAAATCGGGCGCCGATTTTGTTTGCATTGAACCCTGGCTGGGCTGCGCCGATACCGAAAACCACGCGGTAGACATCAGTAAAAAGGAAAACATCCAGAAATTGAGCATGGGCCACGTTTTTGAAACATCTTTCTTTATAAGCATTTAATCCCTTTTTAATTAATATGTTAATATATTATTAATTAATACAACATATTGCTTCGTTTTTGAGTATAAGGGTGTATCCGACACTTAAAAATGAAAAAATCAATTTATCTGCTAACCTTAACGCTATTGTTATGCCTTGCGGCAACTAACAGTCGGGCTGATGTTGCTGTTACTAACAACACTTTTAGCCAGGAAACTGCAGCTAATACTGCTGTCGCGCAAAAGCAGCAGCAACTGGACGAAATGAACGCCAGGCTACAGCAAATTAAGGCGATGGATAAATCAAAACTTAGTCACGCTGATAAGAAAGAGTTACGCAGGGAGTTGAAAGATATGCAGCGCCATGGCATCGATGTGCAGGGTGCTGGAATTTATTTTTCAATAGGCGCACTTATTATTGTGCTTATAGCGGTGATACTTATTTAGTCTGCACAATATTTTTACAAATTATAAGCCCCGGTTCAGGGGCTTATTTGTTTAATTTTGGATATGCAATCAGATTCCACCAAAAGATTTTCGGACAGGGTAGATAATTACGTTAAATACCGCCCCGGTTATCCCCCAGAAGTAATTGAATTTTTGAAAAGCGATAGTGAGCTTTCGGGCTCATCGGTAATAGCCGATGTTGGCGCAGGCACGGGCATTTTTACCAAATTATTGCTTGATGCCGGCTACCGGGTTTACGCCGTTGAACCCAACCAGCCCATGCGCGATGCGTCAGTTGAGCAGCTATCGGCCTATGATAAATTTACGCCTGTTGATGGCACTGCAGAGGCTACTACATTGGCCGGTGCCAGTATTGATTTGATTGTTTGCGCGCAGGCCTTCCATTGGTTTAATGATGCCAAAACCAAGGTTGAATTTAGCCGGATATTAAAGCCGGGCGCCAAAGCAGCATTGATATGGAACAACAGGCTTGCAGATGTTGATGATTTCGCAGTAGCGTATGAAGGCTTGCTTAAGCGCGACGGTATCGACTATAACAAGGTGAACCATCGTAATATTCGTGATATTGATTTTAAGGCTTTTTTTAAGGATGGTAATTATACCCTAACCAAATACACCAATCAGCAGATATTTGATTTGGATGGTTTAATTGGCAGGGCATACTCATCATCGTACGTGCCGCCGCAGGATACCGAAGCCGGGCAGCAATTTTTGGTATTATTAAAGGATATTTTTGACAGGTATAATGTTGATGGAAAGGTTGCCTTCCATTACCGAACGGAGATTTATTTGGGAGAGGTGTAATGCATCGTTATGCTGAGGTACGAGCCTGCCGCTTGGTGCAGAACGCAGACAGATTCTTCGCTATCGCTCAGAATGACAAGCTTTTTAACCAGCACGTCATTGCGAGGAGTGAGCAGGGTTGCGCGAGCACAACGACGTGGCAATCCCCGACTGACAGGCGGTGAACTTTTCTATCGAAGATTGCTTCGTACCTCGCAATGACGTGTGTGGTATTATTCCTTCACTACCTCATCCAAAACTGAATGGTCCAAAGCAGAAATACTACTATGCCCGGTTTTTAAAGCATCGAACACCACAATTTCATTTTTGCCTTTATGTAGCCAGCCCGCAGGGATGTATATGGTTTGCTGCGGGCCTATGTACCAGTATTTGCCCAGGTTATGCCCGTTTAAAAAAACGAAACCTTTGCCGAAGCCGTGCATATCCAGGTAAGTATCGCCGGTTGCGGTTAATGTGAAGCTGCCTTTGTATAAAGCCGGGCCGTTTACCACAGGGGATTTTGCCGGCTTGTAATTCATGTCATCAACACTGGTAAACGGAAATTTAAACATCAGCCAACCGGTTAATTCGATACCGTTAAGGGTAACTTTTTGAGTGATGCCCTGGCGGTTATCGTTTAAATAAGGGCCGTAATTAATGCGCCCGTTATTCTCTGCCAAAATACCTAATACCGAGTTTGGTTTGGTAACGGTAATCATCAGCGAATCCTGTTTTAGCCTTCTATCTAAAACCCCAACACGTTTGCCGTTTAAATATACGGTGGCGTAATCGTGCAAAGCCATAATTTTTAATACACCGCTAACCGGTACCCTGATGGTATTGCTGTACAGTACAAAGCCGTAGCCCTGGTTTAAATCTTCAAAACACAAGGGGTGCTGCGCCATTACCGGGTTGCCTAAATTGGCAAACAGCGGCGCGGTTTCGCTTAATTGAATATTAGGTATGGCAATGGTTTTGCTGCTTGCAGGTATGGGCGGCAAAGTTTGACCT